>VOFG01000914.1_pt1 | contig 183525 bp, 224 predicted proteins | sample 5384171 | NCBI WGS metagenome assembly VOFG01 (sample SAMN12384726, study PRJNA508395) | human gut metagenome | isolation source: healthy gut F | host: Homo sapiens | reverse complement strand
AGTCGGATACAATTAATGGACAACTTACTATTATCAGATACAGATGACGCAGGATCACATATTTTTCGTTTGATATAAACATGCGGTTATCATACGATCTGTGTCTAATAGTTATCTTTCTATTTCTTTCTCCGACGGCGTGTGTGTTGTCCGCCAGAACGTATTTTTCACCTCCCTTGCCACCTCTTTCCAGCTTGGTATATTTTTTAGTGAGCGTCGAGCCGGGAAATCGTAAAGCAATAACAATAGGAAGAGGAAAATGCAGGCATAAGCCACCCAGCCGTAAATCTGCTTGATGCTTATCTCCATCATCTGACTGATAAACTCTTCCATATAGTGACCCAGATTGAACGGACTACTGCTGAAAGCTACATGATCGATGGCTGAACCGTAACGGGCCAGATTGTCGGGAACATAATACGCCAATCCCTGTGCATAGACTGCGGCTCCCACTACGCCGCCTACTACCATGTGCAGCATATTGAACACCACTTAATCCCTGGAAGAAATGCTGGAAAGTCATGATTTCCTCCAGACACACCATAAAAGTAGCACTCAATATGGCATAAGCGAAGCCCCGACATACGGTCGGCAGGTAAAGCTGTGAAATATGGATGTCGGTGGATAAAGTCAGGTAGAAACCGATCAGGTAACCGATCAACCCGATAAAGCCGACAATGACCAGGCGTACATAATTATACTGCTTGACGTGCATCCACCAATACGAAAACACACAACCGCATACGATACCGACAATGGCAAGCCAATCGAGTTGGGAACTGACCAGTTCTTCATATTTCATTACTTCCTCGTAAAAAGACTTCCTCCAGCACGTGCTCCGTGGCGAGGAACGCTTCCACTAAAGTGACTAATCCCAATAAAGGCAAAAAATGGCGGTACGTCCACATCTTTGGTTCGAGAAATGGGTGTCGAATGGTCATCATGCGCCAAATACAAATTCCTAAAGTGATGAAAATCACGATGGTCAGTTGGCGGATGACCGGGCTGTTCCACCAGTCGTACCAGTCTCCGTAGTTGAAGAGGAAGGCGATTTCCGCTAATAAGGCAGCCCATAGTATCCCGCCCAGCCAGTCGATACCAAACAGAAAATTTACGCATGAACCGGAAATGCTTCACACAAGTGAACTGTATCAATAAGACAATCAGCATCAGACCGGCAACGAACAGGTTCATGTACGTCCAGTGATAATGATACATTAGACGGGTCGTAAGTAGGTCAGATAGCTGGATGCTTCCCAAAATTACAATATGAAGCCAGGGAAAGAAAACGGTGAAATCCCGTTTAGGGGTCATCCACAGCTGAATGTTTGACATACACTCGAAAGTTCCCTGTATTTTGCACATACCTTCGATGAAGCAGACCAACCACAATAGAGGAGAAAGGTGATATGCGGTGCTATCAGGTTGCAGAGTAATACTCCCAGTGCGGCCGATGTAAGCAGGGTTTTATTGGTAAAACGGAACTTCATGCGGAACAGTAACGGAAAGTAGATCGCCATACCGGCCAGGTTGGCATACATGCACATTAAAATATCCTCCCGCATCAGTGACATGCTGCCGATCATCTGATTCAATGCACCCAAATAGACACCTCCCGAAAGTTGGAAGGTGACGGCTATGAAAAGATAAATCCACGGTTGCATCTTCCGCGGCACGAAACTGCGGAACATCGGCAAAACAAAAGGACCGTTCAGAACAGGAGCACTCATAAGAATTGAAAATTAAGAATTGAAAATTAAAAAATTAAAGCAATTGATAATTAAAACAATGATTAAAACGATAAAGGGTTAAAGCGGTTAATACTTCACTTCACATTCCACGTTAAAACCGGCACGCATGCGTTTTAAATCTTCCGGTTTGTTTCCTTTCAGACTGATACGTACGGGAATACGTTGCTCCACTTTCACGAAGTTTCCGGTGGCGTTGTCTTGCGGAATCATTGAGAAGGCGGCTCCTGTTGCATCGGAGATGGATTCTACTACTCCTTTTGAATGTGACGTTCGGCACGGCGTCTGCGGTTATTTCCACTTCTGCACCTTCTTTGATATTCGGAAGCTGGGTTTCGCGGTAATTGGCGATTACCCACAAATCACTGCTGTCTACGATATCAACCATAGTCTGTCCCGGTTGCACCAGTTGCCCTTCAGGATTTCTTTCTTTCCTGTCATGCCGTCACACGGAGCAATGATGACTGTATAAGAGAGATTCAGACGGGCAAGTTCCAACGCAGCTTCTGCCAGGCGGACACCTGCTTCATTCTGTCCCAGGCGATGAGTCTGCTCACTTTTCACTAAAGAAGTAGACATTTTAGCCCGTGACACCTGTTCATAACGGGCTTTGGCAGCTTCGTATGCTGTATGTACGTTGTCATATTGCTGTTTCGTCACTGCGTCTTCCTGCAACAGTTTCTCAAAACGGTTCAGTTCACGTTTGGCATTTTCCATCTGTACACGTACTTCTTCAATACTTGCGTCGCTCACACTTAAATTGTTTTGCGTAGTGGCGATACCGATGGTAGTGGCCTGGCGTCCTGCGGTGGCATTCGCCAAATCTGCTTCTGCCTGTGCCACACGGAGACGGAATTCCGCATCTTCGATGATAAGAAGCGTGTCGCCTTTGCGCACTTGCTGATACTCGTCAAAGTAGATTTTCTTGATGAATCCCGGTACACGGGTATTGATCGGCGTGATATGTTGTTTCACCTGTGCATTATCCGTATATTCGATATTTCCCAAGTGGATAAACCGGGAACAAACATAAGTGACACCACCGATAAGTAAACAGATAATTACAATGTTGCATATTATCTTCTGGGTTTTTCTAGCTCTCATAATCTGTTCTATTTTAAGAGAGATGAGAATTTGATTCTGTTATAAGTTGGATTCTTTTTGATAAGTCATTACTTCTCTGTCAGAGAGTGTGTGTGATATATTTCATTTTATAATAACTGTATATCAAGTTAATACGTGCATTGACCAGACCGAGGTCGGCACTTAGTTTCATATTGCTGGCATCGAGCATATCGGTGAGCAGGGCAAGGTCGTTTTATAACGGTTGCTGGTTACGTTATAGTTCTGGTCGGCAAGTTCCACGCTTGAACCGAAATGTAGTTTGTATCAATCTGATATATAGCTATTATATATTGTTCTTCAGTAGATTTGATACCGCTAAGTTCCCACAAAATTACGATATTCAAAAATAATCGTTCCTAATATCTTAGGGTAAACATAGAGTTTATCATCCCCCCTAAAGAGCAGATGTCATAAACTTGCGGGGCTAAAATTGATATTTTAGTCACTTTTTGTGCTTTACACGCAATATATGACTTATAACATCAAATATATTCATAGATAATTTGTACCTTTGCAGTCACATTGGATAGACATACGAATATGGAACGTAAATTACTGAACCGAATCAAAGTCGTTCTCGCAGAGAAAAAAAAAAAAGCAATAAATGGCTCTCGGAACAATTAGATAAAGATCCTGCCATAATCTCCAAATGGGTTACCAATACGACACAACCCAACGTGGAGACTTTAATTCAAATATCCAAAGTTTTGGGTGTGACCGTGGATGACTTATTGAGGACAGAATAATAAGTTTATGGGAGCAGTCAAATTATATAAATATCTTGATTTTACTGGTGGATTGATGATGCTACATTATAGTAATCTTCAATTTACCAATGCTACGCAGTTGAACGACCCGTTTGATTGCCATCCATCGTTAATTGATTTCTCCAATGTTCCGAAAGAAGCGTGTGGAGGATGGACACCGGAAATAATCGAAGAATTAAGAAGAGATCCATTTCGTAGAACCAGAGAAGAGGTGTGGATATGTAGCCTTTCCAAAATATATGATTCAATCTTGATGTGGAGCTATTATAGCAAACATAAAGGTATCTGTATTGGTTTGGATATGGAGAAAGCCCAAAAGTATCTTTCGAGAATATATGGAAAAATCATGATTGGTTGTTCTGTGGTGGAAGTACAATATAAAGGATATTGTAGAGAAGCCTGATTATTTCAGGGATGCAAAAGATTTTTTCCATTATCAGTTGTCCACAAAGGCAAAGGCTTGGGAACATGAACAAGAGGTAAGGCTGTTTATTTTAGACCCTTGGCCGACATGTATGAGTTTATTGCCGGGGCAAAATGATGATAAGGGACCTATTGCTTGGAAAGAGGTTCGGGCTTTTCCTGAAATCGGAGGAGAATGTTTTGAGTCTGTCTATTTGGGAATCAATATGAGTACAGATGAGAAATCAAAATAATAAGCGTTGCACGAAAACTTAATCCTGATATTAAGATTTACCAAATGGGAATTGATGCAAATGCCTTTAAGTTGAATACTGAATTGATAAAATAGTAAAATGGCTAAGAAACAGAATAAACTTGTAAAGGAAGAAACCCTTGAAACGATACTTTTCAACTGTCGTAACAGTCTGCGTGGGCGTGCAGCCATGACAGATAAACGTGACTTGCTGTTGACCCTTGTATTCCTGAAATTCATAGGAGAACGGTTTAAACAGCAAAAGGAGAAAATCAGGCATGAAATAGTGGAAGTGCAAGGCATTAATGATACGGATTTCATTGAACTGCAACTTTCACGTCCTAATCAGTATATGCAGGACGGAGTGTTTTTCCTGACAGATGAAACATTTTGGGACAAGCTGATTCTCACATCGCCTACCGGCATGGCCATCGCTTTCGATACGGCTATAAAGACTCTGGATGACAATGAACCTAAATTGAAAAATGCCCTTCCGCAGCAAATTTTCACGAAAACAGCCCTTGAACCGGGAGTTTTGAAAAGCGTAGTGGATGAAATAAATAAGATTGACCCACAGAAATTTAATGATCATGACCTCATAGGTCGTGTATATGAGTATTTCTTACAAGCGTTCTCAATCAATGCCGACAAAGAGGAAGGAGAATTTTATACGCCACATTCTATCGTAGAGCTTATCGCCTCACTTATTGAACCTTTTGATGGAACGGTCTATGACCCTTGCTGTGGTTCCGGAGGCATGTTTGTTCAGGCTGCGAAGTTCATAGAGGCTCATGGTGGAAACACGAAAGCCGTCAATGTGTATGGGCAGGAATCCGAACCGGCAACATATCGCCTTGCAAAAATGAATCTGGCTATCCGAGGTATCTCTTACCATTTGGGCGATAGAGCCGTGTCCACTTTCTCTGATGACCAGCATAAGGAACTCAAATTTGATTACATCATGGCTAACCCACCGTTCAATTTGAAAAAATATGCCGAATACGGAGGTTTTGAAACCGATCCCCGATGGCAAGGCTATGGAATCCCTCCTGCCAGCAATGCCAACTATGCGTGGATTCTTCATATTCTTAACAAATTGAATGTCAGTCGTGGAATAGCGGGCTTCCTACTTGCTAATGGGGCTTTGGATGACAGCGATACGCAGGAAATACGTAAACAGTTAATCGAAAGTGATAAAGTGGAAGCCATTATTGTTTTGCCACGAAATATGTTCTATTCTACCGATATATCCGTCACTCTTTGGATTTTGAACAATAACAAGAAAGGCGGTTCATGGCATGGCAGACAACTGCGCGACCGTACAGGTGAAATTCTTTTCATAGACTTGCGGACTTGGAATAACAATATATACGAAAAGAAATATGTCCGTTTGTCAGAAACGGCAATAGACAGAGTACGTCAAATATACTTCAACTGGCAGACCGAGAATTTTGTCGAATATGCCGAGCCAGAATTATACTATACTGCGCATCGTGACGAAATTCAAAAAAAGGGATATTCCCTCGTACCTTCCAGATACATTGAGTTCATTGACCGCGATACAGAAATAGACTATCAATCTGCTCTTTCCGAAATGAGTCATAAATTTGATGCACTGAAGAAGAGATGGGATGCAAACGAAACGGAACTTGTAAACGCTTTCAAAGTTTTAGGTTATGGAAGAGAATGAATTGCAACAGAATGTGACAACAGATAAACTCGTTTCTGATATTCATAATATCATCGAGCAAGGTCGTCAACAGGCGTATGCGGTTGCTAATCAAGTCGCAGTTCTTACCTATTGGCACATTGGGCGACGAATAGTGGAAGAAGAACAGCATGGAAAAGCTCGTGCGCAGTATGGTACTCGGTTGATTAAAACATTGGCAGAACAGTTGATGCCTAAATACGGTAGCACATTCAGCAAACGCAATCTGGATTACTTTCGCCAATTTTATCTGTGTTTCAATGATTTGGAGATTGTGAACACGCGTGTTCACAATCTGACTTGGTCGCACTTCCGCTCGATTATACAGATTGCAGACCCTAAAGCCAGAGAGTGGTATGTAAAAAGAGGCATCGGAGCAGATGTGGAGTGTAAGGACACTCAATCGCAACATTGGTACGCAATACTATGGACGCCGTATGGCTTGTGTAAGGGAAGGATTGGCGTTACCCTCTCCTGATATTGAAGCCAATGATCCATTGGAATATATAAAAAGTCCGGTGGTTGCCGAGTTTTTAGGCTTCCGCAAGGATAGCAAATATGACGAAAGCCAGTTGGAACAAGCCTTAATAGATCACCTGCAACAATTTATCATGGAATTGGGACGTGGTTTTGCATTTGTCGATAGGCAGAAACACATTTCAACGGACACAGGTGATTTTTACATCGATCTTGTGTTCTATAACATCAAACTCAAACGTTACGTGTTGTTTGAGTTGAAAACACATCCTCTGACACACGCAGATGTGGGGCAATTGGATATGTATGTTCGGATGTATGATGACCTTGTAAAAGATGAGAATGATAACCCAACAATAGGCATACTGCTCTGCACCGAGACCGATAAAGTCTTGGCTAAATACTCCGTACTTAACGGTAGCGAGCAACTTTTTGCAGCCAAATATATGGCTTATATGCCGACGGAGGAAGAGTTGAGCCGAGAGATAGAACAGCAAAAACGTTTCTTCTTGGAACAACACGGAATGGAGGAGTGATATGGGAGCGAGTAATGTAAAATGGGTTCGGCTGGGAGATTATATTGAACAGTGCGATGAAAGAAACTCTGCGAGTATCAACTATCCTGCAATCTGTATAAATCGAGACAAAACATTTATGCCTACTGTTGCAAATTTGGATGGAGTAGATATAGCCAAGTATAAAATTGTCACAAAAGGAATGTTCGTATTTAGTGGGATGCAGACTGGGAGAGACATTTGTATTCGAATCGGATTATACGACAATGAACAACCGGCTTTAGTCTCTCCTGCATATACAACATTTGTCATCAACGATGATAAAAAAGTTTTGCCAGAATACTTTTCATGTATTTTAATCGAGCCGAGAGCGATCGTTATGGTTGGTTCATTAGCGATTCCAGTGTTCGAGCCAACTTGGATTGGCCGCGTTTCCTTGATATTGAATTTCCACTACCATCTCCAGACGAGCAACAGAAAGTTGTGAATGCGTGGAAAGCATTTCGGGAAATCAAAGAACAAAACGAGGCTAAGGCAGCCCCACTTATGCAGGTGTGTCAAAGTTATATCCAAGAATTGAAGCACACATATCCATTGCAGGAAATCGGACCGTACATTGAAGAATGTAATGAACGTAATTTAGAAGGTAAATTAGCAGAACAAGATGTTCGTGGAATAGCGACATCAAAAGGTTTAATTGAAACAAAAGCGAATTTGGATGGAGTCTCGTTAAATTCGTATAAATTGGTAAAGCCTAAAGAAATCGCTTTTGTACCTGACACCTCTCGTCGTGGAGATAAAATGAGTTTAGGATTAAACGATTCAGATAAAACTTATATTGTTTCATCTATTTCGGCTGTATTCAACGTGGATAAAGAAAATATTTTACCAAATTTTCTTTACCTATGGTTCTGTCGATCGGAATTCGATCGTTATGCCCGTTTTAACTCATGGGGAAGTGCACGTGAAGCATTTTCATTTGAAGATATGAAACGTTGTAAAATACCGATTCCCCCATTGACGTTCAGCGTGCAATCGTCAATATCTATAAGTGCGCAAATGAAGCCAAGCAGATAGCCGAAGAAGCCGATCGGCTTTCACGAGAAGTTTGTTCGGCATTGCTTCAACATGTAATTAACTCTTAATTTATAAAACGATGTGGCAAGATTTTAAAGATTTTATCACGATAGATAATCTACATATATTCTGCTTTTGGTTTTTAATCATATTGACAGTTGTTGGTCTGATTGAAATTATATATCAAATTCGCAATGCTGTTAGAAAAATCAACATTGCAGATGAATATATCAAGCATATTGATATTATTCAAAAACATGTAGCAAAAAGACTACATGCTAGAAAGCAATATGGTTTTGTTGATACAAAGGACTTAATTGAAATTGCAGAGAGTTTACATTTTGTAGAAGTCAATAGTGATGATGCAATAAATAGTATTGCCGCTGATCATTATATTTCAGATCCAATTTATTCGTTATATTCGATGTTGTATCATGAAAGATGGGATGACAGAGATGCTGCCACATATTGCCATCAGATATTTGTTGATTATGAAAAAGGGAGAAAGAAACTTCAAAAGGTGCTAAAACAAAATTTCGCCATACTTTTTGTGCCTTTAACAAAGTTATACAGAGGGTTTTGTGTATTATTTAGACTATTGACATTTCCTTTTAAAAGGCTCTTTGATAATTTTGATAAATCTGGGAAATGGGAAGCGTCAATAGCCGCAATAGCAGAAATCTTTGCATTAGTTAACGCTGTCATTGAATTTGTAAAACATACGTCATGATATCAAACGGAAAATTCTATGAAAGCCAGTTCGAGGAAGCAACCATCGAGCTTCTTCGAGAGGCACACTGGCAATATGCATTTGGTGATGACATTCACAGGAAATATACCGATCCACTCATTGAAGAGGACTTAAGGAATTTTCTCGCCGTTCAATACAAAGACAAGAATTTGACCACCTCCGAGATGGACAGCATTGTCGCCAATCTGCGTAATACAGGCGGACAGAATGACTATTATGCTCTTCGGAATACTTTTTTTGCTCTATCGTGACGGGTATGATTTTGCATATAGCGATGGACGGAGTAATCCGTTTCGTTTGGAATACATTGACTTTGAGCATCCAGACCATAATATTTTCCGTTGTGTCAATCAGTTTGTTATGGAGCAAGGTCGAGAGAACCGTCGCCCCGACATACTACTTTTCATAAACGGTATACCTGTCTGCATCATCGAACTAAAAAATCCGACCAAACAAAACGCTACTATACATGATGCACATACGCAGATTTGCACGCGCTATATGCGGGATATTCCGGCATTGCTGAAATATTGCGCATTGGCGGTAATCAGCGATGGAGCAAAGAATGCTTTGGGTGCGACATACACACCATTTGAATTTTTCTACGAATGGAAAAAGATTGAGAATGAAGATAAAGCAGGGAAAGGACTTGACACACTTCGTACTCTTATTCGCGGAGCAATTTCTCCAGAACGCATATTGGAGATATTACGGGATTATGTCTATTTTCCCGATCCTACAAAAGAAGACGACACGACTGAAATCGTATGCCGTTATCCGCAATTCTTTGCTACACGTAAACTGCGGGATCATATCCTGAATCATTTGCGTTCTGTCGGAGGTGATGGTAAGGGTGGTACATATTTCGGAGCCACAGGGTGTGGAAAAACATATACCATGTTGTTCCTTGCCCGCCAACTGGCTTTACGATGCAGAAAGCAACTGGGTAGCCCGACTATTCTTATCATAGTAGACAGGGAGGATTTGGAGACACAGACCGGGAAACTATTCTGCCGCTCGAAACAATATCTTGAAGACGAAGCTGTAAAAGTCTTTGAAACAAGAAAGGAACTTGCAGAAGAGATGAGTATGCGCAAGACTGGCGGGGTCTATATTACCACAATTCAGAAATTCGCAGAGACTACAGGATTGCTTACAGAACGTTCCAATGTCATTTGCCTAAGTGATGAAGCGCATCGCTCCCAAAACAATATAGGTTCTAAACTGTCCATCCAAACCGAAGGAGGAGCCGACAAGATAGGAGCGAAAATCACATATGGCTTTGCCAAATATCTGCGGGATGCATTACCGAACGCCACATATGTAGGTTTTACGGGAACACCCATTGACGAAACCGTACATGTATTTGGGAAGGTTGTAGATCAATATACGATGAAGGAGTCGGAGGATGACGGCATTACTGTCCCAATCAAATATGATCCCCGATTGGCTCGTGTATTCCTCAATAAAGAACAGGCAGAGAAAGTAGAAGAATATTATCGCCTATGTACAGACGAAGGGGCAACGCCGGAGGATATTGCCAAGAGCAAAGCCGCCATGTCGAGTATGGAGGTGATTATCGGTGATGAAGATGTCCTGCATCGTGTTGCCAAAGACATTATCGAAGACTATAAACGAAGAACAGAGACCACAGACCGTTTGCAAAAGGCTATGATTACTTGTGCAGACCGCAAAATAGCATTTAGGTTGTATAAAATCATGCGGGAGATGCAGCCCGATTGGTTCGAGAAGAGGAAAGCATTGAATGAACTTGTATTGACCGCAGACGAAAAGAACAAGCTGCATGACATCGCATTTGTCAATATGGTCATGACTCGCGACAAGGATGATGAAAAGGAACTTTACAATCTGCTTGGCGACAAGGAATATCGTAAATTCCTTGATACAGAGTTCAAATCGGAAAAATCAATTTCCATATCTCCATCAATGTAGATATGTGGATTACCGGTTTCGATGTGCCTTGCCTGACGATGCTTTATAATGATAAACCGTTATCGAAACATACGCTCATTCAGACCATTTCGCGTGTAAACCGTAAATTCGGCACAAAAGAGTGTGGCTTTATCATCGACTACATTGGTATTCGCGAAGAGATGAAAAAAGCCATGAAAAAATATGGTGGTGAAGTCGGACCTCAGGAAGATTTGGAGATTGCACATGAAGTATTGCAGAACGAACTGCAACTTTTGCAGGAGCGATTGTCCGGATTAGTATTTGACCGTTTTTTCGGGAACAATGACCTTGCCCGACTTCAGTTTATTCAGGAGGCGGCAGAATATATCCTTGCCAACAGTGTTGAACGGAAAGGAGAGGTTTCCTTCCTCAAACTTTTCAAGGAACATGCCAAACGGCTGCGCTCTGCTTATAATATCTGTAACCCGGCCGGCATTCTGACAGAAGGAGAGGTAACATGGAGTCAATGCTTTATGGGTATCTGCTCATACGTGAACAAAATGACTACCACGGAGCATGATACGGAGAACATGAACAGGCACGTGGAACAGATGGTTCAGGAGGCGATTCTTGCAAGTGGTGTAGAACGAGTAATGAATGAAGGTGTTGAAGAAAATATTTTCAGCGATTCATTTGCTAAAGAGGTCGATGAAATAAAAATGCCGTTCACCAAGTTCCAGATTCTTTGTAAACTTGTCGCTAAAGCCATCAGAGCATACAGCCGGACAAACAAGATTCAGGCTGAACATTTCCAGAAAATGCTTGAAAATACGATAGATGCCTATAATACACGGGATAAGCTGACATTTACCAACGAAGTGACACAGAACGTTGTAAATGATGTATGCGACATCGTTTCATACAAAATCAATGGGCTCTCAAACAAGTTGATGAGTATACTGAAAGAGCTAAAAGCCGATAGCGAAAAAATTCAAAGTTTTGGGTATCACTTTCGAGGAGAAAGCTTTCTTCGATGTACTTGTCGAGGTGCGGGATAAACATGGTTTTGAGTATGCGGATGAGCGTTGTATTGAGTTGGCAAAGAAAATCAAGACTCTGATTGATGATACCGCTGTTTATGCCGATTGGCTAAATAACGACAACCTAAAAAGCAAACTTGCCAGCCAGCTTACATATCTTCTCTACAAAGAGGGTTATCCTCCTCAATGGGATGAAGAGGTATTTCAGAAAGTTCTGGAGCAGGTAGAGAACTATAAGAAGCATGAATAAATAAGCATTTTTTACTGATAAGATATAAATAGAAATATGAGCTTACGTATTTTACATTTCTCAGATTTACATTTGGTAAAAGATGAGCCATCTATGAAAACGTTGTTAATGCATTTTATTCAAAGCATGGATGAAATACAAAAAGACGGAAATATAGATCTCGTTGTTTTTACTGGAGACTTAGTTGATAAAGGCGGGTGTAGTTTTGGAAATATTGATGCAGCTTTCAAGGAATTTGAAAAAGTAGTAATAACTCCTATTATAGAAAAACTAAAACTCCCCAAAGAACGATTCGTGTTTATTCCGGGTAATCACGATACAGAAAATGATGCTAAAAAGAACATAGAGAAAACAGGCATTATCAAGACGTATTCTTTAAATGAGAAACAACAGATTATTGATTTGAAAAATTCTACGGACAAATCAATAATAGAAATGCTTTGTTCCCGAACAAACGTATTTAAAGAATTTGAGAAGACTTATTATTCAGAGAACTTAAACGGAGGTTATCAATACGGAGATTTTGAATCTAATTTCAAATTTGACATAAATGGATGCAAAGTAGGTGTAACAAGTTTAAACGCTGTTTGGCTTTGTGGTCTTGGTGATGACAAAGAATTGTTTCTAGGAATAGATCAGATTACAAATTCACAACCGTTCCTTTCTGATTGTGATATAAAAATTATTGCATCACATGTTGGGTATGATTTATTGACAGAGGCAGAAGGTAAATATGTAAAAGAGGCCATAACACATTGTTACGAATTAAACTTATCAGGTCATACCCATACTTTAGACGATGATTTTATCGCATTGCCAAAAGGGGACTTTTGTATGAATGTCACTTCTGCTGGAACTTTATGTAATAATATTCATGAAGTAAATGAGAACCATAAAAATTCTTTTCCAAATAATCGATATTCTTTCCAAAAAAGAATTCGTCATTAGAAAATGTCATCAAAAACAAGGTATGGAGTTTTCTTTGGACCTAAACTTTGGAGAAAGTGGAATCTGGCATCATCTGTACAATGACCAAAAAGCTATGCGTAAAGCAAAAACAGATGAATTAAAAGAACAACTTGAACAACAACGGAAATTTCTTGAAAATGTATTTCCTTTTTATCCTATAGATGAAGCTATTGAACAAGACAAGGAAACTTTCATAAGCGGAGAGTTCATACCTTCTCAAACGAATGAGGAGTGTATTAACCTTCTCAGAAATCCAGAAATCAAAAATCTTAGAATATTGTCTATTTCAGGTGTAGGCAAGACAAGAATTGTTGGTGAGGCCTTTAGGACAATGCAAAATGTTTTCTATTGTACAGACCCAGACAAACGTATAAATAGAGGTTTGGAATACATACTAACACATGTTGACGGAGGTGTAATTATTATAGATAATTGTCCTATTGATGAATATTATCGAGTAACAAAATTCATTAGTAAATTCCAAAAGCCATTCAAACTAATAAGCATTTATAATGTTCTTACCAAAAAAGAAGAAGTGGAAACTAATGTATTCTTCCTTGATGCGGCTGATAATAAAGGAGTAGTAGATGCCATAATAGAAAGAGAAAGAATTACTGATGAAACTGTAAAAAGTAAAATTAAAGAATATAGTGACGGAATTTCTTTAATGGCTATTGAACTGATAAAGGCCTATAAGCATATAGGAAAAGTTCAACTACTCCCTGAGAAACAGTTATGGTTAGATTATTTGCTAAGCCACAACGGACAATTGGAAGAGTCAAAACGTGCTGTCCTTAATGCGATTGCCTTATTTAATCCATTAGGAATTACAGAGAACAAAAAGATGAATATGATTTTGTAATTAGTCACCCTGAAATTAATCATATTCATCTTGACAAATCATCAGTAGAAGACTGTTTTTCTTGCACTATTCACGAATTCAACCAACGTCGTCTATTAGACATGAGGGCTAATAGTGTGAATGTTCGTCCTCGACCTCTTGCAGAATGGTTGGCTGAAGAATGGCTTCAAAAGACTCCTCCAGAATCATGGAAAAAAATAGTAACAGAGATTGAAACTGCAGGTCAATTAGGAATACGTCTTGCAGAACAAATGAAGAATAGGTTTATATCACTTACTTCTCCTGAGGCCCAACGTCTTTTTTGATGAACTGAATAGAATCCCTTTTCATGATGAGAAAATAGTGCTTACTAAAACTGGCTCACAACTTATTTTCTCTATGTCAACTGTGAGTCATGTGGCTGTCGCTCGTAATCTTTTTTCTTTGTTCGAGAATAAAACTACTGATTATTTAAAAGAAAAAATAAGTGGGGACATCCGTAGGTATATTGTATGGGCATTAGAGGAAGCATGTGTTGCTACGGATGCTTTTGAGGATGCAGGTAAACTTCTAGGGATGCTGTCTATTGCAGAAAATGAACAAATATCCAATAATGCGAGTGGTGTATTCTTAGAAAAATTCCATGTGGCACTTTCAGGGACACAAGCTGACTTAGGTAAAAAAAACAAATGTTTTACAATTTCTTTTTTAATAAAGGCACTGAGTATCATCTTTTATTAGTAAAAGCTATCGATAGTGCATTTAGCACTCGCTCTAATTATCATATGCTTACTCAGACAGAAAGAAAATATAACATAAAAACAGAAACATCAATTAGTATATCAGAACTTAGACAATATTGGAATTTCTGCAAAGACCTACTTATAAAAGTAAGTGATGATGAGGTTTTATTAAAAACCATATACAAACTAATACCAGACCATGTCTATGATTTTGTAAATAGCGGGTGTGAAAATATACTGTTTGAATTAATTAATCATTTTGCTCCCAAATACAATAATGATTGGGATGAAATGAGACGTTCCTTAAATTGGATAAAGAAGTATAATCCTATAATATATAAAAGGAATAGACAGCACATTGATTTGCTCATTAATAAAGTGTTTGCACCTAAAACGTTTATTAAAAAGAGTTTTAGCATCAATGGAAAATATAGACCGAAGAGAATTTGGAAGTAATCAAATTTTTTGAAATTTATAAATCTGAGATGCGTCCATATGGAGAAGAATTTATCAATAATAAAATATACAATAGTAAAGAATTTGAAGAAATCGCAGACCATGAACATTTTCAAAGCATTTGGATGATTTTTACAGCTGTGGAAGTCATGGATCAAACTAGTTGCAGAGATGAAGTATATAAAGCATTCTTGCAACATATAATATCAAAAAATAAAGATTATAGAAGCGGTTTTATTGAGAGCTACATGAGCCATGACTCTAATAAATCCTATTTACTCTCAATTGCAGAAAAATTGTTTTGCAGTGGTTATTATGCAATGGCTTGTTGCGTACTAGGTATGGTGGAAGATAAAAATTATACTCAGTTGAATAAAATCTTTGTAATGATACATGAGGGAAAATTTCCATCAACTTACATAAATAACTATCTGCGATTTGTTCCATGTTGCGATATGGATGATATATTTAAGGTTAGTGCTCTGTTATTCAATAATGCTGATGTTGATAAAACAGAAGTAGCTTATCCACACCTATTCCAGTATTTTTGGACTATGGGACAGGAGGTGATGCCTTATCTTCCTATAATAGAAAAGCGTCTTTTAGAATTTGACTTTGAGAGTGATAATTTTTATTTGGCTAAGAATGTGGTAGATAAGATGGAATACATCTTAAAGACTTTTAATAGACCTGATTTTGCAAGGCAAGTAAATAATTTAGTTATCAAATACCTAGAGACATACAAACCTAATAATCCATTTAAGGATTTGTACTTTAGCTTACTTCCTAAATATCAGGAAAATATTCTTGATGACATAATTAAAGCATTAGCATCTTCATTAGAAGAAAGTATGTTTTACTTTAATATGCGCTATGAACTTGGTTCTGGTTTTGGTTATGGGGCTGGACCTTTATTTCAATGTGACAATGATAAGCTAAAAAATGCCTGTAAGGAATTTTCCGATGTATTACCAGAACGTTTTGCGGATATGTGTCCTGTATGTAATTTTAGAGATGATGGAACCAAAATGGAACTTAGTGATTTTTTTGTTTGGTTAGTAGATAATTATGGTGATAACGAGAAGGTTCTGCAATCTTTTAGTTCTAATTTCGGTACATATAGCTATACTGGTATAGGAAGCATGAAAGGGTATTACGTGAATAGGCAAAATATGTTTAAGCCTCTTTTTTCGCACACGAATCCTAAAGTTGCAGCATGGGCTGAAAATATGTATAAAATGGAAGAACAGGAGGTTAATTATCATCAATTGTTAGATGACTACAGAGATATGACTAACGGGTAATTTATATTATTTTCAAGAGGACTTAATTGATAAAAAACAGACCAGTGTATACATAATATACTGATCTGTTTTTATCTATCTTCTCCTATATCCACTTCTTATAGCCTTAACTATTTGTGAAGCATGAAGCAAACATCTTCTTCGATACGCCTCCTCCTCTTCATCCGGTCTTCGGCCATCCCAAGGCAGGGCAGAAGTCGAACCTCCACCACCGGAGGAAATCGGTACAGGTTGTCCTCCGATAAGTGCATCGGCAACGGCAAAATCAGATTGCGAACAGATGGTGTAGACAACTGATCAAGCAGTGTATTCAGTTCTGCCTCCAAACTTTCGTTTGTGTCAGAAAGAGATTTGTTCTCCCGTTTCAGTTGATAAAGTTCCCGTAATCTGCCAACGCATTACGTTGGGCGGCTTCAACCTGCCGTGCCGCATCATTTCTGTATAGGGATTCTATCTTGCGGACAATCTCGGTGAACTGTTTGGCGATATACTGGTTCTGCCGTTCAACCCATTTGTCCGTACCGAACAAGGGTACTTTCTCGATAATTTGAGGTGGCGTGAAATCAACCTTGTGGTTATGGAACGGTTGGACAACCGAACGGGCTTTTGTCGCATCTGCGGTCAGCTGCTCCAATTCCTGCTCCTTTGCGTGGAGTTTGTCGGCCTTGTCTTCAAGTTTGGTCTGATACTCGGCAATGAGTTTCTGTATATCCGCTTTCTGCGCTTCATATCTGTCGAGCGTGATCCTGCCGGAAGCCAGTTCCTTTTCCGCCTCTTCAAGTTGCAGCCTATAACTGAAAATCCTTGATTCCAGGTTCCGCATCATGGATTGAAGCCCCTTGACGGCTTTCTCTGCCTGTTTCGCCTCCTTCGTCAGTTTGCGGATATAATCTCGCTTGTTCAGATGCTGTACATTACGCCCGTCAATACTGTCCCCACGTTCCAGACTGTATTTGCTACCAACATCTTCATATAATGAAGTGTGTATCTCTTTCAATATCCGGCCATATTCATAACGGTCTTTCCCGAACTTTGCCGACCACATCACACACTCCCGTCCGCTTTTAGGACGGATACCGACCGGAACAATCAGGGCATGAATATGCGGACTGCTCTCATCAAGATGCACCTGAAACCCGATAATGTTTCCCTGACCGTATCGTTTGGCACACCAATCATAGACATCCTTCGCCCAATTTTCAATTTCCTCGCAACGGTGCAGGTGGCTGTTGTCCGCACCTTTTTCCAGATTGACAGACTGATTCCCGAAAGCCATTTCAATAGTCCTGTCGTGATTGCCACCGAAAATGAATCTGGCGCAACAATTCGGCTGAATCTTGCTATCTTGTTTGAAAGGCTTCCAGCCCAGCTCAGTCAACCGTTCCTGCAAACGGACTTCAAGCGGTTTCTCATGATAGCCCAACGGATGGATCTTCCCGTCAGGACCAATCTCGAAATTCAACTTCATTCTCGTCTTGTCATAATTATTTGTGGAGTCTTGATTTTTCCAGTCAATCTTGTCATCGTTCCAACGCCTTTCGTTTTCGTTGGCTTCTGCCGAGCTGAATGACTTGGCAGCTTCAACGTGCATCGCTTGTTTTATATCAGTATTCATAATGTCTTTCTTAAAAGAGTTTTTAATAATTGGAGCTTGCTCCTGTGCCAATTCACGCAATGTGACAATGTCCGGATTTTATTGCCGTCAGGCAAAAAGTCCTTATTGTGTTATGGACTTTCTGTAAACTCCCGGAACGAGTTCCTCCGTTATTCAATAAGTTCTAACCCAAGTTCGTCAATCAATGTCTGCAAGACGGGATTACGGTCAATCATCCGTTGGAGTATCATCTGAGGGGTGTCCTCCATCAGAAGAAAATCCGCAATATCAATCCTTGACTGCGCTGTTCATCGGTTGCCATATCTTCCAGTACCGTACTGACCGATACAGACCGGCAGACATTGGCAAGTAGGGAAGCCTTCTGCCGCCACTGCTCTGTTGCGCCAAGGTCTGGCATCAGCACCACATCCCGATGCGCCAGTACGCAAACAGCCTTTTCGTTGAAACAGCCGTTCTTTCCTCCGGTCGCCAGCCACAAACCGTCCGGCATGAAGTGAGCGGCGATGAGAGCTGTCTTCTCGCTTTCCACAATGAACACTGTCTTGTCGGGATAGCGGACAAGAAGGTGCTCGCCAAAGAAACACTGGCACAAGTTGAAGTCGGGCAAACGCAGTTCGGTATGTACCCAACATATATGCGGATGCGGAACTTTCAGTCGATGCCCGGTCTTTGTATCATATCCCATAATCTTACCTGCATGTACCTGTCCGTTGGAATCCACCTGCCAGAATACTGCCGAACCGTTCCATTTTTGGAAGTCCCGACCTGGTAAAGTTTGAAGAGCCTTTCGGCATTGCTTCTGCCAATCGTGTCGGACAGGAATGTGCACAACGGGTTGATGTCATAGTGTGACAGGGAACGCTGCATGACTGCCGAATCCATAAAAGACGGAGGACTGACTGGCTTCTTTGGAGTTACGGCTTGCGGTTTCCACTCCTGTCTGAATGATTCCGATTCATCAGGATGCTCCCGAAAGAAATCCTTTGGTGTGTAGTGATAACCACAGCTATTCTCGTGGTCACATTTGCCGACATGAGAAGGAAAGGTAATATCTCCCGACTCGTCGACATAACGGGTGAAACAAGCCTTGCGCTTGCATTCGGGGCACGCTGTCTTGCTGCCCCGATGATATTTTTCAAGATGAAAACGATAATTCTCCATGATAATTTCTGAAATGGATTTGCAGTAATTTCAGTCTTCAGTCCTTTCAGTTTTGCAGGAACTGACGGTATGTTCCATCCCGAAACTGAAAAACTGAACATACTGAAAGCTGCAAACGGGGGTTACACATTGCAGTTTTCATCCTCTGTCTGTTCTACCGATATATATGACACTTTCTCGTAGACTCCCTGCCTGACCTTGTGGACAAGCCTGTTTCTGGCAAGATTCCTAAGATAGTTCATCACCGTGCGCTCCGTTACCTTAAGTTGTCTTCCTGCATCAAGGGCTTCGGCTGTGGTAAACGTATCTTTCAGCAGGGCGAGCAATTCCAGCGACGGCTCGTCACAGGCGTCGTTTGCCACATATTCGCGTATGCGCCTGTAAGAACCTTCGAAATAGTCATTCAGCCGGATAGCACCTTCAATGGCGGTCGTTGTCACGAATTGCAGATGGCTCTCGCCGCAGGCATAAGACAGGACTTGAAGAATCAGTGCCAGACGCGCCACCTGTACCGGACTTTTCATGGGACGCGATTCCACAAGGGCTTCATCCCTGATGGCATTGATGCGTTCGATCGTATTGTTGTGCCAGTTGAAGAAAACCCTTTTCGCTTCCGCTTCCATGCCTATCAGATGAGGGATATTCCCTTCATCATTCACTTCATAGTCAAGGGCGAACACCTTTTCCATGATTGCCTCCCATGTCTTCCATGCAGATGCCGGATTGCTTCCGGTATCCTCCTCTTCGCTTTCCGCCCACCGTGACACCAGATACGACTTGGGCATCACGAACAGGATGCGGTCAAGCAGCCCGTTATCCTCGTATCCCTTCTTGAGCAGCTCATGCACACGCCTGGTCTGTGTCGTGCCGACCATATTGATGCACGGATTCTCGATGTGTATGGGAATGGGATTGCTGACGCGGGTCACATCTATGGCACTGTTGCTCCATGCGGACAGAAGCTGCTCTATCAACTGCCCGTTGTTGTAGCGATTGGCTGAATTGAACATGCCCATAATCTCATCCGCAAGTATGGTTATGCCACGGGGACAGTTGTAATGGGCGAGCATCAGGGCTTCAGGCGTGAAATCGGACACGATGGTTCTTCTCAATACAGGCCTGTCCATATCGTTGTTGCCCTTGCTCTCTTTCATTGTATTCTGATATGCGGCCATTTCAGCCTTGAATTTCTCCAGTGCCCGGCAATCCCTTTTGCGGAGCGGCCGGAATACGGCTTCAAGCGGCGGTGTCTTGCCTAGTCCCGGTCGCCCCACCATGATGATATAAAGGACGGCATTGGTTGTCCATTGTCCCTTTACACGGATATTGTAGGTATTACCCAACGCGGAAGCCGTAGCCGACAGCATGGCTGTGGCAAGATACTCCACCTTGAAGTTCTCGTGGCGCACCATGCCAAGGATGACGGACTGGACTTTGGCAGGGAAAGCGTCAATCGGGAAATCCGATTCCGCAATGCCCTGCGCCTGTGCCATCACCCTGTTGCATATATCCAGTTGTCTGATACCCATAATCACTTCTCCTTTCGTTTGCAATAGGATGTCACACTCTCTGACTTGTTGCCTGTTTGAATTCTTCTTATGTCGGATTTGGCATACATGTTCTTATTGCCCACCTTGACGGGGACAAGGTAACCACGTTTCGCCCACAGGTTGAGCGTGCCTTCGCAGACGTTCAGCAACTCGCGGACTTGTTTTGTATTCAGGTATGTCTCTTCCGCTTCACGCTGCATCGCAGCCTTCTGTACTTCCTGCTGCGCCACAATAGTACGCTGGATGATTGATTCGGCAAACATCTTGAGGTCTGTGGGAGTGACTTCCAGTCTCACATTCGCTCCCATATCGACCAGACTTTCTATGGTAATCATAAAATCTTTTGTTTAGGAATTTACAATGACCATCTGCATGTTCCCTGATGCACCGCCTCCGATGGCTTATAAAAGCGAAGCACCGCCAAACCTCGGGAAAGGATTGACGGTGCAAAAGTATATAGGAATTAAAAGTAATTGATACAGAATGTCTTGTCTTAAATCATCACGACAATATAAGTCTATATGACAATGTAAAACGGCTGCATCTGACCTTATTTTGCGCCAATATCTGTTGTATTACTGATTGTAATATCTGTGATTGTCTGAACCAATTTTTGATACAGTTCCTGGTTTTCGTCACTTTCGATTAGCGGAGCCAACTGGTCTTTGCCTTCCTTGATGACATACTTGGCCGCTTTCAGGAATCCGACAGACTGCCGTATGGCACTCTCGCTTTTGAGCGACGGCAAATCCGGGAATTGTAAAGCCAGACCGACACTGTATTCTTTGGCAGTGTGCATACCTGCGACCAGCCGCAAGTCTTTCAACACATAAAATGGCAATGCCTGATGGACAGCACTGGTGTTTATGGAAATGTATTTGCGTATATGCCTCAAAACCTCCTCTTTGTTGTTGCAGTCAAGATAATCTATAAGAGGTCGTTCCTGTATCTTTTTCTTTCCGGCTGTACGGTGGATTTTTGATGTGGCATCATTGTCCGTGTCAGTTGGTGTATTGGTTACATCATTTTCCGTATCGCCATTGTCCCCATTTTCATTTATTACGGATTGCAATGCCCATTCTCCGATATTGCCCTTTTCAATGGCATCGTTCATGGAAAAGTATCTGTCCCAGTCAGCCTGGGTACGGAAGCCGTTCTTGATGGATACCTGTATTATCCGTTCGGCTACCCAAGAACAGCTCTGCCTGTCCATTCTGTCCGCTTTAGGATTGGCTGATTGTTTGCTGACCATACTGACCATTGCCTCAAAACTCTTTCCGTAATACAGCCAGCTCAGTACAAGTGGTGCGGAAAGGATAATGCCATGTCTTTTAGACTTGCTTCTAAAAAAGGATTTGATCTTGTCCCAAAGGGAATATGAAGCCCTGTCTGATGAATTATTCTCTTCCCTCTGCTTCTGGAATGCTTCCACAATCTGTTCCGGGACGGATTCTTCACTGAACAGCAGGCTTATGTTGTCAAAATCTTCCACACTGTCATCGCCCCAGCACAATTCCCATTCCGTCTTGACCTTTGGCAGCTGTTTGAAGATGGCACGGCAGATAGCGAGATATTGCCTCTCGTCCCCGTTTGTCATCAGACGCGCGAAGCGGTTGTATTCTTCCCTGTGGCTGTTCTTCCATCGGAGAATGTCAGCCTTGAACTGGTCGTATGTCAATCGGGATTCAGCCATAGTGTTGTCTGCAAGTAGTTGGATATAAATGGAACATAGATAGGGAAAGAATAAAATACACCGGACAGGCGATTCTAATCCAGCAGGTTTACCAGTTCTTTCTTGATTTCGTCATCGATATGCCTGTAACGGGTAAAGGCACGGCTTCCCTCGGAATGCCCTGACATGGAAGCAATCAGGTTCGGGTCTTTGACCTGCTTGTAGAGGTTGCCGATAAATGTCTTCCGTGCCGTATGCGTAGTAGCCACTTCATATAACGGTCGTGCCACATCCTCACGTGTCTTCGGGTCAAGGACTCTCACCATGCGGTCAATGCCAACATACTTGAGAATCTCCTTTATCTTCTTGTTATAGCCGAAGTGGGAGAAGCGGGGAAGTAATGCGTCTTCCAAGTCCTTATATCTCTCCAGTATGTCCAACGCCTTTTGGTTAAGCGGAACTCTGACTGTGTTGGCGTGTTCCAGCTTGGTCTTCTGCGGAATGTATTCCACACAACCGTCCACGATGTTTGCCTTGGTCAGTCTGTTCAAGTCACTCACACGGCAACCTATCAGACACTGGAACATGAATATGTCCCGATATACGGAATAGGTTGCCCCCATGCCGCTCAGATCGGCATAATAGACCTTGTCCCTTTCTTCAAGGGTAAGGTAAAACGGATCGCCATACATGGGCTGGGCTATCTGGTACTGATCAAAAGGGTTGTTTCTTGTCAGCCCCCGTTTGATGCACCATTTGATGACGGTACGGATGCGGTAGAGCGTCCCCGACATGCTGTTCTCGGAGCGTTGTTGGGCTACATCACGGGCAGCTCGTCTTTATAGAATACGGGATACATTTCCACATACCTGTACTCTTCCTGCATCCACAACTTGAAATCACGGATGTCGTCAGCAGTAATGGAATCTATACAAAGGTGGAAGCCCCGCTGGTGCATGACCTCATGCCGGAAACGCTCGTAACGCTGTACCTTTTTCAGATTGTCGCGGTGATGCTTCCAGCTTTCTGCGGCAAGGTGTGTCTCGTCCATGTACTTCTGTATCTGGTAGGACAGCAGGTACTCGTCTGCCGGATTGCCGCCCCGGAAGTTGATATTTGGGTGGTGGTATTCCTCAATAAGTCCTTTCAGCCAGTTGCCGTCTACTCCACGATGGTATTTCTCGGCAATAAGGTGCGTAATGTTTTGGATGTCCTTTTCAAAGCCCATCCGTTTGTCTTCCGACACCAATGCGACACGGGGCTTATACCCCTGCCGTTCCGCACTCCAGTGGTTAGGGTTGATGGAGAGTTCGCTCGCTGCCTTGATGTCAACGCCTCCCACGTCACGGACTCTGAAATAGACTCGTGCCTGGTCAGTGACATTATTCTTGGCGGCGGTCTTTCTTATAAATGCGGTAACTTTCATTATGCGTCCTCCTCAGTTTATCATTTCCACAAGTTTTCGTTTCATGTCATCATCTATCGTCCGGTAACGCCGGAAGGCCCTGCTGCCTTCCACGTGGCCTGACATGGAGGCTATCAGGTTGGGGTCCGGAACCTGCCTGTACAGATTGCCTACAAAAGTCTTCCGTGCCGTGTGGCTGGTGGCTACCTCATATAATGGTTTCTGCACGGTATTGTAGCCGTGCGTGTCAAGAATGGTTACCATGCGGTCTATGCCGCAATGTTTCAACAGTTCCCGTATGCCGAGATTGTACTGGTGTATGGGTTTGAACGGTAACAATTTGTCAGTACTTGATTCATAACGCTCCAGTATTTTCAATGCCTTGGGATGAAGCGGTACTCTGACGACTTTAGCCTGACACTTCTTTGTCTTCTGCGGCATATACTCCAGAAATCCATCTTTGATGTTGTCTCTCGTCAATCTGTACAAATCACCCACACGGCAGCCGATATAGCAATGGAACACGAATATGTCCCTGATAACTGCCAGTTTAGGACAGTCATTCAAATCCGCATCATACAGGACATTCCTTTCTTCGGATGTCAAATAGAACGGATCACCGTATGTCGGTTCCTTGCATCCGTAAAGCTCATACACCTCGTTGTCGGAATACTTCATTTTCTTGCACCAATGGAGAAAGGTGCAGAAGAGGTTCATCGTGTTGATGATGGTCGTGTTCGACAATGGTCTTGGCGCATGGTTGATAAGAATCCGGGACGCATAGAAGTCGGGGTGCTGCTGGCGCAACAGATATTCGTTGGTCACATAATCCCGGAAACCATTCATCTGCTCCAATGTGACGGTTTCAACAAAGAGGGTGAAATCGGTATTACCTAATATCTCACGTTGATATTCATGGTAACGTATCATCTTGCGCTCGAAGCGGATGATGTGTTCTTTGGTTCTGTTCGCTCCGTCAAATTTTTCCAGATACTCATGAATACGGCATATCAGATTCGGATGGTTTCGTTCGAAAGCCCGTGCAGGGTACAGCACATCCTCGATGGTCTGCTTCAGCCATGCGCTGTTTGCCTTGTCCGAAAATGTCTTCTCCACTTTCTCAATGATGGAGGCAATCTGTTCGGGCAGCAGTTTCTGTTCAACGGCAGGTACGGCTGTCGTGCGCTTGTAACTGAGAGTATCGGACTCCCAGTACTTGTCATGGACTACAAGAGGCGAAACAACCTTTATATCCACGTTCTTCTCACGGACACGGAAACAGATGTTCGAGGTCGAGGAACTGTTCTTTTTCAGATAGACGGAAACTTTCATCGGCAATGCGTTTTTGATTCACATTGCAAAGATAAATAAATTCCCGTATATGTTCCCATATATCCCGAAAAAGCTTGTAGCGGATTAAGACAAATTAAAGAGCGTGTCCCGAAAGTGATACCACATAAAACGCTGTATATTAGTGATTATATTTTCTCTTGTTATGCTTTTCTTTTCATTTTCGACTTTCCAAACCCTTAATCAAAACATATATTGCAGTTCCACGCTTTTCTCCTGTGTACGCAGGTCTGTGAAAGAGGTGAGAAAGTTGACGTAGTTCGCCTGTACACCGTTTTCTATTTGTTCCTGTGCCAGTGAATATTCCTCCTGTGCTCTGCGGACGTTCAGTTTTGCCTGGCGCACTTTCTTGTTGTTTTTATAATAAAGAAGAAAAAGATTGTATTTGATACCGACCCCACATACCAGTAATTGAAGTTATTGTCGAGCACCGGGACTTCGATGGTGATAGGACCATCTAAATGTTCACCGGCCACAAGTGCAATTTTCGGAAGCAGTTCCGAGCGTTCCAATTTCACTTTCTGCTCGTTCATTTTCATAGCCAGCTGGGCTTGTTGCAGTCCTACATTGCTTTGACTGGCCATCATTTGCCAGTCGTTTTCGGCTAATGCTGTCACTTCCTCGTTCAGCAAGGTAGAATCGGGAACGATTTCTGTTCCGGCAGGCAGATGTAAGGTAGTCACCAGTTGGTGATTCATTATTTTGCGGGTATCCTGCACCTTTGCCAGTTGCAGTTTCAGCGCTCTTTCTGTAGCTCATAGCGGGTGATGTCATTTTTAAGGCCGTTCCCTGTGTGCGGCGTGATTCCATGTTGCGGATCACCTGTTCCGTCAAATCCAGATTCTTCTGTAACACTTGCAGCTGGTTATTCAACTTGTATAAATCCAGGTAATAGCCGGTCAGGAGAAAGCGGATTTCCTGACGGTTCTTCTGCCAGTCCAATGCAGCCATTTGCTGACCGAGTTCAGCCAGAGTAATACTGCTGTTGATGGCTCCTCCGGCGTAAATCACTTGTTGCGCTTCCAACGCAAAGTTATTGCCGAAGTGTGGCATAGGGATATTCTGCCCGTTTTTGAAGTCACGGTCCCATATATATCCGTCGCCCAGGTAACTAAATGAGAGTGAGGCACCTATGTCCGGCAAACGTTGTGACTTGGCAGCCTTCAAAGCTTCATCGGCTGCTTCCTTTCCGGTTTTATACGTTTGAATACTCTGACTGTTCTCGTCTGCCAGACGGAACATTTCGTCAATGCCCAACACTCTCCTGTCAAGCGTCTGGGCAAACAGTCCCTGACTGCATAGCACGGCACATAGCGGCACTATGAGCCATCTTTTTTTTGCTCATAAAGTGAAAAGAAATTTAATTAATAGTAGAATTTTGAATTTTCTTCACCACGGAATAATACAGAGTAACACAGAGTTTTTTCTTTTGAAATATGTCAGTTGACACAAGTTAATGAAGATTATTTGAACGCTGTGTCCTCTGGCGTTCTCTGTAGTGAAAATAGGAGGGTTATCAAATCTGCGCTGCTACACCCCAACCGTGAAAGTCATGCATTTTGTTCTTGTAACGAATGGCGATTTGATAATATCTTAGTTTCATCTTGATACCTATTTTTCTATTTTTGGTTTGCAAAATTATGAAAAAAAACAAGTAAGTTGTAACCCTATATAGGCTCAAATATAATGTTTTTTAACGAATGGCAGCTAGCATATCAAATAGGAGAAAGAATAGAAAGAAGCACAACCACTCCTGAAGTAAAGATGCGATATAATATGTACCGTAAGGTGAAGCTTGCTTCGCGGTGAATGCGGTAGCTATCGGGGTGGCAGCAGCTATCTCCGTGAAATTCCGCCAACCTGAAACTGGGACGCTGACCGGATGCATCGGTATGTTGTGTCTGTCCGTCTGTGTGATGATTGCCTTGTATAACGGATGCGGCTTCTGGACCTATGAACTGCTGATGTTCGCATTACTTTTCACAATGGGACTGACCTTTACTTCCTCCACCACCTTGGCGATGGATAGCGAACGCCGTTACGCCGGAGCAGCTTCCGCCCTGCTGGGAGCACTCTGTTTTGCTTCCGGAGGTATTGTTTCTCCGTTGGTCGGCTTGGGAAATATCCTTGTATCTACCGGAGTTACATTTGTGGTCTGCGCCATCTGTTCCCTGCTTTGTGCACTATGGGCGATGAGGAAAGTACCGATGAAAGTAGCAATGTGCCGGATTTTCCGTTAAAGTGAGATTGTTTCAAAAATAAAAGTCATGAGGAAGTTAAAGCTTAAACTCCCTCATGACTTTTATAATTTACTACCAGTATAATTATAATTACTACCAGTATAAACAGACTGAAATAAAACTAGAGTTTTATCTCTTCCGTGAATATCTCCCCGAAACGATTCTTAACCACCACCTTGACAGATTTTGCATCTTTAGAAGGCTGTGCACGGAAAAGATGACGTGTGCGATAACCCGTTTTCTTTCCCTTTACCATATTGATATAATCCTGATCCTCATCGTCAAAAGCCTGCATAGCACCTTTCAACACTCCATCCTCGTACCAGTTTACCGTATACGTCCAGTCCCAATCCCAGATATTGGCTACCACATAGTCTTTCTGGCTTTCAAACTCTCCCGGTTGGTAAAGCCGGAACTGATAGTCCGGCGAACACCCTGTTGCCTTGTAACGCCATTTCACATCATCACCTTTCACTTGTACCACCAGATAACCGTTTGGTGCTCCGCAACGATTCACGTGTCCTGCCCACCATGCGCCGCAGGCCGCTCCGATATTATGTTCGTAAATGGTAGGGGCGGGCAACTGATTTTCATAAAAGTGCGTGTGTCCGGAGAAAATATGTACTTGGTAAGGCCTCAACAGTTGGAAAAGCGCATTGGCGTTGCGCGCATTTCCACCGGCCGATACCGTGTTGTTGGCTACCGGAGCGTGTACGTTCAGGAATACGGTGCTTCCTTCGGGCACATAACTTAAATCTTTTCTCAACCAGTCCAAATCTTCCGGCGTGAAGCGTTCCGTGTATTTCTTGTTGCCGTCGTAATCAATATCCTTCATTGCGATTACATGGATTTTTCCAATGTTGAATGAATAGTTGGCCGGACCGAACGACTGATAATAATTCTGTTCCCCATAACCATCCGCCGGATGATCCGTCTGCGTTATAGATTTGTAGAGCAGGTTGAAGTCGTGGTTTCCCATCAGTTGGAACATCGTCATTCCTAAGTTGGACACCGCTTGCCGGTAAGGAGCGTACAGGTTCATGGCATCCCACACCAGATCCCCCAGTCCCATACCAACGATTTCGAAGTTCTTTAGCGAGTCGGCAGTCTGTTTCAGGTCGGGCACTGTCTCTGTGCGGAAGCGGTCCAGTTGCTTCTCGTTCCTCACTTGCGGATCGGAAAGGACGATGTAGACAAATTCATCCACCGGCTTCTGCCGTTTAGTCAATACGAAGTCACATTGGTTTTCGCTTTTCCCGGCATCCAGATATTGATAGAAACCATCGGCTATCCCCTCTTTGGAAGGAAGCTCATACGCTGCCGGAGTAGAGATGTAAACCATTGGATAACGTGCCGGATCAGTGTTCAGAACATAATTTCCTTCTGCATCAGTCGTATTGAAATGTGCCCCGTCTGTCACCACTACACCGTTGATGGGTTTACCTGTATTATCTTTCACACTACCTTTCACCACCGTCTGACCAAAGGCGGCAATAGCGTTCAGCTGGAAAAGCAAAACCGCTGCAAACAGCGTTTTTCTAAAATTGATCTTTTTCATTGCTTATAACTTTCTTAGAGTGACTTGATTGAATAATGCGATAATCTCTTCCGGTTCGTCTGCCGACTTTACAGCCTCTTCGAAAGACTTGCTGTTATCGTCGAAACACATCACATTGGCGCAATCCAGAATATGACCCATGTTGAATGTAGCAACTTCCCGGCTCACTTCTTCCTTTTTCAGTGCCTTTTTATAATATTTGTTCACCTTGTTGACTGCCTTGTAAATGGAAGGCTTCAAAATCTCAACGGAAGAATCAGTGAATCCGATCGTTACATCATACTCGTGCGTGTAATTCTGGATGAAAGTATTCCATTTTCCGGTAATGTCACTACCTAGATAATGTTCCGCTTCAAACACTGGTTTGGTAGTCGGGATTTCTCCATACACGTCGAATATAAACGCCGCTTTCGGCTTTTTGCCTACGGGAGTAGCTTCTTTTTCGTTTTTGGAAATATGGTCTTTTCCGGAGATATTCTCGTTCATGGCGAGCTCTCCTTTTTGCGCCATTGCTGCCATCGTTATAACTAACACAACAGCCATACTGATTATTCTTTTCATATTCATTGAATTTTAAAGATTGATTGAAATGATAATTATTGCCGCAATCTTGGTGACCGACACATTCATTTATTGCTGCCACATCAGTCGGATATGGAAGTCATCGCCTTCCATGTTCGCTTTAGCCGCCTGATAATTTTTCAGATTAGTACGCTGCAGAGCAGATGGATATTTAAAGCGTTTCGGCATTTTGTTATTAGCATTTGCGATGCCGGGCCCCACAGGTAACACAGGAAAACCGGTACGGTTATATTCGAACCACTGCTGATAGTCGCAGAAGAACAGTGCGACGAATTTCTGGTTCATGATACGTTCCAAAGTATCGTCATAAGCCGCTTCCGGATTCTCAAAGTAATTGTCGGGCAATACCTGTCCCCACTGTTCGATAGCTGCCTGCACTCCTTTCTGATACGCTTCTTTGGCAGCGTTGCTTCCTCCGTCGATCACCCCTTTTTTCAGTAGTTCCGCTTTGATAAATTCAACTTCGGCATAAGGCATCATGGCAAGTTTCATGGGAGCTTTCGCCATTTCTGATTCAGTCCCGAAGCCGTGATAGAGGGCAACGTTTGATAACCGCTGGGCAAACCTACATAATCCTTTGTCTGGTCGGGCAGAGTGACCTGCGTTGCATACACTTGCAGACGGGGATCGTTCCAACCTTTCAGCAGATTAACAAAGAACTCGGAAATCTGAACGTATGAAGTGAAATCCTGCGGCCGGGTGAGCGGAGCTTCCTGCGGATAAGTTCCGCTGATGGCAAGCAGGGCAGCATCATCGTTCGATTCGAATACCGGATAGGTGGCGGGATCGGTTAGCATCGTGCGCAATTCCTGTTTCGCGTTGAACTCCGGAACGTCGATCACGCGGAGCAATGCACGCAGGCGGAGCGAGTTGCAGAACTTCTTCCATTTCTTTATACCGGTTGCATCTCCTTTAGACGTGTTGTACAACATTTCGCCCGATTGGTTGTAGATCAGCCCGTTAGCTTTGTCGAACAACTCGTTAGCTGTTTTCAGGTTGTCGATAATTTGTCGGTACACTTGTTGTTGGGTGTCGAACTTCGGCGCGAGTATTCCTTCATCGGCAGAGCAGGCTTCGCTCATCGGGACGTCACCGAAAGCATCGGTTAGAATCTGGTATAGCCAACATTGCAAAGTCAGCGATATAGCATCGTAGTTGGGTTGTTTGGAGGCTTCCGGCAATTTTCCGGTGAGGCGCATCATCTCTTTGGCGTTGTTGATCCATTTATAATAAGTAGTCCATGTGCCGTCTCCCTGGCTGTCCGTCATATACCACCATCCGACACCGTTAGTGCTGCTGGTAGATACGGCACATTGCATCAGGTCGTAGGTATAGCTGTTGTAGAGTTTCCAGTTGTAGACCGACGTTTCGTAGAGAATCGGGTTGAGCAGCGTGCCGGGATTCACCTCGTCCATGCGGGTGGGGTCCGTATTCAGTTCGTCGAAGCTGGTGCAGGAAGTCGTGCAGAGAGCTCCGCACAAAGTCATTCCCCATACTATATTTTTGAAAAGTTTATTGGTTTTCATAAGTCAGTGTTTAAAAAGATACGTTAATAGTCAGTCCGAAAGTACGTGCCGTAGGCAGTGAGCCCGTCTCCACACCGGTCACCATCGAACTTCCGTTGAGGGCGGCAGATTCGGGGTCAAATAAAGGATAATCCGTGATGCAGAACAAGTTGCGTGCATAGAGCGCCACCGATGCTTTGCTGAACGGTGTTTTCTTCAGTGTGCTGTTCGGCAACTTGTACTCCAGTCTCATTTCGCGCAACTTGAGGAATGAAGTGTCGAATGTGTTAGTTTCCACATTGGCCATCCGGTAATATTCCTTATAATAACTTTCCACGGTCACCACTTTGGTGTTTGGCGAGTAAGTTCCGTCATCGTTTTTCACCGTTCCCGGAGCAATCATGTACATCCCGTCTTGTGGTGAAAGTCCGGCGGCAGCGATGCGCGGGTCGTCTTTCGACATATAAAATTCCGTTCCCGGCAGACGTCCGTTCAGCGTATGTTGCAGTTTTCCCTGTTCCGTCATTTTGTGGTGCGAGTGCGAGTACATTTTACCTCCCATCTGTCCGTCGAGCAGGACGCTAAGCGTGAAGTTTTTGTAGGAAAATTCGTTATACAGTCCGGCTTTCCATTTCGGATAGGCCGTGCCGACGTATTCGATCTCTCCCGAACGTTCGGGCAATCCATTGTCGTTGATGACCACATTTCCTTCCGGGTCGCGTACCAGTTTATATCCCCAGAGATCGCCCGTAGTTCCACCCACACGTCCGATGATAGACACACTACCGATACTGCTGATTAACTGATTCTCGTCTGCTCCTTCCGCCAGCGAGAGAATCCTGTTTTCGTTTTTAGACCAGGTGAAAGTAGCATTCCATCGGAAATCTCTGCTGACTACCGGAGTAACGTCCAACTGGATTTCGTAACCGCGGTTGCGGACGCATCCCGAATTGATGGTAGCTTTGCTGTAACCTGTGGTCGGGTCCATCGGAGCATCCAGAATCTGGTTTTTGGTGCGGTTGTAATAGAATGTGAAATCGAGTCCGATGCGGTTTTGGAACATACGCAGGTCGAAACCGGCTTCGTAGTTGGTTGAAATTTCCGGTTTGAAGTCCTGATTGTAGAGCGTAGAAGATACGATGGCCGATCCGGGGAAATCGCTCGTGCCATAATAGGGCGATGTCTTGTAAGGGTCTGTGTCATTGCCCACCTGTGCCAGCGAACCTCTTACTTTCAACAGACTGATCTGTTCCGGCAACGTGAACCACTCGTTCATCACTGCACTGACTCTGACCGACGGATAGAAGAAAGAACGGTTACTTTTCGGCAGGGTAGACGACCAGTCGTTACGTCCGGTGACATCGAGAAACAGTTTATCCTTATACGAGAAATTGGCCGTGAAATAAAGACTGTTCAACGCTTTCTTTTTGATAACCGTCTGCACGTTCGGGTTGGAAACACCGTTTGCCAGTTTGTATACTCCCGGCGTAATCAATCCTACCACCGAGGCAGCCAACATATCGTAGCTTTGTTGCATCATGTTTCCACCTGCCGAAGCATTGACGCGCAATCCGTTGGCGAATGAATCATGGTACGTAAATAAAGCGTCGCTGTTTAATTCATAATCGAACACATTCTGTTTTTTGAAGAATCCGTTGCCAAATACCACATCACTGATAGGACGGTGTTGTTCGCGTTGGTCGGCTGACAACTGGATACCGGACCGGATCATGAAATCGAACTTGCTGTTGATGCGCAGATTGGCAGAAATGGATGATACATTACTGTGTTTCTCTGACGGATTTTCCGATTCGTATAGAATGACATACGGGTTTCCGATGAAGGAACTGTAAGGCTGGAGCTGTTTCACATTTTCCTGTCCGGTACGCCACATCGGGCGCAGCCAGTCGAGGTTGACATTCGGATTCTGGAAGATAAGGAAGTAAGAGATGGAGTTACTGTTATACCCCAGGGCAGGCGTATTGTTGAGCTTTCGGTACGTATAACTCGACTTGAAATTAATGCGCAGTGCCCTCGAAATCTGCTGTTGGGCGGAAACCATGGCGGTGATACGCTGGAAACCTGTATTGGGAAGAATCCATTCGTTCTTAGTGTGGGTGATGGAAGCCCGCACGCTGCCCCGGTCGGATTTTCCGGTCAGGGCTACGGAGTTGGTAATTGTGTAGCCCGTCTGGAACAAATCTTTGCGGTTGTTTTTGTACGCTACCCAAGGGGTGGCAACAGAAGCGCGTCCCTGCGTTACGGGGTCATATTGGTAGAACAACCTGTTGGCGTCGAAACGTGCTCCGTAAGCGCTACTCGTTCCGCTGGTGCTTGCGTAACTGCCGTCTTCCGCTTTCCCGTAAGAGTAATAGGGCTGGCCTTCGTAGATAGAACCTGCCGGACCGATATTACTCGGCAGTCCCTGTCCGAATTCATACTGGTAATCGGGCCATCTCATCACATCGTCTATACTGAAGTTACCGCTATAAGATACGCCGATACCTTTGGGTGCACCCGCTCCCGATTTGGTAGTCACCATAATCACGCCATTGGCTGCACGCGTACCGTACAAGGCTGTCGCACTGGCCCCTTTTAATACTTGGATGCTTTCGATATCATCCGGATTGATGTCGGAGAATCCGTTACCATAGTCCACGGAAAGTTCGCTGTTTGAACCTGCACCGTAGGCAACACCCGGATTGGTCATCGGGCTGCTCATCGGTACACCGTCCACTACCACCAATGCGTCGTTTCCGTTCTGGTTCAGCGAGACGTCCCCCCGCAGCGAGATACGGCTCGAATTAAGCGGACCACCGGAAGAGATAACACTCAATCCGGCTACCTTGCCGTTCAGTGCCGTCGACCAGTTGGAGGGCAGGGCACTCGTAATCATATCCCCTTTCACGGTTTCCGTGGCATATCCCAATCCTTTTTCTTCACGTTTGATCCCCAGGGCAGTCACCACCACATCATTCAGTTGTTGCGACTCTTCCGCCAGTTTTACGTTCATCGTATTGCCTGCATAGTTCTTCTGTAGCGTTTTATATCCCACATAACTGAATACAAGCAAATCCTTTTGAGTCAATGTTTTCTTAGTCTTCAGGGAGTAGTTTCCGTCGATGTCGGTCACCGTGCCGTCTGTCGAGTTTTTCACAGCTACGGTAGCCCCGATTAACGGTTCCCCGCCTTCACTTGTGATTTTTCCTTTCACTGTTGTCTGTGCGTATGCAGAGCCACAGCACAAGAGCCCAATCGACAGAGAAAGCAGCCATCTGTTTCTTTTCATAATCTTTTACATTGCTTCTTTTAATTTATTAAATGCAATAAAGTTATTCACACCCGTGTTTTTGTTTCACGGTGCATAGGAATGCAAGGCAGATTAAGATAGTATTACAGATCTGTTAACAATCTGTGTTGTGCGATAAATACAAATTAATAAAATAAATGGAGGCACGGATTACACGGTTTTAGTTAATAAAAGAACCGCGTAATCCGTGCCTAATAATCTAATAATAAAAGATTATTTTACTTGATTAGATAGAATACTTACTCTGATACTCTTTCGGCGACATTCCCTCGTGCCGTTTGAAGTACCTTCCTAAATACGACTGATCGGGAAAACCAAGTCGGTCGGCTATTTCCTGAATCGTCAGTCCGGTGGATTGAAGCAACACTTTTATCTCCAGGATGGCAAAGTCGTCGATAATCTTTTTGGCAGCCTCGCCCGTCACGCTTTTGCAAATACCTGTCAGGTATTTGGTGGAGATACACAGTTTGCTGGCGTAGAAAGTCACTTCCCGTTGTGAGATACAGTTTTCATGTACCAGTGCGATGAAATTTTAAAGATTTCATCCTGCCGGCTTCCTCCTTCGATTTCCTGTCGGTCGAAGTAGCGGTAACACTTATCATAAATATCCAGCATAAACGACTGGAGATGATTTTTGGCGATCTGGTTGCGGAAACGGTTTTCACGATCGTTGTATATAGCTGTTGTGGCACGCATTAACCCGTTGATTGCTCCTGTGCTTTCATCCTTGAGTGTATAGCACGGTTTTTCTTTGATGAACCGGAAGAAGATCGGCTCGAAACGGAGGCAGGCTTCGCGAAACATTTCTTTGGGAAATCCGAAGAAAGAAGCTGTGAAATCGCTGCTGTTGCCATTGATGCGGATAATCGTTCCCGGCAAGAGCACGATTTGAGTGTTTTCTACTATTTCATAGTCTTTCAGGTCGATTGTGACGTGTGCCCATCCGCTTCTGCAAAAATAGATGGCACCCCCTTCCAGTTTCCACAGGCGTTGCATAATTGGAGACAGGTTTTCGTCCATTCCGGCAACGAACGGTTCATGAAGTATGGCTAGGCTAGAGTTTTTTGATTCCATTGTTGTTCTTATTTTGGGTACAAAAATAGGACTTTTTCACTAAATATCGGTTTTAATGTTCCTAAAATGAACAAAACTGAAGATACTAAGTCCAGTTTCCTATGAAGAAAACAGTCTACCTTTGCCGCGTTCAAAAATAGTTAAATAGGTAACAGAAAATGAGTAAAAAGGTATGTAAAGTGAAGCAAGGGCTATTGTTGCTCTGCTGTATGGTAGCTGCTACGGGCTGTAAACAAGCTCCTCCGGCACAAATGGAAACAGAATACGAAGTGATGACCGTTTCTCCGGCCGACCGGATGATTTCAAGCGCCTACTCGGCGACCATCCGCGGACGTCAGGATATTGATATTTATCCGCAGGTGAGCGGAACGCTGACAAAAGTATGTGTCACCGAAGGACAGCGGGTGAAGAGCGGACAGACGCTGTTCATCATCGACCAAGTGCCGTATGAGGCAGCCCTGCAGACGGCAGTGGCAAACGTTGAATCGGCCAAGGTCTCTCTGGCTACAGCGCAACTGACGTATGACAGTAAAGAGGAACTGTATAAAGAGAACGTAGTTTCCGCTTTCGATCTGAGTACGGCAAAAAATTCTCTTCTGGCTGCCAAAGCGCAACTGGCGCAGGCCAAGGCACAAGAAGTGAGTGCCCGTAATAACCTTTCTTATACGGTTGTGAAAAGTCCGGCCGACGGAGTGGTAGGCACGTTGCCTTACCGTGTAGGAGCTTTGGTTAGTTCCGCTCTTGCCCAGCCGTTGACTACCGTTTCCGACAATTCGGATATGTACGTCTACTTCTCCATGACGGAAAACCAATTACTGGGACTGATCCGCCAATACGGTTCTAAAGAGGAAGCATTGAAAAATATGCCTGCCATCGACCTGCAACTGAACGATAAGTCAGCCTACCCGAACGGGGACAGATTGAATCTATCAGCGGAGTGATCGACCGTTCGACGGGTACGGTCAGCCTGCGTGCAGTTTTCCCGAACAAGGAAGGATTGCTGCATAGCGGTGGTGCGGGTAATGTGATTGTTCCTGTTCAAAAAACAGCTGCGCTGACCATTCCACAGGCTGCCACTTTCGAAATACAAGATAAGAGATATGTCTATAAGGTAGTGGACGGCAAGGCGCAGTCCAGTCAGGTGCAGGTGACCCGTGTGAACGGCGGCCGCGAATTTATCGTGGATGAAGGACTGTCTCCGGGCGATGTGATTGTGGCAGAAGGAGTAGGATTGCTTCGTGAAGGTACTCCGGTCAAGGCAAAGGCTGCTCAAACTCCAGTGGCAGGAGTGACAAATGCTAATCAATCCTCATCAACAGAGACAACAACGAAGTCTCCGGCAACTACTACTGAAAATTAAACCAAGGAGGAATCATTCATGAATTTAAGAACCTTTATAGAACGCCCCGTATTATCGGCAGTCATCTCTATTACGATTGTCGTTGTGGGTATCATCGGGCTGTTCAGTCTGCCCGTCGAACAATATCCCGATATTGCTCCGCCAACCATTATGGTGAGTACCACCTATTATGGCGCCAGTGCGGAAACTTTGCAGAAGAGTGTGATTGCTCCTTTGGAAGAGGCGATCAATGGTGTGGAAGACATGACTTACATGACTTCTACCGCCACCAATTCCGGTTCGGTGAGCATCACCGTCTATTTTAAGCAGGGCACAGACCCGGACATGGCAGCGGTCAACGTACAGAACCGCGTGTCGAGAGCTACGGGACAGCTTCCGGCAGAAGTAACGCAGGTCGGTGTGACCACTTCCAAGCGTCAGACGAGTATCCTGCAGATGTTCTCATTGTATAGTCCGGACGACAGTTACGACGAGAACTTCCTGTCCAACTATATCAGCATCAACCTGAAACCGCAGATTCTTCGTATCTCCGGTGTGGGCGACCTGATGATTATGGGTGGTGAATATAGTATGCGTGTATGGATGAAACCGGACGTGATGGCACAGTACAAACTGATTCCGTCCGATATCACCGGTGTGCTTGCCGAGCAGAATATCGAATCGGCTACCGGTTCGTTCGGTGAAAATTCCGATGAGACTTATCAGTATACGATGAAGTACACCGGACGTCTCATTACTCCCGAAGAATTCGGGGATATCGTCATCCGTTCCACCGACAATGGCGAAGTCTTGAAACTGAAAGACGTTGCCGATATCCAACTGGGACAGGACAGCTACGCTTACCACGGTGGTATGGACGGTCATCCGGGCGTTTCGTGTATGGTGTTCCAGACGGCAGGCTCCAATGCGACCGAAGTAAACCAGAATATCGACAAACTCCTCGAAGAGGCAAGTAAAGACCTTCCGAAAGGTGTGGAGCTGACGCAGATGATGAGTTCCAACGACTTCCTGTTCGCTTCTATCCATGAGGTGGTGAAGACGTTGATCGAGGCGATTATCTTGGTTATCCTTGTAGTATATGTGTTCTTGCAGGACTTCCGTTCTACATTGATTCCGCTGGTCGGAATTGTGGTTTCCCTGGTGGGGTACGTTTGCTTTCATGGCGATAGCCGGATTCAGTATCAACCTGCTGACCCTGTTTGCGCTCGTGCTCGTCATCGGTACGGTGGTGGACGACGCCATTATTGTCGTCGAGGCGGTGCAGGCAAGCTTCGACGTGGGGTATAAGTCTTCCTATATGGCAAGTATCGATGCAATGAAAGGTATCAGTAATGCGGTTATCACCTCTTCACTGGTATTTATGGCGGTGTTCATCCCTGTATCGTTTATGAGTGGTACGTCCGGTACGTTCTATACGCAGTTCGGTTTGACAATGGCGGTTGCCGTAGGTATCTCAGCTATTAACGCGTTGACTTTGAGTCCGGCTTTGTGTGCATTGCTGCTGAAACCTTATATTAATGAAGACGGAACGCAGAAGAACAACTTTGCGGCACGCTTCCGTAAGGCTTTCAATTCGGCTTTCGATATGATGGTGGATAAATATAAGACGATTGTATTGTTCTTTATCAAGCGCAGATGGTTGACATGGTCGTTGCTGGTTTGTTCCGTTGTATTGCTTGTGTTACTGATGAATAACACGAAGACCAGTCTGGTACCCGACGAGGATCAGGGTGTTGTTTTCGTCAATGTGAGTACAGCGGCAGGCAGTTCGCTGACAACGACGGATAAGGTGATGGAACGTATCGAAAAACGCCTGATAGAAATACCTCAACTGAAACACGTGCAGAAAGTGGCCGGTTACGGATTGTTGGCAGGACAGGGTAGTTCGTTCGGTATGTTGATTCTCAAGCTGAAACCGTGGGACGAACGTCCGAATGACGAGGATAATGTACAGGCAGTCATCGGTCAGGTGTACGGTCGTACGGCCGATATCAAGGATGCCAGTGTCTTCGCCATCTCTCCGGGTATGATTCCGGGTTACGGTATGGGTAATGCGCTCGAACTCCACATGCAGGATAAGATGGGCGGTGATATGAACGAGTTCTTCACCACCACCCAGCAATACTTGGGAGCTTTGAACCAGCGGCCTGAAATATCGATGGCTTATTCGACGTTCGACGTTCGCTATCCGCAGTGGACGGTAGAGGTGGATGCGGCTAAATGTAAGCGTGCAGGTATCACGCCCGACGCTGTGTTGAGTACGCTGTCCGGTTATTACGGTGGACAGTATGTGTCCAATTTCAACCGTTTTTCTAAAGTGTACCGTGTCATGATTCAGGCCGATCCGGTGTTCCGTTTGGACGAAACTTCCCTCGATAATGCTTTTGTGCGTATGTCGAATGGAGAGATGGCTCCGCTGAGCCAGTTCGTAACGTTGACACGCAGCTACGGTGCAGAGTCGCTGAGCCGTTTCAATATGTACAATTCCATCGCCGTGAATGCGATGCCGGCCGACGGATATAGTACGGGAGACGCTATCAAGGCTGTACAGGAAACTGCCGTACAGTCTCTTCCCAAGGGATATGGCTATGATTACGGAGGCATCACCCGTGAGGAAAATCAGCAAAGCGGTACGACTATGATCATCTTTGGTATCTGCTTCCTGATGATTTATCTGATTCTGAGTGCATTGTACGAGAGCTTTATCATTCCGTTCGCTGTGCTTTTGAGTGTGCCTTGCGGATTGATGGGAAGTTTCCTCTTCGCATGGATGTTCGGACTGGAGAATAACATTTACTTGCAAACAGGTTTGATTATGTTGATCGGTCTGTTGGCAAAGACGGCTATCCTGCTGACGGAATACGCTGCCGAACGCCGTAAGGCAGGCATGGGACTGATCGCTTCCGCGGTAAGTGCAGCCAAAGCCCGTCTGCGTCCGATTCTGATGACAGCGTTGACGATGATCTTCGGTCTGTTCCCGTTGATGATGTCAAGTGGAGTGGGAGCCAACGGTAACCGTTCATTGGGTACGGGTGTAGTAGGTGGTATGACCATCGGTACATTGGCGTTGCTCTTCATCGTGCCTACTTTGTTTATCGCTTTCCAGTGGTTGCAGGAACGTTTACGCCCTGTGCAGAGCAGACCTACGGAAGACTGGCAGATCGAGGAAGAAATCAAGGTGAGCGAAGAAGAAAAATCTAAAGCTGGAAAAGAATAATTGATGATTAAAGGTTTTAGACCTGAATTAAAATAAGAACTAATGAGAAAAATAATCATTCTGTCCGCAGCAACGCTCGTGTTGAGTAGTTGCGGTATCTACAATAAATACAAACCTGTATCGGAAGTCCCCGAAGGACTTTACGGCAGCGAGTCTGTTGCTGCCACCGATACGGCAAACTTCGGTAACCTCTCGTGGCGGGAGGGCTTTACCGACCCTTATCTGCAGAAGTTGGTGGATTCGGCACTCTTGCGCAACACCGATATGCAGACTGCCCATTTGCGTGTGAAAGAAGCGGAAGCCACGCTGTTGACGTCCAAACTGTCTTATCTGCCTTCTTTGTTTCTGGCACCGGAAGGAGCTGCCAGCAGCTTCGACCGTGGAAAGGCTACACAAACTTATTCGCTGCCCGTGACTGCTTCGTGGGAACTGGATATTTTTGGAAAGGTGACAACAGCAAACGTCGTGCGAAAGCTGCCTACGAACAGAGCAAGGAATATGAACAGGCTGTCAAGACGCAGTTGGTAGCATCCGTTGCCAATACGTATTACACCTTGCTGATGCTCGATTCGCAGTATGAGATAGCTGTGGCTACCGAAGCTGCCTGGAAAGAAAGTGTGAATGCCACCCGTGCCATGAAAAAGGCCGGGATGGTGAATGAGGCCGGACTGGCGCAGACGGAGGCTACCTACTTCAATATATGTACCACCGTACTCGACCTGAAAGAGCAAATCAATCAGGCGGAAAATTCACTGGCACTTTTACTGGCAGAAACTCCTCACAAAATACAGCGTGGCAAATTGGGAAATCAACAGTTGCCGGAAAACTTCTCCGTGGGTGTTCCCTTACAGATGCTTTCCAACCGTCCGGATGTACGTAGCGCGGAGTTCTCTTTAGCGCAGGCGTTCTATACGACGAATGCTGCCCGTGCCGCTTTCTATCCTTCCATCACGCTGAGCGGCAGCGCAGGGTGGACAAACAGTGCAGGGAGCATGATTGTCAACCCGGGTAAGTTCCTGGCCTCCGCCGTGGCTTCCCTGACGCAGCCTTTGTTTAATAAAGGAGCGAACATCGCCCAACTGAAAATAGCGAAAGCCCAACAGGAGGAAGCCCGCCTTAGTTTCGAACAGACATTGCTGAACGCAGGTGTGGAAGTAAACGAGGCACTGGTGCAATATCAGACGGCCCGTGAGAAAGCCGACTACTACAACAAGCAGGTGGCTTCTCTGCAAACAGCAGCCAAGAGCACAAGCCTGTTGATGAAACATGGCAACACCACTTATCTGGAAGTGCTGACGGCACAACAGACGTTGCTCAACGCGCAACTGTCACAAGTGGCGAACCGCTTTACCGAAATTCAGGGTGTGATTACGTTGTATCAGGCTTTGGGTGGCGACCGTATGTAGGGAGGTATGTATGAATCCAGAAACACTGCGTTGCCGGATACTCGACTACACCAAGCGGGAAATGTACCAGCATGGTGCCGACGGGTTGACGATGGATGATATAGCCAGGGGAATGAAGATGTCGAAGCGGACACTCTACAAGCTCTTTCCCAGCAAAACGAGTCTGTTCCGTGTCTGTCTTTCTGATTTTGCCAACGGAATCAGAAGCCGGATCCAGCAAAAACAGATACGGATGGACAGCTCGTGCATGGAGGCACTTTTCATCACAGTGGATGGCTATCTCACCCTGCTTCATTCGCTGGGGAAGAAGTTGCTGATGGATATTGCTGCCGACAGGGAATACCGTGCTGCTTTCGAGCGGGAGGAGGCTTTCTGGTTGCAGCAGTTGATTGATGTCTTGACGCATTGTAAGATTTGCGGTTATCTGCTTCCCGGAGTCGATCCCGACCGTTTTGCACCGGATTTGCAGGAGGTCATCTACCAGAGCAGCTTGCAAGGCACCCCGTACCTGGTACAGCGTATGTTGAACTATACGCTTCTGCGGGGGCTTTTTAAGATGGACGGTATCCGTTATATTGACGAACACCTGAAACCTGATAATTTGAATGTTTGTGTATGAAGAGAAAGAGGTGGACTACCCTGCAAAGGGAGCTCACCTCTTTTTATTTTCTTCGTTCGTAAACGGTTGGTTACAACATAGTGCCTTTATGAATCCGATTACTTTATAACCCTTCGATTATGCTTAAAGGTAAATCGGTACATTCGGCGATAGACTCATTGTCTATCCCTTTGGCTTTCATGTTCCGGGCTATTTTCAGCTGGGTTTCTTGTGCACCTTTTTGTTCAGCTGCATCCATTGTCACCAAATAATCTCGGTACACTTTGACGCTATTGTCGTATCGCTCCCTGTCTTCCGGAGACATAGAAGCCACATCAGCGATATCTTCCAATTTCTCGAAGACAGCTTTTCGTGCCTTGAACGGCATGCGTTTTAAAGTTTCCATATTATTTAATATATAAATCCAACGTTCAAAATTCGTTTCGCATTCCTCTTCGTTTTTGTTGAAGAGAGGGAGGGCGATAAAGATTTCCCGGAACTTATCCGAGAAGAGTTCTCCTGTTTCCCTGTCACTTAGAATAACATCTGTGCGGAGTTTTATGTTCTTGTCGATAATGAAATTCATCAAGAAAACTCCGTATACGGCTTTTATTTCAAACTTCCATTCATTGCCTACCCTTCCTTGATTGATGATGGCACGCGATAAATAATAAATCGAGCGTTCTTTGAAGTTGCTTTGCATACGGTTCTGCATTTCAACGATGATTTTTTCGCCTGTGTCCGTGGTGCAATATACATCATAGATAATACCTCGTCCTTCCGGATAGAGCGGCAATTGCTCATTATTCAAAAACTGTAAGTCCGTTATCACTCGTTCACCTTCGAGCAGGTCGTTCAGAAATTCGATTAGTAAATCCTTAGACACTTCTCTGCCGAATATTAGTTTGAATCCGTAGTCGGTGAACGGATTGATAAATTTACTCATTGTTTTGGGTCGCTTCTTTTTATGTTTTGCAAAGAGACGTTTCTCTTTATACATAAAAAAGAGGCTTTTTCTTCGTACTACAAAGGTACGATAATTCTTGGTTTTCCATCCCTTTTGCAGTAAAAATAAAAGGTTCCTTGTTTATAGGCAGACTTTTCCGCTTTATCTTCCCCTGATTAGCTTTTTCAGTGTCCCGTTGTATGTGTTTTCAAATTCCGTCGGATGATTGAGTGCCCAAAGAATGTAATCACCCGGTTCATTCTTTTTGAGTAGGGTAGGGCGGTATTGGGAACTAAGAATTTTCCATAAAATACCGCCGGGGCCTCCCAATTCTTTACGTCGGGCAAGGGCGACAATCGCTTTTACGGTCTGTTCGTTCCGGATGCCGATAGTTTGCATATTAAGTAGAAGTATAGCTTCCGAGCCTCCTCCCGCTTGCATCCCTTCCGAAACCGTTTCTTTTCCAATCGATTTATCCAAAGACAAACCCTCTACAACGACAGGCGAAGCCTGAAAAACGCTGTTTGACGGAACGGGCGGCATGCTCCTCTCATTCTCCTTTCCGTCTTTTCCTTCCCTCTCTGTCTCTATGTCTTTTTTTATTTCAGGTTTGATTTCATTTTCCATATTCCTTTCCTGTTTACCTTTGATATCTGTATCCGTTTCTTCTTTTGTTTGTGGCATTGTTGTAGCAAAATCATGGGATTCTGTAACATCTTTGCCGGAGTCATCCGTATTTTCCGGTTCTATTTCACTACTCTCCTCCTTGATAAGCCAGAAATGTTCCAGAGGTAATTTGTATTTTCTCCGGCTGTCGGTGATGATTTTATGATATTGTTCCTGAATGGCTTGTGAAGTCAATACACCGTACTCCTTATATATAAGATCATCGAACAGCCCCACCGCTAGGCAATCATCAATGATGGCCTGCATTTCCTCCTCCCCGCAACACGCTTCCTGGGCGATGTCGAAGAGCGTGTCTTTGTTCCACGAAATATAATAACCTTTCTCTTTATAAATGAGGCAAAGCAGTGAAGTGAGCGCAGCAATCCCTGCCGCATGGTGGCGACAGGAGATGCGGCGTACTTTTCTGTCCTGCAGAAAATTGACATCGAGGGGGAAATAATCTAATCCGGGTTTGGAAATGCGGGCCATGATGATAAAATGCTGGTTGTAAATGGTTGATTATTACTGAATAAATTCTGCTTTTACATCGAAGCAGGGGCAGGATTTTATATACTCGTTCGGTGAGATAATACCGTCTCCATTAAGATCGGGACTGGTGTCCCGATGTCCTATCACCTGTTGCAGAGAAGGGAAGACAAGGCGCAAATCTTCTACCAGCCGGACAAGTGCTTCACGCTGCGCTTCCGTTCGTGTGTCGGCAGGCCGACCGTTCTTGTCCAGTCCGCCAATGTAGCAGATACCGATAGACCGATGATTCCATCCCGTACAATGCGCTCCGTCGAGGCAACATCTCTTCCCGGTTCTATCGTGCCGTCGAGACGGATGACGAAATGATAACCGATAGAACGGAAGCCGCGTTGACGATGCCAGCGGTCGATGTCGGCAGCGGTAAAATCCTGTCCCGCACGAGTGGCGGAACAGTGGATGATGATGGTGTCTCTCATGGCGAAATCCTCCTTTCCTGTTTGCAGACGGCACGTGAGATAACCCCGAACGCAATAGCCTCCTCTTTGGACAGTTGGCGGTAATATTGCTTTGTTACTGAATGGAGCACCGGAGAGAAGGGAGCATCCATCGGCGGCGTTGTCGTTTGATTAGGCATGGTGGGCCGATTAGGTATTGTCGTCCGATTAAGCACTGTGGTCTGGTTAGGCCTTGTCTGAACCATAATAAAAGCATCTCCCCGATGATGTTGCACACGCAAGGCGTGTTGTTTCACGCGGTCCGGATGCTTTAGTTGGAGGATAAGCCAGTTTCGGTGCGCAGGCTTCAGACGTTCCTCTCTGACCATTTCTTTCATAGACGGGTAGGCACGCAATACTTTCCCCGTTGCATCCGTAACGGCGAAAGGTGTTTGATGAGATCCCACTCCCGTACGTCGTAATCCCGTCCGGATGGCGTGCATCATATTGGTGTATGCATCGCACCATTCGAGGTTTGACACGTGGTTGTTCATCGTATTGCCATCGAGGTGGTTAATCTGTGGCAGCTGCTCCGGGTTGGGGATGAATGCTTTGGCAACCAAACGATGAATTTTGTATTCGATACAAACACCTTTATTCGGCAGTATGACAGTTTCGTAACCGGTCCCCATGATTTTGGCACAAAGGATCAACTTTGATCTGCCCTTGAAACTCAATACCCGCCCATGATCTGAAATCATATAGTCGGGGTTTTCTTCAATAAATCTCCAATTTTCCATACTTGATATTGATAATGTTAATAAAATTATACTCTGTTAAAAAATAATCGTTTTTCTGAATCATGCGGGGAGAAACGGCGTTTCCTCCATCTGTTAAACGGCGCTTTCTGGTGCGGAGAAACGCTGTGGTCTGTATGTGTTAAACGGCGTTTCTTCCTCCTCCTCTGTAGGAGGTTCGAGCCGTTCGGCACAGTGAATGAGAAATTCTAATTCTTCCCGGCAACCTTGAATGGCCTCGTATAGCGAATCTACGTTATACTGTCTGCAAAGCGCCTCCCATTCTTTTCGTTCCTGCCCGTTCATTCCGTTCTTTTGCAGATTCATTTTTACTTGTTGCTGTCTTGCCCGTCCGTTTCGATATCCAGAAAATTTTCAGCGTGAAAGGTGCGCCAGCCTTTGGCTTCGATATCATAGTAGACAACGAACGTATTTTCCGGTTTGGGTAGATACGGACGGTGGAAACTATGTTCATATCCGGTGAGGGTGCCGGTGGCACGACGGATGGTTCCATCCTGCTTGGTGTAGCGGAAACAGACGTTTCCGTGATGCATCTGCCGGATAAGCTTTCCTATCCGGTGAGCCGTGACGAGTGCATCGTGCCGGCTCATGCCGTTGTTTTGCCGGATGACGGCAGCTTGCTTCATTAGCTGTACCCGTTGGAAGGAATGATTTTTTTCAGTTTCAGTCATTTTGATTCGTTTTAATGATTTGATTATGGGGACAAAGGTAGAGAGCAGGTAATGCAAAGGCTGTCCAAGCTTGAACCATAATGAAACGTTGAAACTTTTAGTGCAGGAATGCTTTCTCTTTTTTAGCGCAAATCACAGCTTTTGGAACGAGTGATTTCTTTCCTCTTTGGCAGATTTTATTTCATCTATTTTCTTGATAATACCGGTAAGGTAGAAAATGGGTACCCCAAACCCTCTTTCTTTGTGAAAATATGGATGAAAAATATAGAATGTGTCATGCTTGAACATATATGTTAAAATAAGCATTGTACTTTTGTCGTGAATTTTATATGTAAATATTAAATAAAATGTAAAAAAATGACTAAGGTAGAAAGAGAAGTGGTTTTTAACAGTGAAAATGGTCAGAAAGAAATGACCGGTGTACGTCACAGCGACGATGATGTTAAGAAGAAAGTAATTGATTGTGTTTTTAAGTTGGGGCAACTGAATAATATTCCAGAAAAATATGTTGAAAAGAATTCGGATTGTTCGCGTTCGTCCGTGGGGCGTGTGTACAGGTGTAATTTCGACGGTCGGAGTCCTATACCAAATTGGACAACTATCTTTAATTTTTTCTCTTGTGTGATTGGAAAGGCAACGATTATTGTCAATATTCCGGAGGTGTTGTGCTGGATTCTGAAGCTTTTTCTAGGAGATTCTGCGGATGTAGGCTATACAGTTGATGATAGTCATCATATTCGTATAGATATTCAGTTTCATGACGATAAAACACTGTTCCTGGAGACTGGTGAAAAGGAAGGAAAGGTGAAGAAAAAAGATGGAAAATAGAGGAAAGCGGGAGGGGAATTACCAAGTTCTTGATGAACTCATGCATTTTCTGCCCCTCCTTCCATAAGTGCTTGAGCACAAAATATTTAATAAATATAAAAAAAGAAAATACAGAAAGGGGAATAAGAAAAGCAAAAAAGGAAGTGAAACGCAAAATAAATCGTCCTTTTTTGCTTTTTATCTACTTACTGAAAAGGTAGAAAATATCTTTCATGTAGCAAACTTCAAGTCCGGCAGCAACTCTCGTCTCCCCAATTAGGGTATTAATATAAGAGACTACGGATAGAATTTCTTTCTTTGTCCAATAAACTATCTTTTTCTACCTGCAATTATTTATTTGCAGATTATTATGTGTTATTAAACATCTTATCTACGAATTTATCCACATTTATTTATCAAAAAGATACTTATTTTCGTTTATTAATCACCAAAAAGAAATAAGAAACCGCCTTTTCATGTACTTATCTTGTATTTAAGTCCTTTTGCTACAAGTATTTTGTATCGACAGCACAAATTCATATTTTTTCATATTTTTCTTTGTTTTTCTAAAAATAGTGCTTACTTTTGCGAATCGTAAGATAGCAAAACAGACTATTCTACTATATAAAAACTATATGAAAAGAAAACTAACGCTGTTATTAACCTGCCTGCTAGCAGGCATTAGCCTGGCAATCGCTCAAACCTCCAGAAAGGTAATGGGCGTTGTCTTCTCCGAGGAAGACAACTAGCCTGTCATAGGGGCATCTGTTGTAATTAAAGGTACATCTATAGGAACCACCACCGACCTCGATGGAAAGTTCGTTATCAATAATGTACCAAGTTCATCAAGAACTTTGCGAATCACCTATGTCGGCATGAAGCCGCAGGATGTTCCTATTAAGCCGGGGACAATCAAGGTGATGATGAAATCCGACTCCGAAGTATTGCAGGAAGTAGTGGTGACCGGTATGCAAAAGATGGACAAACGCCTGTTTACGGGAGCCACCAAACAATTGGATGCCGATAATGTAAAACTGGACGGTCTGCCCGACATTAGTCGCGGACTGGAAGGTCGTGCGGCAGGAGTTTCCGTTCAGAATGTTTCGGGCACTTTTGGTACCGCCCCTAAGATTCGTGTGCGCGGAGCCACTTCCATTTACGGAAGTTCCAAACCGTTGTGGGTTGTTGACGGCGTGATTCTGGAAGACGCCATCGACGTAGGTCCCGATGATCTTTCCTCCGGTGATGCCGAGACACTGATTAGTTCCGCCATAGCCGGATTGAATTCCGACGATATCGAGAGCTTCCAAATTTTGAAAGACGGTTCGGCAACCTCCATTTACGGTGCACGTGCGATGGCAGGCGTGATTGTGGTCACCACCAAAAAGGCCGTGCCGGAGTCAGCAAGATCAGTTATACCGGTGAGTTTACCACCCGTGCCATACCCAGCTACAAAGAATTCAATATCATGAATTCGCAGGAACAGATGGGAATCTACAAAGAAATGGAACAGAAAGGCTGGTTGAACAGTGCCGACCTTTTCCGCACCAGAGACACGGGAGTGTACGGTCGTATGTATCGTCTCATCGACGAGTATAATAACAGCAACGGCCAGCGCGGACTTCTCAACACCCCCGAATCCCGCAACGCTTACCTCCGCGAAGCGGAAATGCGCAACACTGACTGGTTCGACGTGCTTTTCACCAATGCCGTTTCGCAGAACCATTCCGTCAGCGTCACCGCCGGAACGGAAAAATCCTCTTTCTATGCCTCGTTGAGCGCTATGCTCGATCCGGGTTGGTACAAGCAGAGCAAGGTGAAGCGCTACACAGCCAATGTAAACACCACCTATAATCTATATAAAAACCTGTCGATCAACCTGATTTCTAACGCTTCCTACCGTCAGCAAAACGCACCGGGAACGATGAGCTCTACCCTCGACATCGCTTCCGGAAAGATGTCACGCGGATTCGATATCAACCCTTATTCATACGCGCTCAACACAAGCCGCACACTCGACCCCTCTGTGGACTATATCAGCAACTACGCCCCATTCAATATTCTCCACGAACTGGATAATAACTACATCGAAATCAACATGGTAGATGTGAAATTTCAAGGCGAGCTGAAGTGGAAAGTGATTCAGGGACTTGAATTAAGTGCCCTCGGAGCCGTTAGATACCAGACTTCGTCGCAGGAACACAACGTGCTCGACGATGCCAACCAAGCCGTTGCCTACCGTACCGGTATGGACGACGCCACCATCCGCGAACAAAACGGATTGCTTTATAAAGACCCCGACAATCCATACGCCCTGCCTATCACCCTACTGCCCGAGGGGGGTATCTACCAGCGCCAGGACCGCCGTATGTTGGGACTCGATTTCCGCGGAACACTCTCATGGAATCATCTTTTCGCCGAAAAACACATCACTAACTTCTTTGCCGGTATGGAAGTGAACAGTCTTAAAAAGGCATATTCTTCCTTTCAGGGCTGGGGAATGCAATATTCGATGGGGGAAATTCCTTCCTACGTCTATCAGTTCTTTCAAGAACGGAATAGAGTCCGGTTCGCGTTATTACAGTCTGGGACACTCCGAAACCCGTAGCATTGCGAGCTTTCTCAACGCCACCTATTCTTATGACGGCCGTTACACGCTCAACGGAACTTTTCGCTATGAAGGAACCAACCGCATGGGGCGCAGCCGTTCGTCCCGCTGGCTGCCCACGTGGAACTTGTCCGGTGCCTGGAACGTGCATGAGGAATCTTTCTTCAAAGCGCTGCAACCCACCCTTTCCAACCTGACACTGAAAGTCTCATACTCCCTCACCGCCGACCGCGGCCCGGCGGAAGTGACCAATTCGCAAGCCATCATCCGCAGTTTCTCTCCCTATCGTCCTTTTACCGATATTCAGGAAACGGGACTTTACATCGAGGACATCGAGAACAGCGAACTCACTTACGAGAAAAAGCATGAGCTGAACATCGGCATCGACCTCGGTTTGCTCGAAAACCGGATCAACTTCTCCGCCGACTGGTATCAGCGCAACAACTATGACCTGATCGGTGTAGTTCCCACGCAGGGAGTGGGCGGTTTCATCAACAAATATGCCAACGTAGCCACGATGAAATCCCACGGTGTGGAGTTCACCCTTTCCACCCGCAACATTCGCACGAAAGATTTTTCGTGGAATACGGACTTTATCTTCTCCTACGCCAAAAACGAAGTCACCCAGCTGAAAGGACTCACAAGTATGATGGAACTCGTTTCCGGCAACGGCTTTGCCCGCGAAGGATACCCCGTGCGCGGACTCTTCTCCATCCCTTTTGCGGGACTTGATGAAGACGGTATTCCGCAATACCTCATCGACGGAAAAGTGACTAGCACCAGCATCAACTTCCAGGAACGCGAAAAACTGGATTACCTGAAATACGAAGGTCCTACCGATCCCACCGTCACAGGAAGTTTCGGTAACGTATTCACTTACAAAGGCTTCAAACTGAATGTCTTTATGACTTACTCTTTCGGCAACGTAGTCCGCCTCAACCCGGTGTTCAACTACAAATATTCCGACCTTACCGCCATGCCGCGTGAATTCAAAAACCGCTGGACTGTTTCCGGCGACGAAGCGAGAACGAATATCCCGGTGATACTTAGCGACCCGCAATATAGGACGAATACATCGCTTTATCTTGCCTACAATGCTTACAACTACTCCACGGAGCGCATTGCCAAAGGCGATTTTATCCGCATGAAGGAAATATCACTGATGTATGAGTTCCCGAAAAGCTGGATTGCCCCTGCCAAAATTTCCAACCTGTCGCTCAAGTTGCAGGCTACCAACCTCTTCCTGATCTACGCCGACAAGAAGTTGAACGGGCAGGACCCCGAATTTGTGAACACCGGAGGGGTGGCATCCCCCGTTCCGCGTCAGTTTACCCTCACCCTGCGTCTGGGACTGTGATTGTAACCCCCAATAGAGAACCCGAAAAAATATACGATAGATGAAGACGAAAATAAACCATATACTCCCTGTGCTGCTGCTCACCGCAGCTTCCGGTCTGACTACCGTTTCCTGCAATGATTTTCTGGACAAAACACCGGACAACCGCACGGAACTGAACACCGACCAGAAAATAGCCAAACTGCTTGTATCGGCCTATGCCGACGTATCGCCCAACGAACTGTTCGAACTCTACAGCGACAACTCCGATGATAGCGGCCCCACCTACGGTTACTACCAGCTTTCCGAAAAGGAATGTTACAACTGGGAAGATACCAAAGAGGAATATCAGGACACACCCAATTCCCTTTGGGGAGGTTATTACGGTGCAATTTCAGCCGCCAACATGGCACTCAAGGCGATAGAGGAGAAAGGAAATCCGGCATCGCTCAACCCGCAGCGCGGTGAAGCACTGGTGTGCCGTGCCTACTGCCATTTCATGCTGGCAACTATCTTCTGCAATGCTTATGACACTCATGCCTCCGAATCGTTGGGAATCCCCTATATGGAAGAGGTAGAAACCACCGTATCTCCCCGTTACGAGCGGGGCACGTTGGAAGAAGTGTACCGAAAAGTGGAGCGTGACCTCCTGGAGGGAGTGGAACTGATTTCGGACGACGGATATTCCGTCCCCAAATACCATTTCACCCGCAAGGCCGCCTATGCCTTTGCCGCCCGTTTCTACCTTTATTATATGAAACCCGATTTCTCCAACTGCGACCGGGTGATTGATTTTGCCACCCGTGTGTTGGGCAGCAACCCCGACGACCTGCTCCGCGACTGGGAAGCGTTGGGTAATCTTTCCGTGAACGGAAACGTGCAGGCAGATGCCTATATCGCCTCTTCCAATGAAGCCAACCTGTTGATAAGCAGTACCATTTCCAACTGGGGAGCACTCGGGAGTGACTATCTGATAGGTCCGCGTTACTTCCATAACCAGACGCTCGCCACCAGCGAAACCTGTCTGTCGTCAGGGTTGTGGGGCAGTTCGGATTATTTGTATCTGAAACCTTTCTCTACCACCGGATTTGTAGCCAGCATCCTGCGTAAGAGCGGACTTTATGATGGCGGCTACCTTTATTATATGCCTGTACTGTTTTCTACGGACGAAACCCTGCTTTGCCGTGCCGAAGCATACGCGTTGAAGAAAATGTACCCCCAGTCGGCTGCCGACATCACAAGCTGGCAACGTGCCTACACCCGCAACAAATCGGCCCTGACACCCGACCAGATCAATGCGTATTATGATAAAATGAATTTCTACACGCCTTTCACGCAACAGACGCCCAAGAAACAGCTAGCTCCCGATTTCACTATCGAGGAAGGGATGCAGGAAAATATTCTTCACTGTATTCTGCACATACGCCGTGTCACTACCCTGCACGAGGGGATGCGCTGGCCCGATATCAAACGGTACGGTATTATGATTTACCGTCGCAACATGGCTACTCAACGTGTCACCGACGAAATGCCGCCGAACGACCTGCGCCGTGCCATCCAGATTCCGCGAAACGTGATCGTGGCGGGAATGCAACCTAACCCGAGAAGAAACTAACAGAGAAAAAAGTGAAAATTATGAAGAAACAGATCATTTACTCTTTGCTTGCTCTCACCACAGTCTGCCTGGGAGCTTGCAACAATGACGACGAAATAGATACTGCGCACAGCATCTTCTCTACCGAACCTCTGGAGAGAAATGCTTTCGATTACTGGCTGCTCGACAACTACACCTATCCCTACAACATCGACTTCATGTACCGCATGAAGGATATCGAGAGCGATCATAAATACAACCTCGTGCCCGCCGACTATGACAAAGCGGTGGCACTGTCCAAAATCATCAAGCACGTCTGGATGGACGCTTACGTCGAACTGGCAGGAATCGATTTTCTCCGCGTATACGTGCCTAAAACCTTTCATCTCATCGGATCGCCCGCCTACGAAAGTAGCGGTAACATGGTGCTCGGCACGGCAGAAGGCGGAAAGAAAATCACCCTCTACAACGTGAACGACCTCAACATAAAGAAGATCAATATCGAAAAGCTGAACAACTATTACTTTGAAACGATGCACCATGAATTCGCTCATATCCTGCACCAGAAACGGAACTTCGACCCTTCTTTCAACCGCATCTCGGAAGGAAAATACGTGGGAGCCGACTGGTATTACTACATGACCGCCCAGGGTGCCATGCCCCGCACGGACGATGTGGCCTGGTCCGACGGTTTCGTGACGGCTTATGCCATGAGCCAGTCCAACGAGGATTTTGTGGAAAATATAGCCATGTACGTCACACATACGCAGGCCTACTGGGACAATATGATGACGGCAGCCGGAGAATCGGGCGCTGCCATCATCAACAAGAAATTCACGATTGTCTATAACTATATGCGCGACACATGGGGGATCGACCTCAACGAACTTCGTAAAATCGTGCTGCGCCGCCAGCAGGAGATTACCGAAATTGACTTGAGTACGATTCAATAAGTGCCGGTCACCTCTTGTTTTTTTGATTGACGATTGGATGATTATTTAATTACACATTATTATGATGAAGAAAAATAGAACGATATATTTCCTGTTGGCCCTTGTCTGCCTGGGTTTGCAGTCGTGCCTCTTTCAGGAAGAAGATTATTTTGACGATTCGTCTGCCAATCGTGCCACAGCCGATGTGAAGCGTTGCAGCGAACTGCTGGAAGCAGCACCCAACGGATGGGTGATGGAATATTACGTCGGTAAGGACTACTCGCTGGGAGGTATTACCCTGCTTTGCAAGTTCGACGGCCAGCGGGTGACGATGGCTTCGCAGATAGCGGGAGCAGATGAGACGGTCAGTTCGCTCTATAGCGTTAAGTCGGAACAGGCGACGATGTTGTCATTCGATACCTATAATTATCTGGTGCATTATTTCGGGCAGCCACAGGGAAGTATGGCTGACGACCCGAACGGAACGCTCGGAGGCGACTACGAATTCGTGATCTCCGATGCCACCGCCGACCGTATCGAACTGAAAGGCAAGAAATATGGCAACCGCATCGTGATGAAGGCTTTTTCTGCCGACCAGACGTGGAAGCAATATCTCACCCGGATAAAGAAAGTGGAGGACGATGCTTTCTTTTATGAATACGACCTGCGGATGGACGGACTCTACACAGGACAAATGCTTCGCAGCAACTATACGTTTATCGTGACTTATTATGACGAAGTTGGAAAGGTGCATCAGAAAACCGTACCTTTTATGTTTACCACCGACGGAATGCGTTTTCACGAACCGGTGACGATAGACGGACAAACCATACAGAATTTTGTCTGGAAGAACGAGGAGATCAGCTTTGTTTGTACCGACGAAGGAGCTACGGAGGTGAAACTGGCGGGTGTCTATACTGCCGGGTATCAAAGTTACGACTATTATCCAGGCACTTACCAGATGGATTTTTATCGTCTGAACGATGCGACGAACCAGATGGAAGTGGCTTCGCAGGAGATTCAACTGGTGAAGGACGAGGACGGCAAGAGCTATTGGCTCAAAGGACTCGAATATGACATTCTGGTAACTTATGACAAGCCGCGTGGCGGACTTTCCATCTTGCCGCAATTTTTGAAGAAAGTACAGGGAGGTTACGTGTATCTGGCTATGTGGGATTTGATGAATGATTATGTTTTGCGCAGTTCGGCAATCGGTCTTATCAGTTATCCTACCACCGACGGCATTTATCTGGTGGACAATGGAGTGTGGATGGGTGAAATCTCCGGATTTATCTTCGGTGTGTACGACTCGCAGGATGAGGAGGCCTCTTTCATGGGATACACGGATGCAGTTGCAGCAATCAGGTTGGTTAAAAAAACAATAGAAGAATGATATGATGAATAAGTTTTTTATACTGTTATTATCTGCGTGCTGTCTGCTGACGACAGCGTGCGACAAGGAAAACGATGAAACGGTGCAGGGCTTCCGCATCATGAAGGCGGACGTCGATCTGGTAGCCGGAGGCGGAACGGTGGAAGTGGCTTTGCAGGCTACCGGAGAACTGACTGCCGTTTCGGGTGCGGACTGGTGCAGGGTAATCGAAGTGACAAACGAAAAGATAACATTGCTTGCCAGGGCTAATTATGAATATACGTCACGTGCCACGCAGGTGACCGTGAGCGATGGTAATAGCGAACAGAAAATTGTAGTGACGCAGGAGGGAAATATTTTTGCTCCCGACTCCGACCAGCAGGTGATACGCTTCGGAAATGCTCCTTCACAGACGATTGTACGTGTGAATAGTTCGTTTGATTTCAAAGTGAGCGTGCAGCGGGGAATCGACTGGGTGGAGGTGCCGGCTGCTTCAAAAGAAGATGGTTTCTTGCTTGTGTTGAAAGAGAACAAAACCGGAAATCCCCGTGCCTGCCAGTTATTGGTCAGCACCAATGAGGGGCGGAAGTTCCTTTACTACGTCTACCAGTATGAAGCGACGGACCTGCTTGGAGTGTGGGGAAATAGCCGGATTTATGTGAAATGGGATACGAAGAATATCGAAAACGCCTATCCCTTGTCGGCTACTGAAATTTCGAAGAATGTCGATGGCGAGGGATATACCATTAAGATGTCGTTGGCAAATACTCCGGCAGCGCAATATCTGAAAGACCCCGCAAAGGCTACGATTTCATTGCAGGCTACCTATGAAAATGGATCGTTTGTGGTTCCTATCGGTGCGGCACAGAAAGACTTTACGGTCGTGGAAGAAGTTGCGGATGAGGTGGCAGAAGGCGCTTCGGACGGAACGTCAGGTGGAGTATCGGACGGAACATCGGATGATGGGGCAGGTGTTGTTTTGCAAACCCTGTACGGCTTTTCTGTAGCGGCTTCTTCCAATATTTATTCGAAAGGAAATTTCGGTTTCGCTCCTGTGCTTTATCAGGACGGTTCTGTCGGAGTCAGTTTTCAGGACGTGACCGGAGCACCGGAAAGCGGATGCTACCTGGCGATAGCATTGTTTGACGGACAGCAGTTCCTGACCGGAACGCTGAAAGATTATATCCTTTTCCCGGATATTGCACTTTTCAGATAAAACGAATATTACCTTGATGAATAAAGAAAAGAACTACCGTTGTGAAACGGAATGAGAATTTACTAATTCTCTCTTAATTTAACTTTACTATATGACAGGCGGGGATACTCGCGCGAAGAATGGGAATCCTTTTCCCCGAGCTTACCCGCCTTTTTTATGATTCCCGGTCGCTACGGAAGTTCTTTTCAATGATGTAAAATATATAAATCAGTCTGATATGGATAAGAAAATAATGAAGTTATTGGGTGTCTGCCTGTTCGCTGTTGCGTCTGTGGGGGTGTTGACCGCTTGCAGTGACAATGACGCCGAAAATCCGGAGGGAGGAAAACCCGGTGGAGAAGACGTAAACCCGGCGCCGGAAGTGGTGGAGTTTGTCAACTCCAACCTGGTGTACTGGGGAGATAAAGACGGAGTGGGCACAGATCATTTTGTATTGACGCTTTATACGGATATGGAAGTAGATGCTACTGGTAATCCGATAGGACCGGGCAAGATAATGGCGTTCAGCCTCAATGTTCCGCCGTTTGCTCCCGGAACCACGGAGTTTCCGCTTCCTGAAAGCACCTTTGATGCGGCATTGAACGGATACACGTTTGATGAATGGACATTCAACCTCGGATATATGAATCAAATCGATCTCCCGACCGGAAAGGTGGATATTCCTGCCGGAACTTTCTACGGTGATGTGAAATCTTACTCTACGAGTGTCGATGCCGATTTGCTTTCCGGTGGTAAAATGACGGTGAAACGGCTGTCCGGTGGTGAATATTCGATTAGCGGAACATTGGTGGGCGATCTTTCCTTGAAACGTTATTTCACCTACACGGGAAAACTAACTACTATCGACCGTCACGAAAGCACGGATGAAACTCCTAATTCTACGCTGACCACCGATCTCGCCCTGAACGAATGGACACAAGCCCGTCTGCAAGATAAGGGCGATTCTTATTATCTGCAAGATGAGTCGTGCCGGGTAGTCGAGCTTTATCTGGCGGAAGAGAGTATAAGTCTTGTCGACACTTGGCCGGCCGGTAATGGAAGAGTATTGAAGGTGGAATTTTTCGTGGAATGGGCTACGGATGTAACACAGGGTATTCCGGCAGGTACTTATACGGTGGTGGCGCGTGATAAGGAATCATATGGTATCCCGCGCGAGTTGCTGAAACCGGGAAACATAGCTTCGGGCTATCCTAACGGCTTTACTTATCCGGGAGGAACCTGGTATGAGAAACTTCAGAACGGAGCCATGAAAGAATATGCACGCATAGACGGCGGAACCATGACCGTGGCACGCGATGGCGACAAACATACGCTGACTATTGACTTTATTGACTGTGATAAGGAACACCCGAATCATGTACGTACCACTTATTCGCAGGATGCTCCTATTACCGTATTTGATTATCGTCCGCAGTAAACACGGGTGGATGGCATCATTTTACTAATAACGCGATTTTATAATTAACCCAAAAAACGAGAAATATGAAAACTAGATTTATTTCCTTTTTCTTATTCATGTTGGCAATGAGTTGTTTTGTGGCATGTAGTAGCGATGACCCGGCGCCCGAGCCCGAACCGGAGCCAGAACTGGAACCTGTGGAAACAGTGAATACGTATACGTATAAGGATAAGACGATACAAGCTAAATCGGTGTCTTGTTTTGAACAGGATGGCATTGTATACGTATGTATGAGTCCGTTGCAGAGTTTGGAAACGCTTGAAGACTTTATGAATAGCGGAAAGGAATATGTAATGCTGGGAGTGGATAAGAGTCTGATAGGTACTCCGATAACGATAGGTAGTTCTGGTAATGACAATTATGCGTTTTACTATATGGATGCCGACGGAGAACCGATTGTTGCTGTTAGTCCGGATGAATGGGAAGATGTGTTGACACAGGGCAAGATCACCGTGACAATGACACCGGGAGAAAATGAGACATCGGCCGTGAAAGCTGTTTTCGACTTTACACTGAAAGGCGGTGGCAAGTACGGGTGAGGCGGATTGCACTTACAAGGCTCCGGAGAAACTGCCGAGCGAATTTTCTTATAACAATGAGGTACGTACGTTGAAGTCGGTTGTGGCTACTACGTTAGGAGGTTTCAATATGTTTATTTAAGTCCGGAGGCCGGCTTGACTACGGTGGAGGATATATCGGATGCCGAATATCTGATGCTGGCTGTTACTCCCGAAATGATGATCGGACATGAAATTGATGTAACCAACGATGAAGATGTGGAGTACGCTTTCTATAACATGACGAACTTGGGAGCGGATGATATTGACGCAGTAGATCCTTACGGATGGGCGGATGTGTGCTCGGCTGGTAAGCTCAAAGTCGAAAAGACTGCTGAAAGTATAAAAGTCACTTTTAGCTTTACATTGCTTTCGGGTGAAAAGTTTGAGGGATCTTATGAAGGTAGCTACACCGATATAAAGCAAAAGTACCACCAACATTTTGACTCTGAATGGAGAAAGTACACGTGATATCAAAGCTACCTTCTATGAAAAGACCAATGAAGGAGTTGCCTTGTATCTCACTCCGTCGCAGATTTCATCTGCTGTGGATTTGAATAATGTTAATACCTATTATGTGCGTCTTTTTTGTTCCGAATGCGGGATTGAACGGACAGGAGATAGATATAACCAACGCGAATTTGGCTTTTAAATTTACTTATTATAGTCCGTATGATGAAGAAAGAGTCGAAGTCTCTAAAGGACAGTTGGGAGATGCGGCAGGTACCTTCAGCGTATCGAAATTAGCGGATAACGAATACTCGCTGACGCTCGATCTCAAATATCTGGGCGACAACAGTCTTAAAATATCAGGTAACTATAACGGCACTTTCGAAGTGTATGATACGACTATCCCGAATCAATATCAGTTGGGAGCAGACGGTACTCCGGTTACTATCCAGTCTGTAGTGGTGGATAAGACGGATGCGGATATTTGTGTTGTTTATATTTCCCGGCAGGCAGGTATCACTACCGTAGCCGGAATGTCGGCAGCGGATGCCGTGGTACGTGTTCCGAAAAGTATGATGGACGGGGCTGTTCACGGATTTTCCGGTACCGCAGAGAATGCAAAGATATCGATCGCCTACGAAGGAGTGACTTATAATCAGGCTAATACGACGAACGGTCATCTGGCTGCAGGCGGCAATGCTTCTGTGGCTCTTCAAGGGAGTGAAATTGAAATGACATTCAATCTTTTCACTATTATACAGTACGCTGGCAGTAATTTGTCCGGCTACTATAAAGGGATGGCAACCGTAATAGAATAACGATTTAATGAAGTATATTCATGAAGAAAATTTTACTGAAATATTTGAACCTGTTTGCTTTGTCGGGGCTACTGTTGGCTTTCGTCGGATGCAGCGACGATAATGATTCGGTAACTCCCGGACCGGGCGTGGAGGAAGTGCCTTCCATCGGTACTTATTCTTTTCGGGGAGTGGCGAATAATATTGTGTCCGGTGTGGCTTCTGTGGATGGGGACTATTTAACTTGTGTCCTTTCTCCGGAAAAGATGGAGGAAGGAAAGGCTGATACTTATTTTGTTTTTCTCTTCATTTGTATTGGGAAGGGCAGGTGGTGGATGCTTCTTCGCTTTATCACAACGACCAGTATGTTTTTATCTACGAAGATCCATTTTATTATTACTCGCAGTATAAAAAGGTCACAGGGACGTTTTATGTGCAGCGTAACAGCGAAACGAATGTAACTGTCAAACTGAATCTGCGGCTTCACGACGGTGTCCGTTTTAAAGCGGAGGTCACTGCCGATTTAATGAAACCGTCGGGAGGAGGTACTCCGGAATGATATAATCCTTTTCTTATATAATGGGCGGACATTTCGCTACAGATTATCTTGGATTCTTTATAACAGCAATCAGCAAGTTATAATTTTGATTCGCGTGATCTGTGATGAAATATCCGCTTTGTTTGGTCTTGCTTTGTTTGTCTTTGCCTTATTTTGTCTTTGTTTTGTTTTTGTCCGAATGATATTTCCCTTGTAAAAGAGTCGTTTCAGGGCTCTCCTAAAAACTTGAAGAACAGCCCTACTTGTGCCGGAGTGAGCAAGATGGCTTTTTCACTATATCCGGTTTCGGCGAGTGCGGCTTGCAGTGCGGTATTCTTGGCAATCCAACTACGGAGGGTGCGTCGTGCCGAGGCGGACTGTATGTGAGGCAGGTAAAGTCCGGCCAACTGGCTTTTGCTATAGGCTTGTATGCGGGTACGGCTCTCTGTTTCTGCTTTTGGAGTTGTTTCTGTTTTCATATTGACTGTTTTTTAGAGGTTTATTTTGTATGAACTCATGCAAAGGTACGCCTTTTTATGTCGGTTGGTTCTGTGTTGTACAGAAGCCTTTGCAGGCATGAATCGTGTCAATTTGTGCCTGTCTGTTCTCTCGTGTGATGAGTTGTAACATCGTGTTTCCCTGCTTTTTTCTCTTCGTGTACTTTTGTCTTCGTAATCGGTTACAAACAGTATTTATTCATTTATCAATCAAAAAAAGAAAGGAAAACAGTATGCCATTAATTTACAAACCTTATCAGGCAACACTTGCCAACAAGGAAGGACAGAAACTTTATTATCCCCGTCTGGTGAAATTCGGGAAAATGGTCAATACGCAGAAAATGGCGGAATTGATTGCAGAAAAAGCCTCGCTGACGGCGGGTGATGTCCATAATGTGATTCGTAATCTGATGTCGGTGATGCGGGAACAGTTGCTTAATAGCCGCACGGTGCGCCTCGAAGGCTTGGGGACGTTTACTATGATTGCCAAGGCAAACGGAAAAGGGGTAGAGCTGGAAAATAAGGTCAGCAGTTCGCAGATCACTTCATTGCGTTGCCAGTTTACTCCTGAATACACCCGTGCCGCTAACGGAAGTGCTACCCGCGCATTGACCACCGGAGTGGAGTTTGTGCACATCAAAGATGTAGCGGGTTCGTTTGTTGCCGACGATGTCATTGACAAAAAAAAACTCTATCTTTGTTTTATAATTGAGACACAACATAATAATGGGAAGATTTATCAATCCCTTTACCGATTTTGGCTTTAAGTTTTTATTCGGCAGAGAGGTAGAAAAGGAGTTGTTAATTGACTTCTTGAATGATTTGCTCGTAGGAGAGCACGTAATTACCGACATTCAGTTCCTTAACAGTGAACAGCAGCCGGAAGTAAAAACAGAACGGGGACTTATCTATGATATATATTGCAGAACCAATACAGGGGAGCATATTATCGTAGAAATGCAGAACCGGGAGCAGCCTTACTTTAAAGACCGTGCCCTCTTCTATCTCTCTAGGGCTATAACTCAACAGCGAGAAAGGGAATTTGGAACTTCCAATTAGATGCTGTGTATGGAGTGTTCTTCATGAATTTCGTGATGGATAAGGATATGCCCTCTAAAATCAGAACGGATATCGTTCTTTCTGACAGGGATACGGGGAAGCTCTTCAGCAACAAGTTCCGGCAGATTTTTATCGAACTACCGAACTTCAACAAAGAGGAGGATGAATGTGAAAATGATTTTGAACGCTGGATTTATATATTAAAGCATATGGATACACTTGATCGAATGCCTTTCAAGGCTCGTAAAGCCGTTTTTGAACGACTTGAAAAGTTGGCCTCCAAAGCGAATATGACTCAGGAGGAAAGAGCTCAGTATGAGGAAGAATGGAAAGTTTATAACGATTATTTTAATACGTTGGACTTTGCCGAACAGAAGGGGAAAGGCTGAAAAAAGGCTTGCAAAAAGGTTTGCAAAAAGGTAAAGAAGAAACAGCTCGTAAATTGAAAGAATTAGGTGTGGCTGATGATATTATCATAAAATCTACCGGGCATTTCGAAAGAAGAAATAGAAAAATTATAATTTCTTTCATTTTATCGGAAAGAAAGGCTTGGTCGAAAGTGAAAAATAGTCTATAACTTATGAAGCAAAAGATAGTTGTGGAGACTTTTAACACATCCTTTTTTCGTTAAGAGTGAAGTAGCTAAAAACTATATATGTCTTTTGGGTGAAATAAACGGAATTGGAATATTATCCACGTTAAAATCAGAAAAAAGTTTTCCGTTTTGGAAAACTTTCTGTATCAGCGAGAAAGAAATGTTTCCCGAAATTTAATGTTAAAAGCTAACCAAGCTATGATATTATCTTCTATCTTTGTATCCGGTTTCGGAGCTAAAAGAGGTTTAGTCAATGAGGGAACGCTGTGTAAATCAGCGACAGTACCCGCTGCTGTAATTCTCTAAGAATCCGCACAATAGGCCACTGCATCGATGCCGGTGTGGGAAGGTGTTGCGGGGGAGGGATAAGTCAGAAGACCTGCCGGAACTTTTTCTTTTTTATCAATATTTTAAATTTAAACTTTCGGGAGTTAAAGTTATGAACTACGCGGAAATTTGTATCATCAAACGTGATGGTAAGAGAGAAGATTTCTCTATCAGTAAGATTAAGAATGCAATCAGTAAAGCATTCAGTGCAAGTGGAATTCAGGATGAGCAGCAGTTGGTTGCTGACATCACCATGAATGTTATCAGTCAGTTTACTACTCCTACTATCACCGTAGAAGAGATTCAAGACTTGGTAGAAAAGTCGTTGATGAAAGTGCGGCCGGAAGTAGCGAAGAAATACATTATTTATCGCGAATGGCGGAATACGGAGCGTGATAAGAAAACCCAGATGAAACAGGTGATGGACGGTATCGTTGCTATCGACAAGAACGATGTCAACTTGAGCAATGCCAACATGAGCAGTCACACGCCTGCCGGACAGATGATGACGTTCGCTTCCGAAGTAACCAAAGATTATACGTATAAATACCTGTTGCCGAAACGTTTTGCCGAAGCGCACCAGTTGGGAGACATTCACATCCACGACCTGGATTATTATCCGACAAAGACGACGACCTGTATCCAATATGATATGGATGACCTCTTTGAACGTGGTTTTCGCACCAAGAACGGTAGTATCCGTACCCCGCAAAGCATCCAGAGTTATGCTACGTTGGCTACCATCATCTTTCAGACCAACCAAAATGAGCAGCATGGCGGACAGGCGATTCCTGCTTTCGATTTCTTCATGGCAAAAGGAGTGGCCAAATCTTTCCGCAAGCATCTGGCATCGTTCATCAATTTCTATGTCGCCATGGAAAACGGAAATCAGGCCGATGAGAAATCCATCCGCACATTGATTAAAGAATATCTTCCGTCTATCAAGACTACTGAAGCCGAACGCGAAACATTGCGCATTGCTTTGGTGGCTTTACAGATTATTATAGATAAGGAACACCTTGCCCGTATCGTTGAGAAAGCTTATCAGCAGACTCGCAAAGATACCCATCAGGCCATGGAAGGATTTATCCACAACCTGAACACGATGCATTCTCGTGGCGGTAATCAGGTGGTATTCAGCTCCATCAACTACGGTACGGACACTTCTGCCGAAGGCCGCATGGTGATCGAAGAATTGCTGAAAGCTACCATTGAAGGATTGGGTACAAGAGGTGAGGTGCCTGTATTCCCGATCCAGATTTTCAAGGTGAAAGACGGCGTTTCTTACTCGGAGAAAGACTTTGAGAAAGCAATGAAAGCGGAGAACATCGAAGAGGCAATGACCGACAGTTACGAGGCTCCCAACTTCGACTTGCTATTAAAGGCTTGCCAGACTACTGCGAAAGCGTTGTTCCCGAACTTCATGTTCCTCGACACACCTTTCAACAAGAACGAGAAATGGAAAGCCGACGATCCGCAGCGTTACATTTACGAACTGGCAACAATGGGTTGCCGTACCCGTGTCTTTGAAAATGTGGCCGGAGAAAAATCTTCTTTAGGACGTGGCAATCTTTCGTTCACCACACTGAATATGCCAAGACTGGCTATCGAAGCCCGTATCAAGCGGAAAATCTGGTAGAAGATGAACGCAACAAGGACGCCATCGAACAAAAAGCAAAAGAAATTTTCATCGAATCTGTACACCAAATGTCTGCGCTTGTAGCCGACCAGCTTTACGAGCGTTATCAGTATCAGCGTACGGCCCTGGCACGTCAGTTCCCGTTTATGATGGGAAATAATGTGTGGAAAGGCGGTGGCGAACTGAATCCGAACGAACAGGTAGGAGACGCCTTGCGCAGCGGTACACTGGGGATCGGATTTATCGGCGGGCACAACGCGATGGTGGCTCTCTACGGACAAGGTCACGGACACAGCCAGAAAGCATGGGACACGCTGTATGAAGCGGTGATGGAAATGAATAAAGTGGTAGACGAATATAAAGAGAAATATAACCTGAACTACTCCGTTCTGGCTACTCCTGCCGAAGGACTTTCGGGACGTTTCACGAAAATGGACCGCCGGAAATATGGAAAAATCCCCGGAGTGACAGATCGCGACTATTATGTCAACTCTTTTCACGTAGACGTGAAAGAACCGATCAGCATCGTTGAGAAAATCAAGCGTGAAGCTCCGTTCCACGCCATTACGCGCGGCGGACATATCACGTATGTAGAACTGGACGGTGAAGCACAGAAGAATGTACGTGCCATCGCCAAGATTGTGAAAGTGATGCACGACGAAGGGATTGGCTACGGCTCTATCAATCACCCGGTAGATACTTGTCATAACTGTGGTTACAAGGGAGTTATCTTCGATAAATGCCCTGTGTGCCAGAGTGAAAGCATCCTTCGTATGCGCCGTATAACCGGTTATCTGACGGGCGATTTAAGCTCTTGGAACTCTGCCAAGCGGGCAGAAGAACAAGACCGCGTAAAACACCTGTAGAAGTGAATTTATTAGGAACTTATCCTGAAACGATTGTCGATGGTGAAGGCATCCGGTACTCTATTTATCTTGCCGGATGTTCCCATCACTGTCCTGGTTGCCACAACCCGGAGAGCTGGAATCCGAGGGCGGGGGAAGAGTTGACGGAAGAGAAAATACAGTCCATCATCCGTGAAATCAAAGCGAATCCTTTATTGGACGGCGTTACTTTTTCCGGCGGTGATCCGTTTTTTCATCCGGAAGCGTTCCTGCTTTTACTGAAACGGGTGAAAGAGGAAACAGGGATGAATGTGTGGTGCTACACCGGATACACATACGAAGAAATTAAGGCGCAGCCTCGTTTGAGTGCTGCTCTTGATTATATAGATGTGTTGGTGGACGGACGCTTCGAACAGGCTCTTTTCTCTCCATATCTGGCGTTCAGGGGAAGCAGTAATCAACGGATCTTGAAGTTGAAGTAACGACTTTTCTCCACTAAAAAAACTTATTTTTCAAAGGAAACAAAAACACCTGTACCATTGTTTTGTTTACCTTTACGAAACCAAGTGAATCATTTTTCATCACAGAGTAACGCGGCGCTTTTTTTGTAGTCGGTGGTGTTTGTGTTTGCATCCCTGCGTTGCTTTATGGTGAAAAAAGAATGACTACTTACAAGAATAAGTTTTTATGGTACAATCAATAAATCCAACTCAAAAAATAGAGGAAACCGACGGATTGCCGATGCCTAAGCGTATTTGGGCGGTGGTGTCCGTCGGATTCGCTCTTTGTATGTCGGTATTGGATATTAACATCGTCAATATCGTACTACCCACGCTTTCGCATGATTTTGGGACTTCTCCCGCTGTAACAACCTGGATTATCAACGGCTATCAGCTGGCTATCGTCATATCGCTACTGTCTTTTTCCGCTTTGGGTGAAATCATCGGTTACCGGAAAGTCTTTCTTTCAGGTATCGGCCTGTTTTGCATCACTTCGTTGATTTGTGCCTTGTCCGATTCGTTTTGGACTTTGACGGTTGCCCGTATCTTTCAAGGGTTCAGCGCTTCCGCCATCACTAGTGTGAATACGGCACAGCTGCGTTACATCTATCCGAAGAGCCAGATTGGGCGGGGAATGGGGATTAATGCGATGGTCGTTGCCATATCGGCTGCCGCCGGGCCTTCTGTGGCGAGCGGTATTCTTTCTATTGCCAGCTGGCACTGGTTATTTGCTATTAATGTTCCGTTAGGACTTACCGCATTGTTCCTCGGCATCAAACATCTGCCAAGGCAGGAGGAACGCTCGAAACGCAAGTTTGATTATATCAGCGCCATAGCGAATGCGGTTACCTTCGGCCTGCTTATATATACGCTGGACGGATTCGCCCATCACGAGGAAATGGATTTCCTTTTCATCCAACTGGTTGTATTGGCAGTGGTCGGTACCTACTACGTGCGCCGACAACTCACGCAGACTACTCCGCTATTGCCGCTCGACCTGTTGCGGATTCCGATTTTCCGGCTGTCCATCCTGACTTCCATCTGTTCCTTTATCGCTCAAATGTCGGCAATGGTTTCCCTGCCTTTTTTCCTGCAGAACACTTTAGGACACAGTGAGGTGATGACCGGACTTTGCTCACTCCGTGGCCGTTGGCTACGCTGGTCACGGCTCCGTTGGCAGGGTATCTTGTCGAGCGTATCCACCCCGGTATCTTGGGAAGTATCGGGATGGTTTTGTTTGCCATCGGGCTTTTCTCGCTTTCCAGTCTGACTGCGGAGTCGTCCGATATTAGTATCATACTGCGTTTGATGCTGTGTGGTGCAGGATTCGGATTGTTCCAGACACCGAACAACAGTACGATTATCTCTTCCGCTCCTACGCAACGTTCGGGCGGAGCCAGTGGTATGTTGGGAATGGCCCGCCTGTTGGGACAGACCACCGGGACAACATTGGTCGCATTGCTTTTCAGCTTTGTCGCTCATGACCGGAGTACGGCTGTCTGCCTTATGGTAGGAAGTGGATTTGCTGTTGTGGCGGCTATCGTCAGCAGCTTGAGACTATCACAGCCTTCCACCCTGAAAAGAAAATAATGAAGTCCTGAAAGAGGATTAAGTCTTTCAGAACTTCACAGGAACATCATACAACATATTAGTAAGTAATCATTCAAGATGAACTTGAAAGATTTGACTTTCTAGTATTTCGTTTCCCGTATGACTTCTACCAGACGGCGGAAGTCTTCCGGATGCACATCACCGATGTTTCCGATACGGAAGGTATCTGTTTTTGAAATCTTTCCCGGGTAAATCACGAATCCTTTATTTTTCAGTGCATAGTAGAATGTTTTGAAGTCGAATCCTTCATGCGGATAAAGGAAAGAAGTGATGATAGGCGACTGGATGTCATCTTCGAGTAATGTTTTGAATCCGAGTGCACGCATACCTTCCACCAAAATACGGTGATTTTCGCAGTAGCGTTGGTAACGTGCTTCTACGCCTCCTTCTTCAATCAATTCGGTCAGGGCTTGTTTGAAAGCACGGACAACGTGTGTCGGTGAAGTGAAGCGCCATTTTCCGTGTCCTTTTTCCATTGTTTCCCATTGGTCGTAGATGTCCAAGGAAAGAGAGCGTGCCACTCCTTTGCAATATTTTAATTCCGAACGGCGGGCGATGATGAATCCGAATCCCGGTACACCCTGAATACACTTGTTGGAACTGCTGATTAGGAAGTCGATACCGAGTTCGTTTACATCTAAGGGGATACCTCCGAAGCTGCTCATACAGTCTACAATCAGCTTTTTACCATGCATCTTGACGATGTGGGACAGTTCTTTGATCGGATTCAGGATACCGGTCGTTGTTTCGCAATGAACGAAAGCGACATGTGTGATATCGGAGTTATTGCTAAGATAATCGTCTACATATTCAACTGATACCTGCTCTGTTTCTTCAAAAGCCAGCATGTCGTAGTCGAGATGGTAATATTCTGCAATGTTGCCCATACGGTCGCCATAGGCTCCGTTGCTACAAATCAGGAGTTTGTCTTTCGGGGTGATGGTGGCGCCTAAAACGGCCTCCACGCAATAGGTTCCGCTTCCCTGTAAAAGGATGGAAGTGTATTCTTCCGGTTTTTAGTGGCGATGTTAACCAGGTCTTTGCGGAGTTCCTGAACAATGCCGAGGTTGTAGTCTTCGTCCCATGTACACCAGTCGGTCATCATGGCTTCTTTTACTGTTTCAGAGGTGGTTAGAGGTCCCGGAGTTAATAACAAATATGGTTTCATAATGATGTTTTCTTTAGAAATGAATAAATAAATGATTTTGTTTCTTTTCTGATTGTTGGGTGCGGGCTTGAATGTTAGTTGCCGGCGTTGATCGTTTCAATCAGTGCGGGAAGTTCTTCGATAGTGCGTATCACGTAAGAAGCTCCTGCGGCAAGCATGCGCTCTTTGACATCGGCGATGCGGGCTTCGAGTTCGGAGGCAGGCATTGATTTTGTTTCTGCTTCGGTAAGTGCCATTTCATTGCTGCCGAGAATCACGCCTACACTATACACTTTCGCGTTCACTCCTTCGAGAATATCGGCAATCGTATCACCCACTTTTATAACGGCGTCGAGGCTGGGGACTGCTAATTTCGTCAGGTTCTCAAAAATCATGTAAGGAGGGGACGTCCGGCGGGAAGCAGGTTGGGAGTGGCGCAATAATCCACGTGGTATCCTTTTGCCTGTGCGGCGGGGAGAACTACATCCATCATTTCGCGGGTATAGCCGGTGGTCGATCCTATTTTAATACCTGCGGCACGCAATTTTTCCAAAGTTGGGATTACTCCCGGAATAGGGTCTGTGTAGTTTTCGAGAGAGGCGAAGAGATGCTTCTCGAAAAGGCGGTTTAGTTCTACCACGTCTTCTTCCGTCCAGGCGCGTTGGTAACGGGCGGTAAACTGTTCGTTCACGTCAGGCATGGAAAGTAGTTCGCGGATGTGTTGAATTTTGGGTAGTCCCATTGGTTTGCGGGTCTGTACAACATCGATTACCAGTCCTTTTTCGGCAAATGCTTCGATAAAAGCAGCCACGGGGGCAAAACATCCATAGTCAACGGCTGTACCAGCCCAGTCCATAATAATACATTCAATCTTTTTTCATTCTTGTTTCTATATAATATTGGTTTATTCGTCGGAAATTAGTAAGAAGCGAGGGAGGGACGGGGCAGGATTCGTTCCCGCGTATTTCACCCTGTTTCCCTTTTCTGTATTTTTGTGTCAGATAAATCATTGCTAAGGTGAACGCAAAGGTGCAGACGATTCCTACTGTCCCTGCCATCGTATTGTAGAACTCCAGCCAATTCAAATCCGGGTTGAAACATTCTTTCACTACCAATACCACCACTGTGCCTGTGTAGCCGATGGAATCGACCATCGCTATGAAGAAACCTACATTTCCCTTGATGCGGAAACAGGCGATGAAGCGGTCGAAGAAAATGGTTTGAAAGCTCAAGTAGGAAAAATAGAGGCAGAGGCTCTGGATAAATAACCACACGAGCGGAGAAAGTTGCAGGGTATGGTAGTTGAATGCCACAGTGCTAAGTGTGATTGCTCCCGCAATGACAAGGGTCAATAGAACGGAAAGTACTTTGATGTGGCTTTTCATCACTGCCAAGGTGGCGAAAATGGCCAGGATAATCAGTGTGACTACACCGTCCACTTTGGCGAATACCCACGGGGAAAGTCCGGCGGCATTGACGTCTATGATTTTCACCAGAAAGTCTTCCTTGACATCTTGCAAAACGGTGAGAAAGAGGTTGGCGAAGAAAAGCAGTGTCAATATGGGAGCAAAGCTGCGGAACAGGTTCCAGCGTTGTTGTTTGTTGAGAGTGACACGTTCCACACGCAGTGCTTTGTCTTCGGCAGTCGGTTTGGGCAGGTGATCGAGGATATAGCCCAGTCCTGCCAGCAAGGGCAATGCTACCGCACCGATCAGTGCAGGCATCCAGAACTCACTGACGTGCAGGGTGTCGACAACGAAAAGTCCGATGGATTTGGCTGTGCCGCTACTGACTGCGATACTAAGTCCGAAAAGGGAAGCAAGCAGATCCGTCACCCGGCGTCCTTCGAGGAAGCTGAAGATGACTCCCCACATACAGCCAAGCGACAGTCCGTTGAAGAACAACGCCAACACATTGAACGGGCGGGGTAGGCATCCGAAAAGAACCAAAGAGAGTTCGGCCACTAAAATAGAAACAAGAATGAATTTCAGGCGGCCTTCTCTCTTCAGTTCGGAAATAAGTTTGATCCCGATAAACTTGGATACCATATATCCGAATATCTGGATGATGCTGGTGGCTATCTTATAGTCCATACCAAATAGTTCCATGCCGTCGAACGTGGCGGCGGTGAACGGTTTGCGTAGTGCGAAGACTAATGAATAGGATAGCAGTGCCGCTCCTCCCGCATAAAGGATAAAGAGTAAATCGGAAAGTTTCTTTTGGGCCGAAGGCGACAGTTTTTCTTTGAAATTCATAATGCTATTTTTTTTGTTTCCGGTGCAAAAGTAGGGTGTCGGAGCGAACGAAAAAATGAATTTCAATGAATCATATTGTATATATGAGCCTTTAAGTGTACTGAAATATTAATGTAATATTCATGCAATACAAACATAATACCTTAGTCATTCCTTTGCAACGGAATCAATTAACAAACCGAAAAATCATGGACGAACTTACGGATATTTATAAAAGAATAGAGTACCTGCGCAACAACGGGGTGAAGATGAAAGAAATTGCCGACCGGGTGGATATGGCTCCGAGTGTGTTGTCTGCTTTGTATTCGAGTGTGCTTCCCGCTTATATCGATTTATTGAAAACACGCACACCGGACGAGGCGCTGGATGAAGCTTTGGCACTGGTGAATAATGTTTCCAAGAAACGCTTATTAAATAATGTGGGATCGGTGAGGCTGTTGCTTCAGGAGATGGAACCGGACGTGCAGAGCGAGGCGGAGAATGGCAACTCTTTTATCAAGTTGCTGGGGAAAGAGGCGAAGGAGTCTGTGCAGGAGGTGTATAATTATAGCGGTATGTATCTTAGTTACAGTTTGTCGTCTTCTACGGATAGCTTGAAGATCGAGCCGTACATGATTTGTGCTTCCGAGAATAATGAGTATGTGAAGGTGGGGATGATTAATGCGTATAAGTCGGTGCATTGGGGGAGCGGGATTATCAGTAATCATCAGAACTCTTACCTGATGTTCAACGAAAGGGATTTGCCACAGTTTGCGCTGGTGACTATTTACCTGCAACTTCCGCATTATGAGTTTCCGAATATGCTGAAAGGGCTTTATCTCTGTCTGGACTACAATCATAATCCGATTGCGCGTCGTATTGTACTGGTGAAACAGTCGGATAGTACGGATGTTAATCAGTTTCTGGAGATGGAAGGGTGTCTGGTTCCGCGGGCGGAATTGACTCCGGAATTGGAGGTGTACTATAATTATACGTGTCAGGAGGGAGATTATATCAAAACGTGCACGGTGCCTTCACCTAAGTTGGATGAGACGGATTTGGAGAGAGAGAAGAAGATGTTGAAGATTTAAAGACAAACAACAATAAAAAAAGATCCCGGATGAAAATTGGTTTTTAAAACCTTTTTCATCCGGGATGATTCTTTTTATATGTTTTCTCTATCTTTCTATTGTTATATTCGCTAGAAGAAGAATCGCAAAATATCATTGAAGTTAGCCCATATCAACAGACCGAAGAGCAGAATCATACCGGTCATCTGGGCGTATTCCATAAACTTGTCGCTCGGTTTGCGGCGGGCTATCATCTCGTAGAAGAGGAAGAGCACGTGGCCACCGTCTAATGCGGGGATAGGGAGGATATTCATGAAAGCCAGAATGATGGAAAGGAAGGCTGTCATATACCAGAACTGGTGCCAATCCCATGTAGCAGGGAAGATACTGCCGATTGTTCCGAAGCCACCTAACTGTTTGGCTCCTTCTTTCGAGAAGAGGTATTTCATGTTTCCTACATAGCCTTTCAGGGTTTTCACACCGAGGGAGACACCTGCGGGGAAGGATTCAAAGAAAGCATATTCTTTTTTTACCATAGGGAGCAGGCGGTCTGTGACGAGACAGGCGGTTACACCCATCAGGTAGGCGGAGTCTACACGCATACTTAGCGTGTCTGTTGCACCGTTACGCACATAAGTCAGCGTGATTAGACGTGGATCTATGCTGTCTTTGAGCAGGGTTGCTTCGTTTTTCTTACGTTCTGCCATCGCTTCTTTGAAGTCGGAGAAAGAGATCGGTGTTCCGTTCAGGGCGATGATGCTGTCACCTGCCTGGATTCCTGCTTGTGCGGCAGGAGAATTCACCATCACACTGTCTATCACATACGGGAAACGGTAGGAGGCGAAGCGGACACTGTCTGCCAAAAGGCGTTGCATCAAGTCTTCAGGGATATAAACGGAGGCTTTCGCGCCGTTGCGGATGACGCTTACTTCGCGTGCATCGGCAATCTGGCTCAACATGTCGCCGTCATAACGTTCGAAAGGAACACCGTCGGCAGAAAGGAGGATATCACCGTCCTGAAACCTACCGCTTTGGCAGTCTCGTTGAATTCCATACCAAGAGGGGCTTCCTGTACCTTTATATATTGGTCGCCCCATGCAAAAAGAATCATGGAGTAGATGAACAGTGCCAACAGGAAGTTGAACAGTACGCCACCCACCATTATCAGCAGACGTTGCCACGCCGGCTTGGAACGGAACTCCCACGGTTGTTCGGGTTGTTTCATCTGTTCGGTATCCATCGACTCATCAATCATGCCGGCTATTTTGACATAACCGCCCAATGGCAACCAGCCTACTGCATACTCTGTGTCACTTTTCTTGGGTTTGAACTTAAAAAGGGTGAACCAAGGGTCAAAAAATAAGCAGAATTTTTCTACACGCACCTTAAACAAACGGGCAAAAAGAAAATGCCCGCCTTCATGAATGATAACGAGCAAGGATAAGCTCATAATCAATTGCAGGGCACGAATCAAAAATGTTTCCATATAGTCTATTTACAGTTTAAAGCCTTCAACTAATTCTCTACCGAAGAGAGGATATAAAGGCTATTTTCAATTTATATTAATACTAATCAATTTCTTTATTTTCTTTGTTCATCAATGGGATGAAGCGGATCATATCAGACTGGCTGCTATTTTCCTTGCTTCCGCATCGGTAGCTACATAATCGTCGTAGGTCGGATTGGCGATGAAGGCGACCCGTTCCATTGTTTTCTCTATTACGTCGCTCATGCCGAGGAAGCTGATGCCGTCTTTCAGGAAAGAGGCTACCACTACTTCATTGGCGGCATTAACGATGCAAGGCATGTTCCCTCCGCGATACATCGCTTCGTAAGCGAGTGCCAGATTGCGGAAACGTTTCGTGTCGGGTTGCTCAAACGTCAGGTTCGTGCATTTGGAGAAATCGAGCCTGTCGAAAGAAGAACTGATACGGTCGGGATAGGAGAATGCATACTGGATGGGCAGGCGCATATCGGGCATCCCCAACTGTGCTTTTACAGCTCCGTCTTCAAACTGCACCATCGAGTGAATGACTGATTGCGGATGCACCACCACCTCAATCTGACTAGGTTGAACACCGAACAGCCATTTGGCTTCGATCACTTCAAAACCTTTATTCATCATAGAAGCAGAATCAATCGTGATTTTTGCTCCCATTTCCCAGTTGGGATGTTTCAAGGCTTGCGTCTTTGTGACGGATTTCAGCTGTTCCAAGGTGCAAGTGCGGAACGGACCTCCGGAGGCTGTCAATATCACTTTCTCGATCGGGTTACCCACTTCTCCCGCTAAACACTGAAAAACGGCGGAGTGTTCAGAGTCTACCGGCAGAATTGGAGTGCGATATTGTTGTGCCAGCTGGTTAATCAGTTCACCTGCTACTACCAATGTTTCTTTATTTGCCAACGCAATCGCTTTCTTGGCGCGGATCGCGTTGATTGTCGGCTTCAGTCCGGCATAACCGACCATGGCTGTCAATACCATATCAATAGGACCTGCTTCCACAATCTGACAGATAGCGTCTGTGCCTGCGTACACTTTGATAGGCAGGTCGCTCAATGCTTCTTTCAGTTCGGAATACTTTTCTTCGTTGGCTATCACTACCACTTCCGGCTGGAACTTCCGTGCCTGGGCAATCAGTAGTTCCACACGATTGTTGGCTGTCAGTGCGTATGCTTCGTACAGGTCGGGATGCTCTTCGATGACTTGCAAAGCCTGCGTCCCGATAGAACCTGTGGAGCCAAGGATAGCTATTTGTTTCTTTTTTTATTAGTCTCTATATTCATTTTTCTATTATCACTTAAAAAACGATGTATTTTTCCGGATTTACCGGGTGACCTTTATACCAAAGTTCGAAATGGAGGTGCGGCCCTGTACTAAGTGTTCCGCTATTTCCTACCAGGGCGATGGCTTCGCCTCCTTTCACCCGTTCACCTTCCTTTTTCAGGAGAGAGCCGCAGTGTTTGTAGATCGAAATTAAATCCTGGTTGTGTTGCACGCCAATCAGATAACCGGTTTCAGCGGTGTATGTACTAAGGATGACGGTTCCGTCCATGGTTGCCAGTACGCTTTCGTTGGGATTGGCGGCAATGTCAGTGCCGTAATGTTTCTTTTCGGCATTGAAGTGGTCGGACACCATACCTCGTGTCGGACGGTATAAAATGAGTCCGGTCACGTCCGGTTGGGAAGTGATGGAGGTCAGGTTATATTTTTCATTCTCTTCATACTGACGGCGGAATTCTTCTTCCCGTTTGGTACGTTCCATCAGTGTGTCTTCGCGGGCAGTGGTCAGTGAATCGAGTGTCTGCACGCTGTCGATGGATACTTTTCCACTGAAGATATCCTGAATGTTCATGATGTAAAGATTCTGCTTGTTGAGCACTTGTTGTAAAGAGTCTACACGCAGCGCATTGTCTACGATCTGTGTACGGACTTCACTGTTCATATATCCCGGAAGATAATTGCGTAACGGGGTGAAAGTAATGATGCAGGAAGCAATCAGGAAAAGCACTGCCAGCACGCAAAGTAAAACGGATAGTCCATTGAGCTTGGATACACGAAGTCCGACAATTTCTTCAAGTGTATTTTCATTAACGATCGTTAGTTTATACTTGAACTTGAAATTTTTCCAGAAAGCTTTACTTCGTCTTCTCTTTGGCATCTCGGGTATTTACTGTTTTTACGATTTACTATTTACTATTTTCAGTTGATGAGTGACTCATCGTTTTATTTGTTCTCATCGGTCATCTTCCAACTCTTCCAGATTGAGCAACCCTTCGGGAAGCTCCACGGTGATGAGTTTCTGTTTCTGATCTATTCCTACGATAAATTCCTCCTGGGCGGGAACGAGCAGTTCCTCTTCTTCCGCTCTTTCAACCACGAAAAGGGTGTTTACCGTAGTGGTATCTACATCTATGACTTCTCCCAGAAGTCCGTGATGGATGTCTTCCATTTGGAAACCGATGAAGAAGTTCCAGGACAGTTCGCCGTCTTCCGCTTCTTCGGCGTGTTTCACGGGGAAGTAGACTTCAATGTTGGTGAACATTCGGGCACGTTCGGCGGTGTCTATTCCTTCCAGTTTTACCAAAGCGGTGGAGTCGGAACGGAAACGGTACTCTTCAATGAAGAAGGGCACGAAAATACCGTCGAGCAGGCATATCAGATAATCGCAGTCCACACGGTCGAAAATATCGTCCGTGAAGGTAAATTGCAATTCGCCGTGGATGCCGTGCGGTTTATTGAATAATCCTATCTTGTATACTTCTTCTTTCTTTATCATATCCGGGTGATTCTGGCTCCGATAGCGTTCAGACGTCCTTCGATGTTCTGATAACCACGGTCTATCTGTTCGATGTTACTAATGGTACTGGTGCCTTCGGCGCTCATGGCGGCAATCAGAAGGGCGATACCGGCACGTATATCCGGTGAAGTCAGGCGGGCACCGCGCAACTTGAAGCCATGATTGTGTCCGATGACTACGGCACGGTGAGGGTCGCAGAGGATGATCTGTGCACCCATATCGATTAGCTTGTCCACAAAGAACAGGCGGCTTTCGAACATCTTCTGATGGATCAGTACGCTGCCTTTGGCTTGTGTGGCTACAACGAGCATCACACTAAGCAAGTCGGGAGTCAGTCCCGGCCAGGTGGCGTCGGCTATCGTCATGATGGAGCCGTCGATGAATGATTCTATCTGGTAGGTTTCCTGTGCGGGAACATAAATGTCATCTCCTCTCTGTTCGAGCTTGATGCCCAGACGGCGGAAGCTCTCGGGGATGATTCCAAGATTTTCGTAAGAAACATTCTTGATGGTAATTTCGCTTTTCGTCATTGCCGCCATGCCGATGAAGCTGCCCACTTCAATCATATCGGGCAATACGGTGTGTTGCGCGCCATGCAATTCTTCCACACCTTCAATAGTAAGCAGGTTGGAGGCAATTCCGCTGATTTTCGCTCCCATCCGGTTGAGTAACCGGCAGAGTTGTTGCAGGTAAGGTTCGCAGGCGGCGTTGTAAATGGTAGTAGTGCCTTTGGCAAGCACGGCAGCCATTACGATATTGGCTGTTCCGGTGACGGATGCTTCGTCCAGCAGCATATAGCTTCCTTGAAGTCTGTCGGCTGTTATTTCATAAATGCCCCGTCCTTCATCATAACGGAAGTCCGCTCCTAAATTCTGAATACCTACAAAGTGGGTGTCCAAACGGCGGCGACCGATTTTATCTCCTCCCGGCTTGGATATCAACGCCTTGCCGAAACGTGCCACCATAGGGCCTATTAGCATGACAGAGCCTCGCAGGCTGGAACATTTCTTCAGGAACTCATCGCTTTCGAGATAAGCCAAGTCTACATTCTCTGCTTTAAAACTATAAGAATCAATGCCTTTCTTTGCAACCGTCACTCCCATCTCGCGCAAGAGCTGAATCAAGTTGTTGACATCAAGAATGTCAGGTATATTGTTCACCGTCACTTCCTCTGCGGTCAGCAACGTGGCACAGATTATCTGCAAAACTTCGTTTTTAGCTCCTTGCGGGTGGATTTCTCCGCTAAGCCGATGTCCTCCTTCGATTACAAATGAAGCCATTAATTTTTTTAGTATTAAGTATAAAGTGTTTAGTATCTTCTTTTATTGTTTTGACGATTGTTGGTATAGTTCGTCTTCGGACGGTAGTTCTGATTCAGGCGTTCTGCCATCAGCCGGACGATATCGTCGGTCATTTGGAGTTCCCCGTTAGACAGTTCGTACAGGTCTTCGGCAATCTTTTGTCGTCCACTGTATCTTTGTTCCATGCCAAGTAATCCTTTTTCATGTGGTTGCAGATAAGGGCAATCAGGTTTCTCTTTTCGTTTCCTTCAGGGAATTCGATCGCTTTTTTTATCAGTACTTCCAGCGTATGTCCGTAGTGACGGTAACGCATACGGGCAGTGGAGTAGGGGATATGGTCCGGGCGGGTCACCAGATTGTCCTTGCGGATGATTTCATACGGATAGTCAATATCCAGCTCAAAACCGGACATGATAGCCAGGTGGTCCCAAAGCTTGTGCTTGAAATCGGGTACATCACGCAAATGGGGAACATATTTCCCATAATGTTGATGATGGTGTTGGCACAACGCTGACGTTCTGCACGATCCTGAATGGTCAACGCATAATCTACCATGTTCTGGATGCTACGTCCGTATTCGGGAAGCGGCATTCTTTTCTGTTGAGTATTGTATTGCATTTGTTAAATTAAAATTGAGAATTAAAAATTAAAAAATTAAAGAAGCTTTTTCGGCATGGAGGCAACGAATTCTTTCAGGTAGAAAGGTTCGAAGTAAGCCACGTCTTTATAGTCTTCATCGGCCACTGCTTTTTCTGCCAGTGGGAACATCATTTTAGCCAACGGATGGATATTGTCGATAAAATGCGCGTTGGGATGCGTTATCTTCTCGCGGCATTTGGCAGCCCCGTTTCCAAAGAAATAAACCGGTTGTTCGTTCAGGAACTCCAGGTAAGAGTTCTCATCTACGATGTCGGCGGCAACTGTACGTTTCACTTGTAGACGACGGTCATAGACGGCTGCATATACTTCCATGCGGCGGGCGTCGATCATCGGACAAAGCAAAGCGTTTTCGGGCAAGTCGTGATACAACAGCACCGGAACACTCAATACTTCCAGCGTCGGGATACCGATCAAGGGATATTGCGTCCGTAACAAATTCCTTTCGCCATAGAAACCCCGATCCGGAGTCCGGTGTACGAACCCGGTCCGCAACTCACTGCAACCGCATCCAACGGGATAGCATGACTGTCTATGAACGACAATGCTTCATCTACAAAAACTCCTAAAGACACGGCGTGTGAAGGGCCTTTCAAGTCTTCTTTCACAAAAATCGTCTGTCCGTCTTGACTGGCCGCTACCGAGCAAACAGAGGTAGAGGTTTCAATATTCAGTATACACGACATAAAAATCAGCTTATTAAATTGTCGCAAATTTACATGATTATTTCCAATTCTTAAAATATTCGTGTACTTTTGCATAAAACTTTAAGGTTATGATACAGTCTATGACAGGATACGGTAAAGCTACAGCCGAACTTCCTGATAAAAAAATAAATGTAGAAATCAAGTCGCTCAACAGCAAGGCAATGGATTTGTCCACTCGCATCGCTCCGGCATATCGTGAAAAAGAGATTGAAATCCGTAATGAGATTTCTAAAGTTCTGGAACGTGGAAAAGCTGACTTCAGCCTGTGGATAGAGAAGAAGGAGGGCGCGGATGCTGCTCCCATCAATAAGGATGTGCTGAAAAGTTATTATAGCCAGTTGGAATCGATAAGCCGCGAACTGGGGATTCCTTGTCCCGCACCGGAAGACTGGCTCCAACTATTACTTCGCATGCCGGACGTGATGACGAAAACGGAAATTCAGGAACTGACGGAAGAGGAATGGAGCATGGTGCATGCTACCATACTTGAAGCCATCAGTCATTTGGTAGATTTCCGCAAACAGGAGGGGGCTGCATTGGAAAAGAAATTCCGTGAGAAGATTGCCAACATTAACAGTTTGCTCGAACAGATTGCTCCTTACGAGAAAGAACGTGTAGAGAAAGTGAAAGAACGCATCACTGATGCTCTCGAAAAGACGTTAAGCGTAGACTACGACAAGAATCGTCTGGAACAGGAACTGATTTACTATATCGAAAAACTGGATGTCAACGAAGAAAAGCAACGTCTTAGCAACCATCTGAAATATTTCATCAGTACGATGGAAAGTGGTAGCGGACAGGGTAAGAAGCTTGGTTTTATCGCCCAGGAAATGGGTCGGGAGATCAATACGTTAGGCAGCAAGTCCAATCATGCTGAAATGCAGAAGATCGTAGTTCAGATGAAGGATGAACTGGAACAGATTAAGGAACAGGTGCTGAACGTGATGTAAAAACAGTATCTATCATTTTTAATTCTTAATTCTTAATTCTTCATTAAACTTATGACCGGTAAGCTAATTATTTTCTCTGCTCCGTCGGGTTCGGGCAAATCTACTATAATCAATTATCTGCTGACGCAGAATTTGAATTTAGCGTTTTCAATTTCTGCTACCAGCCGTCCTCCGCGTGGAACGGAGCAGCATGGGGTTGAATATTTCTTCCTTACACCGGAAGAATTTCGTCAACGCATTGAGAACAACGAATTTCTGGAGTATGAGGAGGTGTATAAGGACCGTTATTACGGAACGCTGAAAGCGCAGGTAGAAAAGCAATTGGAAGCGGGTCAGAATGTGGTGTTTGATGTAGATGTGGTTGGCGGATGCAATATCAAGAAGTTTTATGGCGATCGTGCGTTGTCGGTGTTTATCCAGCCGCCTTCGGTGGAAGAATTACGCTGCCGGTTGGAAGGACGTGGAACGGATGCGCCGGAAGTGATTGAAAGTCGCATCGCTAAGGCGGAATATGAATTGGGTTTTGCTCCGCAATTCGATTGTGTGATTGTCAATGACAATTTGGAAACTGCTAAAGCGGAAGCTTTGAAAGTTATCAAAGAGTTTTTGGAACAATGAATAAGCAGAAAACCGGAATCTTCAGCGGATCATTCAATCCGATTCACATCGGACATCTTGCTCTAGCCAACTACCTTTGTGAGTATGAAGGATTGGATGAAATCTGGTTTATGGTGAGTCCGCAGAATCCTTTGAAAGCACAGGAGAAGTTATGGAATGATGAATTACGTCTCGAACTGGTAAAGTTGAGCATCAGTGACTATCCTCGTTTTCAGGCTTCAGATTTTGAGTTTCATTTGCCTCGCCCCTCATATAGCGTATATACGTTGGAGAAACTGCGTGAGGCATTTCCCGATCGCGAGTTTTATTTCATTATCGGTTCCGATAATTGGGAACGTTTTGGATATTGGTATCAGTCCGAACGTATCATTAAAGAGAATCAGATTCTTATTTACCCCCGTCCCGGCTTTCCCGTCAAAGAGGAGGAATTGCCGGAAACGGTGCGTCTCGTTCATTCTCCTGTATTTGAAATCAGTTCTACTTTTATTCGAGAAGCATTGGATGCAAGGAAAGATGTTCGATACTTTATGCATCCAAAGGCTTGGGAGGCTATCCAGTTTACTCCGTCAATCGATGAAGAGTAATAACGATGATTTCCGCCGGAGCGCCGACACGGATTGGTAATTTGGAGGTTCCTATTCCGTTTGTTATAATCAAAGGTATTTTTGCAGAATTATATGCCAGTCCGGTGATGAAACGATTGCCATAGTGTGAGTTAAGTGCCGGGGCAACTCCGAATACACGGACTTGTCCGCCGTGGGTGTGTCCTGCCAGGGCAAGGTCGGTGTTAGCTACTGAAACATCTTCGATGTAATCCGGAGTATGAACCAGTAAGATGACAAAATCTTTGGGAGAGAGTGCCAGAGTAGGCGATACTCCGTTGCGCCCCAGATCAAAAGGATTGCGCACTCCAGCGATAATGATCTGCTGCCCGTCTTTACGAAGCGTATCTACTTCATGTTCTAACGGACGCATGCCGTAATGTTTCATTGTATTCACAATATCGTCGTGGCAACGTTCGTAGTCGTTATTGCCCATTACCCCATAAGTGCCCATCGGTGTTTTTACGCGTGCCAGTGCGGAAAACAAAGGTTCCACATATTCACAACCTTCCTGATAGTCACCACCCATTAGAAGCACATCAGCCTTTTGAGCAATCAGTAGGCGGACAAGGTCGTTCAGGCCTTTTTCTTTCAGCAGACTTTTGTAGTGTAAGTCGGAAATGAAAGCGATACGGAAACCTTCAAAGGCTTCGGGAACATCGCGGTGTGTAAAGTCATATTTTACTACACGGTCCACTCCGGTATAGACAGAAGATACATCTACGCTGGAAGAAGTGATTTTTGTTCCCCGCAGTACCAGATCCGACGATTCGTGTGTATCGGTAGAAGTCTTTTCCTTTGTATTCTGCTTTTTGTTTTTGGAAATATTCAGCTCTTTGAGTTGCGAGTGGTCGGGGAGAATAACCCGGCTATGGCATTAGCCGTATCCGGATAAATAGAATCTGAATTTAAAACAGGGCGTGGCAAGGTAGCCACCATATTCTTTTTTCGACTTACAGGAAACCAGCAAAAGCAATGTCAACAGGATAACAGGGTAGATTGTTTTTATTTTCTTCATCTTCTCTTAGTTTGAAGTTTTTCGGGGTGCAAAGATACGAAAAATCATGTATCTTTGTCCGTCAAAACTATTTATAATATATTAAAGTATGGAAGAAGTAAAGCGTAACTCGCTACAAGCATGGATATTAGCTGCACGTCCCAAAACGCTGACAGGGGCCATAACTCCGGTTATGATAGGTACTGCTCTTGCTGCAATGGACGGACGTTTTCACTGGTTGCCTGCACTGATCTGTTGTCTGTTTGCAAGTCTGATGCAAATTGCCGCTAATTTCATCAATGACCTTTTCGACTTCCTCAAAGGAACAGACCGGGAAGACCGGTTGGGCCCCGAACGTGCTTGTGCGCAAGGATGGATTTCTCCGCAAGCGATGAAAACCGGGATTATTATTACGGTTGCTCTTGCCTGCCTTATCGGCTGTACATTGCTCTTCTTTGCCGGGTGGGAATTGATTATCGTAGGAGTGCTTTGTGTGTTATTTGCTTTTCTTTATACCACCGGTCCTTATCCTCTTTCTTACAACGGTTGGGGCGATGTATTGGTGATTGTCTTTTTTCGGCTTTGTACCTGTAGGCGGAACATATTACGTACAGGCGCTAACCTGGACACCGGATGTCACTATCGCCTCTTTAATCTGCGGACTGCTTATCGATACATTGTTGGTAGTCAATAATTATCGTGACCGCGAAGCGGATGCACGCAGTGGAAAAAGGACAGTGATCGTTCGTTTCGGCGAGAAATTCGGTCGCTATTTTTATTTGATGCTGGGGATTACCGCTTCTCTTCTCTGCTTGTGTTTCCTTCGTGAAGGTCATTTCTACGCCGCTTTTCTTCCGCAACTTTATCTGATCCCTCATTTCCTTACCTGGAAACGGATGGTGAAAATATACAGCGGTAAAAAATTAAACAGCATATTAGGCGAGACTTCGCGTAATATGCTGCTTATGGGTATTCTTATTGCAATAGGAATGTTGATAAATTGAGAATCATTTCCCGTACATCTTTTCGTAGTAACCCTGATAATCTCCGCTGGTAACTTCTTCCACCCAAGCTTGGTTGGCTAAATACCATTCGATTGTCTTTACGATACCTACCTCGAATTTAGTTTCGGGATACCATCCTAAGGCATTTGTTATCTTGGTGGGGTCGATAGCATAACGTTGGTCGTGTCCCAGACGGTCCTTAACGAAAGTAATCAGATCTTCGTTGATCCATTCGATCGAAATATCTCCGTTTTCGTCTTTCACTTTCTTTTTGAGAACCTGACGATATTCGGGATTTTCTGCCATCAGACGGTGGATAGTCGAAATCGTCAGTTTCACGATTTCGAGGTTTGTTTTCTCGTTGTGTCCACCAACGTTGTACACTTCTCCGTCTTGACCTTCACGCACAACGAGGTCGATTGCTTTGCAGTGGCCTTCCACATAAAGCCAGTCGCGCACATTGCTACCGTCACCGTAGACGGGGAGATGCTTTCCTTCGAGGATATTCTTGATAATCAACGGAATCAATTTTTCCGGGAAGTGGTACGGACCGTAGTTGTTGGAGCAACGGGTAATCGTTACCGGCATTTTATAAGTGTCGTGGTAAGCCATTACCACCATGTCTGCACTTGTCTTAGAAGCACTGTATGGGCTGTGAGGACAAAGCGGAGTTGCTTCAGTGAAATACCCTTCGGCTCCCAATGAACCATACACCTCATCGGTAGATACCTGATGATAGCGTACACCTTTTCTCCAGGTCGGATATCCTTGTTCGTCTTTCCCCATTACCCATGCACGGCGTGCACAATCCAGTAAGTTCTGTGTTCCGAGAATGTTGGTAATCAGAAACAGTTGCGGATTTTCAATGCTGCGGTCCACATGGCTCTCGGCAGCGAAATTCACCACATAGTCAAAACGATACTCAGCAAAAAGACCGTCTACCACATCGCGGCTACAAATGTCTCCTTTGATAAAGACACAGCGTTCGTTGTCGATGTCTTTGGCAATCGTTCCTAAGTTACCTGCATACGTCAAAGCGTCCAATATCACGACTTTGATGTCGTTATGTTTGGCTAAGATGTACTTGACGTAATTTGCCCCGATAAATCCTGCGGCACCGGTCACTAGATAAGTTTTCATATTTTATTCTTTATGTTGATTTTAGGATTGTTTAGCCAATTCGATAAGGTACTTACCATACTCGGTTTTTTCGAGCTGTTGACCCAGTAGAAGCAACTGCTCCGTCGGAATCCATCCCTGACGCCAGGCGATTTCTTCAATACAGCTGACGTAAAAACCTTGGCGGTTCTGAATAGTGGCCACGAAGTTGGAAGCTTCCAGCAGACTGTCGCAGTTACCCGTATCGAGCCATGCAAATCCGCGTCCGAAGAGTTCCACTTTCAATGTACCTTCTTCCAGATACAGACGGTTCAAGTCTGTTATCTCATACTCTCCACGTGCTGAAGGACGAAGAGCCGCTGCTTTTTCCGTCACACTGGCATCGTAGAAATAAAGTCCCGGAACGGCATAATTACTTTTCGGCACTTCCGGCTTTTCTTCCAGTGAAATCACTTTTCCCTGTTCGTCAAATTCCACTACACCATACGCGCGCGGGTCTTTCACGTAGTAACCGAAGATGCAGGCGCCCTTTTCTATATTGGCAGCTCGGCGGAGCATGGCGGAGAAGCCCTGTCCGTAAAACATATTATCCCCAAGAATCAGACAGCCCGGTTCGCCGTTCAGGAAATCGGCTCCCAATACGAAAGCTTGTGCCAGTCCGTTAGGTTGTTCCTGAATTTTATAGGAGAAAGACATACCCAGTTCCTCACCCGTTCCCAACAAGTCGCGGAACATCGGCAAGTCGCGTGGAGTCGAAATAATCAACACTTCGCGTATTCCTGCCAACATAAGTGTCGACAACGGATAATAAATCATCGGCTTGTCATACACAGGCATGATTTGTTTGGAAATCGCTTTAGAGAGCGGATAAAGTCGGGTGGCACTACCACCGGCTAGAATAATTCCTTTCATGTTCGTCTGAGTTATTCATTAACTGCGTGCAAAGGTCGGAAAGAATTCCGACGTGGCAAAATTTTAAAATAATTTTTCAATCTGGCAGGAACATTTATTTTATTTGTCCGCCAATTCGATGACTTCCAAGTCCTGAAAGGCCCCCTGGTTGATAACAAAACGTACCAAAGTCCGTACCTTGTGGAAACCGGACATGCCGGCAGCTCCCGGATTAATATGCAACATATCCAGCGTTTTATCATATTTCACCTTTAATATATGAGAATGTCCGCTGATAAAAAGTTTGGGCGGACGTGTCATCAGACTGCCGATGATGGAAGGATCGTATTTCCCCGGATAACCGCCGATATGTTTAATCAGCACTTCTGCATCATCCACCGTGAAACGGTTTATTTGCGGATACAGCTTTCTGATTTCCTGTCCGTCAATATTTCCATATACCGCCCGGAATGGACGGAAGGCGGCTAACCTTTCCGCTACTTCCAGCGAACCGATGTCTCCGGCATGCCAGATTTCGTCACATGGTTCAAAATATTCCAGATATTTCTCGTCCCAGTAAGCGTGAGTATCAGATAATAATCCAATTCTTGTCATAAATTTCTTTGTTTAATCCCACAAAGATACTATATTTGGAAAAATCTTAAAGCACATGGAAAGCAAATATAATTATTTCAAGCGAGATATTAGTTGGCTCTCATTTAATTATCGCGTATTGTTGGAGGCTCTGGACGAGCGTCTACCGCTCTACGAACGTATCAACTTCATCTCTATCTACTCTTCCAACCTCGAAGAGTTTTACAAAATCCGTGTAGCCGACCATAAAGCTGTTGCCTCCGGCGCTACGGAAAGCGATGAAGAAACCGTACAATCTGCCCGTGAACTGGTAGAAGAGATAAATAAAGAAGTCACCCGCCAGCTGGATGACCGTGTACGCATTTATGAAGAGAAACTACTACCTGCCCTGCGCAAAAACCACATCATCTTTTATCAGGACAGCCATGTAGAACCGTTCCACCAGCAGTTTATTAAAGACTTTTTCCGGGAAGAAATTTTTTCCCTACCTGCAACCTGTGCCTGTGTCTAAAGATAAAATAGTCTCCTTCCTGCGGGATAACCGCCTTTACCTGGCCATACGAGTCTATCCGAAGAAAGAAGACAAAAACAAAGGAGAAGAAACTAAAGAAAATATAGAAAAATATACCGGAGAGTGCATAAATGAAAGAAATGACGGAGAAGGTATAAAAGCAGGTATGGAAGAAGCAAGGCCAAATGTAACAGACTTCCGACAACCCCTTTACTTTGTGATGAAGCAACCCTACGCCAAAGTGCCCCGCTTCATCGAACTTCCATCCCGCGAGAAAAAACCATTATCTGATGTTTACCGAAGACATCATCAAGGCAAACCTCAACCTTATCTTCCCCGGCTACGATGTCGATTCCAGCTACTGCATCACAATCTCCCGTGACGCTGACATATTGATTGACGACACCGCCAGCAGTGCCGACCTCGTCGCCCAACTCAAGAAGAAAGTGAAAAAAACGCAAGATTGGTGACGTCTGCCGTTTTGTCTACGACCGTGCTATGCCTCATGACTTCTTGGACTTTTTGGTAGACGCCTTCCACATTCAGCGTGACGAACTTGTCCCCGGCGACAAGCACCTGAATCTTGAAGACCTGCGTCATCTTCCCAACCCGAACAAATCTCTTTACAGCCTCGAAAAGCCGAAGCCAATGAAGCTGACCATCCTCGATGAAAAAGAATCCATCTTCAACTACGTCGCCAAGAAGGACCTGTTATTATATTACCCTTATCACTCCTTTGAGCACTTCATCCACTTCCTGTATGAAGCCGTGCACAACCCGGAAACCCGTGAAATCATGGTGACCCAATATCGCGTAGCCGAAAACTCCGCCGTCATCAACACCCTGATAGCCGCCGCCCAAAACGGCAAGAAAGTCACCGTATTCGTGGAACTGAAAGCCCGTTTCGACGAAGAAAACAACCTTGCCACGGCCGAAATGATGCAAGCCGCCGGCATTAAAATAATATACAGCATACCCGGTCTGAAAGTACACGCCAAAGTAGCCCTTATCCGCCGCCGCGGACTGAACGGTGAAAAAATACCCAGCTACGCCTATATCAGCACCGGTAACTTTAATGAAAAGACCGCCACCCTCTACGCCGACTGTGGCCTTTTCACCTGCCGTCCGAAGATAGTGGCCGACCTCTATAACCTCTTCCGCACCCTGCAAGGCAAAGAAGACCCGAAGTTCACCACCCTTCTTGTCGCCCGTTTCAACCTCATCCCCGAATTGAACCGCCTGATTGATCGGGAAATCGCCCTCGCCGACGAAGGCAAACAAGGCCGTATCATCCTAAAAATGAACGCCCTTCAAGACCCCGCCATGATCGACCGTCTCTACGAAGCCTCCGAACACGGCGTACAAATAGACCTCATCGTCCGTGGAATCTGTTGTCTTATCCCCGGACAGTCATACAGTCGTAACATTCGTGTCACCCGTATTGTAGACAGTTTCCTCGAACACGCCCGCATCTGGTACTTCGGCAACGGCGGCAATCCCAAAGTCTTCATGGGCTCCCCCGACTGGATGCGTCGTAACCTCTACCGCCGCATCGAAGCCATCACCCCCATTCTCGCCCCCGACCTGCGTGACAGCCTCATCGAAATGCTTAATATCCAGCTCGCCGACAACCAAAAAGCCTGCTGGGTAGACGACAACCTGCGAAATATATTCAAAAAAAGAACGCCCGGCACCCCGCTGTACGGGCCCAATACACCTTCTATGACTGGCTAAACAAAACAAATAACTAAAAAACAACCAACTAATTAACTAACATAAGAATCCCATACCCGTGTCCTGCAACTTACAACGCCCCACACGGCCTTCCCGCAACGTTCCCGCTGCACATCCCCGTTATACGCCCTTACTACATGGCTTCCCTCGCAACAACCACACCGACCTCTCATGCAACCTCCCCCACAACGCCCACCCCGCACGCTCCTCCGGCCTACTTTTTTCTCTGTCAAGCGAGCCCCCGTAACGGAGCGTCAAAAAGGGCAGACTGTTTGAGCGTAGCGAGTTTCTGCCCTTTAGCGCAGTGCAGGGAGCGAGTAGGAGAAAAAAGTCAGCCTTGAATTTTTCTTTGCTTCTTTCTTTTGTTTCAAGACAAAAGAAAGACGATTACGAAACAAAAGAAAGACGATTGTAATATAAATGTAACATGTATGACACCTCCCTGCAACGTCAAATTCCGTCCTTTGCAGCCGGAAACAACATACACATATATTTATTATGGAGACTATTTATTTATGCATTATCATCTTCCTCTTTGTACTAGCTGTTTTCGATCTGATAGTCGGAGTCAGTAATGATGCAGTTAACTTTTTGAACTCTGCGGTAGGCGCCAAGGCCGCTTCGTTTAAAACCATTCTTTTCATAGCTGGTATTGGTATATTCATTGGCGCTTCCCTGTCCAACGGTATGATGGACATTGCCCGGCACGGCATCTACCAACCCGAGCACTTCTACTTTGCCGAAATCATGTGCATTCTGCTAGCTGTCATGTTGACCGACGTAGTACTGCTGGACGTCTTTAACTCTATGGGGATGCCCACCTCGACCACTGTATCATTAGTCTTTGAACTACTCGGAGGAACATTCGCCCTCGCACTTATCAAAGTGCACAATAGTGACACTTTGCTTTGGGAGACCTCATAAACACCGACAAAGCCCTCTCCGTCATCATGGCGATCTTCGTCTCCGTCGCTATCGCCTTCTTCTTCGGAATGCTTGTACAATGGCTTGCCCGTGTGATATTCACCTTCAACTATACGAAGAAGATGAAATACAGCATCGCCCTCTTTGGAGGTATAGCCGCTACTGCCATCATCTATTTCATGCTTATCAAAGGACTGAAAGACAGCTCCTTCATGACCCCTGAAAACAAACACTGGATACAAGACAACACACTGATGCTAATCACCGTTTTTTCTTTGTGTTCTTCACCGTACTGATGCAGATCCTTCACTGGATGAAAATCAATGTTTTCAAAGTCGTCGTAATGATGGGGACCTTCGCCCTGGCACTCGCTTTTGCCGGTAACGACCTTGTCAACTTTATTGGCGTTCCCCTCGCAGGTTTCTCCTCTTTCATGGACTATACCGCCAACGGAGAAGGAAATCCCAACGGCTTCCTGATGACCTCTTTACTGGGACCTGCCAAAACACCGTGGTATTTTCTTATCGGAGCCGGAGCCGTCATGGTCTATGCCCTCTGCACCTCTAAAAAGCACACGCCGTAATTAAAACATCTGTCGACCTTTCCCGCCAAGATGAAGGAGAAGAAGCATTCGGAAGTACTCCGATCGCCCGTACAGTGGTCCGCATCAGCATGACACTTGCCAACGGAATCTCCCGGATAATGCCGGAAGGTAGCAAAAATGGCTTGACTCCCGCTTCCGCAAAGACGAAGCAATCATAGCCGACGGAGCTGCTTTCGACCTTGTCCGCGCTTCTGTCAACCTGGTATTGGCCGGGCTGCTCATCGCCTTGGGAACCTCCCCTGAAACTTCCCCTTTCCACCACCTACGTAACCTTCATGGTAGCTATGGGTACCTCTTTGGCCGACCGCGCCTGGGGACGTGATTCAGCCGTTTACCGTATCACCGGCGTATTAAGCGTCATCGGAGGTTGGTTCATCACCGCCGGAGCCGCCTTCACCATCTGTTTCTTCGTAGCTCTCGTACTCCATTATGGCGGAAAACATCTCTATCATCGCCCTCATCGGTATAGCTGTATTCATCTTGATCCGTAGCCAGGTGATGTACAAGAAACGCAAAGCGAAAGAACAAGGTAACGAAACGCTGAAGCAACTGATGCAAACCACAGACAGCGCAGAAGCCCTGCAACTGATGCGTAAGCACACCCGCGAAGAACTTTCCAAAGTATTGGAATATGCAGAAACAAATTTCGAACTGACTGTCACTTCATTCCTTCATGAAAATCTGCGAGGATTGCGTCGCGCCATGGGGTCCACTAAATTTGAGAAACAGCTCATCAAACAGATGAAACGTTCGGGCACCGTTGCCATGTGTCGTCTCGACAATAACACCGTACTCGAAAAAGGACTTTATTACTATCAAGGCAACGATTTCGCTAGCGAATTGGTCTACAGTATTTCCCGCCTCTGCGAACCTTGCCTCGAACATATCGACAACAACTTCAACCCATTGGACGCCATCCAGAAAGGTGAATTCAGCGATGTATCCGAAGATATCACCTATCTGATTCAGCAGTGTCGTAAGAAAATGGAAAACAACGAGTACAACGACTTCGAAGAAGAAATCCGTCGTGCCAACGACCTCAACGGACAGCTTTCACTATCGAAACGTAAGGAACTGCAACGCATCCAAAGCCAATCAGGAAGCATCCGGGTGAGCATGGTGTATCTCACGATGGTTCAGGAAGCACAGAACGTAGTCACTTATACCATCAATTTGATGAAAGTAAGCCGTAAATTCCAGATAGAAACTGAAATGCCGTAAGGACGAAAAGCAAGGATCGTCCACTGAATAACGGACGAATCATACTCCGCACGGAAAGGACTGTCTGATAAACCCTGTTTACATAGGAGGGGGTGTATCAAACAGTCCTTTCTTTTTCAGAAATAGGTTTAAAAAAGCTCTATTCTTTAGTATTTGATCTGGTAAAATTGTATATTTATAGTCGATAAGATACTTGAGACGATTTTAGATGCAATGATATAAAAACGAAATGAATGAAATATCAGTTAGAAATAACCACCTTACTGGTTCCTGTCAATGTGCATCAACTGTTTGAGAAATGTGAATGGCCTGAACTAAACTGTTTTGACAGAGAAATGGTTGAAGGCTATTTCTCTGATTTGGTGAATGGTATTCAAACCGATGAGGCTTTTGGACGATTGGACGCTGACCGTTGTCCTTTATATCGGCACTTATTTGGGAGCCAACCATATCAGTATCTGGAAACATGGAATCACCGATACGGTAACTAAAGAAAAAGTGCTGACGATAGGTATACCTCTTCCTTGTAGTAAAACCATTCGTTGGGGAGTGAAGAAGAAAGGACGTTTTACGGGTAAAATACCGGATGAAAGCTTTAGGAGGAATAACAGACTCCTTCCCGTCAACTTTGCAAAATATGATAATATGGAGACCTATATAGAAGATAACATCCGGATAGCCCTTTTGAACCTGTTTGAAGTTGGTTTTACCCTGAAAGGATATAAAGTAAAGAAGCGGTAATAAGTAACTGAATTGTAATCAAACTTCTTTTTCATAGGGATTAAACTTGCTTATCCCGGCAGGAAAACGTATCTTTGTTGGTAAGAAAACTATAACCGCAAGTTCTGATTATAAAACCGGAACTTTTGATTATGTAATCAGAAGTTTCAGTTATAAAACCAGAACTTGCGGTTTTTAGTTTGTCCTATAGGAAAAACAACTTTTCCTGTAGGGGAGAACAAGTTTTCTACCTATAGCGAGTAAGTTTTCTATTAATAATCCATATTTCAAATAAACTTTAGTATTATGGCAATGTACGTAATGGAAGAAATGCCCGATATTCATGGAACGGGCGAACAGGTACTTTATCCTCGGTTTGCAATGATAGATCAGGTATCTACCGAGGATTTAATACGTCAGATAGCATCCAGCAGTGGTTTTAATGTCTGAGATGTGGAAGGCGTAATTACACAGATCGGTATTGAAATGGCACATCAGATGGCAGAAGGCAAGTCTGTGAAGCTGGATGGTATCGGAACATTCTCTCCTTCGTTGGCGTTATGCAAAGATAAAGAACGCGAAAAGACCGGAGAGGGTGAAACCCATCGTAACGCACGAAGCATTGTGGTGGGGAGCGTGAACTTTCGTGTAGACAGGAAGATGGTGAGGCGTATCAACGGAAGATGTCTGCTGAAAGAGCTCCGTGGAAGTCGCAACGCTCTTCACAGAAGTATACACCGGAGCAACGACTAGCATTGGCTGTTAGATATCTGGAGGAACATTCTTTTCTGACGGTCTACGAATACCGGAGACTGACAGGTCTGCTGCGCACAACGGCTACCAATGAATTGCGTCAATGGGCGTATACACCCGGTTCCGGTATCGGGATTGATGGTAGAGGAACACATCGGGTGTATATAAAGAAAACATAATTCATCATATTTGTATGATGATACTATACAAATACTTTATATCTTTGTAAAACAATGACATAAATCGCGATTTAACCATACCACTGAAAATATGAAAACAAAAACTTTATTAGGCTTCTTTCTCCTCTCTCTCATGACTTTTGTATATCAGCCTGTCAAGATGATGCAGAGATTATTTTATTTAGCGGTTCCGAATTAATCGACGAAACGGGAACCTGTACGAACACGATTTCTTCTACAGTCCTGTATCTTAATGGATGGGAAGCGGAGAATATCGGGATAGCTAATGGAAAAGGTGGCTACTCGGCGCAAAGCTCCGATGAAACGATTGTGACGGCGACAGTCAACGATAATAGGTTATGGCTTAGCTCACACGGTAAAAAAAGGGAAAGTAACGGTTACTGTTAGTGATAAGGATGGTAATTATGTCACGCTGCCTGTTACGGTTTCTTATGGTGTACTGACATTTACATGTCTCGACCAGCCTGAATTCCAAGTGTCCAGACCTAGTGAAGATATGTTGTTATTGGACGCAGAAGAGGACTTGCAGAAGAAGGTGAATGCGGCAATGGCTTTTTATTCTTTTATTAATAAGGGAGATATCTGTGTGTTACGACCGGATGATGTGTATCGTTTATCTGAAGAAGGAGAAGGAGGGAAATTCACCTATAAAACAAAGGATGAACAGGTGCTTGTTGAAGGGACATATCGGATAGAATGGGCTTCACTGGCTGGAAAACAGAAAAAAGCTTTTGTCTTTACATATAAAGGTGAAAATGATGTAGAGAAACAACACACCTTCTTTAATTTTAGCCCGTATTTAGGAACTCAAAGTCTTACAAGAGAAAGAGGTCCGATTACTACGGCATGGTTGGAAGATGTATCTGATTCACCTTATCTCGAAGATGTTTTACCTGCAGATAGAACGGTTGTATATTGGGTGGATACAATGATCTTCAGTTTATCTGCGGAGGATTTGTAATCATTTGTACGGGCTTTATTGTAAAGCCCGTATACGTACTTTCGGTTGTTTTCTCATTTTTCAATCCTTCTTTTACTTTATTGATATCCGTATCTCCGTAATGATAAGGATACAAAATGTGCGGCTTGATAATTTGAGTTGCACGTATCGCTTGTTCCGGTGTCATGGTGTAGGGTTGGTTGACTGGCAGGAAAGCGATATCAATATCTTTCACTTGGTTTAGTTCTGGAATATCTTCTGTATCTCCGGCGATATAGATGCGGGTCCCTCCCAGAGTAAGAATATAGCCGTTGTCACGTCCTTTGGGATGGAACTTATCTCTGCCGGGAGTCGTATTATAGGCCGGTACGGCTTCCAGTTTCATATCATCTGCCAGTTGAAGCACATCACCGTTCTTCATTTCCTGTCCTCTGTTCAGCATTTTCCGGCAATTAGGATTGGCAATAATTCTGGTCCCGCTTGTTTCGATAGCTGCGATTGCTTTGGTATCGAAATGGTCTCCATGTTCATGCGTAATCAGGATGAAATCCGCCTTCGGCTGTTGTGTATAGTCGGCGTAATCGGAAACAGGATCAATGAATATTTTTTGTCCTGCATATTCCAGCAATAAGCTCGCATGTCTGAAGAAAGTGATCTTCAGGCTTTTCCCATTTTGGGTGGTAAATGAATCCATTTCAAAGTTTTGCATCTTTGTAGTCAGGTTAGTTGGGTTGTTAAATGAATGGGAATAAGAAAATCCGTAAGAAAAGCATAATACGAATGCTAATAATAGATTCTTTTTCATATCTGTACAGAATTTGGTTCCCTGCAAAGATAAACATCCGGGAAGATTTATCGGTTCATATTTGAAATGATTCTTTGCGAAATTAACTTTCTTTTTGTGGAAAATAAGAAGGTACGGGAATGAAATATTTCCCGTGCCTTCTCTTATTATTTTATGCCTTTACGGTATTCTTATGCGTTCAATGCCTGTTCGATATCAGCAATAATATCATCCGCATTTTCGATACCTACCGATAGACGGATCAAGTCCGGGCGTACACCTGCTTCCATCAGTTGCTCATCCGTCAACTGGCGGTGAGTGTGGCTCGCCGGATGGAGCACGCAACTACGTGCATCCGCCACGTGAGTAACGATCGCAATGAATTCCAGTGAATCCATAAACTTGATAGATACGTCACGTCCGCCTTTCAGTCCGAAGGAGATGACTCCGCAGGAACCATTCGGCATATATTTCTGTGCAAGGCTATAATATTTATTGTCCGGCAGTCCGCAATAGTTTACCCAGGCAACTTTCTCATTTTTAGAAAGATATTCGGCTACTTTCTGCGCGTTGCGGCAGTGTTGAGGCATACGCAGGTGCAACGTTTCAAGTCCCAGATTCAATAAGAAAGAATTTTGCGGGCTTTGGATGCTGCCGAGGTCACGCATCAGTTGGGCAGTTGCTTTGGTGATATAAGCACCTTTGCCGAATGCTTTGGTATAAGTCAGTCCGTGGTATGACTCGTCCGGAGTACAAAGTCCCGGGAATTTTTCAGCATGAGCATCCCAGTCAAAATTACCGCTGTCTACGATACAGCCACCTACGCTTGTAGCGTGTCCGTCCATGTATTTGGTAGTAGAATGAACCACGATGTCAGCTCCCCATTCAAATGGGCGGCAGTTGATCGGGGTCGGGAAAGTGTTGTCAACAATCAAGGGAACCCCGTGACTGTGTGCGATACGTGCGAACTTTTCAATATCCAGTACTTCAAGAGAAGGGTTGGAAATCGTTTCACCGAATAAAGCTTTTGTATTCGGTTTGAAAGCTGCAGAAATTTCTTCTTCGCTGGCATCCGGATTAACGAAAGTCACATCGATGCCTAGCTTCTTCATAGTCACGCCAAACAGGTTGAACGTACCTCCGTAAATAGCGGAAGAGCAAACAAAGTGATCTCCTGCCTGACAGATATTAAAAATGGCATAGAAGTTGGCAGCCTGGCCGCTGGAAGTCAGCATAGCGGCTACACCACCTTCAAGAGCGGCAATTTTGGCGGCAACAGCGTCATTCGTTGGATTTTGCAGGCGGGTATAAAAGTAACCACTGTCTTCCAGGTCGAACAGGCGGGCCATCTGCTCGCTGGTATCGTATTTGAAAGTTGTACTTTGATAGATGGGCAATACGCGTGGTTCGCCTTTTTAGGCGTCCATCCTGCCTGTACACACAGGGTTTCCGGTTTGAATTGTTTTGCCATAATGTTATCGGGTTTTAATGTTTTATTTCAAAAAATGTTTTAATGCTGCAAAAGTAGGGAAAATAATTGTATTTTTGCCCTGTTTATGAGTGAAATGATCCTCTTGCGAAGGATATAGTTAATGTAGTTATGAAAAATAAACTCTATATTCTTTTATTCTTAGCTTTTCTTTTTTTCGGGCACAACTCTTTGGGCACAGCAGAAGGCAACCCCGAAGGCGGGTGAAGGTATCTCTTCTTTTCTGTTGAGGCACAACCGCTCTCCGAAGAAGTATTACGACGACTTTATTGAGCTGAATAAACAGAAACTGGGAAAGAACAATGTGCTTAAAGTGGGCGTGACGTATGTTATTCCTCCCATTAAGAAATCACCTTCCGGAAATACCGGGACAAAGCAACAATCTCCGAAAGCTAAATCAACAAAAATAGGAACTACCCTCAATCAGCCTCTGTTTGGAAAACAACTGGCTGATGTGAAAGTCACTTCCAACCGTCTTGCCGGTGCTTGCTTCTATGTGGTCAGCGGACATGGAGGTCCTGATCCGGGTGCTATCGGGAAAGTTGGTAAATACGAATTGCACGAAGATGAATACGCTTATGATATTGCTCTCCGTCTGGCACGTAACCTGATGCAGGAAGGAGCCGAAGTCCGTATCATCATTCAAGATGCTAAAGATGGTATCCGTGATGATTCGTACCTGTCAAACAGTAAACGGGAGACTTGTATGGGTGATCCAATTCCTTTGAATCAGGTGCAACGCTTACAGCAACGCTGTGATAAAATAAACGCTCTTTACCGGAAAGACCGTAAGAACTACTCTTATTGCAGGGCGATTTTTATTCATATTGATAGCCGTAGTAAGGGAAAACAAACGGATGTCTTTTTCTATTATTCGAATAAAAAGGGAGAAAGCAAACGATTGGCAAATAATATGAAAGATACGTTTGAGTCAAAATATGATAAGCATCAACCCAACCGGGGCTTTTCCGGCACAGTAAGCGGGCGTAACTTATACGTACTTTCCCATACCACTCCCGCTTCCGTCTTTGTGGAGTTGGGTAATATCCAGAATACGTTCGATCAGCGTCGGTTGGTGATGAATTCCAATCGTCAGGCACTCGCCAAATGGCTGATGGAAGGCTTCCTGAAAGACTATAAGGAGAAGAAATAACATTTTTACTTCTCCTTTCGTGAACAAAATAAAAATCTGAATGTTTTATATATGCAAATCGCCTGATGGCTACTTGTAGGTATGCGAATATATATAGGCTAGTGAATATGCCTCCCCGGCATAACAGGAAGATTGCATAGTAGTTTTGTCGTGTTTTATTTTGTGTTTGTGTTGTGACGGTGCTGCGATGTGAATCGGGGTACCGTTTTTTCGTTTCTCTTGAATTCCTTAAAGGGCGTGCTATTTCATTTTCTTATCATATTATTGAATAAAATCTTATCAATCCTGTGAACAAAATCCGGAAATGTATGTTATTTATTGTGCAAATCGCCTGATAAAGCTTCTTGTGTGTATGCGAATATAGATAAGTCAAGCAAGGTATGCCTCCCCGGCATGACAGGAAGATTGCATAGTAGTTTTGTCGTGTTTTATTTTGTGTTTGTGTTGTGACGGTGCTGCGATGTGAATCGAGGTGCCGTTTTTTTGTCACATATAAAGAAACGGCAGGCTTACAAATAAGAAACGAGCTTACAAATCTCCTAAAGTATATCATAGAATCTCTGCAAGCTCGTTTTATGAGTGGTGCTTTTGCGCACCTTATCTAGTTGTTATAAAGGCATATTACCATGCTTCTTGGGCGGGTTTGTCTGCATCTTGTTTTCCGTCATTTCCAGTGCCTGAATCAGACGTTTGCGAGTCTGTCTCGGATAAATGATTTCGTCAATATATCCCAGCTCGGCAGCCTGATACGGAGTGGCAAACTTTTCTTTGTAGGCTTCCAGTTCCTTGGCCTTTGTTGCTTCGTCAGCTTTGCGGAACAGGATATTGATGGCGCCATCCGCACCCATTACTGCAATTTCTGCACTTGGGTAAGCGAAGTTCACGTCAGCTCCGGTCTGCTTGGAGTTCATTACGATATAAGCACCACCGTAAGCTTTGCGGGTAATCACTGTCAGTTTGGGAACAGTGGCTTCTGCAAATGCATAAACTATTTTTGCACCGTGACGGATGATACCATTGTTTTCCTGCGTATATCCCGGAAGGAATCCCGGAACATCTTCGAATGTAATCAATGGAATATTGAAGCAATCGCAGAAACGGATAAAACGGCTTGCTTTTGTCGCTGGCATCAATATCGAGAACACCGGCAAGATAAGCTGGCTGATTCGCTACGATACCTACCGAACGACCTGCCATACGGGCAAAGCCAATGATAATATTCTTAGCAAAGTTCGGCATCACTTCGAAGAAATAGCCGTTGTCTATAACACGTTCGATAATGTCTTTCATGTCATACGGTACGTTCGGGTCTACCGGAACGATTGTATCCAGAGAAGTATCTTCGCGGTTTGTTTCGTCAGTGCAAGGTTTTTTCTTAGCTTCATCCATATTATTCTGCGGTAAGAAAGAAAGCAGTTCACGGATGCTCATCAGCAATTCTTCTTCGGTATTGCACATAAAGTGAGTCACACCGCTTTTGCTGCTATGTGTCATTGCGCCACCCAGCTCTTCTTTTACTTACTTCCTCATGAATCACAGTTTTTACTACATCCGGACCAGTCACAAACATGTGACTTTTTTTCTTTCACCATAAAGATGAAATCGGTCAGGGCAGGAGAGTAGCAGGCACCTCCGGCGCAAGGACCCAGGATTGCCGAAATCTGTGGAATCACACCGCTGGCCATTGTATTCTGATAGAAAATATCAGCATAACCGGAAAGGCTCTCGATCCCTTCCTGGATACGTGCACCGCCCGAATCATTCAAAGCGATAATCGGGGCACCGTTCTTCAATGCAAGTTGTTGTACTTTCACAATCTTTTTTAGCATTGGAAGCTGACAGTGAGCCGCCATATACCGTAAAGTCATAAGCGTAAACAAACACCTGGCGACCGTCCACCTTTCCGTAACCGGATACGATACCATCTCCCGGAATTTTGTTCTTATCCATACCGTAGTTCGTACAACGGTGAACCATCAACTTATCCAGTTCAACGAAAGTACCCTTATCGAGTAACATCTCGATACGTTCGCGGGCAGTCTTTTTACTGCTTTCATGTTGCTTCTCTATTTTATCAACGCCTCCACCAAGAGAAGCGATGCGGTCACGTTCCTCGAACGTGGCGTATGCTTTATTTATTTCTTCCATAATGCAATCCGTTCTTATATTATGCAATCGGTTCTAATGTTATTAATGTCTGTTCGCCGGTTATGCTATCACCTTCTTGAACCAGAATTTCTTTAATGCGGCAATCCGAAGTCACTTTGTAGTTGCTCTGCATCTTCATTGCTTCGATAACGATGGCAGTATCTCCCGCTTTCATTTCCTGACCGACTACAACAGGTATTTTCACCACCTTGCCCGGCATCGGAGAAATAATACAGTCATTCTGTTCCTCTTCCCCTTTCTTGCGCATCCGCAAATATTTCGCCTGGCTGTCCACAATTTCTACATTGAAACTGCTATAATGCGTATTCACTTTATAGCTTTTCCCGTTATCACGGCGAATCAGCTGTGCATTCGAACTGCGTCCGTCCATCAAGATGTTGCAAGTGCCGTTTTCCGCCATCACTACATCTGCTTCAAACGGTTTTCCATCAATGGTAAGCACCACCTTGTTATCTTCCTTGCTGACCAACTCTACTTCGGCCACACGGTTTCCTATATGAATTTCCATAATTGAATTCTCTTTGTTAAAATTAGATTCTCAACACTCCCTTGTGCAGTCCGAACTCTTTCCATTTGCTGATAGGACGGTTGTCGGTAGCCATACCGCTGTTGTTCTCTTCGAGGTTCATCAAGTAGTCCATATAGGCGGCAATCAAAGCAATATTTTCGGAATGTTCGCTGGTGCGCATGATGCGTTGTTGCAGATATTCGCCGTTCTTGGTGATGAATCCTGTATCATAGTGACCTTCCACGAAATCGGGAGTGTCCATGATGGCACGCAGATAGCTGATGTTGTTTTTCACACCGGTCAACTTATATTCGTGGAGTACGCGGCGCATCCGCTCGATAGCGTATTCGCGGTTGGTAGCCCATACAATCAGTTTACCGATCATCGGGTCGTAGTAGATTGGAATTTCATATCCCTCGTACACATAACTGTCGATACGTACACCGATACTGTTCGGCTCTGTAATCTGTTTGATGATACCCGGGCTCGGCATGAAATTCATTTCTGTATCTTCGGCACAAATACGACACTCAATAGCGTGTCCGCGTTGCTGAATATTTTCTTGTTTCAGTTGAAGCACCTGTCCGTCGGCAACTTTAATCTGTTCTTTCACCAAATCTACCCCAATCACTTCTTCCGTAATCGGATGCTCCACCTGTAAACGGGTGTTCATCTCAAGGAAATAATAGTTGCGGTGTTTGTCAACAAGAAATTCGATAGTACCCGCACCGATGTAGTTCACCGCTTTAGCCGCAGCTACCGCCTTTTCACCCATATCTTTCCGTAGTTCGGGAGTGACGAAAACCGAAGGAGTCTCCTCTACGATTTTCTGGTTACGGCGTTGCACGGAACATTCGCGTTCGCATAGATGAATGACATTTCCATGTTTGTCACCAAGAATCTGGAACTCGATATGATGAGGCTCTTCAACGAACTTCTCCAGATAAACCGTGTCGTCGCCAAAGGAAGACAACGATTCGCTCTTAGCAGTAGTATAAGCTTCTTCCACTTCTTCGGCACTGTGGATGAGGCGCATACCCTTTCCACCACCACCCATAGAAGCTTTCAGCATCACCGGGTATCCGATCTTATTGCAAAGTTCTATGGCTTCTTCCACACTTTTCAAATTGTCTTGTGTGCCGGGAACAACGGGTACTCCCGCCTCGATCATTTTGATACGGGCAGCAATTTTATCCCCCATGGCTTCCATTGTTTCCGGATTAGGTCCGATAAAGATGATTCCTTCTTCCTGACATCGACGGGCGAAGGTAGCATTCTCGGACAAGAAGCCGTAACCCGGATGGATGGCGTCCGCATGAGCTGCTTTCGCCACTTCGATGATTTTTCTATATTCAGATAACTCTCTTTGGATGCTGCCGGCCCTACGCAATAAGCTTCGTCTGCATAAAGCACATGCTTCGCGGTCCGATCTGCTTCGGAGAAGATAGCGATACTCGTTATCTCCATCTCCCGGCAGGAGCGCATCACCCTTACGGCAATTTCACCGCGATTGGCTACTAAGATTTTTTTTATCATACTTTTTTCAATTAAGTACATACTTATTAATGTCTTCCCATCTAATGGACATACTCCACCCGACGAAAAACAGTATTTTTTGATTTGGGGCTTAACAAGTGATGCTCTTTCTCCTAACCCACGAGGAGGGGAGCGTCTTACACAAAATGGCAGGTCTTCTGACTGACTCTTGTCTTATTTGCCTTCCCGATTAACATCAGTGGCGTTAAATTAGTTCAATTATAAGACATTGAACAGAGCTTCACAGCAGCGGGACTGTCCGGGACTTACACCCGATTCCCTATTAATCGTCGTCCGTTGGATACGGATTCTGAACCATTTCGGGGGGCAAAGATAAATAAATATTAAATAAGGTGTTCCTTTTTTTGCACGAAAGTTTCATTTTTGTGCAATGCTTATCTTTAAATAAGGATTCTTTAATTAGTGTATAACCTTGCTACTTTTCTAAACTATATTTCTCCTGATATTGTTAGGTTGATAGTAATTAATTAAAAGGAGATATTCGTATGAAAGAAAAGAAAATAGCTCGTGAAGAAAGAAATCAGGAGAAACTGGCTAACGGTGATTGGGTAATGGCAGAGTTTTATGCAACGTGGTGTCCTCATTGCCAACGTATGAAACCGGTTGTTGAAGAATTTAAGAAACTGATGGAAGGAACATTGGAAGTGGTATTGGTAGACATCGATCAGGAACCAGCCCTTACAGATTTCTATACAGTTGAGTCGACTCCTACCTTTATTCTTTTTAGAAAAGGACAACAGCTCTGGAGACAATCCGGCGAATTACCTTTGGAAAGATTGGAAAGAGCAGTGAAAGGATTCAAATCCTGACGATTATTGCATAGTTTGTTACAATGATATGCGTAGCTGATTCTATGCTGGTATGTCTTTGTCTGGCATACTTCTAATATGCATAAAGAAAAGCAGAAAGTATTCTCCGGTGAGGTACTTCCTGCTTTTCTTTATTTTTATTGCTTTCTGTTGAGTCGTAACTCATACAGGCAAGCCTGTACCTCTTCAAGGCTGCCGGTATGTTTTCCTTCATCATCAGACAGTTTGATACATTCCCTCCATTCCTGATTGACATTCATCTTACATTGTGTCAGTTTCATCACGATGTTCGAAGGTTCGAACCCGGTATCGTTGGTGAGATTGGTACCGATCCCGAAAGAGCAGCGGATTTTGTTTTTGCAGTATTCTTGAATATCCAATGCTTTTGTAAAGTCTAGGGCATTGCTGAATACGATGGTTTTGGTTGTCGCGTCGATTCCCAACTCTTTGTAGCGGGCAACCAGCTTATCGATAAACTCAAATTCATTGCCGGAATCACACCGCACTCCATCGAAAAGTTTGGCTTGTTTACGGCTAAGGTTGCTAAGGAAGATGCCGGAAGTATATGTATCGGAAAGTGCGATACCTAAATCACCGTCATAAACATTCACCCAGTTTTCGAGTGCCATATAGTTGGCATGTTTATATCCGAACTGTGCTCCATGAAACATAAACCATTCATGTGGATGAGTTCCCATCATTTTCATTCCATATTTCATTGCAAAGTTACAGTTGGAAGTTCCGGTGCAATATTGCGCTGTTTCGTTCAGCTTCTTGATAACCGTTTCCTGCACATCAATGGAGAATCTTCTCCGTGTGCCGAATTCTGAAAAGCGGAGCTGATGTTGATTCGACAATTCTATTTTCTCCGACAGCTTGCAAAGAATCTCGTTCATGTCTGCTACATTGCCAAAGAAACGGTTTTTGATTTCGGAGACAATAGCGAGCAAAGGCACTTCGTATAAAGTCACTTTATAAAGCAAGTCAGTCACTTCGATGTGGAGATGACAAGCTTCATCCAGATGAATATCAATCTTATTCGGATCGAAACGAAAAGAAGACAACCACTCCCAGTAGACTCTCGGAAGGAATCTGCAGTTTTTCGTCATATATTCCAATTCCTCTTCCGTGAACCTCAATTGACTAAGGTTCTTGATCTCTGCCTTGAGTGCCTTCAGGAAATCTTTGGTATATTGAGTTTCATTCCGGTCGTTGAAACTAAACGTGCCCATTGCATAGGGAAACAGTTTGATATAAGCATACGATGTGGTAAACTTATAAAGATCTGTATCTAATAGTGTCTTAACAATCATTTCGTTCGCTCTTTATATTTTATAACGTCGTAAAGTTAGTATTTGTTGAATAATATAACGACTTAATCATTAATAATTATGCCTTTTTTTATTCGAGGGGAATAAAGCCAGGATCTGAATATATATTCTGTTTGCAATGGCAAATTCCTTATCTCTTATTATACTTACCTCAATAAGTCAAGCCGATTTTCAGCGTAATGGAATGGTGCGACAATTCTTCCTTAAACGTCGTATGGAAATACGGATCTTCCTGTTTCTTTGTCCGTTCCAGTTTCTGGAGTTCATAACCTGCCATCAAATTCAGTTTAAATTTCCGGTTGACCTTAAATTGTGCACCGATGGAAGGAGAGAGGTAAAAGCCTCCGTTTGCTTCTCTGTCTGTGGCAAAGACCCACCGATATGACATTCCAGATAAGGAGTCAGTCTCCTGGGCTTCGTTATATAAAATTGCGCACTGGCATAAAGCGGAATGAGCAACTTCTCATAAACAGAAAGTCCGCTACCCGCACCGATGGCAAACCGTTGACTGATGTGGTAGTGACTGACGATTTGCCAGTTGAAAGGCGTGTAAGAAAGCTGATTCATAGAAAAACCTGTCCCGATATATGTAGTGTAAGAGAGACGTCTGCTGTCTGTTTGTCCGTCGGCACATATAGTGATGAAAGATAGCAGCGCAAAAATGAATATAAATTTCTTCATAATGATGCAAGGATAGAGTCTGATAATACGATGGTTAGCTGCTGCTATTGCACATACACGGTTATGCTTTTAACGATATGCAATGCAGTTGTGAGTGAAGAAGTATCTTTGGTAAGATCTCCATTACTTCCATCCGGGCTACTGTGTCCGATCAGTTTGGCTGTAAATTCTTTCTTGCCGGAAGTCAAATCCACTTCTGCTGCGTAGACAAGGGCAGGCTGTCCGCTCCCTTCTTTTCCACCGGAGTAATTGGCGTCTCCTTCTTTGGCCGATTTCGGATATGCATCATTGAAATCTGTAGAATGATTGATTTCAATTTTGACTATAAACTTCTTCAACTTCCCGGTTGGCGACATCTTCACATTAAAACTACCTTTCGGAGTAGCTCCGCTGATACCGTCCGTCAACGGTTCCTTTTTGCTAGGGAGATATAACCCGTCTTCATATTGGATTCCCCGTTGATAACACCAATGCGGCAGCGCTTCCTTTCGGCGGTTACCGCCGGAGGCTTGCCAGGATTGAGTGGCTATTTTGTGTGTCACATACACGGTGGACAGATAATTCCCTTCCATGTCTTCAGTCCAGATTGCAATCTGGGGCGGATTTTTGATGTTGATGCCTAGAAACAAAGGAAAATTATGCAACCACTCTTCCCCTTTTTTCAATAGATATTTTAAGATCGTTACTGTCGTATTCTACTAAATCCCGGTTGCATCCACTATTTATCAATAGAGAAAGAAACCATATTCCCATTATTGTCATTTTATTCATTTGATTAGAGTTGTTTTTGTAACCAGAGGTCTACTAATAGATTGATGCCTTCTTCCAATTCCTCCCAGCCGCTTTCCTGCTGAATCTTGAGGCCGTTGTAGACCGGGCAGTTTTCTTCGAGCAATGCCAGATAACTGATGGCTGCGGTGATGATGGAAGCCATAGCAGCAATCTCTTTTTCGGATGTTTTGATAGTTTGCTGACTGCCTCTACCAGCCAGATTCCTTTCTCTTCCCGTTTGTTGCGCAACTCTTTCACAAACTTATTGTCCGTTGTCAGTTCCCAGCGATACAGGCGTTTCAATGTATAATTCTCCCGTAACCGCATGATTTGTCTTTTGAATATCTGCTTGATAAATGCGGCTAAATGAGCCTGATCCGGTAACTCTTCATCGAAATTAATCCAATAGTCGTTCTGCTGAATGTAGGCTGCTATCAGTCCATCCAGCGAATTGAAATAACGGTAGATAAGCATTTTTGAAACTTTGGCCTTGGCTGCTACCGCATTGATCCCCAACCCCTCGAAGCCGCTTTCTTCAATGATGTCGTTGACGGCTGTAATCAGGGTCATTTCCGTAGCCTGTCTGTTTTTTAGTAATCTCTTTTCCATACTTTGATACTTTTGTTACTGACTGGTCACAAAGATATGTTTCCTATCGGTAACATCAAGGAAAAAGAGATTATTTTTTGTAATGGTTGCCGGTTAATAACCTATCATCTTTACCGATAATACGTTATCCGGTCGTTTTATGATAACGCCACTGTCGGATTATGAACGGTCAGTCCGCCATCCACCACAATCGTTTGTCCAGTGATGTATCTGGCATCGTTCGAAGCCAGAAAAGCGATGGTAGCTGCAACATCCTCCGGTTCTCCCAGATAAGGAGTGGCACATTGACCGAGGAAGATATTACGTACATCCTCATTCAGGTTGTCCAATGCAGTGGGAGTAAGTATCAGTCCCGGAGCTACGGCGTTGCAACGGATGTTTTTCTTTCCCATTTGAGTAGCGATATATTTCGTCAGGTTGATGACACCCGCTTTGCTGGCGCCGTATAAAGTACCGTTGGCATCAGCCGTAAGTCCGCTTATGGAAGCTACGTTGACAATGTTCCCGCCACCATTGGCAGTCATGATAGGAATGACCTGTTGGGAAAGATACATCGTGCAGCAGAGATTCAGATGGAATGCTTCGTCAAAGTAGTTGATGTCCAGCTTTTCGATGCTAAGGTCACGTTTGGGATCAGTTCCTCCTACATTATTAATCAGTACGTCTATTCTTTGATATTCATTCATGGAAAAATCAATCAACTCTTTGCAACTCTGGAGTTCGGTGGCGGAGAAATAGACATGACGCACGTCAGCCCCTGCGTGCGTGAGTTCGTTGGCAAGCTGCTCCGCTCTTTTCTCGGAATGGTCAGCGATGACTACTTTGCCTCCTTCGGAGACAATGCGGCGTGTGGTTGCTTCGCCGATACCACCGGCGGCACCGGTGATGACAACTACTTTATTTTCGAATCTGTTCATATAATGGGAATTTGATGGTTACCTTTTATTAGAAACAGCTGGCAGAGGAATTTGTTAGCCTTCATAAACTCTCTTTAATAAGATAAGGTGTTCGATTCGAAAACTTTTGCATCTTTTCCAGTTTTACGCTCTGATTATTTAAGAAAACTGTTAAATGTTAATGCCTGGCCACTCATTTGTTAATACGGCTCTGATTCTATTAAACCATGTTATAAGATACGCTGCTTTGGCCTCAAAATTTGGAGATAACCGAAAAGTCCGTATCTTTGTACTGTGTTTTTCATAGTATTAGATTTAAGGTTAACAAAAGATTGGCTGTCTGGGATAGATAGCCTTTTTTTATGCCTGTAAGTCAACTGCAGACCGAAGAGATTAAAACAACGAATATTGGTTATCCCGCAGGCTTTTCATCTCCCGTTCCTTTACGATATCATCTTCGGATAAATGGCCGATGAGTAGCGGTGAGTTTTTATCATGTTTCCTCCTATTATATACTGCCGTGTTATAATTGCCTTTGATGGCATAACAATAAATACATCCGTTCAGGCAACTTTCATAAGTTCCGATATCAATGCTTTCAATGCAGTTGCAGATGTTACGCTGGTTTTTATCCTTTTGGGCGAGGATAGGATAACCGATGATCTTTTCTATCAGATCCTTATCAATACACAGGCCGCTCGGAATACCTAAATGTCTTAAATCCACTTTTACAGTACAAGTATCCAGCTGTATGTCAGGATAAACGTCGATTGTTTTTTTAAAGGAGACAGCCATTTCTTCTATTTCCTCTTGAGTCAGCGGATGGATGTTGAATAACCGTACTGAGTTCCGGATATGCTGGTAATGATCTATGAATCCCAGCATACATTTGGCAGTGTGGTCTTTGAGTTCGTCGGCAATCCGGGCAAATGCTTCCTGGTGGAAAGAAACATTGTATTCCTCGTTCGTCAGTATCGGATCATATCTCCAGATCACCCTTTCCCTGCCGATTTTATCAGCCAGCTTTTTAAAGGTATCCATTCGTTTATCGATGGAGGGCAAATGATTTTCCAGCTTTTCTCCGTAGGGGTTGAGTGTAAATTGGAAGTAATAGTTGTAATCCTGCAATTTCTCCAGTTGGTTGAGCATAGGTGCCGGGTTCTTGGTCCAGAAAACAAAGCAATCTACTACAGCAGGAGATAGAGAGATCTTGCTAATCATTTTCGGATGATATGGATTGGGCACTAATACATATCCTTCTTTAATCCGGTTGAAAAACCACTGGGAATAGAATGCCGGAATATCTGTCCGGCGGCTGGCACTGATTATCATAGTTCAAAGTTACAAAAAAAAGACGATGTTGTTTCAATGATTCCCTCTTTTTTGTATTCTTACTTACCCAAGAAGTAACTAGTGTGAATGAATATGTTAAATGTTAACGTGTGAAGTCTGAAATGTTAATGCGCTTTCCAGAGTATTAAACCCTGTTATAATATGGGCTGTTTAGGCTCTAGAATTTGCTATTTACCTGAAATATGGTACCTTTGTACAGTGTTTTTTTCATAAGTATTAGATTCAAGGTTAACAAAAGATTGGTTGCTCGTGATGAGTAGCCATTTTTTGTTTTTATACACTATGATTGTTTATTCCTTAATCATAGTCAACAGCATCTTAAATCTCTCCACTGCTGTAAGGGCATGCGGCGCATTCGCCGGAAATACGATACTTTCTCCTGCTTTTACGGTGAACAGAGTTCCGTTTACAGTAATATTCACTACCCCTTCCAATACCTGCACGAGCGCATCAAACGGGGCACGATGTTCGCTTAACCCTTCTCCTTTATCAAAAGAAAATAAAGTGATATTTCCTGCCGGACTTTTGATTAACTGTTTGCTGATAACGCCTCCTTCAGTATATTCAATGAGAGAAGCCAAATGGAGCACAACTCCTTTTTGAAATGATTGTTCCATATTTGTTTTATTTTTAAGTTAATATCATATAGAGAACACTTTTCGAATATGCATTGTTTGTCTATAACAAAAAACGATTTTTATTGTTATAGTACGAAAGACTCAATAAACTAACCATTATTATGAAGAAGAATATCTTATTGTTTGGAGCACTGATAGGTGCTTTCTTATTGGTTTCCTGTTCGGGAGGAAACAAGAAACAGGCTGCGTCCTCCGTCACTCCGGAGGAATTGGATAATGCCAGTAAAGTGATAAACTATTATCATACATCGCTCATCGTGTTGAGGCATGTAGCTAATGCAAAAGACGTAAATGCGGTCTTGGGATATATGGAACAGACAGGAAAAGTTCCTGAAGTATCTCCGATAGCACCGCCTGAAGTATCTGCCAGAGACACTGCGGAATTGATGGATCCGGGAGATTACTTTAATATACAAGTCCGTCAGAATCTGAAGCAGAGTTATAGAGGACTTTTCAGTGCACGGGCGCAATTCTATGATAATTTTAATAAGTTTCTCTCTTACAAGCAGGCCAAAGAGACAGCCAAGGCTGGCAAGCTCTTGGATGAAAACTATCGGCTAAGTGTAGAAATGTCCGAATATAAACAAGTGATTTTTGATATTCTAAGCCCTCTCACGGAACAGGCTGAAAAAGAACTTCTTGCCGACGAACCGTTGAAAGATCAAATCATGGCTATGCGTAAGATGTCCGGCACTGTGCAAAGCATAATGAATCTTTATTCTCGCAAACATGTACTGGAGGGTGCTCGCATTGATGTGAAGATGGCAGAATTGAAGAAAGAACTCGAAGCTGCAAAGAAACTTCCTGCTGTCACAGGCTATGATGAAGAGCAAAAGAATTATTATAGCTTCCTGTCTTCTGTGGAATCGTTTATGAAAGATATGCAGAAAGCAAGAGATAAAGGCGCATATTCCGATGCAGATTACAATGCGATGTCGGAAGCCTACGAATATGGACTTTCCGTTATCTAAAGAATTCTTCCTCTGTTTGAATGAGTTGCAATCATGTTTCTTCAAGCAGGGGATGCTTTTTAATTAAGTAAAGAAGTCCTTTTTTTACTATCCCCTTTTAAACAGGAGTTTTACTTTTGCATTTGGATTAAGAAATAATATCTTTGTTATATGCAATCATTTCAACTGATAAAACCCTGTTTTGCACTGGCTCCCTATATACGGCATTACTGGATATTGCAAGACGACTCAATAGCTCCTGTCTCCGAACGGACTCTGCCTATTGGCTGCATGCAACTGGTATTCCATAAAGGGAAACAACTTCTTTTGTTGGGCGAGTCGGAGCTGCAACCCCAATCCTTTATTTCCGGACAATCGGTCGGTTTCTCGGATGTGATGTCTACAGGCAGGATAGAGATGATTACTGTTGTTTTTCAACCTTATGCGGTAAAAGCATTGTTTCATATACCCAGTCATTTGTTCCATGGGCAGACTGTAGATACCGATGCGATGGAAGATGTAGAACTGTCGGATTTAGTGAAACAGGTCACGGATACTTCTGATAATGCAGTTTGTATTCGGTTGATAGAGCAGTTTTTTCTTCGTCGTTTATACACTCTTCCCGAGTATAATCTCAAGCGGATGTCTGCTGTCTTTCATGAAATAAACCTCCGGCCGCAAATCAATATTTCTCATTTGTCGGACGCAGCCTGTTTGAGCAGTAAGCAGTTTGGGCGTATCTTCGCCGATTATGTCGGCACTACTCCCAAGGAATTTATTCGTATTATCCGTATGCAACGGGCGTTATCCATGCTGCAACAGGATGCTACGATTCCTTTTGTACAAGTGGCTTATGAATGTGGCTTTTCCGATCAGTCTCACATGATAAAGGAATTCAAACTCTTTTCCGGTTATACCCCTGCGGAGTATCTTTCTGTATGCGCCCCTTATTCCGATTATTTCTCTGAACTCTAAAGATGTCTCTTTTTTTCTATCGGGCTTCCTCGTGTTACCCTACTTTTGCAATGTCTTTGCAAAGGCTTAGTAGTAACCATAAAAAAGAAACGAGATGAAAAAATTAATTGCATTTTTTGAGATTCCTGCTACCGATTTCCGTCGGGCTGTCGATTTTACGAAACTGTGTTGGGTGTGCAACTTCCGACTTTTGAATGTGAAACAGAGAAAATGGCTTGTTTCACGGAAGAAGGTGAAACCGTCGGTGCTATTTCTTATGCTTCAAATTTCGACTTTCTTCCTTCAACGCATGGCGTACTTATCCATTTCAACTGTGAGGATATTGAACAAACGTTGGAAAAAGTGCTTCTGAAAGGAGGGAAAGTTGTCATTCCCAAAACAAAGATTGAGGCAGACGATAAAGGATGGTTTGCCGTATTCACGGATAGTGAAGGAAACAGGATTGGCGTCTATGCTGAAAAATAACAGGTAGGGAAGAGGGAACAGCCTGTCTGGAAGTGACTGCTGTTCCTTCGTCCCCTTATCCGGATTATTCTACCGGAATATAGATCTCCGTCAACAACTCTTCGGGGGAGTGTCACATGGATTGTTCAGATAGCGTTCAGCACTGGCTTCATCACGTATCGTACATTCCATTTCGGGCAGATACTTTCCGTAAATCGTATCGTACACAGCTTGCAGATTGTCATACGGGCCTTTATAAAGGAAAATAGCATAACGTCCGGCTGGGATAACCTTGAATCCCACATCACTTTTGGGGGCAACCTTTACAGGCATTACCATGCATACGTCTGTACGCAGTTTCTCGGCTGGCGTCACTTTCGGATCATCGTGGTAGATGCAAAGCGGGCTGAAATCTCCCATCGGCAGTTTTTGTTCTTTGATGAATTGGAATAAACGGCCCCAAGTGCCACCGTAATCATTCAGTTTGTAGTCGCCTGTAAGGCGGATATAAATCACATTCCGTTCCGAGACATTTCTGATCTCTTTTTAGTTCCAGGTCTGGCCTGATAATCGCTGGTTTCATAATTACAAAGTTTTTATTGTTTCTATATTCTAAAGGTGAAATGCCATAAAATTGCTTGAACACTTTCGATAATGAAGAAGGGGATGCGTAACCAATCCGGTAGGCGATGTCAGCAATCGGAATATCCGAGTAGCGGAGTAGGCGTGCGGCAGCTTCTGTCCGCGTCCGGACAATAAACGTACCAATCGGTTCACCGAGAAAAGCTTTCATGATCCGGTGAAAGTAAAAAGGAGAAAAGTTTGAAATTCTGGCCAGAGATTTTAAATCAATATCTTCTCCTAAATGTTGGATGATGTATTCCACTACAACATTTACGCACTTTTGATATTCCTCTTTCGTTGTTTTTTCTGTTGCATAACTAATTTTGGTATTTCACTTCGCAAAGGTATTGGTAAAAAAACGAAATGACTTGTCCGATATTGCGGAAATGTCAACTTTCTATTTTCTTTCTATGGTTGCCCTATACCTGTTTTGAGAATTTATTTTGATATATAATGTACCTTACAGTGGTGTTATGGTGTGAACGATGGCCAAATTTTTAACCGTTAATTGCGAATTTGATTTTCTTGTTTTAAATAATGTCAAAAACTAAAATGAAAAAAAGCCGGTTTTGTTATAAACTATTATTAAAATGATTATATTGTAACCGAATTATTAATAAAAATAGCCATGGATAAAACAATTGTAGGGAACAATGCCGGAAAGGTCTGGTATGCCCTGAAAGAAATTGGTGAAATTTCAATACCTGAATTGGCGAGAAGATTAAACCTAAGCGTAGAAAGTACAGCATTGGCTGCCGGTTGGTTGGCACGAGAGAACAAAATTTGTATCCAACGGAAAAATGGATTAATTGCTTTATCTGATGAAAGCACTTTTCCCTTCAGTTTTGGATAATAGTAGGTTTTGTGAGTGAATATTTTTGAAGTTCCGTTAACTTATAAGTAAGAATATGTCCGTATAAGGTATCACAAGTTAAGTTTGAACTTAAGAAGTTTTATATTTAAAAGAGTTGCTCAATAATAGGGCAACTCTTTTAACGTATAATGAATGTATAAAAATGTCGAATCGTGTCCGGATGTAGATAAAATTTATATACTTGTATTCCACAATAATAATTGCCTGTTTTTCTCTGGCAATTCTATTCCGGAGAATATCTTTAGAATCCTACCCGTTTTCTTCCCTGGGAGAAATCCATTCCTTCGTAATTATAGATTTCAGCCAGTGTCATGGGGTGTGTCTGTTCGGGAATATCCAGGCTTTCTTCCTTGATTAGTTGATTAACCTTATCAGTAGTCAGGTCTTTAAACTCGTATCGGGCAGCCAGACGTCCTTTTCTAAGCAATGCTTCGTCGATATCTTTTAATGGAGCATTAAAGGTGCAGATAAATTTGATACACAATTCATCGCTCAATAGCCCGTCGCTAATATTCAGTATGTTGACTAAGCCGGCATTCATACGGTTGCCTCCGTTGCGGCTTGACAATAGTTCTTCGCAATCCTCTACGATGAAGATAGAATTCTTTTGTTGGCGGATGAAAGTGATAAAGCTCGGATCCGAAAGTTTATCTACCAGGTCTCCACTCATATAGATCATTCTCTTTTTTCCAAGATTGATAAGGTGGCGGATATAAGTCGTTTTTCCTGTACCCTGTTTTCCATGCAAAATGATTAATCCGCTTTTGTTGTCCTCCAGCAGAAAGTTTTCGATCTCGGCAGCTACGGGAACAAAATCATCGTTATAGTGACGATCAATCTGAATAGCAGGTTCATTAACTTGCGATTGTTTCAGGCTGAAGTAGTTATGAGAGTATGTTACTATAAATAGATTGTTAAGTTTCTCATTTTTTCCTTCTTGTGGTTTTCGCAAATCTGATTGATCTGATTGATTTCCTCCTTGTCGATATTGGAATAGGCAATCTTTACGCAATTATCAAAATAGCCGATCATCAAATTCTTTTTGCAGATAACGATACAGTCGTATAACTCTTTTGTAGATGTATTATCTTCTTCTTCCTCCTCTTCTTCTTTTTCATTTTCAAAATGATTGCAGTACACATGCTCGAATATATCGAACGCGTCATCTTGCTGATAAAGTTCCTTGATTTCTTTCAGAAAATCCTGGTTTACTTTATATTTTACCATTTTCATGGAAGGGAATCGTTTGAATATCTGATAGAATAGACTACAAATGCTACTGTCGCTGAACCATCCTGTGGAGTAATCAAAAATATCTGTGAAATCTGCGAGTGTGCATTCTTTACTCATTTTTTCTTTTTATATAAATAGAATGGCAAAGGTACGAAATAAATCTATGATATGAACTGAACCGATTTATCATTTTCTCGAAAAAACATAGGTGTGTATAGTTTCCTGTATTTATATCAAAGCTCCTGCAAATGATTTTTCATTTTCATTTCTCATGTTCTCATAATATATGTGATAACAATCTTCAAATCAGTTATATCGCATTAAAAATTATTTTCCTGTAAAAGTTGTGACAAATATTTTTCATCCCATCCCGCTTTTAGTCTTTTCAGATTCATGCTTCCTTTTGTTGTTTTCTCATTCTTTAGTATGGTAAGTGCCATTTTTGTTGCCACCGAAAAGTTTCTGGCTGCATTTTTCACCTTTTACTGTAGTCTTCTCGAAAGGTAACATCCAGTTGCCAATGAAGATTATTCTCAATAGACCAATGCTGCCTGATGGCAGATGCAATCTCCTCCGGTTTGGTATTATCAAGTGAAGTTACATAGTATCTGACCTCTTGAGTATATTCTCCTGTTGCTACTATTGTTCTCTCCGACTTTATCCCTACAATAGACTTCAACCCCACAAGTTTCTTCTTAAACATTTTCTCCATAATAGATCCATAACTGACTACAGTACATGTTCTTGTCTCAATCCTTCCATGTCCGGTGTTTTCCGACACATGCCTGGTGACTCTATTGGTTATTTCATCTCTATCCTGATAATCGTCAATGATTTGTTTAGCTAGTTGATAATTTTTTTTCTTATTCTCCTTTATAGCTATAATATAATTTGCATTATGCTCAATAATGGTCTGGGTTATATCTTTCTGGCATCCCATCGCGTCAATTGTAACAATACAACCACTTAGTTCCAAAGAGTTAATTAACAATGGAATAGCTGTAATCTCATTGCTTTTATCATCTACTTTTTACCTGACCTAAAGAAATTCCATTAGCGGCAGACCATGCAGAAACCATCCATAATTTGAATCCTTCTTTTCCCGTAGTATGTTCTCCGTCACATTGGCTTGGACCACGCATGAGCTTGCCATCTATAGCAACAACGCCTTTCACCTCCTGACAGACTTGTTTTACCCAATTACGGAAGATCAACTCAAAATACTCGGGCTTTATTATACTGAAGAATCTATTAAAAGTATCATGACTAGGGATGAACTCCAGACCAGGTATGCGACTTTTGAAAAAAGCAATTTTCGCATTGCCAAATTCCTCAATCTCATTCCAGGATTGGGCGCCACAAATTACAGCAGCAATGGATATATAGATAATAGTTTCCATTTTATGTACTTTTTTGCGGTTCATCCTAGGATCTTCTATTTGTTTACAAAGGTCAATTATGCCAATTTTCATGTTAGTTTATGTTTTAATATATCTTATAAAGATAAGAAAAATAATCGACATTAGCAAATGATAATATATTAATAACCAACAATATAGTAAGGAAATTACAAACGAGAATATAGTAAAAAATATAATGCGTCTGCCCTGTTTCCTACCGGTATCTGAATCGTTCCACTAGAGTGGAAAGGTCTGTTCACTAGAGTAGATAGAACCGTTCACTCCAGTGCAACGATCTGTTCACTGAACATGAAAAATGAAAAAGAAAAAATCCGGTTCTTCGTCAAATTTGGTGGTACTTCTTCTATTGTGAATAAATAATCTTCGCTCTCAGTAGTTTAATTCCTGCCCTATTGTACATCTGTCTTTTTACCGCTTTAATTTTATTCACTGTCCCTCCAGTAATCCGTTACTGAAGGGGATATCAATAGCTGCCTGTGCTGCCTCCCAGTCTTTTTCAATACCATATGCAAAGTTCGTCAGTGCCATATTCCGTGTTGCCTTCGCTTTTTCAATCCACTTTCTAATATCCTTATCATAAGTGTTCCCATTAATCATATCTCTGAAATTCTGACACACGCTTAAAAGTTCTTTAATCTGCGGTGAGGACTTATACAGTTCCGCTAGTTTAGGATTATCCGATTCTCCCTTTAGAATGTATTTGCGTATCTGATTCTGTGAAACTCTCTGTATTTTACTTCTGTTTTCAATGCTCTCATTATGCTCCTTGACTTCCTTCCTCTTTTGTTGATACCTTTTTCGCAAGCTGGATGTTATCCTTCCAATAAGTGCGCCACTGATTTTACTCCCCATTTTTGTGCCAATATTTTTCGAGTAATACAGTCCGCACTAATGATTGTAGCCAGTTCGGATACATATTTAAGAGCTGTCTTCTGTTGCTCATTCAAGTATGCCCCTATTCTTCTGTTGTGAATAATCTTATAAATGTAGCGACTTTTCTTACCCAAATGTGTGGCTGTCTGCTCAATGGTCATCCCCTGCATTTTTAAGTTCAAGCTTTCCCTGTATATCTTCAATTTTTCTCTGTGTCGGACATCTCCCATGTTAAATATGTCCTGAAGAATTAACGAAGAAGCCGTGTCTCTGTCAGGATATTCGTATTTGAGCTTTTTTTCTTGGTCTGACGGATTATTTTCTCTATTTCCGGTATCATCGTGTCCGTCATATTCTTGATTAGATGGAATCGGTCGCAGATTTGTGTAACACCAGGAATTATTCTGTTTATAGCCTCTGTGAAACATCTTCCACGGTCTCTCGTTATATATTGTATTTGAGGATTCCGGATGAGCCAGTTATCAAGTGCTTCTCCGTTTCTATCCTCTAACAAAGCAATAGGTATGTGTGTCATCTGGTCTACGACCACACTCATATAATCCTTACCTTTTTTATAGGCAAAATCATCAATACCTACATAAATACTTTTATTATGCATAGGATTGTGTTGTCCGCACTGTTGTAGGATGCGTAAGCAGGAAGAACTACTGGCTGTTATATGGAACAGTTGCAAAAGAGAAGAGGCCTTTCGGGAAGTAAGTTCCAAACTTATCGATCTGATGCGTTCCTCAACAAGATAGCTCCGTCTACCATACCGACGAGCCAGAAAAGACAACGGTTCGCAGAATATTTTTTGTGGACAAGAAACATTGTCACAATAATATTTGCCAACCTTGATGACTAACTCCAAAGTATGACCGTAAACTTCAAGATCCTCAATATGACGGGAGTTGACTTGTTGCATTGTAACTGAAAAGTCAAAAAGCAAACATATCTACAACTTTTTAATAGGAATGGAATTACCACCAAATTTGAAAAACCAAAAATCTAGTAAATCGAAGATTCTACGTATCATTCTCATACAAGTATCATTCAAACTATGGAATCTATAAAACCACTATTCTTTATCTATCTTTCTTTCCTCTTATTTTAATGAACTGATTCTTTAATTGCTCCCTAACGCAAACTGATTCCCGGCGCACCTACTCGCCCGCGTGTGATATAATAATGTGTATCCCTCTCGTCGTTTCCGCGCACAATTTCCCTATACATAAAAAAATATGTTCTCCAACATCGTTATGCGTCAGCACTTTAGCAAATGTATTCAAAAATAATTAGAAAAAATAGTTTGATATATTTTTTCCAAGAGAAGAAAGCCTTGACAAATTGACTTAGTTGAAAAGTGGAATCCCACTTAAAGAAAAGAACAAAAAACTTCCGAAAAGTTTTGGAGGATAATAAATAAAGTTCTTATCTTTGCAGTCCGATTCGCAAAGAAAATTGGCAAGAGTTATTCTTTTCATACCTTCTTTCCCTTTCGCATAGAGAGTCAGAGAAACCAGCGTAAAAAGAAAAAATAAAAAAAACTTCCGAAAAAAGTTTGGTAGTTAAAAATAAAGCCCTTTACCTTTGCACCCGCTTTTAAAACGAAAGCAGCAAGTTCTTTGAAATATTGATAAACAATACAAGTAGTACAAGTAAAAAAATAGAACCGTCAATACTTGTCTTATGAAGTAGTGATACAATTAAGGCTAATAGGTATTTGAATAAGGTCAATAAATTTACGGCGTCCTGAACAGAGCAAAAAGTCATCCTAAGGGATGATAAAAAATACTTTTACAATGAAGAGTTTGATCCTGGCTCAGGATGAACGCTAGCTACAGGCTTAACACATGCAAGTCGAGGGGCAGCATTTTAGTTTGCTTGCGAACTGAAGATGGCGACCGGCGCACGGGTGAGTAACACGTATCCAACCTGCCGATAACTCCGGGATAGCCTTTCGAAAGAAAGATTAATACCGGATGGCATACGAATATCGCATGATATTTTTATTAAAGAATTTCGGTTATCGATGGGGATGCGTTCCATTAGTTTGTTGGCGGGGTAACGGCCCACCAAGACTACGATGGATAGGGGTTCTGAGAGGAAGGTCCCCACATTGGAACTGAGACACGGTCCAAACTCCTACGGGAGGCAGCAGTGAGGAATATTGGTCAATGGGCGAGAGCCTGAACCAGCCAAGTAGCGTGAAGGATGAAGGCTCTATGGGTCGTAAACTTCTTTTATATGGGAATAAAGTTATCCACGTGTGGATTTTTGTATGTACCGTATGAATAAGGATCGGCTAACTACGTGCCAGCAGCCGCGGTAATACGGAGGATCCGAGCGTTATCCGGATTTATTGGGTTTAAAGGGAGCGTAGGTGGATTGTTAAGTCAGTTGTGAAAGTTTGCGGCTCAACCGTAAAATTGCAGTTGAAACTGGGAGTCTTGAGTACAGTAGAGGTGGGCGGAATTCGTGGTGTAGCGGTGAAATGCTTAGATATCACGAAGAACTCCGATTGCGAAGGCAGCTCACTAGACTGTTACTGACACTGATGCTCGAAAGTGTGGGTATCAAACAGGATTAGATACCCTGGTAGTCCACACAGTAAACGATGAATACTCGCTGTTTGCGATATACAGTAAGCGGCCAAGCGAAAGCATTAAGTATTCCACCTGGGGAGTACGCCGGCAACGGTGAAACTCAAAGGAATTGACGGGGGGCCCGCACAAGCGGAGGAACATGTGGTTTAATTCGATGATACGCGAGGAACCTTACCGGGCTTAAATTGCAACAGAATATATTGGAAACAGTATAGCCGTAAGGCTGTTGTGAAGGTGCTGCATGGTTGTCGTCAGCTCGTGCCGTGAGGTGTCGGCTTAAGTGCCATAACGAGCGCAACCCTTATCTTTAGTTACTAACAGGTTATGCTGAGGACTCTAGAGAGACTGCCGTCGTAAGATGTGAGGAAGGTGGGGATGACGTCAAATCAGCACGGCCCTTACGTCCGGGGCTACACACGTGTTACAATGGGGGTACAGAAGGCAGCTACTTGGTGACAGGATGCTAATCCCAAAAACCTCTCTCAGTTCGGATCGAAGTCTGCAACCCGACTTCGTGAAGCTGGATTCGCTAGTAATCGCGCATCAGCCATGGCGCGGTGAATACGTTCCCGGGCCTTGTACACACCGCCCGTCAAGCCATGAAAGCCGGGGGTACCTGAAGTACGTAACCGCAAGGAGCGTCCTAGGGTAAAACTGGTAATTGGGGCTAAGTCGTAACAAGGTAGCCGTACCGGAAGGTGCGGCTGGAACACCTCCTTTCTGGAGCGATGCCGTAAGTGTCACAAAACGTGGCAGCCACTTAGAGACTTTAAAGGTTCTGTTTTTTGTGCTACTGGTACTTGTTTATTTATAAATATAGATCAACCATCTATAGTATTATAGATAGAGATAAACAAGAGAAATAAGAAGCCGAGTCTAACATCAGGTAGACAAGGTTGAACTAGTCCTATAGCTCAGTTGGTTAGAGCGCTACACTGATAATGTAGAGGTCGGCAGTTCAACTCTGCCTGGGACTACCAAGCTCAAGAAGGAGGAATAGTGACAGCCGAAAGCTAAAAACTAAAAACAACATTCTTGAACAACCTCTTGGGGGATTAGCTCAGCTGGCTAGAGCATCTGCCTTGCACGCAGAGGGTCAACGGTTCGAATCCGTTATTCTCCACTCTCTCTGAAAAGAGAAACGATCTTTGACATGATGTACAAAAAGTAAAATTAAAAGTAAGAGCTAAAAGTATATATCAAACCGTACGTGTTCGAGTATGCAATATTGACAGCCGGAAGCAATTCCCAAGTCAATACCAGTATGAGAATAAAACGTTTGAAAGAAAGTAAGCAAGGGCGCATGGCGGATGCCTTGGCTCTCGGAGGCGATGAAGGACGTGATAAGCTGCGATAAGCTTCGGGCAGGTGCAAATAACCTTTGATCCGAAGATTTCCGAATGGGACAACCCGTCATTCTGAAGGAATGACATCTTGCATAACAAGAGGCTAACGCAGGGAACTGAAACATCTTAGTACCTGCAGGAAAAGAAAATAATAATGATTCCCCAAGTAGTGGCGAGCGAACGGGGATTAGCCCAAACCAATGTTGTTACGGCAATATTGGGGTTGTAGGACCACGATGTCGCAAGAACTTTAGTGAGAAGAACCCTTTGGAAAATGGGACCATAGACGGTGATAGTCCGGTATTCGAAGCTAAACGAAGCGTAGTGGTATCCTGAGTAGCGCGGGACACGAGGAATCTTGCGTGAATCTGCCGGGACCATCCGGTAAGGCTAAATACTCCCGAGAGACCGATAGCGAACCAGTACTGTGAAGGAAAGGTGAAAAGCACTTCGAATAGAAGAGTGAAATAGTCCCTGAAACCGTGCGCCTACAAGCGGTCGGAGCTGCTTCAGCAGTGACGGCGTGCCTTTTGCATAATGAACCTACGAGTTACTTTTTCCGGCAAGGTTAAGGATCTTGAGATCCGCAGCCGAAGCGAAAGCGAGTCTTAAGAGGGCGATTAGTCGGAAGGAGTAGACGCGAAACCAAGTGATCTACCCTTGGTCAGGTTGAAGGTTAGGTAACACTAACTGGAGGACCGAACCGATAAGCGTTGAAAAGCTTCCGGATGAACTGAGGGTGGGGGTGAAAGGCTAATCAAACTTGGAGATAGCTCGTACTCCCCGAAATGCATTTAGGTGCAGCCTTGGGAATTACTACTGTGAGGTAGAGCGACTGATAAGATGCGAGGGCTTCACCGCCTATCAAGTCTTGATAAACTCCGAATGCGCAGTAGTTCTATCCCGGGAGTGAGGGCATGGGTGCTAAGGTCCATGTCCTAAAGGAGAAGAATCCGGACCATCAGCTAAGGTCCCGAAATAATTGCTAAGTTGAACTAACGAAGTCAGATTGCTAAGACAGCTAGGATGTTGGCTTGGAAGCAGCCATTCATTTAAAGAGTGCGTAACAGCTCACTAGTCGAGGAGTTTGGCGTGGATAATAATCGGGCATTAAGCAATTTACCGAAGCTATGGGATCAGTAATGATCGGTAGGGGAGCATTCCACTCTGCGTCGAAGGTGAAGCGTGAGCTTTGCTGGAGCGTGTGGAAAAGCAAATGTAGGTATAAGTAACGATAAAGGGGGTGAGAAACCCCCTCGCCGAAAGACTAAGGTTTCCTGATCAACGCTAATCGGATCAGGGTTAGTCGGGTCCTAAGGCTCAGCCGAACGGTGAGGCCGATGGCAGAACAGGTTAATATTCCTGTACTACCTTAAAGAGTGACGTGGAGACGGAGGCGTGACAGCGCCGCGGACTGACGGAATAGTCCGTTGAAGGGTGTAGATGCTGATCATCGCAGGCAAATCCACAAAGAGAGTCGAACCTGATAGTATACCAAATTCTTCGGAATAAGGTAATAGTGCGTGTAAGCATACTCCCAAGAAAATCCGCTAAACTTAATCTTTAAGGTACCCGTACCGCAAACGGACACACGTAGTCGGGTTGAATATACTAAGGCGCTTGAGTGATTCACGGTTAAGGAACTAGGCAAATTGACCCTGTAACTTCGGGATAAAGGGTCCCAACGAGAGTTGGGCGCAGAGAATAGGTCCAGGCAACTGTTTAACAAAAACACAGGGCTGTGCCAAATTGAAAGATTACGTATACAGCCTGACACCTGCCCGGTGCTGGAAGGTTAAGAGGAGATGTCATCGCAAGAGAAGCATTGAATTGAAGCCCCAGTAAACGGCGGCCGTAACTATAACGGTCCTAAGGTAGCGAAATTCCTTGTCGGGTAAGTTCCGACCTGCACGAATGGTGTAATGATCTGGACACTGTCTCAACCGTGAGCTCAGTGAAATTGTAGTATCGGTGAAGATGCCGATTACCCGCGATGGGACGAAAAGACCCCGTGAACCTTTACTATAGCTTAACATTGAATTTGGGTAATTGATGTGTAGGATAGGCCGGAGACTTTGAAGCAGGTACGCCAGTATTTGTGGAGTCGCTGTTGAAATACGGCCCTTTGATTATTTGAGTTCTAACTCGTAGTTGCGAGGACACTGTTTGGTGGGTAGTTTGACTGGGGTGGTCGCCTCCAAAAGTGTAACGGAGGCTTCTAAAGGTGCCCTCAGGACGATTGGTAACCGTCCGTAGAGTGTAATGGCATAAGGGCGCTTGACTGGGAGACAGACAAGTCGAGCAGGTAGGAAACTAGAGCATAGTGATCCGGTGTTTCCGTATGGAAGGGACATCGCTCAAAGGATAAAAGGTACTCCGGGGATAACAGGCTGATCCCTCCCAAGAGCTCATATCGACGGAGGGGTTTGGCACCTCGATGTCGGCTCGTCACATCCTGGGGCTGGAGAAGGTCCCAAGGGTTGGGCTGTTCGCCCATTAAAGTGGCACGCGAGCTGGGTTCAGAACGTCGTGAGACAGTTCGGTCTCTATCTATCGTGGGCGTATGAAATTTGCGTGGCTCTGACACTAGTACGAGAGGACCGTGTTGGACTGACCGCTGGTTTGCCAGTTGTGCCGCCAGGTGCATTGCTGGGTATCTAAGTCGGGATTGGATAAGTGCTGAAAGCATCTAAGTACGAAGCCAGCCACAAGATTAGATTTCTTAGGGTCGTTAAAGACGATGACGTTGATAGGATGCAGGTGTAAAGGTGGTAACATCAAAGCCGAGCATTACTAATTGCCCGTTCACTTTCTTTCAAATTTGTACGGGTTGGGTATATACGTTTAGCTTGCTAGACACTGAAGTTTTACTTTTCATCATGTCATAACCTTATTGAATTTCTTCAGGTGGTTATAGCACGAGGGTTCCACCTCTTCCCATTCCGAACAGAGAAGTTAAGCCTCGTCACGCCGATGGTACTGCGTAACAGTGGGAGAGTAGGTAGCCGCCGTTTTTAGAGAAGCCCCTTGATTCATTTTGAATCAAGGGGCTTTCTGTCTTTGGTACTTTGCAAAAAAAGTGTTATATTTGCGACCGACAATTATTTTATTAAACGTTTAAAGCAAATTTGAAAGGTATGAAAACAAAACTATTTTTGGCTGCTGTAGCAGTAACATTTTCCTTCGCTGTGATCTCTTGTGCAGGTAACAAAACTAATAATGCTGCTACTGAAGGCGAAGAAACAACAGTAGAAACTGTAGAAGCTGTTGTTGAATCTGACTCTTGCTGCCAGGCGAAAGATTCTTGTGCTACTGCTTGCGATAAGAAAGCTGATTGCACAGAAAAGAAGGAATGCTGTGATAAAAAGTAATCTATTGATTTAGAACGATAAAGAAGGAGAGGGAGAGAATGGTTCAAACATTCTGACTCCCTCTTTCTGTTTTAATAAACATATCGCTTTATTCGTGATACATTTTTGCTAATAATCGGCTTTAACTTATGAAATGAAATTTTTTTCGATAAAAAAGTAACGTATTATTTGGTGGTACAGAAATAATCTATACCTTTGCACCGTCAAACTATAAAAGAGACAAGAGATGAATCAGATGTTTATACATATTCTACTATGCGGTATTATTATTCTACTATCAAGGGTTAGTGGAAGTGAGTGCTACGCGTAAATGTGTATAATGAAGATATACGAAAGCCTTTCTCACTTCCATGTGTGAAAGGCTTTTTTAATGCCAATAATTACATAATATAATTGAAGATGGACAATAGGTTATTTATTTTTGATACCACCCTTCGGGATGGTGAACAGGTTCCGGGATGCCAGTTGAACACAGTGGAGAAGATTCAGGTAGCAAAGGCATTGGAAGCGTTGGGGGTAGATGTGATTGAAGCCGGCTTCCCCATCTCCAGCCCGGGAGATTTTAATTCTGTAATTGAGATTTCTAAAGCGGTGACTTGGCCTACTATTTGTGCTTTGACCCGTGCTGTTCAAAAAGATATTGATGTAGCTGTAGACGCATTGAAATTTGCTAAGCACAAACGGATCCATACAGGTATCGGAACTTCTGATTCGCATATCAAATATAAATTCAATTCGAACCGTGAGGAAATTATCGAACGTGCAGTAGCTGCCGTAAAATACGCGCGCCGTTTTGTGGATGATGTAGAGTTTTATGCAGAAGATGCAGGCCGTACGGATAATGAATATCTGGCACGTGTGGTGGAAGCCGTTATCAAAGCGGGAGCCACAGTGGTGAATATACCGGATACAACGGGTTATTGCTCTGCCTTCCGAATATGGTGCTAAGATTAAATATCTGATCGATCATGTAGACGGCATCGATAATGCGATTCTTTCTACTCACTGTCACAACGACTTGGGAATGGCAACAGCAAATACGATTGCTGGTGTTCTGAATGGAGCCCGTCAGGTAGAGGTGACCATTAACGGTATCGGCGAACGTGCTGGAAATACCGCCCTCGAAGAAATCGCAATGATTATTAAGAGCCATCACGAAATCGATATTCAGACCAATATCAATACACAGAAGATTTATCCGACCAGCCGCATGGTATCCAGTTTGATGAATATGCCGGTACAGCCGAATAAAGCGATCGTCGGACGGAATGCTTTTGCACATTCTTCCGGTATCCATCAGGACGGTGTGTTGAAGAATGTAGAAACCTACGAGATTATTGATCCGCACGATGTAGGCATCGATGATAACTCTATCGTACTGACTGCCCGTAGCGGACGTGCGGCATTGAAGAACCGCCTGAATATCTTGGGTGTGAACTTGGAACAGGATAAGCTGGATAAGGTTTACGAGGAATTTCTGAAACTGGCCGATAAGAAAAAAGATATCAATGATGACGATGTATTGGTATTGGCAGGAGCAGACCGCAGCCAGAATCATCGCATCAAGCTGGATTACTTGCAGGTGACAAGTGGTGTCGGTGTACGTTCGGTTGCTAGTCTGGGACTGAATATTTCCGGTGAGAAGTTTGAAGCTTGTGCGAGTGGTAATGGTCCGGTGGATGCTGCTATCAAGGCATTGAAGAAGATTGTAGACCGCCACATGACACTGAAAGAGTTTACTATTCAGGCTATCAGTAAGGGAAGTGATGATGTAGGTAAAGTGCATATGCAGGTGGAATATGATAACCAGATATATTATGGTTTCGGTGCCAATACGGATATTATAGCCGCTTCCGTAGAAGCTTACATCGACTGTATTAACAAATTCAAATCGTAAAAAAGAGGTTGACAGTCGTATCGGCATTACAGAGATTGACTGAAAGAGTAAATAGTAATTAGTAAAATAGTAAATAAACAGATGAATACATTATTTGATAAGATATGGGATGCCCACGTGGTGACTACCGTGGAAGATGGTCCGACACAGCTTTATATTGATCGCTTATATTGTCACGAAGTGACCAGTCCGCAGGCTTTTGCGGGATTGCGTGAACGTGGAATCGGAGTATTGCGTCCGGAAAAGGTATTTTGTATGCCCGACCATAATACACCGACACATGATCAGGATAAGGAGATTGAAGATCCGATTTCTAAAACGCAGGTCGACACATTGACTAAGAATGCGAAGGATTTTGGTTTGACACACTACGGTATGATGCATCCAAAGAATGGAATTATCCACGTGGTAGGTCCCGAACGTGGCTTGACTTTGCCGGGAATGACAATTGTGTGCGGTGATTCACATACTTCTACTCACGGTGCTATGGGGGCAATCGCTTTCGGTATCGGAACCAGCGAAGTGGAAATGGTGTTAGCATCGCAATGTATTCTTCAGTCACGGGCCGAAAACAATGCGTATTACGGTAGACGGTGAACTGGGCAAAGGAGTGACTGCAAAGGATGTAGCTCTGTATATGATGTCTAAGATGACTACCAGCGGAGCTACGGGTTACTTTGTAGAATATGCCGGCTCGGCTATCCGTAATCTGACTATGGAAGGACGCCTTACTCTCTGCAACCTTTCTATTGAAATGGGTGCGCGTGGTGGTATGGTGGCTCCGGACGAAGTGACTTTTGAATATATCAAGGGGCGTGAAAGTGCTCCGCAAGGGGAGGCGTGGGACAAAGCTTTGGAATATTGGAAGACGTTGAAGAGCGATGACGATGCCGTATTCGACAAGGAAGTTCGTTTCGATGCTGCTGATATTGAGCCGATGATTACTTACGGAACGAATCCGGGTATGGGTATGGGCATCACCCGGCACATTCCTACGATGGAAGGAATGAGCGAAACTGCACAGGTTTCATTCAAGAAATCAATGGACTACATGGGATTTCAACCGGGAGAATTTTTGTTGGGTAAGAAGATTGATTATGTGTTCCTTGGTGCTTGTACAAATGGCCGTATCGAAGATTTCCGTGCGTTTGCTTCCATTGTGAAAGGACGCAAGAAAGCGGAGAATGTAATTGCATGGCTGGTTCCGGGTTCATGGATGGTAGACGCACAGATCCGTAAGGAAGGAATCGACAAGATTTTGACGGAAGCCGGATTTGCTATTCGTCAGCCGGGATGTTCTGCTTGTCTGGCGATGAATGATGATAAGATTCCTGCCGGGAAATATTCGGTATCTACCAGCAACCGTAATTTCGAAGGACGTCAGGGACCTGGTGCACGCACCTTGTTAGCTAGTCCTCTGGTGGCTGCCGCTGCTGCGGTGACAGGTGTGATTACCGATCCGAGAGAGCTGATGTAATTCAACCGTAATTAGTAAATCGTTAAATCGTAAATAAGAGATGGCTAAGACAAAATTTAATATAATCACAAGTACTTGTGTACCTCTTCCTTTAGAAAACGTAGATACCGACCAGATTATTCCGGCACGTTTCTTGAAAGCAACCACTCGTGAAGAGAAATTCTTTGGTGATAACCTTTTTCGTGACTGGCGTTACAATGCTGACGGTTCGCTGAACAAGGATTTCGTGCTGAACGACCCTACGTACAGCGGACAGATATTGGTGGCAGGTAAGAACTTCGGTTCGGGTTCCAGCCGTGAACACGCAGCCTGGGCTATTGCCGGCTATGGTTTCCGTGTGGTGGTATCCAGTTTTTTTGCCGATATTCATAAGAATAATGAGTTGAACAACTTTGTGCTGCCGGTGGTTGTAACCGAGGAGTTTCTGCAAGAGTTGTTTGCTTCGATAGAAGCGGACCCGAAGATGGAAGTGGAAGTGAATCTTCCCGAACAGACCATCACCAACAAGGCGACAGGTAAAAGTGAACATTTCGAAATCAACGCTTATAAGAAACTTTGTCTGATGAACGGACTGGACGATATCGATTTCTTGTTGAGCAATAAAAATAAAATAGAAGAATGGGAAAAGAAGGCGTGAAAATAGAAATCATGGACACAACGCTCCGTGACGGTGAACAGACCAGCGGAGTATCTTTTGTGCCTCATGAAAAACTAATGATCGCCCGTTTACTGTTGGAGGATTTAAAGGTAGACCGGGTAGAGGTTGCTTCGGCGCGTGTGTCGGACGGTGAGTTTGAAGCCGTGAAGATGATTTGCGACTGGGCAGCCCGCCGCAGTCTGCTTCATAAAGTGGAAGTGCTGGGCTTTGTTGACGGGCATACTTCTGTCGATTGGATTCAGCGTACCGGATGCCGTGTGATAAATCTGCTTTGCAAAGGTTCGCTGAAGCATTGTACGCAACAACTGAAAAAAAGACCCCGGAAGAACATCTTGAGGATATCATAAGTGTGGTGCATTATGCCGACGAACAGGATATAACCGTCAATGTTTATCTGGAAGATTGGAGCAACGGTATCAAAGATTCTCCCGAATATGTATTTCAGTTGATGGATGGATTGAAAGATACGGGTATCAAGCGTTTTATGCTGCCTGACACTTTGGGTATCCTGAATCCGTTGCAGGTAATTGAATATATGCGGAAGATGAAGAAGCATTATCCGAATATGCACTTCGATTTCCATGCGCACAATGACTATGATTTGGCAGTGAGTAATGTTCTTGCAGCGGTATTAAGCGGTGTCAAAAGGACTGCACACCACGATCAACGGACTGGGCGAACGAGCGGGAAATGCTCCCCTCGCAAGTGTGCAAGCCATCTTGAAAGATCATTTCAATGCAGCGACCAATATCGACGAGAGCCGTTTGAATGATGTCAGCCGGGTAGTGGAGTCCTATTCCGGTATTATGATTCCTGCCAATAAACCGATTGTGGGAGAGAATGTCTTTACACAAGTGGCAGGTGTGCACGCCGACGGCGATAATAAAAATAATCTCTACTGTAATGATTTGCTTCCCGAACGTTTTGGCCGCAAGCGCGAATATGCATTGGGTAAGACAAGCGGTAAAGCAAATATCCGTAAGAACCTCGAAGATCTCGGATTGGAGCTGGATGAAGATGCTATGCGCAAGGTAACGGAACGTATCATCGAGTTGGGCGACAAGAAAGAATTGGTTACACAGGAAGATTTGCCGTACATTGTTTCTGGATGTGTTGAAGCATGGATCAGTAGGTGAGAAGGTTAAACTGAAGAGCTATTTTGTGAATCTGGCTCATGGCTTGAAACCGATGGCTACGTTGAAGATAGAAATCAACGGGAAAGAGTACGAAGAGAGTTCAAGCGGAGATGGTCAGTATGATGCTTTTGTTCGTGCATTGCGTAAGATATATAAGGTGACATTGGGACGCAAATTCCCGATGTTGACCAATTATGCGGTGACAATCCCTCCCGGTGGGCGTACAGATGCATTTGTGCAGACAGTTATCACATGGAGTTATGACGAGCAGGTGTTCCGTACCCGTGGACTTGATGCCGATCAGACGGAAGCTGCCATCAAAGCTACTATGAAGATGTTGAACCTCATCGAAGATGAATACGAGAAGAGCAAGTGAGAAATAACGTGCCCAAAGAATGTTTTATAAGAATATATAAATAGAAGAATAAACGATTATGGATTTTAAAATTGCTGTATTAGCAGGCGACGGCATCGGACCGGAGATCTCTGTGCAAGGTGTAGATGTGATGAGTGCCGTTTGCGAGAAGTTTGGCCACAAAGTAAGTTACGAATATGCAATCTGCGGCGCGAATGCCATTGACGAGGTAGGAGATCCGTTCCCGGAAGAAACATATGAGGCTTGCAAGATGCAGATGCTGTTTTATTCTCTGCCGTAGGCGATCCGAAATTTGATAACGACCCTACTGCTAAGGTACGCCCGGAACAAGGTTTGTTGGCGATGCGTAAGAAATTGGGACTTTTCGCTAATATCCGTCCGGTGCAGACATTCAAATGCTTGATTCACAAATCACCGTTGCGTGCGGAACTGGTAGAAAATGCAGATTTTATCTGTATCCGTGAATTGACCGGTGGAATGTATTTCGGAGAGAAGTATCAGGACAATGACAAAGCGTATGATACCAACTATTATACTCGCCCGGAAATCGAACGTATCTTAAAGTGGCTTTTGAATATGCGATGAAGCGCAGAAAACACCTGACCGTGGTTGATAAGGCGAATGTCTTTGCTTCTTCCCGCCTGTGGCGTCAGATTGCACAGGAAATGGCTCCGAACTATCCGGAAGTGACTACAGACTATATGTTTGTGGACAATGCTGCAATGAAAATGATTCAGGACCCAGCTTTCTTCGATGTGATGGTAACGGAAAACACATTCGGTGATATTCTGACTGATGAAGGTTCTGTTATCAGCGGTTCTATGGGATTGCTTCCTTCGGCCTCCACAGGCGAGAGTACTCCGGTGTTCGAGCCGATTCACGGTTCATGGCCGCAGGCTAAAGGGTGAATATTGCTAATCCGTTGGCACAAATTCTTTCCGTAGCTATGTTATTTGAGTATTTCGATTGCAAAGAAGAAGGAGCGCTGATTCGTAAAGCAGTAGACGCTTCTCTGGACGAGAATGTACGTACACCGGAAATCCAGGTGGCTGACGGTGCCAAATACGGAACGAAAGAAGTGGGACAATGGATTGTAGATTACATTAAGAAAGCTTGATAAAAAGAATAATTGTATCAGGATAAAAAGTAAAAGCCTGGCATCGGATAACGGTGTCAGGCTTTTACTTTTTAGTTCGAAATTGTTGTGTTCTACCAACTTTTAATAGTGGAATATATAATGATCCCGAGCACTGTCAGCAATCCTACATAAATAGTGACTGACCATTGTTTTATATCTTTTCTCTTCGTACGGGTGGAAGGTTCCAAATAAATGGCTACTTTGTGAGCGATAGTACAGAATAACCAACCGCCGAATCCTCCGATAATACCTCCTACGAGTAAATCACCGGGATAATGTACCCCCAAGTATATACGTGTATAGCAGTTAAGTATTGCCCAAGTTACGATGAAAATACTTAGCCAACGTTTACGGAACAGGAATACTACATACATGGCAAGCCCTAATGAATTGGCCGCATGGCACGATGGGAAACCGTAGCTTCCTCCGCGGTAACCATTTACGATATATACCATATCTACAATCGGGTTTTCCGGATTGGCAGGACGTAGACGTGCTACGACCGGACGAATGATACTGCTGCACATCTGGTCGGCAAAGGTTATGGTAAGCGCGATCGCAGCCACGTAGCACAGGACTACCTTCCAGTGGAAGTTTTTTAATAAAATATATAATATGGTGGCATACATGGGAACCCAGATTAATTTACCCGTGAAGGAACTCATGAAATAATCCCAGAAAGGGGAATGTATGCCATTGAAAAACAAGAAGATATTTGTATCTATCTCCGAAAGGAATTGCACGATTTCGCTATGTATCATCCGGCTTTATTGATATATTTTTGAACGTTGCAAATATACAATAAAGAATAGTAAATGTCCTATATTACTTTATAAATATTCAATATAACTCATTTCTAGCGTTTCGCCAGGTCGTCGTAGAGCTTCTGCAGGAACGCTTTTCCTTTTTCCAGGTTAGCTCCTTTGGCGGTGCCTTCGTCCAGTTGCACAGTATTTGCGTCCAGATTGTATACTAATTGGTTGTCCGCAGTAATCATTCCGAAATAATTCGGCCGGGTGAAATATCCGAAATGAGGAGATGACGGATTCAGGATATCCTTGCTGAAAGTAAATTCATCGTGTGGCAGTCCTAGTTGTGAGAGCAGGGTGGCGGCAATGTCAATTTGCGAAGCATAAGTATCTACTACGAGAGGTTGTTTAATTGCACCTCCGATTAAAATCAGCGGAATGGTTTGTCCGTCCAGCGGATTTTCTATCGGGTATGGGTATGCACCCTGATGATCGGGAACGAGTACAAACAGTGTATTTTTCCATAACGGTGTTTCTTGATACTGTTTCACGAAATCTCCCACGCAACTATCGGCATACGCAAAAGAATTGAGGATTTTATCATCCAGCCGGTGAAACGGAACTTCAAAAGGTTCGTGGCTGCTTGAAGTCTGGACCAGTTTCAGGAATGGCTCTTCTTGTTTTTCTTCTTTCAGGTCTTTCATCAGGCGTTGGAACAAAACGTGATCTTGTGCTCCCCATTTTCCGGTACGTTCGGACAGAGGGAAATCTTTATCGGAAATAATCTTCTCGATACCGGAAGATACCAGGTAAGAGCGCATATTGGTAAAGTCGGCATCTCCTCCGTAATAGTATTCGAGGCTGTATCCTGCGTTTTTCAAGCTACGGGGGATCGAAGGAAGTTTGTCCGTCTTTTCGGGATATTTCATAATGCTGGTGCTCGGCTGTCCGGGATATCCGCTGATGATAGATGCCAGTCCGCGGTCTGTGCGGAAGCTGCTGCCGTAGAAGTTACTGAATAAGATACCTTCTTTGGCAAATTTATCCATGTTGACAGCTACATTCGGCTGCCCTCCGAAAGTTTCCATCAAGTGTGTGGAGAAACTCTCAAGGATAATGAAAATAATGTTCGGGCGTTGTGTATTCAATAATTGAGGGGATGCTGTCTGTTGCTGCGACAGGTTTGTCTACCATCTCTGCAAATAATTCGTCGGCTATTTTCGGGTCCATGAAGCGATACTGCTTATCGAAATTATTCTGATGGGTGGCAGAATACATGAAGCTGAATGCCGGATTAATGGCTGCATGATTCATGCGTTGATCCTGACTGAAATACACCTTGCTTAAATTCATGGTGGATACGCTGAATCCGCCCCGGATAGGGATGAAGAGTGCCGCTGTCAGCAAAAGCAGTGCAAGCGATACATTCTGGCGTCGATAAGGTATTTTCAGGGCCTTTTTCTCCCGGATAAGGACGTAATAGAAAATGAAGTATAAAATTGCTGCATAGATCAGCATTGATAAGATTCCCAATAGTACGAACCAAAAACTGACACTTGCCATGGCATCTTTGGGAGAAGAGAAAAAATAGAAAATAGGAGTGGCGTCCAGACGGAATCCCCAAAAGCCATACAATCCCAAGTCGATGATAAAGAGACAGGCCATGACAAAAGCTATGATTCCGAAATAACCTTGCCGGATACGGCGGAGCACGGATGAATCTGTCCAGGCGGAAGCAATGAGCAGGATGCCCGGAATAGCGGTCAGGTAGCCCGCAAGAGATAAATCCAGCGGTAGTCCGTGCCACATGACGCGGAAGTAGTCACCCAAAGATGCATTGGTATATAAGTCATGGTAGTAAGCCATGAAAATAGGTTTTTGAAGGACAAACAGAAGAACGAACAAAAAATAAGTCGTGAGAAATTGCAGAATTCTCTTTTTCATATCTGTAAACTTAAAAATATTGAACGGATACAAAGTTACTATACTTTTCGTTATCTTTCTCATGATGTAATATAAAACATACCTTTTTTTCCATATCTTTGTCGTGTATGTGACAAAAATGAAGTAATGAAATGGCTAAGATTGCGAAGAAACTAACAGATTTAGTGGGGAATACCCCTTTGATGGAACTTTCCGGTTATAGTGGAAAGTACGGTCTGGAACAAAATATTATCGCCAAACTGGAGGCTTTTAATCCGGCGGGAAGTGTAAAAGACAGAGTCGCTCTTTCGATGATTGAAGATGCGGAAGCTCGTGGAGCATTGAAACCCGGTGCAACGATTATCGAACCGACAAGCGGAAATACGGGAGTCGGACTGGCGATGGTGGCTACCATTAAAGGGTATCACTTGATATTGACTATGCCCGAAACGATGAGCCTGGAACGGCGGAATCTGTTGAAAGCGCTGGGTGCGCAGATTGTATTGACAGATGGGCTAGGAGGGATGGCAGCTTCCATTGCCAAGCGCAGGAGTTGCGTGACAGTATTCCCGGTTCGGTGATTTTACAGCAATTCGAGAATCCGGCCAATGCCGCCGTTCACGAGCGGACAACGGGTGAAGAGATTTGGAGGGATACAGACGGTGAAGTGGCCGTTTTTGTAGCCGGAGTGGGTACCGGGGGAACAGTCTGCGGGGTAGCCCGTGCTTTAAGAAACATAATCCGAATATTTATATTGTTGCTGTGGAACCTGCATCGTCTCCTGTGTTGGCAGGAGGAGAGGCGGCTTCGCATCGTATTCAAGGTATTGGAGCGAATTTTATCCCGAAGCTTTATGATGCTTCGGTGGTGGATGAAGTAATAGGTGTACCAGATGATGAAGCGATTCGTGCAGGACGTGAGTTAGCGGCAACAGAAGGTCTGTTGGCGGGTATTTCTTCGGGAGCAGCTGTGTATGCCGCCCGTCAACTGTTACAACGTCCGGAATTTAAGAACAAAAAAATAGTAGCGTTGTTACCTGATACGGGAGAGCGTTATTTGTCGACCGAATTGTTTGCTTTTGACGCATATCCATTGGATTAATTCATTCATTATAAAAAAGACCTGAACCATGGTAAGAATAATTATAGCTTTGCTTTTTTGTTTTCCGGCTGTTACCTTTGCGCAAACTTATCAGCAATTGTCCGAGAGAGCGATTGAGTGTATCGAAAAAGACAGTCTTCCCCAAGGCAGAGGAACTTTTGCTTCAGGCTTTGAAGCTGGAACCGAAGAATGCGAAAAATGCGTTGCTCTTTTCCAATCTGGGCTTGGTACAGCGTCGCCTGGGTGAGTATGACAAGGCGCTCGAATCCTATTCTTTTGCATTGAACTTCGCTCCGTTGGCAGTCCCGATTCTACTCGACCGTGCCGCCATCTACATGGAAATGGGGAAGACAGACCGTGCTTATACGGACTATTGCCGAGTGTTGGACGAAGACAAGCAGAATAAGGAAGCTTTGTTGATGCGTGCTTATATTTATGTGCTCCGCAGCGATTATCCGGCTGCGAGAATAGATTATAATCGTTTATTGGAACTCGACCCGCAGAGCTATAGCGGACGGCTGGGATGGCTACGTTGGAGCAGAAAGAAGGAAAATTCCGGGAAGCTCTTGAGATATTGAATAAGATGCTTGCGGCCACTCCTGAAGATGCGACGCTCTATATTGCCCGTGCCGATGTGGAACGTGAGATGAAACATGAAGATTTGGCATTGGTCGATTTGGAGGAAGCCATCCGGTTGGATGCTGCCTCGGCTGATGCTTATCTGTTGCGTGGGAATATCTATCTGGCACAGAAAAAGAAAGGACTTGCCAAAGCTGACTTTGAGAAAGCCATTTCATTGGGAGTGCCTCCGGCTGATTTGCACGAACAGCTTAAGCAGTGAGCGCCTTTTTGCTATGACGTATGATTATTCTACAAACTGCCTAATCAAATTAACGAAGTTAGTCAGGTGACTTTAATATATACCCGTATTTTTTTTTCTTCTTGTATTTACGAAATCCTTTCTCTTTTTTCTTTGTGTTCGCCGATACCGCTGATTTCTCCAAACTCTTCGATAGTGGTAGGACGGGAAATACTAAGCAGATGTAACACTTTGTCTGACAAGACGATATAGGCGGGCAAAGCTTCCTGATCGGCAAGTTGTTTTCTTAATCCTCGTAAGGCTTCGAACAAATCCTCGTTTTCTCCACCTTCCAGGCCGAAAGGAAGTACCTTTGCAACAACCACTTTTTTCTTTTTTCCTTTTTGAGTGGCGACTTCTTCGTGCCGGATGACTGCTAATGTTGCCTTAGCTCTCCCGAAGAGAAATATCACTTCCGCTTGCAGTAATTTTAAGATGGTTGTTTTCGTTATAAGCTATTTCAAAGTAGCCGAGTTGCAGCATTTGAAGCAGATAGTCCTGCCAGTCACGAGGAGGAATCTCCCGTCCGGCACCGAAAGTCTTTAGTTCCTGATACCCTTTTCCGGTCACTTCCGCCGAATAACTTCCACGGAGAATGTCAATCAGCACTCCTGTGCTGATTTGTTGTTCTGTGCGTGCGATGGCACTTAATGCCTTTTTGCACAATGACCGTACCGTCGAATCGTTGAGGGGGATTTTTACAAACATCGCAGTTACCGCAATCCTCTGTTGTTGTTTCTCCGAAGTAGCTTAATAAGATTCTTCGTCGGCAAATATCGGCCTCTGCGTATTGCTGCATACGTTGGAGCTTTTCCAGATTGATATTTTGCTGATTACTTTCCGAAGCGAATTTAGTAAGTAATATTAAGTCTCCTAATGAATAAAACAGGACAGTATTGCTGGGAAGTCCATCCCGTCCGGCACGTCCTATTTCCTGATAAAAACTTTCTATACTTTTAGGCAGGTTATAATGTATCACCCAGCGGACATTTGATTTATCAATCCCCATTCCAAAAGCAATGGTGGCACATACCACTTGTATGCGGTCGTTAATAAAATCATCCTGTGTCTCGTCCCGTTTCTGTGCGGACAATCCGGCATGATAGACTCCGCACCGAATTCCCTGCTTTTGCAACATCTGTGCCACGGTTTCTGTTTTACTCCGGCTCATGCAGTAAATAATCCCGCTTTCTCCCCCGTGGCGGTGGATAAATTCTAAGATAGCCTTGTTCTTCTCCTTCGCTTGAAATCCACGTTTCACAGTCAGGCTAATGTTGGGCCGGTCGAACGATGAGATGAAGATACGCGGATGGTTGAGATGTAATTGCCGTACAATGTCTTCGCGCGTGATTTTATCCGCAGTAGCGGTTAATGCAACGATCGGTATTTGCGGAAATTGTTGGTGAAGAACTCCCATTTGCGCATATTCCGGACGGAAGTCGTGTCCCCATTGTGAAATACAATGAGCTTCATCAATAGCAAACAGAGAGATGTTCATATCCCGCAACAAATAATCCTTTTCAGCTAAAAGTTTTTCCGGTGAAATGTAAAGCAGCTTCAGGCGTCCTTCGACACAGGCGCGACGGAGTTGGACATTTTCCGTTTCATCGTTACTGCTGTTCAGTGCTCCGGCAGCGATGCCATTGGCCTGCAATGCTTCCACCTGATCTTTCATCAGCGAGATAAGTGGTGAAACGACTACCGCAGTACCTTCGCAAAGCAATGCAGGAAGTTGGTAGCAGATTGATTTTCCCCCACCAGTAGGCATTAATACCAATGCATCCTGTTTGTTCAGGATGTGGCGGATGATTTCTTCTTGCAAAGGGCGGAAATTATCGTACCCGAAATATGTCTTTAAAGTCTCTCTCATTGATGCTGATTTATCCATGCTGCAAAGGTACATTTTTCTTTGGCAATTTTCATCATGTATAGATTTCAGTTTCTAAGATGAATTATATATAAGTTAAAGTTTCTTATTAATCAAACCAAATCTCTTTTTTCAAGGTTTTTGATTGTTTATTTAGAAAAAAAATGCACAAAATAATTGTGTGTTTAAAAAAAAAGTAAGACATTTGTAACATCTATGGTTGCAAATGAGCAATAATTAACAAAAAGAACAAACCCTAACCAGTTAATTCAATGAGTGATTTAGAGAACAAAAAAACGGAGGAAACTCCGAAAAAACGTCCCTACAATTTGAGGGAAAAGAAAGAAAAGAAGGCTGCATACAGGTCATTAATCAGACCGGAACTGGCAGACGAGTTGTATGACAAGATTTTGAACATCATTGTTGTACAGAAAAAGTACAAGGATCCTGACTATTCAGCAAAGGACTTGGCGAAAGAATTGAAGACGAATACTCGTTACCTTTCTGCAGTAGTAAACTCACGCTTTGGCATGAACTATTCTTGCCTGTTGAATGAATACAGAGTAAAAGATGCTTTGCATTTATTGACGGACAAACGTTATGCCGACAAAAATGTGGAAGAAATTAGCGCTATGGTTGGCTTTGCAAATCGTCAATCTTTTTACGCTGCATTTTACAAAAACATAGGTGAGACTCCTAACGGTTATCGCAAAAGACATTTGGAAGATAAGAAATAATTGCGCGTTCCGAAACTACTCAAAAGGAATTACCTCTAAATGAAAGATTTTGGAGATAATTCCTTTTCTCATTTTAATTAATCAATACTAACATTATGAGAAAACATCTGATTTCAATGCGGTGACCGCCACGCTCTTATCATCGTGCGGAGGAGCCAAAACAACAACTGCTGAGGCAGATAAATTTGATTATACAGTGGAACAATTTGCTGACTTACAGATATTGCGTTACAAGGTTCCCGGATTCGAGGAACTGACGCTGAAACAGAAGGAACTGATTTATTACCTGACACAGGCTGCTCTGGAAGGAAGGGATATCCTGTTTGATCAGAATGGAAAGTATAATTTGAGAATCCATCGGATGCTCGAAGCAGTATATACAAACTATCAGGGGAGATAAAACAACGCCTGATTTTAAAAACATGGAGGTGTATCTTGAAAAGGGTATGGTTCTCCAATGGTATTTATCATCACTATGGTACGGAGAAATTCGTGCCGAACTTCTCGCAGAATTCTTGAAACAGGCCGTACTCGGTATGGATGCCAAGTTGCTGCCGCTGGAGAAAGGGCAGACTGCCGATCAACTCTGTGCCGAGCTGTTCCCGGTGATTTTTGATCCGGCAGTTATGCCGAAACGGGTGAATCAGGCGGATGGTGAAGATCTTGTATTGACTTCGGCTTGTAACTATTACGACGGAGTGACGCAGAAAGAGGCAGAACGTTTTTATAGTGATATGAAAGACCCGAAAGACGAAACACCGGTTTCTTACGGGCTGAACAGTCGCTTGGTAAAAGAAAACGGAAAGTTGAAGAGAAGGTTTGGAAAGTAGGCGGACTCTATACACAGGCAATAGAAAAGATTGTTTATTGGCTGAAGAAGGCGGAAGGTGTAGCAGAGAATGAGGCACAAAAGGCCGTCATCACCAAGCTGATTCAATTCTATGAAACAGGCAATCTGAAAGATTTCGATGAATATGCCATTCTTTGGGTGAAAGACTTTGATTCACGAATCGACTTTGTGAATGGATTTACTGAAAGTTACGGCGACCCGCTGGGTATGAAAGCGAGCTGGGAATCTTTGGTGAACTTCAAAGATCTGGAATCTACACACCGTACGGAGATTATCAGCAGTAACGCGCAGTGGTTTGAAGATCATTCTCCGGTAGATAAATCTTTCAAGAAAGAAAAGGTAAAAGGGGTATCGGCTAAAGTGATTACTGCTGCTATCCTTGCAGGTGATCTTTACCCGGCAACGGCTATCGGTATCAATCTGCCGAATGCAAACTGGATTCGTGCTCACCACGGCTCTAAGTCGGTAACTATCGGCAATATAACAGACGCTTATAATAAAGCCGCTCACGGAAACGGATTCAACGAAGAATTTGTTTATAGCGATGCGGAAATACAACTGATCGATGCGTATTCTGATTTAACGGATGAGCTGCATACGGACTTGCACGAATGTTTGGGACACGGTTCCGGTAAGTTGCTTCCGGGAGTAGACCCGGATGCATTAAAGCATACGGCTCTACTATCGAAGAGGCGCGTGCTGACTTATTCGGATTGTATTATGTGGCTGATCCCAAGCTGGTGGAACTGGGATTCTCTCTTCTCCCGATGCTTATAAGGCTCAATACTATACTTATCTGATGAACGGTCTGATGACACAGTTGGTACGTATCGAACCGGGAAATACCGTTGAAGAGGCCCACATGCGCAATCGCCAGCTGATTGCCCGTTGGGTGTTTGAGGAAGGTGCTGCCGATAAAGTGGTCGAATTGGTGAAGAAAGACGGAAAGACGTATGTCGTAATCAATGACTACCAGAAAGTGCGTGAACTTTTCGGCGAACTATTAGCTGAAATTCAGCGAATCAAATCGACAGGCGACTTTGAAGGTGCTCGTTCATTGGTAGAAAACTATGCGGTGAAAGTGGATCCGGTTTTGCATGCCGAAGTTCTGGAACGCTATAAGAAGTTGAATCTAGCTCCTTATAAAGGCTTTGTGAATCCGAAATACGAACTGGTGACAGATGAAAACGGAAACGTTACAGATGTCACGGTGGATTATAGTGAAGGTTATGTAGAGCAAATGTTGCGTTACAGCAAGGATTACTCTCCATTGCCTTCGGTAAACAACTAATCGGGATATGGATATAAAAGAACAATTGAAAGATATCAAGAACACAGCTCCGTCTCTCTATGAACGGGGCTGTGTCCCAAAGTATGCGTGAGAAAGGGCTGCTCTACAAACTCAATTTCGGTGTAGAACTGCCCCGTATCAAGATGATTGCCGAAGGCTATGAGAAGAATCATGACCTGGCGCAAGCCTCTGTGGAAAGAGGATATCCGCGAGTGTAAGATTCTGGCGGGAATGCTTCAGCCGATTGAAACGTTTTATCCGGAGATAGCCGATATTTGGGTGGAGGACATCCGGAATATCGAAATAGCCGAGCTGACTTGCATGAATCTCTTTCAGCATTTACCGTATGCTCCCTGCCAAATCTCTTCACTGGATGGCCGATGAACGGGAGTATGTGCAAACCTGCGGTTTCTGACTGCTGCCCGTCTCCTGATGAAGAAAGGTGATATGACGGAACGCGCCTCAGGCGAATTACTCGATCAGGCAATCTGTGCAGTACATTCCAAGAGTTATCACGTGCGTAACGCTGCGTTATTGGTGATCCGTAAGTATATGCAGCATAGTGAGGAACATGCCTTTCAAGTATGCCGTCTGGTAGAGGGAATGGCTGATTCTACCTTGAAGCGGAGCAGATACTTTATAATATGGTAAAAGAAGAGGCTGAGATTTATAATATAATAAGACTCATGATTGTATAAGGTGATAGGGGGACGGACTTGACCATAACTTTATCACCTTATTATTTAATATTGTATTTTCTTTTAAAAAACTGAGGAATTTCTTTTGCTTTCCGCAAAAAAGGCTTAACTTTGTTCGCGCTAATTTTGGCTGATAATGGAAACTCAAAACGTGAAAGATACAGTAAGGCAGATATTCACTGAATATCTCACTGCGAACGGGCATCGAAAGACTCCTGAACGCTACGCCATACTCGATACTATCTATTCTATCGACGGACACTTCGATATCGATATGCTCTATTCACGGATGATGGATCAGGAGAATTTCCGGGTGAGCCGTGCAACTCTTTACAACACTATTATTCTCCTTATCAATGCACGGCTGGTCATCAAGCATCAGTTCGGTACTTCTTCCCAATACGAAAAATCATACAATCGTGAGACGCATCATCACCAGATATGTACTCAGTGCGGTAAAGTGACTGAGTTTCAGAACGAGGAGTTGCAGCATGCCATTGAAAATACGAAATTAAGCCGCTTCCAGCTTTCGCATTACTCCTTATATATATATGGTATATGCAGCAAGTGCGACAGAGCTAACAAACGGAAAAAAGTCAGTAACAACAATAAAAAAGAAAAATGAAAGTAGATGTTCTATTAGGATTACAATGGGGCGACGAAGGTAAAGGAAAAGTAGTCGACGTATTAACACCTAAGTACGATGTGGTTGCTCGTTTTCAGGGCGGCCCGAATGCCGGTCACACGCTTGAGTTCGAAGGACAGAAGTATGTACTCCGTTCTATTCCTTCCGGTATTTTTCAGGGAAACAAGGTAAACATCATCGGTAATGGTGTGGTACTTGACCCGGCACTGTTTAAGGCAGAAGCAGAAGCGCTTGAAGCATCGGGGCATCCGCTGAAAGAACGTTTGCACATCTCAAAGAAAGCTCATCTTATTCTTCCGACACACCGCATCCTGGACGCTGCATATGAAGCAGCCAAAGGCGACGCCAAAGTAGGAACTACCGGCAAGGGTATCGGCCCTACTTATACGGATAAAGTTAGCCGTAACGGTGTTCGTGTAGGTGATATTCTTCATAACTTCGACCAGAAGTATGCTGCTGCGAAAGCTCGTCACGAACAAATCCTGAAAAGCCTGAACTACGAATATGATCTTACTGAACTGGAAAAGGCATGGTTGGAAGGTATCGAATATCTGAAACAGTTCCATTTCGTAGATAGCGAACATGAAGTGAATAACCTGTTGAAGGACGGTAAGAGCGTTCTTTGTGAAGGTGCACAAGGTACTATGCTTGATATCGACTTCGGTTCGTATCCGTTTGTTACTTCTTCCAATACAGTTTGTGCCGGTAGCCTGCACCGGACTTGGAGTGGCACCTAACCGTATCGGAGAAGTTTACGGTATCTTCAAGGCATATTGTACTCGCGTAGGTGCCGGTCCTTTCCCGACTGAACTGTTTGACGAAACAGGAGACAAGATGTGTACTTTGGGACATGAGTTCGGTTCTGTAACAGGACGTAAGCGTCGTTGTGGATGGATTGACCTGGTAGCTCTGAAATATTCCGTTATGATAAACGGAGTTACCAAACTGATAATGATGAAGAGCGATGTGCTCGATACTTTCGAAACAATCAAGGCGTGCGTTGCTTACAAAGTGAACGGCGAGGAGATTGACTACTTCCCGTTCGACATCACTGAAGGTGTTGAACCCGTATATGTAGAGCTTCCCGGCTGGCAAACGGATATGACAAAGATGCAGAGCGAAGATGAATTCCCCGGAAGAATTCAACGCTTACCTGACTTTCCTGGAAGAACAACTTGGTGTAGAAATCAAGATTGTATCCGTAGGACCGGACAGAGCGCAGACCATCGAACGTTATACTGAAGAATAACCATTGATTTATTATATGGAGGAAAGGCGGAGATTGAAGAAAAACTCCGCCTTTTTTATTCAAGCCTTTGTAGTCTATTCTAAACACACAGAAAAATAATGTACGCCTTATGAAAACACGTTTTATTACTTTCCTTTTGTTGTTCGTCATGAACTTGGGAGCATTTGCGCAGTCTTCCTTATTAGCCTGCCGAAGAGAATCTGAAAGCACGGCAGGAATTTCAGGATAATAAATTTGGTATTTTCCTTCATTGGGGGCTGTATGCAATGCTTGCTACCGGTGAATGGACTATGACAAACATAAATCTGAATTATAAAGAGTATGCCAAACTGGCAGGCGGATTTTATCCATCCAAGTTTAATGCGGACAAGTGGGTGCCATCTATCAAGGCTTCAGGAGCCAAATATATCTGTTTCACGAGCCGTCACCACGAGGGTTTCTCGATGTTCGACACCAAGTATTCGGATTATAATGTGGTGAAAGCTACTCCTTTCAAAAGAGACATTGTGAAGGAGCTTGCTGCAGCCTGTGCCAAGCAGGGCATCAAGCTCCATTTTTATTATTCGCATCTTGACTGGGCGCGTGAGGACTATCCCTGGGGACGTACAGGACAGGGGACGGGACGTTCGAACTCGAAAGGGGACTGGAAAAGCTATTATCAATTTATGAATAACCAGTTGACGGAGTTACTTACGAACTACGGTCCGTAGGTGCTATCTGGTTTGACGGATGGTGGGATCAAGATCCTAAATCTTTTAACTGGGAATTACCAGAGCAGTATGCTTTGATTCATAAGCTCCAACCGGGCTGCCTGGTCGGAAACAATCATCATCAGACGCCTTTTGACGGTGAGGATATTCAGATCTTCGAACGTGACCTGCCGGGTGAGAATACGGCGGGGCTCTCTGGACAGGATGTAAGTCACCTGCCGCTGGAAACTTGTGAAACGATGAATGGGATGTGGGGGTATAAGATTACCGACCAGAATTATAAATCTACCAAGACATTGATTCACTATCTGGTGAAGGCAGCCGGTAAGAATGCCAATCTTCTGATGAACATCGGTCCTCAACCTGACGGAGAACTTCCTGCAGTGGCAGTGCAACGTTTGCAGAGATGGGCGAGTGGATGAAACAATACGGAGAGACAATTTATGGAACACGTGGCGGCATAGTTGCGCCGCACGATTGGGGAGTGACAACACAAAAAGGGAACAAGCTCTATGTACATATCCTCGACCTGAAAGATGCGGCTTTGTTCCTGCCATTGACAGGCAAGAAGGTTAAGAAAGCAGTCTTGTTTAAAGATCAGTCTCCGGTTCGTTTCACAAAGACGAAAGCGGGCGTTCTGCTGGAATTCGCGGAAGTCCCGAAAGATATTGACTATGTAGTAGAACTGACGATTGACTAATTTTTAGCTAATTCTTCATAAAAGCACGGGGAAACTATTCTGACATTGAACGTTTCCCCTTATTTTTGGCAAACAATTTGTTTATAGATATAGAGTAATAATTAAAACGAAAAGTATATGATGTCTTATTGGGTATTATTTATAGGAATTGCCGTAGTCAGTTGGCTGGTGCAGATGAATTTGCAGAACAAATTCAAGAAGTACTCCAAGATTCCTACAGGAAACGGAATGACAGGACGCGACGTTGCTTTAAAGATGTTGCATGACAATGGAATTTATGATGTGCAGGTAACACATACGCCGGACGGTTGACCGACCACTATAATCCGGCAAATAAAACGGTGAATTTGAGTGAAGGTGTGTATGAAAGTAACAGTATAATGGCAGCTGCCGTAGCAGCTCACGAATGTGGACGCTGTACAACACGCACGCATGTATGCTCCGCTGAAGATGCGTAGTGCGTTGGTTCCGGTTGTGAACTTTGCTTCTTCCATTATGACGTGGGTATTGTTGGGTGGTATCTTGTGATAAACTCTTTCCCGCAGTTATTGCTGGCAGGTATTATCCTGTTTGCTATGACTACGCTGTTTAGCTTTATCACGCTTCCGGTGGAAATCAATGCAAGTAAGCGTGCATTGGTATGGTTGAGTTCATCCGGGATCACCAACTCGTACAATCATACACAGGCAGAAGACGCTCTTCGTTCTGCTGCTTACACCTATGTAGTAGCTGCGTTGGGTTCATTGGCTACGTTGATTTACTATATTATGATCTTCATGGGTAGAAGAGACTAAAAAACTTCTCCATAAAAAAAAAGAAAAGTTTTTAGTCCGCATCCATAGAATAAAGGGATCCTCCGCAGTCTTTCCGAAGACTATGGAGGATTTTTTATATAGTTTGGAGGACTTGTTTGAGTGTTTCTTTACGATATTTAGGGGATGGACACAATACGGGTGATTTTTCAGATATATGTAAGTGTTGCTCGGAAATTTGCAGTAAATTTGCGCAATTAAAATTATAAACAGTAATATTATGGCAGCAAAACCAAGTATTCCTAAAGGAACTCGTGACTTCTCGCCGGTAGAAATGGCGAAGCGTAATTATATATTCAATACGATTCGTGATGTATATCATCTTTATGGTTTCCAGCAGATAGAAACTCCGTCGATGGAAATGCTTTCTACACTCATGGGAAAGTACGGAGATGAGGGCGATAAACTACTCTTTAAGATTCAGAATTCGGGAGATTACTTTTCCGGTATTACTGACGAGGAATTGTTAAGCCGTAATGCTGCAAAGCTGGCAAGCAAATTCTGTGAGAAAGGATTGCGTTACGACTTGACTGTGCCTTTTGCCCGTTATGTAGTGATGCATCGTGACGAGATCACGTTCCCTTCAAGCGCTATCAGATTCAGCCGGTATGGCGTGCTGACCGTCCGCAGAAAGGGCGTTATCGTGAGTTTTATCAATGTGATGCTGACGTGGTAGGAAGTGATTCATTACTGAACGAGGTAGAACTGATGCAGATTGTCGATACTGTTTTCAGTCGTTTTAATATTCGTGTATGTATTAAGATAATCAACCGTAAGATTCTTTCCGGTATCGCTGAGATTATAGGTGAATCGGATAAGATCGTAGATATTACTGTAGCGATTGACAAACTGGATAAAATAGGTCTGGATAATGTAAATGCCGAACTGAAAGAGAAAGGAATCAGTGATGAGGCTATTGCCAAGTTGCAGCCGATTATTCTCCTTAGCGGTACGAATGCGGAAAAGTTGGCAACATTGAAGAATGTATTATCGGCCAGTGAAGTAGGGCTGAAGGGAGTGGAAGAGAGCGAATTTATCCTGAATACATTGGAAACAATGGGCTTGAAGAATGAAATCGAGCTTGACCTGACTTTAGCACGCGGGCTGAACTATTATACCGGAGCTATTTTCGAAGTCAAGGCACTGGACGTACAGATCGGCAGTATCACTGGTGGTGGTCGTTATGATAATCTGACCGGAGTATTTGGTATGGCAGGAGTGTCGGGAGTGGGTATCTCTTTTGGTGCAGACCGTATCTTTGACGTGCTGAACCAACTTGAACTTTATCCGAAAGAAGCTGTAAATGGAACAGAACTTCTATTCATCAACTTCGGCGAAAAGGAAGCGGCTTTCATCAACTTCGGGTATCCGAAAATCTTCCCGGATGCCTCCAAGATGAAAAAAAAACAAATGAGCTTCATACTGTATACTTTCACCTTGTCGTAATTGGTACACGGCAGCGTTTGAATAAAGCAAAGGCAGCGGCATGTCAATAGCCCCAGTTTCTCCCCAATAGCTGGTCACATCGCTTTGAGACACGGCATACAAAGATGCGTTTGAGTTTGCAGATACATGAATCCTCCGTAGGAAGCACCGAGACATCCGATTCGTTTTTCGTTTACAAACGGGTGTTCCTTGCAGAACTGTTTTGTTCCTTCAATAATATCGTCAGCAGTACGTTTTCCCCACGCGTTGACGTGGCGTGCAGAAAATTCCTGTCCGAAACCGATAGTACCGCTAGGCTGAATCACATACACTACATAGTCGCGTGAAGCGAACAGTTGGGCACAATACGGATTACTGATGCCACGTGTCGTAGGAGTGGTTCCGCCATAGTAATATACAAGCATCGGATATTTCTTATTCGGGTCGAAGTTGGGCGGCAGGCACATCTTTCCGGTGATTACCGTTCCGTCCGAGGCCGTAAAGTTCCACGGTTCGGTTTTACCTAATTCTATCTGGTCGAGAATTGGCTTCAATGGGTCGGCCAGTAACCGGGAAGTTTTTTTCTTCATGTCATAGAGATAGGCTACTCCGGCATTGTAGTCCGATTGACCGATGTAAGCGGCGATTCCCGGATTGTATTCCGATAAGGTGAAAGCGCTGGTAACATCCGTTTCAAGGTTCAGCTTCTCAAAACTGTTGTTTTTGCTTCGGAGAATAACGATAGATGTTCTTGCAATCGCCATCGTCCGTATTGAAATAGATGCACCCATCGCCGATTCCATTGCAGAGGGCTGACTGTCGGATTAAAGTCTTTGGTAATCGGCTGTATCTTGCGGGTACTCAAATCCATAATAAAGGCTTGAGTATCGAAATCATTGGCAATAGGGTGGTTGCCACAATTCTTTCCGATGCCGCCGAACGCTTCGGGGCTTGCCGGTCAGCAATAACTGCTTGCCGTCCGGTGAATAGCTGGCACCTCCCAGGAAGCGTTCGTCGTGGAAAAGAGTGTCAACCTTCAACGTTTCCAAATCTACCTGATAAAGTGAGGACAGAGAGAACGGACGTTGAGTGATGTTTTCTTTGGATGTACTATATATCATAAATTTCCCATCGGGAGAAATATCCTGTAAGTAAGTGCTATGGTTACCATAAGTCAACCGTTCGGAAACACCGTTGGCTATGTTATATTTAGCCAGGAAGCTTCGTCCGCGAGTGTTGGGAATACGGTCTGCCGGGCTGACGATACGGCGGAGAGCACCTTGTTCTTTTTCTCCTTCTTCTCTGGGGTAATAGATCAGGAAGTCTTCGTTGGGCGACCATCTGAAACTCTGTTCGGGAATCCCTTTCAAGAGAGTTTTCTTCGTTCAGTGTAGCAGGGTCGAGCGTGATAACGTCATTTCCGCTAAGCGCTGTTACGGTATAATAGAGTTTGTCGCTTTTGGGCATCCAACGCATACCGTCTCTTGCATTATCCAAAAGAACCTTTTCCGGTTTTCAGCTCCGTGAGCTGACAGTATGTACGCGAGCGTTTGGCAGCATGGTTGTTCCAATAACGGGTCAGCAGAGTATTTTCCACTCGGAGAGATCGCAACGGAGATAACACGGTTGCCGTACACTGTATTATCCAGTGAAAAACGCTTCTTTGCATTCGGATCTAGTGTGCAGGCGATATCCTTGAATTTATTGTCCTTGATAAACTCGCATTTCAGGGTAGGAGCAGCTTTGTCTTCTGCGGTGGAAAGCAATTTGATTGTGATTTCATAATCTCTTTCCGGTTCCAGAGTAAGAGCTATATCCCGAGAGGAGGCAGAACTGATACTATCTTCGGCGGCGTCCTTTGTCTGCTTGGAAACTTCGTCGATAAAGACTTCCCAGCGGACGGGAGAAGTAACTTTCAATTTTCCTTTCAGGAAACGTTCCGCCCTGATCTGTGTTTTAAGTACATAAATCTTGCTGTTTTTGTCAGCCTTATCCAATGTTAGATACCCTGCCGTGTCAACGGTCAGTGATTGCAGGGGCGCATCAGGGAGGTCGAGTACTACCGGAGTTTTAAGCAACATCTTGGTTGAATGCTTTCTCCTTTCGGGTTGATACTGTCGTTCATGATAGGTGTACGAACCTCAATAGCGTCGCGGACTTTGTATTGTGTCACTCTTTCCTGCGCCTGGAGAGTGAGTCCGGTCAACAGAAAAATGGCTAAAGCCACTTCTTTTTTTTCATGTGTTGTGTATTAAATTAAATAATATGATTAATTAGGTAGCAAATGTAAACTTAATGTTCTTAGTATACAACCAAAACAGCTCTTTTTTTTAGTATTCAATCCGATCTAATATCCCATTGAGGAAAGCAATGGCTACTCCATAGTTTGTCATGGGAATATTTTGCTTTCGGGCTAACTCGATACGGCTGAGTACATATTTACGGTTGAACATACATGCCCCACAGTGAATCACTAAAGAATAAGGTGTCAGGTCTTGTGGAAAGTCTGTTCCGCCCACGATGTCTATTTGCAGTTTCTCACCGATACGTTTTCTCAGTAAGCGGGGAAGTTTCACCCGCCCGATATCCTCGGAAAGAGGGGCATGGGTACAGGCTTCGGCTATTAGCACACGTGATGATTCGGTCAGCATCTCAATAGCGGCCGCACTTCTCACATAATAATGAATATCTCCCTTTATATCCGGCGAAAAGCACAGAAAAGGACGTAAGTTTGCTCTCTTCCGGTTTTTGCTCGTAGACTGTTTTGAAAACCTGCGAATCCGTAATAATCAATTTGGGAGGATGAGCAAAGGGCGTGTAATGTTTCCGGCAACTTGTCGGTGGTACAGGTGGCAATCAGACATTTCTTGTCCAGCAATTCACGAATCGTCTGTACTTGCGGCAGGATGAGCCGGCCTTTGGGAGCCTGTATGTCCTGTGGCATTACGAGAAGTACGAGGTCATTCTCTGCGACTAACGTTCCGGTGATACTTTGCTGGCCGAAATCCGGAGGAGTTTTTCCAGTATAGTCCGGCGGATCTGTTCGATCCCTGTTTTCTCTTTTGCACTGATTAGGACAGGAGTATCTCCGAAACTTTCTCTGACTTTGATAGCCAACGCCTGTGAATCTTTCCGTATATCTGTTTTGTTTATCAGCAGAATCGTCGGAATCCCTTTAGCCTTTAACTGTTCCAGCCAGTAAAGTTCTTCTGTAAAATCGGGCTCCTTTGTCTCCTTTGAAAGCTCGGCAGACGTATCGCCTCCACAAAATAAGATAGCCATATCTGTTTTCTCTACCGCTTTCCATGTGCGTTCAATACGCATTCGCCCAAGTTCGCCTTCATCGTCGAATCCCGGTGTATCGATAAACAGGCACGGACCGATACCGTGAATTTCCATGGCTTTCGCTACCGGGTCGGTGGTTGTTCCTGGAGTATCCGAGACGAGCGCAGTGTCCTGTCCTGTCAAAGCGTTGATAAGAGAAGACTTGCCACTGTTTCGTCTGCCGAAAAGAGCTATGTGAAGCCTGTTGGCGTTAGGGGTATCTGTTAAACTCATAATCGAAAATCTCTTTTGCCTTCGGCGATTGCTTTTAAGTTACGTATGGCGATTTCTCTGATTTTGGGATTCGGAATATGTTCCGTTTCCTTTTCAATCAGTTTCAGCCCTTTTTTCCGGGTGTCTTCGGAGGCATAATCTTCCAGATACTCTTTCAGTGTCATTAAGGCATTCGGGGCACAGCAGTTTGCTATCTGTCCGGATTTGACGAGCGACATGAAACGGTCGCCCGTTCTTCCTTCGCGGTAACAGGCAGTACAGAAGCTGGGGATATGCCCGAGATCGAGCAGCCAGTTGACAACCTCGTCCAGTGTCCGTGTGTCACTGACATCGAACTGTGCGGAATTGTTCTCCGGCAGTTCTCTTTTCCGCATACCCTCCGACACTGGTACGCGAACCGCCGCTGATTTGTGAAATGCCCAGTTCGAGGACCTTCTTGCGTGACTCCTGTGATTCGCGGGTCGAAATAATCATTCCGGTATATGGAACGGCTATCCGGATAACGGCTACAATCTTGCTGAATATCTCGTCCGAGATAGCATTGGGAAAATCCCCTGCATCAATATCATCTGCCGAGCAGATGCGCGGAACGCTGATCGTATGCGGACCTACGCCGAATCTGGCTTCCAGATGTTCGGCGTGCATCAGCAGTCCGGTAAAGTCATAACGGTATGTATTCAGTCCGAAGAGAACGCCTACCCCTACATCGTCAATACCCCCTTCCATAGCGCGGTCCATTGCTTCGGTATGATAAGCATAGTTACTTTTCGGTCCGGTGGGGTGGAGAGCTTCGTAGTTCTCTTTATGATAAGTTTCCTGAAACAATATATACGTGCCGATGCCGGCATCTTTTTCAACCGGCGATAGTTCTCTACGGTAGTGGCGGCGATATTTACGTTCACCCGGCGGATAGCCCCGTTTTTATGTTTGATACCGTAAATCGTCCGGATAGATTCCAGAATATATTCTATCGGATTCAGGGTGGGATGTTCTCCTGCTTCGAGTGCCAGGCGCTTGTGCCCCATATCCTGTAAGGCAATCACTTCCTGACGGATCTCTTCTTGTGTCAGTTTCTTGCGGGCAATCGTTTTGTTCTTGGCATGATACGGGCAGTAGGTACAGCCGTTGACGCAATAGTTCGAGAGGTACAGCGGTGCAAACATTACGATACGGTTGCCGTAAAACTTTTGTTTGATTTCTTTGGCGAGATGAAAGATGTGTTCTATCAGATCGGGCTGGTCACATTCCAATAGGACGGCTGCTTCCCGATGTGTCAGTCCTTTACATAGAGCAGCTTTTTCAATCAGTTGTTCAATCAGTGCACGGTTGTCTTTGTTGGTCCGTGCATATTCCAGTGTTTCCAGAATTTCTTCATGGTGGATGAATTCTTCTGCTTCAGGTGAATCTACTTTGTATGTCATAATCTATTCTAAACTTCTAAGTTCCAACTAACTGACTTCTAACTGTCAACCGTTTTAAAATCTCCTCTGGAGAAAGAAATCTCGTAGCCGATGTTATGTAATTGTTGTTGCAATATCCTGATTCCTTCTGCCGATTCAGCTCCGAGGGAGGCTTTGTTATTATATAAGGTATACTTTTTCCGTTCCTTCTGTGGCGACAGATTGGGCATGACTACATTTGCTCCTGCCAATATCCCCCGTTCCCGTCCGTCGGGAGTCAGTGTAGCCAGAGCTGTTGTCGATGGAATCAGTGCCGATGGGTGCATCAGGCGGAAGATAGACAATAAGAGCAGTGTCTGTTCGAGCGTTCCGCTGGAATATCGGGCAAAAGGCGTATCCTGATGAGGCAGAAAAGGACCGATGCCGATCATTTCAGGACGGAGTTTTTCGATAAACAGAATGTCTTGAATCAGATGTTCTACAGTCTGTCCCGGACTACCGACCATAATTCCCGTTCCGGTTTGATACCCTGTTTCTTTTAAGTTTTGCAGGCATTGCAGGCGTTGCTTGCCGGACATTCCGGCAGGGTGCAGTTGGCTGTAATGCGTCGCGTCGTAAGTTTCGTGCCGTAACAGGTAGCGATTGGCTCCAGCGTGAAAGAAACGTTCATACGCTTCGCGTGACTTTTCGCCGAGTGATAGCGTAATGGCACAGTCCGGATAATGCCGCCGTATGGCGGCAACGATTGTCCTCTATGCGGTCGTCCGTCAGTGCAGGATCTTCTCCCCTTGCAGGACAAAAGTCCGGAATCCCAGTGCGTATCCTTGTTTGCAGCAATCCAGAATACTTTCCGGACTCAGCCGGTAACGTGCTACGTGCGGATTACCTTTCCGGATGCCGCAGTAATAGCAGTTGTTCCGGCAGCAATTACTTATTTCAATCAGTCCACGGATATAAATCCGGTTTCCGAAATGCCGGAGGCTGACCTCCCGTGCCTGTTCGTTAATGATTCGCAGGAGTCCGCGTCACATCCGGTCAACAGTTGCCGGAATTCTTCGGGTCGAAGAGTTCTTTTCCTGCCGTAGTTTATCTATCCATTGTCTCATAGCTTTCTTTCCGCTTGAGCAGCTCTTGTGCTAATTGACGACGTCCCGAAACAATGTCGTTGTGCGTACTCGGTCCGGTGATACAGCCACCTTCGCAAGCCATGACTTCAATAAATTGTCCGGCTGCCTTTCCGGTCTTGGCACAGGCACGCAGCAGGGCTATGTTCTTTTATTGATATCCGACACTTGGATCGCGTTTATCTTTTCCGCTTCTTCTTTCAGGTATGCTTTGACAGCTCCCATTACACCGCCGGCTTGTGCGAAACCGTGTGCTTCGCGGACGGAAGTATGCAGTATAGAGAAAGCCTGTGTCTGCTCCAGTTGGATGTCCAACCCGTCAAGAATGGAACCCACCTCTTCGAATGTCAGGATATAGTCTACAGCATCGTCACGGCGTACCTCTTTACGTTTGGCTACGCATGGACCTACGAATACGATTTTTGCATCCGGGTGCTTCTCTTTGGCGATCCGTGCCGCATAATACATCGGCGAACCGGTGGTGGAAACGTATGGTTTCATCCCCGGAATATGTTTTTCTACCAGTTCGATGTAAGAAGGGCAGCAGGAAGTAGTCATGAAACTTTGTCCTTTTTCCAACTTCTCCAGTAACTCGTGTGCTTCGTTGCTGGTAGTCGACATTGCTCCTTCGGCCACTTCAATCACATCGGTAAATCCTATTTCTTTAAAAGCTCCATATACTTGTTCGATCGAAGTCTTGAACTGCCCGAGGATAGACGGAGCAATAATAGCCACCATTTTCTCTCCTTTACGGATTCGTTGCAAAACGTCGAATGTCTGTGAAATCTCGAAGATAGCACCGAACGGACAAGCATTCATGCACTTTCCGCAATATATACATTTGCTTTCGTCGATATGCTCTATTCCGTGTTCATCTTTACTGATAGCTTTCACCGGACAGGATTCTTCGCAAGGCACAGGAATATAGACGATGGCATGATACGGGCAACTCTTATGACAGATACCGCAACTGATAAACGTCTCATGGTCGATCATTGCCTGACCGTTTTCTTGAAACGTATTGCATCCTTGGGGCAATTCATATAGCAGCTGCGTGCCACACATCCGCGACAAAGGTTGGTTATTTCATAATTAATCTGTATGCAGGAAGAACACGCTTCGTCAATGACGCACATTATATTTTCTTTATCCGGTTCCGGGACGGCTCAATGCTATGCTGCGCATATTCGGAGAGAGGAGTTACTTCGTCATGTTCGTCTGTCATGTCCAGTCCCATTAGGGGGAACATCTTGTATCTCCACACGGCTCGTTCTTTATGTACACAACAGCGTCCCAGAGGCTTTTGACTTGCGTGGGCTCAATTCAATAGGAAGCCGGTCTATTTTTTCTACTAACTGGTCGTTTTTCCAGAGTCTTACAAGGTCAGCCAGCAACTTGTGCCGGACAATCATAATGTTATTCGTAAATGCCATATTGTAATTAAGGGGTTGTTAGCGGATGCAAAGATACGAACACTATTTCAATATTTAAGCTTTTTGAAACATTCTTGTAAATTTTTTGTAGCCTTTCTGCGTTATCTTTGCAGTAGGTAAAATTAAGAGGAGGAAGAGGTATGAATAGCAGCATTTTTTTGTGAGAACAAAGAAACCGTTTTGGAACAAAGAAGTTTTTGATTGGTGTACATTAATGACTCATTGTCAGCCTGATGTTTTTATTCTATATGGGAAGTTCTTTGGTCAGTTCGACTAAAGAAATATCTGGAACAGATCCGGATGATAGAGATAACTTGTGTGGACGAATAAAAGAGAAAGCTGTTTGTAAAGCAGAGATATCCGGAGGAAATCATTACTTTTGCCGGAAGAAAACAAGAAACCTTATGGAAGAGAAAAAACAAAGCATGGAAAACGGTGAGCAGCAAATACCTGTTCCGCCGCCCGTGGTTGACCGTACGCTGTGAAGATATGTTGCTTCCCAATGGAAATCATATCCCTTGTATTTGTCCGTCAGTATCGTCCTGGATTGGGACGTACCTCTTATGGAGCTCTGTGCCGGAGTTTGTGATAAAGAGGATGCTTCCCCATTAGTTTCCGCTCAGCGCGAACTGTGGGAAGAGACCGGATATGGAAAAGGAAACTGGCAGGAATATATGTTGATTTCCGCCAATCCGAGTACGCATACCAACCTGACTCATTGCTTCCTAGCTACGGATGTCGAACCGATAGATCATCAACATCTGGAAGATACCGAAGATTTGTCTGTACAACTGCTGACTTTTGAAGAAGTGAAACAACTGCTGGAAAACAATGAGATCATGCAGTCACTCAACGCCGCCCCCTATATGGAAATACGTGGCTGAACATGCGGCAGACTTTGAACAGGAATCTGTCGAGAAGGTGGAACATGAAAAAAACGGAAACCATCTCACACCGTATCAACGATTTGCTTTATTATCAGAACTCAATTTCACGGTCTTTGTCCTGTTTTCTGAAAGATGAAGAAGTCGAGACAGGAATTTATGAGATATTAAAAGATATTCTGGCTTTTTATCGAGGCGGGACGTGCCTATATTTTCGAGACGGACGAAGAAAAATCATTTTTATAACTGTACCTATGAAGTTGTAGCGGAAGGAGTAAAAGCGGAAATAAATAAATTGCAGGAAATTCCGGTAGACTTCATGCCGTGGTGGACATCACAGATATTGGGCAAGAAGCCTATTTTATTTGAAACATTAAAGCCGATGCCTGGAATGGGGCAGGGTGAATATGAGGTGTTGTCCCGTCAGGGAATTAAGGCTTTGATGGCGACTCCATTGGTAGTCAATGATCATGTCTACGGATTTATGGGAGTAGATTTGGTGGATGGTTCCGCTTCATGGTCGGACGAAGATTATCGCTGGCTGTCTTCTTTGGCCAATGTAATCAGTATTTGCCTTGAACTACGCAGGGCGAAAGAGAAAAGTAATCTTCGAACAAGCAGCACTTTTGGCACGCAGTGAAAGACTCTTCAAAAACATCTTTGCCAATATTCCTGCCGGGGTGGAGATTTACGATAAAGAGGGAATCTGGTGGATTTGAACGAGAGGGATATGGATATTCTGGGAATTTCAGATAAGTCGGAGGTGATCGGACTCAATTTCTTTGAAAACCCGAATGTGGATGCCCAGATACTTGAGAGTATACGCAAGAGCAGTATTACGGATTTTCGTGCCCGTTATTCGTTCGAATGTGCCCGCCACACGGGGGTATTATCGTCCATTGAAAGCCGGTGTCATCGAACTTTATACAAAAAGTCCGCAAATTATATGATAATCATGGTAACCTTACCGGATATATCCTTATTAATATGGATAATACGGAGCGTATTGATGCCTTGAAAGCCTATTTCTGATTTTGAGAATCTGTTTCTTCTTATATCTGATTATGCCAAGGTGGGATATGCCAAACTCAATCTGCTGAATCGTCAGGGCTATGCCATCAAGCAATGGTTCAAGAATATGGGAGAGGATGAGAATACACCTCTTTCCGATGTAGTCGGTGTTTACTCCAAAATGCATCCGGATGACCGTTCCCGTATGCTTGCTTTTTTTGAAGAAGCAAAGAAAGGGAAAGCAAAAGCCTTCAAAGGTGAGATGCGTATTTTGCGTCCCGGTACGAAGAATGAATGGAACTGGGTGCGTACCAATGTAGTGTTGAATCTCTATGAGCCGGAAAAAGGCCAAGTGGAATTGATTGGAGTCAACTACGATATCACTGCCTTGAAAGAAACGGAAGCCAAACTGATAGAGGCAAAAGAGAAAGCCGAAGAATCCGACCGGTTGAAGTCTGCTTTCCTTGCCAATATGAGTCATGAGATACGCACTCCGCTGAATGCCATAGTTGGTTTTTCCAGTCTGATGGTGGATACGGAGGACATGGAGGAAAGACGGCAGTACATGGATATTGTGGAAGAAAACAATGACCTGTTATTACAATTGATTTCAGATATTCTTGACTTATCGAAGATTGAGGCGGGAACGTTCGATTTCACCGAACGTGAAGTGGACGTAAATCTGCTTTGTGAAGATATTGTTCTCGCTATGAGAATGAAGGCCAGACCGAACGTGGAAATCCTTTTTGACCGCCATCTGCCGGAATGTCGCATCATGAGTGACCGCAATCGTTTACATCAGGTTATTTCCAACTTTGTAAACAATGCGCTTAAATTCACGGAAGAAGGAAATATACGGGTAGGCTATGATTAGCTTGATGAGGCTCATCTGCGTTTCTACATTGCCGATACAGGCATAGGTATTGAGCCGGAAATGCAGAACGAGATTTTTGAGCGTTTCGTCAAACTGAATTCCTTTGTACATGGCACAGGACTCGGGCTTTCCATTTGCCGCAGTATTGTGGAACAACTGGGTGGCGAGATTGGCGTAGATAGTGAACCAGAGAAAGGTTCTTGTTTCTGGTTTACCCTGCCGATAAAGTAAAGTTGTTCTTCCTTTGTGCGGTTAGTCCGTGCAGGCTCTTTCTGATAAAGACTGTTTAGAGTGCCGGCATGGGGGCACTGACATTTTTTAAGATGTCGCTTTGAGCAAGATAGCTGCTATTATTGGCATAGATAAACATAACACTGCCATCTTTAATTGTATTAATGATGGGCTTGGCTAGTTTTGTCGGGAGGGCAGGACATCCCAGACTTCTCCCCAAACGTCCCGAGGCGGCTACTGTCGGATTGGCGTATGAAGCCCCGTGCACGACGATGGAACGTTCTTTAGCTTTGTCATTGATTCCTTTTTCGAGTCCGTTTAGGATGAGTGAATAGCCGTTTCCGCCTTGGTAAGTGTTTTCAGTGAGATAAAATCCCAATGAGCTTTTATAAGAGCCGTTTTGGTTGGAGAAAGAAGTGGCATAATTCTCTCCGCTGTTTCGTCCGTGTGAGACTACTGATGAATACAGCAGTTGTTTCTTCTCCATATCGAAGACAAAAAACGTTTTTCGGTAGACGGCTTTGAGAAGTCAATCAGCGTCAGAATCTGTTTACTCTTCTCCTTGATGCGGTTGTAACCGGCGACATCCTGACGGAATGCAATGAAATTGACAATTCCACCCAACTCCATTTCTTCAAAGAGCCTGTTCGCCGGCAGCTCATTCGGACACAGGAGTCGGAAAGTCAGATGCAGGAACGGCCATTGTGTCGACTGAAACATGGCTGAATGGAATGAAAAGGAATGATAAAAATAATATAACTTTCTGAAGCATAGGGTTTAAGCTTGAAATAAAATCGCGGTAAAGATAGGGATTTTTATTCCAAAACAAAAATAATCGTCTCATTAACAGGTGCCCAGTCGAAAATAAATTTGGCATGGGAAGTTGCGTTCCGTACACACATATGTGATCGGGGAGTGGTTCCCAGTGACCAGCTATATTCTATCTGTGTCTTTCGGGGCTCATTGACAGGTACTCCGTGAATGTAGGCCCCGTCCGTGAAGCGGCTGGCGTAAGGCGCATAGCCTCCTGTCTCTTTCGAGCCGTCTTTCAGAAATATCATTTTCACCTTCTTTTCCTGCAGTACGAACATTCCTAAAGGAGTTTCCTGCGCATACGGCGGTCGGTGAAGTCCGGTAGTAGAAGGGTTCATACTGCGTACTACCCATTTCCCTTTTTCCGTGCGTTCCAGTGCGGTAATATTCTGATTATGGCGGTCCACAAAGATGGCTTTATTGAAAACCACCGTATCTCCGATCACTTTAACATACTTTTTTTAGGAATCATCCATTCGCCTTCTGTAAATATCGGTTCTGCTTTGACAAAGTTTTCTCCGTCTTCGATGAAACGCGTCAGTTCACCATCCTGCCCGTAGCGTTCGGGTGTTACCGTATCCGTCAGCAGATAAAGCGGGACAGACTGGTATCGTTCTACCCCAAGCGTGTCCGCTACCCGTCCGTAGGCATTTCTTTTGAAGTTTTTCACCAATGGAGCCTTCACCGTTTCTGTTCTTGTAATTCTGGAGCATTATTCCTGATACGGCAAAAGAAAAACCTTTAAAGGGTGAAGTTATAGCAGTTGGCAACGGAACAAAAGACGAAGAAATGGTGTTGAAGGTTGGTGACACAGTGTTGTATGGCAAATATGCCGGAACAGAACTGGAAGTTGAAGGAACCAAATACCTTATCATGCGTCAGAGCGATGTGCTCGCTGTTTTGGGATAATTAGTAATTTATAGTTTGTAATTTCTAAATTAGATAAACATTATGGCAAAAGAAATATTATTCAATATCGATGCCCGCGACCAATTGAAGAAAGGTATCGATACACTGGCAAATGCAGTAAAAGTAACTCTCGGCCCGAAGGGACGTAACGTAATCATCGAAAAGAAATTCGGTGCTCCCCACATCACGAAAGACGGTGTAACGGTGGCTAAAGAAGTGGAACTGGCCGATGCTTACCAAAATACAGGTGCGCAACTGGTTAAGGAAGTTGCCTCTAAAACCGGTGATGATGCAGGTGACGGTACAACCACTGCTACCGTATTGGCACAGGCCATTGTAGCCGAAGGTTTGAAGAATGTCACTGCCGGTGCAAGTCCTATGGATATCAAGCGCGGTATTGACAAGGCTGTTGCCAAAGTGGTGGAATCCATCAAGAGCCAGTCTGAAAAGGTTGGCGACAACTACGATAAAATCGAGCAGGTGGCTTCTGTATCTGCCAACAATGATCCAGTTATCGGTAAGCTGATTGCAGACGCTATGCGCAAAGTTTCCAAAGACGGTGTTATCACTATCGAGGAGGCTAAGGGTACGGATACTACTATCGGTGTAGTAGAAGGTATGCAGTTCGACCGCGGTTATCTTTCTGCCTATTTCGTTACCAATACTGAAAAGATGGAATGTGAAATGGAGAAACCGTACATCCTGATTTACGACAAGAAGATTTCTAACTTGAAGGATTTCTTGCCTATCCTTGAACCGGCTGTACAAACAGGTCGTCCGCTGTTGGTAATTGCAGAAGATGTGGACAGCGAAGCATTGACTACATTGGTTGTTAACCGTCTGCGTTCTCAGTTGAAGATCTGTGCTGTGAAAGCTCCGGGCTTCGGCGACCGTCGTAAGGAAATGTTGGAAGATATTGCCGTATTGACCGGTGGTGTTGTAATCAGCGAAGAAAAAGGCTTTGAAACTGGAACAGGCTACGTACGGATGTTTACGAAAATCTGCATGCTGCCGGTGTAGTAGATCCTGCTAAAGTAGCTCGTGTGGCTCTTGAAAATGCAGGCTTCTATCGCAGGTATGTTCCTGACTACAGAATGTGTGATCGTGGAAAAGAAAGAAGATAAACCAGAAATGCCGATGGGCGCTCCGGGAATGGGCGGCATGGGCGGAATGATGTAATTCTTCCTTTCCGGACATAAAAATAAGGTATGGAACCGCTTTCCTGTGGGGAGGCGGTTCTTTTTGCGCAGGCTTTGTGATAGAAACTTTTGTGTGTAACTTGGCGTTATTTGTTTGGAAAGAAGTATCTTTGTGTATTGCAAATCAAAAATCCCTGAGAATATGAGTAGTAAAATTTATCCTATCGGTATACAGAACTTTGAAAAGATTCGAAAAAGATGGTTACTTTTACATTGATAAAACTGCGTTGATTTATAAATTGGTAAAGACTGGCAGTTATTATTTTCTAAGTCGTCCCCGTCGTTTTGGAAAAAGTTTGCTGTTATCTACTCTTGAAGCTTTATTTTAAAGGAAGAAAAGAACTTTTCGAAGGATTGGCGATGGAGAGTCTGGAGAAGGACTGGATTGAATATCCGGTTATTCATTTGGATCTGAATGCTAAAAAGTTTGATACTGAAAATGACCTTATCCGTCTGATAGATCGACAACTTCTTGTTTACGAAGCTCTCAATACGGTTCATGTTCCAGTGATGAAACGATCGATGACCGTTTGGTTACTTTAATTAGACTGGCCGCAGAAAAAACAGGGCAGCGGGTGGTGATTCTTGTCGACGAGTATGACAAACCGATGTTGCAAGCCATTGGTAGAGATGAGTTGCAGGAAGAATACCGGAATACATTGAAAGCCTTCTACGGTGTGATGAAGTCGATGGATGGCTATATTAAATTTGCCATGCTGACAGGTGTAACGAAGTTTGGTAAGGTTAGTGTATTCAGCGATTTGAATAATCTCAACGATATCTCCATGTGGAATCAATATATAGATATATGTGGAGTCAGTGATCAAGAATTGCATGATAATCTGGAGGTTGAACTTTCTGAATTTGCAGATGCTCGTGGAATGGCATATAATGAAATATGTGTTGCATTGCGTGAATACTATGATGGTTACCATTTTACTCATAATTCCATCGGCATGTATAATCCGTTCAGTCTGCTCAATGCATTCTTACGTAATGAATTTGGCAGCTATTGGTTCGAAACCGGTACACCTACCTATCTAGTAGAATTATTAAAAAACATCATTATGATCTTCAGAGAATGGCGCACGAAGAAACGAGTGCTGAAGTCTTGAATAGTGTTGATTCTACTTCCGACAATCCGATACCTGTCATTTATCAGAGTGGTTATCTCACTATAAAAGGATATGATGAGCGTTTTGGTATTTATCGTCTTGGATTTCCTAACCGTGAAGTAGAAGAAGGGTTTGTTAAATTCTTGCTTCCTTTCTATGCTAATACTAATGCAGTGGAATCTTCTTTTGAAATTCAGAAATTTGTTCGTGAGATAGAAGCCGGAGATTATGATTCTTTCTTTCGACGTTTACAAAGTTTCTTTGCCGATACTCCTTATGAACTGATTAGTGATTTGGAACTCCATTATCAAAATGTTCTTTTTATTGTTTTCAAGTTAATCGGATTCTATGTTAAAGCAGAATATCATACTAGTGAAGGACGTATTGATCTTGTTCTCCAGACAGATAAATTCGTTTATATCATGGAGTTTAAATTGGATGGTACAGCGGAGGAAGCATTGCTACAGATAAATGAGAAACATTACGCTCAGCCTTTCGAATCCAATGATTGGGAGTTGTTCAAAATTGGAGTGAATTTCAGTGCCAAGACACGAAATATAGAGAAATGGGTTGTAGAAAAGGAGGAAACTAAGTATTTAAAATTAGTTGGTAAAAGTCTTTCTGCCATTTAGCTTCGTTTATAATATTCTTCGCTTTCATAAAGCAATGCTTTGGATATCCAAAAGCTATGCTTTAAGGATGCTAAAGCATTGCTTTAAGTTGCCATACGGGAGATGTTATAAATATTATCTTCACCTTCACTTTACCTTCGAAATCCTTTATTTATCGGCGATATCGGGTGAAGGACTAGTTATTCACCCTTTGAACTGAGAATGACATTCGTTCATGAAAGTATCATTCCTTTTTTGCTATAAGCTAATTTGTTTTTGCTATAATGATATTCGTATTAGCTATAACCTAATAAAAAGATGCTAATAGATTATTTTTTTTTCTTCCCAATGTTTGTTTTAAACATCTTATTGATTGTATCTGACTTGTTTGAAGAAAGAGGTGAAGGTACCTCCCTTCACCCACTATCACTGATGAATAAAAGGTTTCGAAGAAAAGGTGAAGGGTGAAACCTTTGTTTGAAAACTTGTGGTATAATGCGTAAAAGCAACAGAAATCAACAAAATACGTGTTTTTGATGCTGATCCAATTAAAATTCGTTTCTTTGCCTCCAAACTTTTATCAAGAGGTCTTTGTTTTTTGACCGTTCGCTCCTATTATAATAATAGGAAGTGTATTTATATTATAGTGTATATCTAATAGTTTATGCAATGGGGAATTTAATTTCATTTTTTTAAGAAAGTAGCCGATGGGCTACGGGCAGAGGGAAACTTTGGGACTGCCCATGTGTATCGAAGTACTTTGAACATTGTGACAACCTTTCATGGGAGCAGATATCTTGATTTTCATCAGGTAAATCCCGAATGGTTGAAAGATTTTGAAGTCTATCTTCGCAGTCGTGGTTCCAGTTGGAATACTGTTTCCACTTATCTTCGTGTGTTGCGTGCGGTTTATAATCGTGCAGTTGATCTTCGTAAAGCGGAATATATCCCGCATTTATTCCGTTCTGTTTACACAGGAACACGTGCAGACAGGAAGCGTGCGCTGGAAGATGAAGATATGCGAAAAGTTTTTAGTCGTTTGTCGAAATCATCCACAATTCCTTCAGATTTACGTCGTACGAAGGAACTGTTTATTCTGATGTTTCTGCTTCGTGGTTTACCTTTTGTTGATTTGGCTTATTTGCGTAAAAGCGATTTAAGAGGAAACGTGATAACGTATCGTCGGCGTAAGACCGGTCGTTCCTTATCAGTGACTTTGACGCCGGAATCTATGCTTTTATTGAAAAGCACATAAGCCGATCTTAGTTCTCCTTATTTGTTTCCAATTCTTCATAGCATTGAAGGAAGTCAGGAAGCATATCGGGAATATCAGTTAGCCCTGCGGAGTTTCAATCAGCATTTGGAATTGTTAGGTCAGTGGCTGGGACTGGAAAGCAAACTTAGTTCGTATACAGCCCGCCATACCTGGGCTACGACAAAATTTTATTATTGTGAAATTCATCCGGGTATCATTTCTGAGGCGATGGGGCATTCTTCCATTACGGTGACAGAGACTTATCTGAAGCCATTCCGTAATAGGAAAATTGATGAAGCAAATAATAGGATCGTTGATTTTGTAAAACGCTCTGCTGGCGGAATAATAGTTTGATTACTAACCTGTTACTTGGTAGGCAACGGGACTGAATAGCACTGCAAATATGGACATATTTTGGAAAACATGCAAACAAAATTGAAAAAATCTCTGATAAACCACTAAAAAAGAACACATAAACAACAAATACTGCGGATTCTTTGTATTAAGACTATATTAACCTTAAATTTTGGCAAAAGATTTTTCTCCCTCTGCTACAGGCTTCTAAGCAGGGGTAAAAGATTTAGATTCTTTTTTGAATCAGTTTTCTACAAAAACTACTTTATAAAGGTTACCACAAAGGTTTCCCCGTTACCTACCAAGTAACGGGACAGGCATTATTGAAACTTAGTGTTTAATAATATATTATTAATGTAATTTTTAAGTAGTTATGAAAAGAAAATTTGTAAAAGTGATGTTCTTCGGGGCGTTAGCACTTTCTACCGTCACCTACGTAGGCTGTAAGGACTACGATGATGACATCAAAAACGTGCAGGAACAGATTGATGCCATCAACAAGAAAGGTGCTGATGTTACAACTGAAGCAATGACTGCTGCTATTAATAGCGCAGTAGCCGGATTGCAGACACAATTGATGCTATCGCAAGTAAAGCAGACAAAACAGCACTTGATGAGCCTCAAGAAAACAGTTACTGACCTGCAAAGCTCGCTTTAAATAACAAAGCAGATGCGATAAAACTTACAGAACTGCAGACCAAACTGGATGAGGCTATTGCTAAAGTAAACGCATCTATTGAGAGTAGTGTAGAGCCTGCAAAAACAGAATTGCAAGCTAAAATTGACAAACTGCAAGCCGATTTAGAAAAAGTTCGATGCTGATGCTGCAGAAAAGATTGCAACGGAATTGGCTGCTGTTAAAACTGAATTGCAGGGACTGATCAATGCAAACGGTGAGAAAATTGCTGATCTGTATGAAAAGATCAAAGGTTTGGATGCTATCAAAACTAAAATTGAAAGTTTTGGAAGAAGTTTTCGACAAGAATTTCGTTACCATTTCTCAGTTGAATGATTATATGAATTCAGAGGCTGTGAAAGCGTATGTGGATGAAGCTCTTGTAGACTATCTGACATCTGCCGAAGTTACTGAACAGGTAAATGCTGTAAAGACATATGTTGACGGCACATTCAAGGCTGCTATTATGGCTGAGATTAAAAGTTTTGAATACTTGAGTCTTGAAAAGTATAACGCAGATATGGAAGTTTTAATGGAAAAAGATTGATACATATGTAGGCAAGGAAGATGCTGCATACAAGAAAATTTTTTACTGATATTACAGCCCTTCAGACCTATCAACAACAAACAATTGAGGTACTCGTTGCATCTCTTGCTGAGAACAATACAATTGAAAATGCAAACAAAATTGTTGGTGCTTTGGAAGATATTACAACATTGCAAACTGAAATTGCAAAATGTGCGAAGACCACAGATTTGGATGCTTACGTAAAAGGTACAGAATTAGGTGGACTGATCGATACACATTTACAAGACAAATTTGCAGGTTATGATGGTGAAATTGCAGATATAAAGAAACGTCTGTTAGCACTTGAAATTGATGTTGACGGACTAAAATCAATGGTTCAAAGTGTAACATTCGTTCCATCAGATTCAGAAGGTAAAGTGTATTTCTCTTCTTATTATGTAGTGTCGGAAGGTGAAACGGAAAAGACTTTGATAGCTTCTAATAATACAGTGACTGTGAAATTCCGTGTTTCTCCGGTTTCTGCTGCTAAAAACTTCTTCGATAATTATACTGCATCATTCGATGCACAGGAGATTACTACACGTGCTGCTAATATTTTTGAAGGTGAAGGTAAGGTGGAAAATGCGGATGAAGGTATTATTTCGTTTGTTATATCTACTACTACCGAACAGAGTCATGCTGTTTGTTTAAATATCATAGCTAAAAATTCTGTTCCGGAGAATGCGGAAACTGCTATAAAAGGTACGGACTACTTTACGAATATCAACTCTAATTATTTCCCGGTAATCGTTACAACAAAAACAATTAGTGGTATTCAAGTAGAATCAACTAATAGCACAGTTAGTTCTATCTATTACAACAAAGAGGCATCTAAGATTGATTATAAAGCAGGCGTTGCTTTGAAAGCAAGATTTGTAGATGGTGGAAATGCTACTTTAGATCCGGAAAATGTAGATCTGTCTAATCTTGTTACAAGTTATGAGTTTGATAAAGACATGACTAATCCTGATGCTCCGGTTATCTTGGATGGCGATGGAAGTTACAAACTGGAAGATGGTGTATTGTCTTTAAAAAAATTATGCAGCTTGAATCTGCAGGTAAGGAAGCTACAGTTGTGGCTTATGTTGCTGTAAAAGATGGTGACAATACTTTGAAGGAATTCAAATCTACAGCTTTATGCAAAAGTGACGGCAGCTAATTATACTGATGGTACAGTGAATCTGACACCTGTAGCTCCTACTGACGTTTTGTATGATGGAACAAAAGTAACTTCAACTAGTGCTTATGCGCTGACTGAATTGTATACTTCAGCCTGGTTCGAAAGATATCTATGAGGCTATTCCTGTTGACAAATTTACTCCGACTGCTGATAAGGGAGTTACATTTGTTATTGGTGAAAAGAATGCTTTGACTATCAATGTTCCTAAAGGAACTGCAGCCGGTACATATTCTCCAACATTGAAAATTCAGGTAGATGCAGTGAAGGTTATCAATGTTTCAGCTAGCGTGAAGGTAAGCTATCAGGATATTAAAGTTGTAATTGATAGAAATATCGTTAGTGCAGGTGCAATGACATTGAAACCGACTTATCAGGGATCATATGAAAAACCGACAAGTGTTGGCTTCACTTTAGATTTGGCCACTCTTTACACTAACTATGCTACGCAGTTGGCTGCTGTTAAGAAAGTAGGCGGAGATATTACTCTTACTCTGAAAGATGCTGTGAAGGGCGCTTCTATCAATGGTACTACATTGACAGTAGACAAGACTTACAATGCACATGTAGATGATATTAACCCGATTGTAATTGTTGCCAAGACTGTATATGGCGAAGCTACATTAGACAATAGTACAGTAGAAACTAAAATTAATCTGACTGAGATCAGTGGAACATGGGCATTCACAATTAAATCAGCAGCATTTGGTAAAGATAATCTAAACAGCACATTGAATATTGCAAAAACAGACTTCTTGGACAGACTATAGAGGTAAAGTGATGTGGGCAGATGGTGCTGAAAAAGCTCAGGGTACTACTGAATGGGGAGCTAAACCACTTAGTGTATATGGTTTCACCGCACCTGTATTTAGTATAGCTACAGCTGATGCAGATAAAGCTAAATATGTAAATATCACAACTGATGGTAAGATTTCCCTGACCGATGCAGGTAAGAATCTGGCATCTGCAATTACTCTGAAAGTGAATGTAGCTGCTGTCTCTAACTGGGGTACAATCACTGACTTTGCAAGTAATAATGAAGTTACAGTTAAGATCGATTTGTCTCAAGACGCTGCGGATATTTAATTGTAAACTAGCAGAATTAAAATGGATACTAATTATTTTATTTACGTTTAAATGATGGTTAGCTAACATTTTATTTCTCCAATAATAATCAAAGGGTATCTCTGATTCCATAACGCCAGGAGATACCCTTCCTTTTCTTTCTTCACTACATGGTGAAGATTGCATGAGAGATAGCAGATAATAAGATTATGCTTGCGAAAGTATTTTTTGGTATATGTATCTCTCTATGATAAGAAGATACCTCCCTTATTTCCCACAGGTATTTTCTTTATAGTCTTAGCGTATCTGTCTTATTTTCCCGAGATTACTACTTTTAATGTAATCCCTTTATTCCCCACTAATAAGAAGATGCTTAAGAATGCAAAAGCCCGGGCTTGCGAAAGTCTGGGCTTTCGTATATTACTGTTTGCCTCTGTACGGCTTAATCTGCCGGAAATCCTTGTCATACAGCCCTACCAGTAAACTCTGTCCTTTATTATCTACTCTCAATCCACCATAAGCGGCACGATTATAGACAGAATCCTGTCCTTCTTCAAAAAAGAAGGATTCGGCACCGAGGAATAACCTGCCATTTATTGTTTTATATTTCAGGACGATCTCATTTTTCATTTACTGGTTCAAGGGATTCCTGAAGACGTATTATTTCTCCGACGTGATTCTTGTCAAGCTTGAGCACAGCATAACCGCGTTTAGCTTTCTGTCTGTTTATCAACTCGGAATTTGCTTCTTTATAGTTAAGTCTCATATAATCTCCTTGCATCAGCGAACGGGGATCGACAGGAGCCAGTTGCAATAATACGAGTTGTCCCTCTTTCAGCGTCTGTTCTTTCTGATAAACAGACCAGTTAAAATATCCCAGAAGAAGAATTAAATTAGCGATAATCAGTATTCGGCTATATTTTTTCATGTCTTGTCTTTTTTTGAGTGAAAATATACCAGGCTATGAGCAATGCGATTCCCGTAAAGAACAAGGTGATCGATTTCGTCAGCAAGGTGATATCCAGATCATAGTAATATTTGGATATGGAATAGATGAAGAGGAGGAGCGCAACTGCGGACTCAGCCTTTATAACCGTACTGAAAACATATCAGTATCAGCAGGATACTGCCCGATAGATAAGGGGCATGCAGACTGGGGAAAGCAGATCAGGATACAAAGAAGATAGATGCACACCTGATGTACCGGACTCTTAACCTGCATCACCTGCACGATTTTATAAACCATCAGAAGGATACCCACCAACATGAAAACAGATATGATCCAGTCATTTGTGCTTTTTGTCAAGTAATTGACAGACAACCCGGCCAATGAAAGGACACAAGATACGAACAGACCGGAATGAATAGGTTTATATTTAGACAAATCCCCGTTCGTATAGCTGAGTATTTTTGTCTCAGATAGATTGACGAATAAGAAAATTGCTATAATAGGCACGGCAGCCACATTCAGCGGATTCAGTGAAGAGAATAAATTCGTTATCTCTCCGAACAGTGCCATATAGAATGAGATTACCGAAAGGAAGGTCAGGATGAACCCTTTGGATAACAGCATCGTTACTACACTGATCCCTATCAGTACAATAAAGAGGACATCCATGTTACTATTCATTCCATAACCGGCTAATATACATCCGGCTATGTAGCATGTAATATTCATCGCATCCAGAAAAGGTTTGGTCAGGAGGCGATTGACAAATAAAGTAGTAATGATCAGGATACTTCCTGTAATCAGGCAGGATGTTTCGGATCGGAGAATGGAGGAAAGTACAAGAAATCCCAGAAAGAAGATAGCGGTCAGCACTCCTCCGATAATTGAAAGGACTTCGATTGTCAGGTTACTCTTCTGTGCCATACCATTGTTTTTTTAGGTGAAGGATTGCATAAATCAATAAAGTGGTACCGGTGATAACAATAATTCCTGAGAGGAGGAATATGTTGACGTCCCTAAGGTTACTGTGACAGATAAACAGGGATAGTAAAATCATCAGTATGGCAAAAAGGAATGGCGGAAAGATAGAATAAATTCCTTTGTCTCCATCCGAACCATAACCCTGCCGAGAACAGCAGAACGGTACTTGCGAGCGGAATGGATACGATTGTATCCTTTTCGCAGATTACTGCCATCATAAGATAAGTCACATGCACAATGGTCGCCAGAGAAAGCAGGCTGACAAACCAACGGTTTTGTCGGCTGAGGGTACCTTTGATACTCATCCATTCTGTGACGACCGTTGCCGAAGCGCAAATCCAGGTTACTGCATTGGTCAGTAAAGTGACTGCCCATTGGTTATCCGGCACTATTTGCATAGCGTATAGCCATATGGTAGTACAGAGCAGTCCGATAAACGTCAGCCAGAGCGGAGTGAAACGGATGGCGAATGCCCAAAAGGATGGTGAACAGTGTCCAGCCCAGAAATAAGTCATACGCATCAGCGCCTGTCTGATAGATTTGTCCGAATACGGCAAAGAGTGTACCCACAAGGAATGTGGCTCCGGTGAGGATTATCTGTTTGATAAGTATATTCCATCGGGTAAATACTGTTAGCAGAACAGATGCAACAAGCAATGTTTGTACGATTCCCAGTTTGGCGAATTTGGGAAGATCTTCCCAGTTATAGGCGAAGAAAAAGATAATTCCTGCTACCGTAAAACCAACGCCTGCTGCTAACAGAAAAATAGAAAGAAATTGTTTCCATTGTTTTTATCGGCATACATCGGTTGCCTGAATAGGAGTGAAGAGTCCGGTTTTTCCATGTACTTTTCTTTTTGATGATTACAAACATAAGAAAATAAAATGATTATCTTTCGGTTGGATATATAAAAAAGGCAGAATCTGATTCATTGTTAGTCTGTAATGAGATCAGATTATACCTTTCTGAAGATAATCATCTTGTCTGTGTGCAAGGATAAATATCGTTGAAGAAGGAACTGTCAGAAGACTTCCCGTATATGTTTATAATTCGAATTAATAGTATCGATCACTTCCTGTGAGCGTCCGTTAATCAACAGTTTATACATGGACTGGGCGAAGCCTACCATCTGCCCCAACTCTATCTTAGGAGGCATGGCAAGAGCGTTCGGATCGGTCATGATATTTACCAGTACCGGACCATCCAGTTCGAATGCATTTAATAAAGTAGTCAGTACTTCTTCCGGATTGCTGACATTGAAGCCTGTCATTCCCATTGCTTCGGCTACTTGCGCGAAGTCCGGATTCAGCATATTTGTTCGCCAGTCCGGCAGGCCGTCTACTTCCATTTCCAGTTTTACCATTCCCAGGGAGCGGTTATTGAAGACAATGATCTTAATCGGTAACTTGTATTGGACAACGGTTTCCAGATCTCCTAAAGTCATCGACAGACCTCCGTCACCACAGAGCGCCACTACCTGACGGTCGGGGTAGGCAAGCGCTGCCCCGATGGCCTGTGGCAAAGCATTCGCCATAGAACCATGATTGAAAGAACCCAGCATATGCCGTTTTCCCGTAGCTTGCAGATAACGTGCACCCCATACACAAGTCATTCCGGTATCTACGGTGAATATTGCATCGTCCGACGCCAGTTTATCAATCTCGACATCACATATTCCGGATGGATTTTTTTTATATCTCCTTTATTTTCCGTATAGGCTGCCAGGTCTTTCTTTACTCCTTCATATCTTTTCAGTTGTTTCAGCAGGAAAGTATCATCAGTCTTGGGGTCCAGCATACGCAATAATGCCTGAATAGTCATTCTTACATCTCCGCAAAGTCCGATATCCACTTTGGCACGGCGTCCGAGCCGTTCGGGTTTGATATCTATCTGTGCTATCTTGATGTCATCGGGCAGGAAAGCGGAATAAGGAAAGTCTGTGCCGAGCATAAGAAGTACTTCGGCTTCGTGCATGCTGTAATAGCCGGAAGGCATTCCCAACAGTCCGGTCATTCCGACTTCATAAGGATTTTCATATTGTACTTCCATTTTTCCTTTGAAAGTATATACCACAGGAGCATTCAGCCTTTCTCCGAAAGCGCGATCACTTCCTCGTGTGCTCCCCGACAGCCGATGCCGCAGAAAAGAGTAATGCGTTTATGGTTGTTCAGCAACTCTGCCAATTGTATCAAGTCTTCTTCCGCCGGACAGACTTCTGGCGGAGCGGGATAATTCTTTACCGAAGAATCGACGGAAACGGAAGATGCTTTGGCCAGGTCTCCCGGTAAGCCTACAACGGCTACTCCTTTTCGGGTGATGGCTGTCTGAATGGCTGATTGAAGCATACGCGGAATTGTCCCGAGTAGTTGCCACTTCATTATAGTAGCTGCCATCGTTAAAGAGTTTTATAGTATTGGTCTCCTGAAAATATTCAGTCCCGAATTCTCCGCTGGGGATGGTGGAAGCGATGGCGATGACCGGTGCGCCTGAGCGTTGTGCATCATATAGTCCATTGATGAGGTGAACATGCCCGGGCCGCTACTGCCTGCGCAGCATCCTATCCGTCCGGTCAGTTGCGCTTCGGCTGCTGCGGCATAGGCTCCGGTTTCTTCATGCCGTACATGTATCCATTGTATCTTATTGTTCTTTCTGACAGCTTCGTTTACTTCATTTAAACTATCGCCCGTCACGGCATAGATGCGCTCTACGCCCGATTCAACTAATGTATCGATCAGTTGTTCTGCTATTTTTTTGCCATATTTCTAATAGGTTTAGGATTGATTCTTAATGTAATAACAGATGTATGCCAAGAAAAGTTCTGTTTTAACATATGCTAATAAGTCCGTTGTGTCGGTACACATCGCAGGTTTTATGTTAAAAATAATTTTGTAACAACTTTTTAGCATCGGGGAGGGAACAATTGTGATATCCATTTGTTATCTTTATAGGCGAAATCTTAACCTAATGTTTTTAACCTCTTAATAGCTGTAGAAAATGGATAGAAAGCAAATCGGTGTGTATGCTGGTAAAGTCTGGCAACTGCTGAGCAACAATGAGAAATGGGGCTATGGTACCTTAAAGAGAAAGTCCGGGTTGAAGGATAAAGAATTGGGTGCCGCTCTGGGCTGGTTATCGAAAGAGAATAAGATAGAGTTCGATCAGTGTGATGAGGAACTTTATGTATATCTCTGCGTAAATGTTTATATTGGATGAAAGAATGTCTGATGTTTTAATGAGAACAGATTAAATCCCCGAAGTTACATCTTTGTAGATGAGGCTTCGGGGATTTTGGTTTTTTATTCTTTCTCTTTCTTCTGTATTTTCATCTCGATGAGGAAAGCCTGTCAGCAGCCCTGCACCACCGAAAAGAAGTACGCATGCGCCATACACGACACTTGCCTGACGTTCCACGTCCCAGTTTCTGGAAGCGGTGTATCCCGGAAATGAGTTGATGCAGATAAAGAAGGCGACCAGTAGACCTAATCCTATTCCAAGCATCAGCAGACCGCTTTTAAAGAACCGAAGGTAAATCGGGAGTGGGAGTAATTAAGGTTGAGGATAAGTTACTGTTGATTTCTCCTGTGTTGACTCTGTCAGCCAGCTTTTTCAATCATGGCTATCCGCTCTTTCTTGCATACAAAAAGTTCAAATAATTTGTAGATTCCTAATGTAATAGTACCTACGACCAAGGGAATGGTGATAAAATCCATCATAATTATACTGTTTTTAAGTGAATATTTTCGTTCTTTGTATCGTTTGACGCAGTGGACGGAAAAAAGGTTACACTGAAAAGCGGATAATTTATAATCCTGTATTTTTTCTTTCCCGGATTGTAACCTTTTGTATCGGGCAGCGTCTAAAGAGTCAAGATGGAACAGAAAGACGAATCATACTATATCGAACGCATACTGGATGGAGAGACGGAATACTTTTCCGTATTTCTTGACCGCTACAGTCGTCCGTTGTATACGTTGGTAGTGCAGATCGTCGGTTGTCCCGAAGATGCGGAGGAACTACTTCAGGATATTTTTCTGAAAGCTTTTTCCGCAACTTGAATCGTTATAAAGGCGAGTGCCGTTTTTCTACATGGATTTATCGCATCGCTTACAATGCCGCTATCTCGGTTACCCGGAAAAAGAAACAGGAGTTTCTTTATATAGAAGAGAATACGATTAATAATGTACCCGATGAGATGGCGGACAATGTGCTTGCTCCGGCAGAAACCGAAGAACAACTGGAGCGTTTGGAGATGGCGATAGATCAGTTGAGCGGAGAAGAGAAAGCATTGATTACTTTGTTTTTATTATGAAGAAAAGTCAATGGAAGAGATCGGTGAGGTGCTGAAACTTTCGATCAGTAATGTGAAAGTACGGCTTCATCGTACCCGGAAAAAGATTTGTGTATTGATGAATAATAAATAGAAGAGAGATATGGAAGAGGAAAGAAAGATAAACGAGAATACGGGCAATATGCTGAAACAAGCATTGGAACGGAGGCAAACGGAACGACTGTCTTCCAATTTTCGTATCGGATGATGGAGCGTGTTCATCAGGAGGCTGAGAAGCAGACGAAGCGGAAAACGAGAATCGGTTGGGCAGCCTTTGCTGATATCGGCTTTGGCGTTGGTAGGGCTGGGTGTCTATGTGCTGACTTTCTATCTGGAATTTAACTTTGCCGATGTGATGCCGCAAATGAATGTCCGGCAGGATTCTTCTTTGTTTGCATTTTATGTCTATATCGCACTTCTTGCATTGGTCTTGCTCGATTAGATTATTGGCTGCGCAAGAAGTATATCTGGAAATAATTCTGTTACTTTGCATGACAATTAAAACAATGCGAAGAAACAAGAAGAAACAATGAGAAGTTTTGCCTCTGATAATAATTCCGGTGTGCATCCGTTGGTGATGGAAGCATTGAGCCGGGCAAACGCAGATCATGCGTTGGGTTATGGTGATGATCGATGGACGGAAGAAGCCGTAGCCAAGATAAAAGAAACCTTTACACAGGACTGTGTCCCTTTGTTTGTATTCAATGGCACGGGCAGCAATGTGGTGGCTTTGCAAGTAATGACGCGTCTGTATCATTCAATCTTCTGTGCAGAAACTGCCCATATTTATGTAGACGAGTGCGGCTCTCCCGTGAAAAATGACAGGTTGTCAGATTCGGCCGATTGCCACAACCGATGGTAAGTTGACTCCCGAACTGATGCAGCCTTATCTGCACGGTTTCGGCGACCAGCATCATTCGCAACCCCGTGCGCTTTACATCTCTCAATGCACCGAACTCGGAACGATTTATAAACCCGAAGAACTGAAACGTCTGACTGACTTTTGCCCATCTGAACGGTATGTATGTCCACATGGACGGAGCAAGGATTGCCAATGCCTGTGCCGCTCTTCATCTTTCGCTCAAAGAACTGACTGTAGACTGTGGAATTGACATCCTTAGTTTCGGCGGAACAAAAAAGGACTGATGATGGGGGAATGTGTGATTATATTTAATAAGGACCTGCAACGGGAAGCCCGTTTTGTCCGGAAACAATCTGCCCAGCTGGCTTCCAAGATGCGTTACCTTTCCTGTCAGTTTACTACCTACTTGACGGATGACCTGTGGCTGAAGAATGCCGCTCATGCCAATGCGATGGCAGGCAAGCTCTATCGGGCACTTAAGGAACTGCCCGAAGTCACCTTTACCCAAAAGCCGGAGAGCAACCAGTTATTTTCTGACCATGCCCCGTCCGACTATCGACCGGATGCTGGAATCTTATTTCTTTTATTTCTGGAATGAGGCGAATCACGAAATCCGCCTGGTGACTTCTTTTGACACAACGGAAGAGGATGTAAATCAATTTATTCGACTTTTTGAGACGTTAAAGGAGAAGAATGGAACAACAAAAGCGTCTATAATACTGTTGTAATAGGAAGTTTGGGGCTAACTTTGTCCCCGTAATATTGCTTCTTGTTATGATGGATGCTAGACGAAACGGACTTGTATTATAGACGCTATTGTTGTTGACACAAACCACTATAAGTGCGCAGACTGATTCTATGGGCAAAGATGTGCCGATAGATTCTGTCTCTGTGGCAACCTCAGACTCGCTTCAGACAAAGCGCGGTTTTTTCAAGAAGTTTCTTGATTATTTTAATGACGCCAATAAGGAAAAAGAAAAATAAAAAGTTCGATTTCAGTGTGATTGGCGGTCCTCATTATTCCAGTGATACTAAATTCGGTCTTGGATTGGTGGCGGCGGGGCTGTATCGTACAGATCGCAATGATTCGATCCTTCCCCCTTCGAATGTTTCTCTTTATGGAGATGTCTCTACTGTTGGTTTTTATCTGTTGGGAGTAAGAGGCAATCACCTGTTTCCGCAAGAGAAATACCGGTTGAATTATAATCTTTATTTTTATTCTTTCCCCAGTCTTTATTGGGGAAGGGATATGATAATGGGGCGAACTCTGATAATGAAAGCGACTACAAACGCTTTCAGGCACAAGTGAAAGTCGACTTCATGTTTCGTGTAGCGAAAAGTTTCTATATCGGACCGATGGCTGTATTCGATTATATAGACGGGCGCGACTTTGAGAAACCGGAACTCTGGGAAGGAATGTCGGCACGCACTACAAATACGAGTCTCGGCCTTTCCCTTCTTTATGACTCCCGTGATTTTCTGACCAATGCCTATCAGGGATATTATTTGCGGATAGACCAACGGTTTAGTCCGGCTTTTCTCGGTAATAAATATGCGTTTAGCAGTACGGAACTGACAACCAGCTATTACCATCCGGTATGGAAAGGCGGAGTCCTTGCAGGACAGTTTCACACTTTACTGAACTATGGCAATCCTCCGTGGGGATTGATGGCAACCCTCGGAAGTTCTTACTCAATGCGTGGTTATTATGAAGGGCGTTATCGTGATAAGTGTGCGATGGATGCACAGATAGAACTCCGTCAGCATATATGGAAACGAAACGGGTGGCTGTATGGGCAGGAGCGGGAACTGTATTTCCGCGCTTCTCCGACTTTACGCCGAAGCATATCCTTCCCAATTATGGTTTCGGCTATCGCTGGGAATTTAAGAAGAGAGTAAATGTACGTTTGGATTTAGGGTTTGGCAAGCACCAGACCGGATTTATATTTAATATCAATGAAGCTTTTTTAAGAACATAAAGAAATGGTTTGAAAATCAGGAACACTTGTTTTACCTGTTCCTGATCATCCTGATAATGCCCAACATCGTTCTGGGTTTCACAGAACCCTTACCGTTGATGGCGAAGGTAAGCAATGTCTTGTTGCCTTTAGCCTGTTACTATCTGCTGATGACTTTGTCCCGCAACTGTGGCAAGATGCTATGGATTTTGTTCATCTTCCTGTTTTTCGGCGCCTTTCAGATTGTGCTGCTTTATCTGTTCGGACAGTCCATCATCGCTGTAGATATGTTTCTAAATCTGGTAACCACCAATTCGAGTGAAGCGATGGAGTTGCTGGACAACTTATTGCCGGCCATAGTCACCGTAGTCATACTTTACATTCCTGCCCTGATATTGGGCATGATTTCAATTATCCGCAAGCGCCGGCTTTCTGTGGCATTTATTCGCAGAGAACGGAAGAGAGCGTTCATCCTGCTTGGAATCTCTCTTCTCGCCCTGGGCGGAGCTTACTGGGAAGACTCCCGCTATGAACTGAAATCCGATCTTTATCCTCTCAATGTATGCTATAATGTGGGACTTGCTTTTCAACGGACGGCATTGACGCAAAATTACCATCATACCTCGAAAGATTTTACTTTCCATGCCCAAGCCACTCATCCGGCGGACAAGCGTGAAGTGTATGTAATGGTAGTGGGAGAGACTTCCCCGCGCATTGAACTGGCAACTCTACGGATATGAGCGGGAGACGAATCCGCTTCTGTCCCGTCAACCGGGGATTGTTGCGTTCTCCAAAGTCCTGACGGAGTCGAATACCACCCATAAAAGCGTACCCATGCTGATGTCCGATATTACAGCCTGTAACTTCGACTCCATTTACCATCAAAAAGGAATCATCACGGCCTTTAAGGAGGCAGGTTATCAGACAGCCTTTTTCTCCAACCAGCGCTATAATCATTCCTTTATCGATTTCTTCGGAAAGGAAGCCGATACATTCGATTTTATAAAAGAAGATTCGCTGGATTCCGCCTACAATCCTTCTGATGATGAACTGCTGGCATTAGTAGCGAAAGAATTATCCAAGGGAAATCAGAAACAGTTTATCGTACTTCACACATACGGCTCACATTTCAATTATCGTGAACGTTATCCGTCGGAAGACGCTTTCTTTCTGCCCGATTATCCGGTAGAAGCGGAAGTGAAGTACCGTGATAACCTGGTGAATGCTTACGATAACACCATCCGCTATACAGATAGCTTTCTGTCACGTCTGATTCATATGCTCGAAGAACAGCATGTGGATGCTGCAATGCTCTACACCTCCGATCATGGAGAGGATATTTTTGACGATTCCCGTCATCTGTTCCTTCATGCTTCTCCGGTTCCTTCTTACTATCAGCTTCATGTTCCGTTTCTGATATGGATGTCCGACACCTATCGGGAAGCTTTTATCCCTGAACATTGGCAAACCGTGACCAAGAATAAGGATAAGGACCTATCTTCCAGCCGTTCATTCTTTCCTACCATGCTGGAACTGGGGGAGTGCAAACTTCTTACCGCAACGATTCCTCATCTGTAGTCAGCCCTCTTTACACCATGAAGCCGAGAGTATATCTGAATGATCATAACGAACCACGCCCCTTGGATGATCTGGGAATGAAACAGCCTGACTTCCAGAAATGTCAAGTATTAGGTATTAAGTATTAGGTAATAGGTAATAAGTAATAGGTAATAAGTAATACACCGTAGCCGTACAGGCAAGGCTATACGAAGCTACGATTATTACCTATTACTTATTACCTATTACTTATTCATTAATCCTTGTTAATTCTTATATCCAAAAGCATGATTGGCGTGTTATTTGCGATATAAAAGTATGAACGATTAAATTCATAAAACATGGCTTATATAGATTATTATAAGATTCTTGGAGTTGACAAAAGTGCTTCTCAGGATGATATAAAGAAGGCTTTTCGTAAGTTGGCCCGAAGTATCATCCTGACCTGAACCCTAATGACCCAAGTGCGAAGGACAAGTTTCAGGAAATCAATGAAGCCAATGAAGTACTGAGTGACCCTGAGAAGCGTAAGAAGTATGACGAGTATGGGGAGCATTGGAAACATGCCGATGAGTTTGAAGCTCAGAAAAAAGCGCGGCAGCAAGCCGGTGGCTTTGGCGGTGCCGGAGGCTTCGGCGGATTCGGTGGTGGCGGTCAGGGATTCTCTGATGGTGACGGAACGTATTGGTATTCGTCCGACGGTGGCAAAGGATTCTCCGGAGGTAATGCCGGTGGTTTCTCCGATTTCTTCGAATCGATGTTCGGGCATCGGGGCAGAGGACAAAGCTCTGCCGGATTCCGTGGACAGGACTTTAATGCGGAGCTTCATCTTTCACTTCGTGATGCTGCTCAGACGCATAAACAGATATTGACTGTCAATGGTAAACAAGTACGTATTACGATTCCCGCAGGCGTGGCCGACGGTCAGGTCATCAAGCTGAAAGGTTACGGAGCCTGAAGGTGTGAACGGAGGTCCGGCGGTGACTTGTATATCACTTTCGTCATTGCCGAAGACCCTGTATTCAAGCGCTTGGGCGATGACTTGTACGTAGACGTGGAAGTAGACCTTTATACTGCTGTATTGGGTGGTGATAAAGTCGTTGACACGCTGGACGGTAAAGTGAAACTGAAGATCAAACCGGAGACTCAGAACGGTACGAAAGTACGTCTGAAAGGCAAGGGATTCCCGGTCTATAAGAAAGAAGGACAATTCGGTGACTTGATTGTTACCTATTCCGTCAAGATTCCGACGAATCTGACAGAAGCGCAGAAGGAGTTGTTCCGTCAATTACAGAGTATGAACTAAAATGAATGAGCACTATGCAGACCGAATTAATTATTGTCAGTAAATACTGTCAAAAGTGTCATATTGAACCTTCATTCATTGAGATGTTGGAAGAAGGTGGTTTGATTAATGTACGTACCTAAGCCGGCAAGCATTATCTGCTTGTTTCTGAACTTCCGAACGTGGAACGTTATAGTCGGATGTACTATGACTTATCCATCAATATGGAAGGCATTGACGCCATTCATCATATGCTGGAAAGAATGGACGATATGAGGCGTGAAATTACTTCCCTCCGCAAGCAACTTCTGTTGTTTCGGGAAAGGGAAATAGAAGAAGCGGACTGGTGAAAAAACGAAGCCTCTGTTTGGTGCAAACGAAGGCTCTATTTATAGCAAACAGAGGCTCTGATCTACGTGAACAGAGCCTCTGTTTTATTCGGGCGGTACAGTACAAAGAAAACTATCCGATGTACGTGCAGATTTCTTCCAGATAGCGTGCGTCCGTTTCATCAAAGCGTCCGGTGTATCGCTGTCTATATCCAGCACTCCGATGACGTTTCCTTCTTTTTATAATAGGTACTACTATCTCCGATTTGGAATCGGAACTGCAGGCTATGTGACCGGGAAACTGCTCTACATCAGGAACAATCAGCGTCTGCGCTTCCTTCCATGCCGTGCCGCAGACTCCTCTGCCGAAACGAATGCGTGTACAGGCGATGGGACCTTGAAACGGTGCCAATACGAGTTCGTTGCCTTCCACCAGATAAAAGCCGACCCAGAAAAAGTGGAAAGTCTGCTTCAGTGCGGCGGCAATATTTGCCAGATTGGCGATACGATTCGTTTCCCCTGAGCTTACCAATGCTTGTAGCTGTGGAAGCAGTTCACGATATTTCTCTTCTTTATTACCAGTGTGGATCAGTAAATTTTCTGCCATCTCTGTTTCTATTTGATTTGGTTTAGAATACTCGGGTCTTTTATTTTATCATCCTCTGCGAAGAAGATGATTTTCGTCAGTATCTCCGCTGTTTTCGGGTCTTCATCCACAAAAGGCAGGAACAGTCGTCCGCGACTTTGCGAGTGTACCGGAAGAACGGCTATTTGTGCACCGCCTTCTTTATGGATAACACCGCTGCCCAAATGAATGTTGTATTTGCCCAAATTTACCTTCGATGTATGCAAAGTTCCCTTTCACCCTGACGTTGCTGAAGTGGAACAGGGGCAGGGTGAGTTCTACCAATGCACGGCGCATCTCGATGGTGGAATGGCTGGTTTCCGGATCGACACTTCCGGCGTGAGCCACACTGACGGCGAGGTCTACATCCCTCATCACTTCGAGAAGACAACAGGTGGAATCTCTGAAATCTTCATCGGCTTATAATCCTTGCGATTATGGAAGCAGACAAATTCCAGCGTGGGAGGAGCTTCGATGTCGGCAGGGAGAGAACCAGTCCGCCATCGCATAAATCGTGGCAATAATATTCTCTTTATAGTATATCTTCTGAAGTCCGTCTTCGTAATCGGCTACCCAGCGGCGTCCTTTCAGTACGGCAACCGTTTTCTGCGGTTGAATCTGATTTCCGGCATAACGGCGGGATTGCGTAGCGCTCCTCTTCCGTTGTCGGATGTACAATTCTCGGAATACCTGCTTGAAAGGCTGGCGGATGGCTTTGTCAAACAGGAACTTCTGATAAGCATGCCAGTTGCCGCTCGCATACAGGTCTGTAGGATGGGCGATACGTAGTTCATCTTTCGAAGTGAGCGGAAGACAGATGCCGTCTGCCGTTATCAATAGTCCGTCGGTGTAGAAGCCTGTTCTGCCGTTGCTGGTAAAGACCAGGTTTCTCAGTAGCGGCCAGATAACCGGATTCTTCATCAGCTTGCGCAGTTCGTTTTCCTTAAAACGGGTACAGTCCTCCATTGCCTGTTCGAGCATGACGCGGGAACGGGCGTGCTGGTCTTTCAGTATTTTGTGTACCGCTTTCAGGCTCTTCCACGTATGGGTGCTTTTTTCAGTTTGGGAGGCAGGCTGTTCAAATTTTTTCGGCTCTTACTTGTTTGATTTCCGGTTTGCCCTCATTGTTGACTTGCACATAGACTTCCACGCCTTCTATTTCTTTGGGGGTCAGGTAAGGAGATCTCCTTGATCAGTTCCGTTTCCATGCTCCATGTCAGACGGGTGACGTCTCCGTAACCGGAGTTGCGTGCCAGGTTTTGCAGGGCGATGGCGACGGCTTTCTTTTTCACTTTCCTGTCTCTGTGCACCAAATTCCTTGCTTTCTTTCAGGAACTTTTGCAAGAACTGATAGCGTTCGAGTAATTCCTTGTCGGCCTTCCGGCCCAGCGGAGATAAGGCCGTAGCTCATCAGTAAGTCTTTATTTCGCTTCGCTATGATTTCTTTCTTCGCGTCTGCCGCTTTTGGTCTTGCCGTTGACGGCATCGGCAATTTACGGGCGCGGGTATGGGTGTTGCTTTAATGAAATATATTTGGCTGCATTGTACACTACTTCAAAGCGTTCCTTGCCGATAGCTTTGTAGGCTTCCTTGAACCAGTCGATGTCAAAAGCACCTTCCTGAAGGTCTTCTATGGCAATCGGGGTATATCGGGCGATGATCGCTTTCTTCTTGTCGTCGAAACACTCGCTGGTATGGGCATGGAAGTAGTAAGCGGCGCTTTCCAGTCCTTTCCATCCGGTCGCTTCTTCGGTGAGTTCCAGCCATTGCGGGGCGAACATGGCAGCTTCCACCAGTCGTATATGGCTGATGTCGGCCTGACTGGCGAGGCTTTTGAGTGTATCGCTGTCGTCGTCCGGAGACGGGTAGCAGGCATGGAGCAGGCTGCTCAATACTCCCCTGTTTGGTGTTGCGCCAGTTGTAACTGTCACGTATGAAGGTGTCTTTGCCGAACGCTTGCAGGATACGGATCAGTGTTTCTGCTCCGTAGACGCGGTGAAGCTCTTCCGCCAGACGGGTGACCTGAGTCTCGAATCTCCCCGCTGCAATTCTATTTCCAGAATTCGGTTCACTACTTTCTGGGTCAGTGAATGGAAGAGGGAGTGGTTGCGCTCGTCCAGTGCCGAAGTGATATCTTTGATGCGTGTGGGCGAGTTGACACGTCCCATCAGTTCCCGGTATATTTCTTCGGTAGGAATCAGTCCCAGCATCCATGCGTGGGCAAAGTCCATGCTTTGCAGGTAGACATCCGTTTCTTCCAGTTCGGGCGTATGCTCCATATAGTTGGTGAGCCTTGTAGAGCCTGGTACCGTACGGTGAAATAACGGGTGAAGAGAGCGTCATTGATGGGATGCTGAGGCGCATCGAGCCAGAATCGTACGAACTTGTTGTTGTGTATCGGGTAAACGATCTCCTTGCTCCATATTCCTGCTTGTCTCTGAGCCATGTATGCTTATTGGTGTATTGACGGAAGATATTCTTCGTATTGAGCAGAGGAAGCAACTGCAAAGCATATTGACGGAGAACTGCTGATAAGTTGCTTCGTTTCTGTATTCATGTGCCAGTCCGTCGATAATATCTTCTATCTGCCTGTAATAGGTCAGCTTGCGGAGCGACTTTTGCAGCCCGCGGGTAAATGAAGCCTGCATACATCTTATTGATAAGCGGTTCGAACGTGTTGAGCGATTGGATAGCGGCTTCCTTGTCTTCCTGTTCTTCTTCGTCAAATTCATCGTCTTCGTCCTCTTCTATTTCGTTGGGTGCTCCGGTAGAGGCCAGCATGAACTTCATCATCAGCAATTTGTCGTAACTGCCGATTTCCTGTTGATAGAAATTCAGCCAGAGTTCCGGAAGTCCGAGTTCGCTCAGTCCGTCGTAGTGCTTGTACCAGTTCAGTAAGACACTGTTGCCCACCAGACGTACTTCACCGTATTTATCCGTGAACTCGTCTTCTTTATGCTTTTCGATGTATTTGTTCAGACTTGTCGAAGATCGCTTTGGCTTTTCCTAAACGAATAAACTCAAATGCTTTCTTCACATTGAATCCGGCATCGGGAGTAATCGGAGGCAGGCTGACTTCAAGCGCCGGATCGTATAGCCCGAAGCCATTCTCTCGGGTATAGTTACTTGTCGGGCTCTGTTCCGTACCGTCTCCGATCAGCGATTCGATCAGAATCTTTTCTTTGGCGTTCGGCTTCTGAATCTCTCTGACGGTGGACAGGAGTTTCTGATAACTGTCTTTCAGGAAATCAACGTTGCGGATGCTCTTCATCATATCCAGTCCGGCAAGGCGGCGCTCGGCATTCTTGTCGCTCAGCAATCGGCGGATACTGGCTGCCAGCCTGTGCTTCCGGCTGTTTCATCAGCAGATTGATGGCATTGATACGCATCTCGCTATATTTGAAACGGAGCAGTTCTTCTATATGTTGATACTGTTCGGGGACAGGGACATTTCGGACAATACTTTGTACGCTTCATCCCGTATGTCTGCCGAACGGTCTCGAGTGATTGCAGCACATATTCCTGCTCCACCTTGCTTTCGGTACGGGCCAGGACGATTCCGATATAGCTGGCACGGTTGTAAGATTCGAGCGCGGGAAGATACGTGCAAAGTTCCTCTCTCAGCCGGATATCGTTGGTCATCCATGCGATGTACGCCATTTGAGGACTACATCCGAACGGGTGAGCACCACACAATCCCACGGGAATACATAAGACGAATAGACTTCCTTGGCGGAAATAGACTGGTAGACTTGTTTCAGATATCCGTAGTGACGGACCGCCTCTTCCGGCGTTTCAAAATAATCGCTGAGTGTGGGAGCTTCCTTGTTATCGCTGTATCGGCTTAGATAAAGCCCGTCCATATAAAGAGGAAGGATAGCCGCCACCACTTTCGGATCGTCGTGCCACACTTCGAATGCGTCTTTGCTGATCAGATGATTCATCTGAGACGATTGCGTGCAGCGCAGGAAGTACAGTAACGTCTGTATCTGATGCTTGGCTCCCTTTCGGATGATGTCCGGTACGATGGCTCTGATCTCGTCCGTATCATAGAATCCGATGCTCCACAAAGCCAGATAAAGTTCGACTGTATCCTTGCTTTGCAGGGTATTGCGGGCTGTTTCGGGATGATTCAGGAAATTCCAGATCAGTTCGACATACTTGTTGGTAATCCGTTCGCTGCTGTCCTGTTCGCCGATTCCGGTGCATACGGCGATGCTTCGCTTGACGGAGGCAAAACGTTGCAGTCCGTTGTTGTAGATGATGGAGAACAGGTAGAGGTAACTTTCGGGACATCCTTCGTCCATCGTTTCCACGATGGCTTGGCGCAGTCCTTCTTGTAGCTTGGCTGCCAGCAGCAGTTTGCCTTCCAGTTCCAACAGCGGGCGGTGTCCGCTGATGGCGATGGCGTGGAGATACCAGCGTTGCAGGCGGTGGACATTGTTTTCGCTGGTCAGTACCTGATTCAGGTATTCGATTACTTTTTCGTTACCTTGCGCTATTTGTGCGGCCAGCCAGTAGGAAGAGTTCATATAGCCGCTGAATTCTTTCTGTATCTTCGGGTGTATTTCCTCCTTTTAAGATCGCTGCCACTGAAAATCCGGTAGCGCGTAACTTTAAAAAACTGTAGCCATGCGTCTCTGGCATGGTCCAGATGATTGACGGATGGGCGGAACGCTGGGCGCGCCGGTCGTATCCGATGGTATGCGGACAGCGTGCTTCGAGTTGCAGATAAGTATGGAACAGTCCGGCGAATTCGTCGCCCAACATATAGCGGAACAGCGTGTTAAGTCTGCCATCCATCAGATTGGCAATGCTTTCGATGTTTTCTTCCCGGATGATCTCCTCCAGACGAGGTTCCAGTATCTCACTGAATATACCATACCGTCCTCCCATGTCCAAATCCTCCATGAATAGGTCGAACAGGGTAAGCGTTTCCGGCTCCAGGCTTGATTTTTCCTTTTAGTAAACTCTCCAAATAGGGGTTTAGCAGCTTGTTCAATTTGTCGTTGTAAGTAATTCTCATGACTTTAAGCCTTTTTAGAGTTTATATTGCAGTTACCAAAGTCTTCCTGACAGCATTGCCAGCCGGATAAAGGTAAGTGTAGATTCTTCTTTCAGTTGGACGGAGGAGGATAATTCTCCGAGTTCCGCATCGTCCAGAAAGATGCGGAAGATTCCGTCTTCATACGATTGCAAAGCATTGATGATGGCTTCGGTTTCCACAGCCGGTCTGCCGTTATAGTTTGCTTCGAAGCCTACTTTGCCGGCGGCGGCCTTGTCCTCCATCTCTTCACAGGTGAGGTATTTCAGCATTTCACTTTGTTGCAGCCGTTCGTTGTACTCCTTTACTTGCCAGCAGACGACCGCTTCAATCAGTTCCTGCACACTGGCAGGAGGAGTGGGGAAATCGATCGGCATCTTTTCGATGCTGCATTTCCTTTTTCCTACTTGCTTGACTTGGATATATGCTTTCATACTTACTTTTATTTTCGATTTGAATACTGGACGTGATTGCGTCCAGATCAGCCTGAGCCTTTTCGTCCGCAACCAGCATGACGATGGCAAAGACTCTTCTCTTATTCTCCTGAAAGTACAATAATACGGTTTGTTGCATTTCTTCTCCTTTTTCGTCGGGGTGGCCGATCCGCAAAGGATTGGTCGTCTTCGTCATAGGCAGACCGTTGATGTTGACTTTGCTCTGCTTGTAATCCTCCGAGGGCTTTCCTTCCTCATTTCGGGGAGGGTGAGGAGCAGCTTCTTCATACGTTCGAACTCATCCTGCGTATCATAGCTGTTGCTGGTCACGGTCAGCTGACTGCCGCCATTGACGAGTTTCAGCAGGAGGCTCCGAATCGGGAGTCGGCGCTTTTCGTGCCGGTTATCTTGTACCAGTTGGTAGGATACTGGCAACTGAACTTTGATACAGCATCATAGCATGAAAGCCACGTATCCTCATCCGACATGGGAGTATACGGGAACTGTTCGGAAGTGGAAGATTTCCGGGACTGCCGGTCACCGGGCGGCTGGCGCTTTTTTCTGTTCTTCTTCCTGTTCCTTATAATAGGCTTCTACAAGTCCGCTTTTCCATTCGTTACGTATTTCCTGATACGTCGAGGGGATATTGC
>VOFG01004092.1_pt1 | contig 185072 bp, 149 predicted proteins | sample 5384171 | NCBI WGS metagenome assembly VOFG01 (sample SAMN12384726, study PRJNA508395) | human gut metagenome | isolation source: healthy gut F | host: Homo sapiens | reverse complement strand
CCGCTGCTATCCACGGCAACACATACCGCGCCTGTGCCAACAATGTGGCATACAAGCGGTCGGCGTTTTTCGCAGTGAAAGGATTCTCTTCGTCGCTCAACCTGAAATACGGCGACGACGATATTTTTATCAGCGAGATTGCCGACGGCGACAATGTTGCAGTCGAGCTGTCGCCTGAAAGCATTCTGGTGGAGCACAACGACTCCTTCGCCTACACGTCGAAACTCAACAAGGAGCGGCATTTCTTCACGCAGAAATTCCTGCGGTCGCGCATCCCGGGCATCCGTCTGCTCACAAACGTGGCATACTATCTCTACCTGCTGCTTGCCGCCGCGGGCGTGGCATATCCCGCCATGCTTTATCTCAACGGCGACGGCGAATGGCTGAAACCCTCCGTTCTGGCATCGGTGGCCGCCGCAATCTACCTGACAGAGACCCTGATTTTCATCTTCGCCAAGCGACGCACAGCCACAGTGCTGCAGTCGCCGCGCCAATTCTTCTGCCTGCCGCTGTTCCGCTTTGCCAAGCCTTTCATCAACGGGCTTCTCAACTGGCACTCCCAGCAGGGCGACAACTACACCTGGGAATAACAAAAAACTCAATAATATGCAACTGAAATACAACCTTAACGACAAGCCTCCAGTCATCCACACATTGCTTTACGGACTGCAGTGGCTCGTGATTGCCATCCCCAACGTGGTCACCATCGGCATGTTGGCGAAATTGCAGTTCGGCGACGACATCCAGATGCAGACATCCTATCTGCAGTCGGTCTACTTCGTGCTTGGACTGACAATGCTTGTCCAGGCATTCTGGGGACACCGTCTGCCGCTGGTTGTAGGCCCTGCCGCAGTCTTGATTGTCGGCATCCTGTCGGCGTCGGCAAGCAGCAGTTTCAATGCCATCTACACCGCAGTGGCCATCGGCGGCGCCACGCTGCTGCTGTTGTCGGTGTCGGGGCTGCTCGGCAAGGTGGCGCGCATCTTCACGCCACGCGTAATCGTTGTGATTCTCGGGCTGATAGCCATGACTCTCGCCCCAGTGATCATATCGCTGCTCTTCGGCGAGGGGCACGACCTTTTCAGCTTCGCATTCTTCCTTGTCGGACTTATCGCCACGTTTGCCCTTGAGCGGTTTCTACGCGGCGTAGGCAAGTCGCTCACGGTGATGATTGTCACGGTTGCCGGCTCATTTGTCTACTTCCTGTTCAACGGTATGCCTGAAGTGCAGTCTGCCGGCTACACCACCGACATCGACAAACTGATAATCAAGCCCGAAGTCGACATTCCTGTGGTCATCTCATTCTTAGTGTGCTTCTTCGCGCTGCTCATCAACGAATTGGGTTCCATAGAGTCGGTGCGCAGCCTTATCGGCGCCGCCGACAACGGCAAGATGCGCCGCGGTTGCGCCGTGACAGGCGCCGGCAACATCCTTGCCGGCATGATGGGCGTGATCGGCCCTGTGGATTATTCTATTTCTCCCGGAATCATCTCATCCACACGCTGCGCCTCGCTCGCCACAATCGTCCCCTGCGCCATCGGACTGCTCGCATGCGCCTGTATGCCCGACGCCGTGGTGTGGCTCACCCAGCTTCCGAATGTCGTAATCGGACTGATACTGTCGTATGTCGTTATTCTTCAGCTTGCTGCAGCGTTCAGTATGATGTCGGAGAAGAAAATAGTCAAGTCGTTCGACCACGCTTTGACCATCGCGCTGCCTCTGATTGTGGCTCTTCTTGTGGCATTTATTCCGCCCACTGTAGGCGAAGATTTGCCGATAGCCTTGCGCCCAATTCTCACAAACGGATTTGTTATTGGTGTTCTATTAGTCGTTTTTCTTGAACACATAGTCTTTTTGAGAAAGGAATAAGAACAATTATTGTTCCGTTCTTGTTAAATTTGCATCCGAATTATGCATCCGAATTAGCAAGAACAACTATGCACATCAAGAAATTTTTGACCATCGCATTATCCATGCTGACAGCAGCCGTGGCTGTCAGCCATGCCGGCACTCCGATACCCCTCGACTCATGCCGCAGCATGGCGTTGCGCAACAACAAGACAATGCAGATTGCGCAAGAGCGCATCAAAGCTGCCGAATACCAGAAAAAGCAGGCATTCGCAGCCTATTTGCCGGGAATCGATTTCGCCGGTGGATATATGTACAACCAAAAGGAAATCTCGTTGCTCTCAGGCGACCAGATGCTTCCGACAAAGACGTTCAACCCAGCCACAGGAACCTACGACTTCAACCTCCTCACCGGCCCCGACGGACGTCCGGTGCAGGTGAACGGACAATATGTCCCCACACAAGTGGCTTTGATTCCAAAAGAGGCGATGACGTTCGACATCCACAACCTCTTTGCCGGAGCCGTAACGCTCACCCAACCTATATATATGGGCGGAAAAATCCGCGCGCTCAACAAAATGGCTGAGATGGGGCAGGAAATCGCGTCGCTGATGCACGACAACACCGCTCGCGAGGTGGTCTATTCTGTCGACGCCGCATATTGGCAGGTTGTGTCGCTCGGAGAGAAGAAGAAACTCGCCGTAAGCTACATCGAACTGCTCGACACGCTCCACAGCAACGTGGAAGCGATGATACGCCAAGGCATTGCCACCAACTCCGACCTTCTCAATGTGGAGGTGAAACTCAACGAGGCAAACATCGACCTCACGAAGGTTGACAACGGTCTGGCTCTGTCGCGCATGGCGCTGGCTCAGATTTGCGGCATGCCGATGACCCAGGAATTCACACTCGCCGACGAGATGTCGGACCACAAATCGTTTGGAACCATGCAGCCCGCCGCATACACGATGCAGGACGTCTACAACAACCGCTCCGACATAAAAAGTCTGGAACTCGCAGTCAAGGTCTACGAGCAGAAGCAATATGAGGCTCGCTCATCGATGCTGCCCACCGTTGCGTTGGTGGGCACCTACGGATTCTCCAATCCAAACATTTTCAACGGCTTCGACAAGAAATTCAACGGAATGTTCAGCGTCGGAGCGATGGTAAAGATTCCTTTGTGGCACTGGGGCGGCAACTACTACAAATACAAGGCGGCACGCAGCGAGAGCATCGTGAAGAGCCTGGAGCTTGAAGAAGCAAAGGAGAAAATCGAGCTGCAGGTGAGCCAAGCCTCCTACAAAACCGCCGAGGCGGCAAAGACTCTGCGCACCACCGAGTCAAACCTGTCAAAAGCCGACGAAAACCTGCGCCAGGCGCAGCTGGGCTACAAAGAAGGGGTCATGACGCTCGACAACGTAATGGCTGCACAAACGGCTTGGTTGAAAGCAAATTCGGAAAACATCGACGCCGAAATCGATGTGCAACTCTGCAACGTATATCTCTCAAAAGTGACTGGAACTTTAAAATATTAATCTGAACAAAAATAAAAACACGATATGGAAAATCTGAATTTCAAAACAGAGGACGAGAAAACAATACGCAAGAAAGAACACAGCCTGTTTCTTGCCATCGCAGCCACGGCTGTGGCTGTAATTGTGCTGGCAATCATAGGCTTCATCTCCATCAAGCCCGCACAGCAGATTGTGCAGGGACAAGTTGACGGCACCAACGTGCGCGTGTCGGGACTGATGCCCGGACGCGTGGAGAAATTCTACGTCCACGAGGGACAGATTGTGCATAAGGGCGACACGCTCGCAAAGATTGAGAGTGCCACTGTCGACGCCAAGCTGGCTCAGGCTCTCGCCATGCGCGACGCCGCCGAAGCCCAGAAGGAAAAAGCCGACGCCGGAGCGCGCAAGCAAGTGATTGCCAGCGCATACGAGTTGTGGCAACAGGCCCGCGCATCGCTCGACATCCATAAAAAGACTTACGAACGCCTTGAATCGCTCTACAAGCAGAACGTTGTGTCGGCACAGAAGCGCGACGAGGCAAAGGCTGCCTACGACGCTGCAATCGCCCAGGAAAGCGCAGCCAAGTCGCAGTATGACCTTGCCCGCGAAGGCGCTCAGAAAGAAGACAAGATGGCAGCGGCGGCTATGGCAAACGCAGCCAGAGGCTCAGTCGCCGAAGTTGAGTCAATTCTGAAAGACCAGTACCTTCTTGCTCCATGCGACGGCGAGGTGACCGACATTTTCCCCAACGAGGGCGAACTCGTGTCGACAGGCACACCAATCATGAACGTCATGAAATCAGCCGACAAGTGGATGGTTTTCAACGTGCGCGAGACAATGCTCAAGGACTTGACCGTAGGCAAAGAGGTGTCGGTAAGCATTCCAGCCCTCGGCTTGAAGCAAGTGAAAGCCAAAGTCTACTATGTAAAAGATATGGGCGACTATGCCGTTTGGCGCTCAACCAAAGTCACTGGTGAATACGACAGCCGCACATTCGAGGTGCGCTTGTCGCCTGTCAATCCAATCGAGAACCTGCGTCCGGGCATGACCGTCGTAATGGAATAACAAAAAAATGATAAGCACAGGATTTGTCAACTCAATAAAGCGCGGATGCCGTCAGCTGTGCGGCAGGCGGATCTACTTCTTCGCCATGACAGTCATTCCGATTGTCTTGGCAGGATTTCTGCTCGGTCTGATGAGAAACGGGCTGCCGCTCCACATCCCCACCGCCATCGTAAACCACAACAACACCGAGAGTACACGCAAACTGATCCGCAACATCAAGTCGTCGGAGGAAGTCAGCGTCGTGTCGGTTGTCAGCAGCGAGGCGGAGGCGATGCAATTGATACGCAAAGGAAAAATCTACGGTTTCTACGTGATTCCGTTCAATTTCACAAGCGACGCCACTGCCGGACGTGCTCCGGAACTGGCGTACTACACCAACTCGACGTTCTTCATTCCAAGCTCGCTGCTCTTCCGCAGCCTGAAGACCAATTCAGTGCTTGCCTCGGGGGCGATTGTGAAGACATATCTTGTCAACTCCGGCGCCGCTACCGACACTCAGGCGCAAACGCTGCTGCAACCCGTCGTGCTGCAAACAAATCCGCTGCACAACCCCGAAAGCAACTACAGCGTGTATCTCTGCAACTCTTTCATCCCGACGGCGCTGGCTCTGATGATTCTGCTCGTGACAGCCTACAGCATCTGGCATGAGGAGAAGATGCAGACTTCACCGCAATGGATAAAGGAGGCACACGGCTCGATAACAATCGCCCTGCTCGGCAAACTGCTGCCGCAAACGGTAGTTTTCGCCGCCGTGGGTGTGTTCATGCAGTCGTTGATGTACGGCTACCTGCATTTCCCTCTCAACTGCAGTCCGTGGCAGGCTGTCGGCACAATGCTTCTGTTTGTCCTCGCCAACCAGGGATTTGCCGTATTCATCTCAGGCATAATGCCCAACTTGCGCATGGCACTCAGTTTCTGCTCCCTGTTCGGCATCCTGACCTTCTCCATAGGAGCGTTCTCATTCCCGCTGGAAGACATGTATGGAAGCATCGCAATCTTCTCCTACATCCTTCCGTCGCGCTATTACTTCCTGATTTACGTAGACCAGATGCTCAACGGACTTCCGCTCTACTATTCGCGTTTCTACTACGCCGCGCTGCTCGCGTTCATGCTGCTGCCGCTGCTTGTGGCACGCCGCATCAAGCGCCATGCGCTTCACCCGGTTTATGTGCCTTAGACTATTGACAATATGGACAGTATAAGAAAATTCTATCACGACATTATAAAAGTTTGGGCAAACGAGATCCGGCTGATTTTCAAGGATAAGGGCATCTTGATTTTCCTTTTCCTCCTGCCTCTCGCCTACCCGATTGTCTATGCGCTGATCTACAACCCCGAATTGGCGCGCGAGGTGCCGGTGGCTGTCGTCGACGAATGCCGCTCGACACAAAGCAGTGAACTGGTGCGCATGATGGACGCTTCCGAAAACACGCAACTGGCCGGATATGCCGCCGACATGCAGGAGGCCCGGCGCATGGTTGCGGAAAAGAAAGCCTACGGCATCTTGCTAATCGACAGCCATTTCTCAAAAAACATTGCCCGTGGCGAACAGGCTCACGTGACATTGTTCTGCGACATGTCGCTGCTCGTGCGCTATAAATCGATGCTCACCTCGCTCACCGACGCCACAATGACGCTCGGAGGCAAGATACAGGTGGAGACCATTGGCCGCCTCGGCGCCGACGGCCCCAAGATTCCGGCAACCGTCAGAAGCACGTATGTGGCTCTCGGCAACCCCGAACAAGGCTTTGCCACATTCCTGCTGCCAGGCATCCTGACGCTGATTGTGCAGCAGCCGCTCATTCTCGCCATCTGCATGATGGGCGGTGCAATCTACGAGCGCCGTCGCCGCAACGGAGGCATCGACCCGCTCGACACGGTCAACTCCGGAGCTGTATGCCGCCTGCTGGGCAAGTCGCTCGCCTATATCGTCATCTACATCATCCCGTTGCTCTATCTGCTCTTAATCGTGCCCGCCATCTTCAAATATCCGCAAGTGGGCGGCTTTATCGACATCCTGCTGATGTCGATACCCTACATGCTGTCGGTGACATTCCTCGGAATGACTCTGCAGGTGTTTGTGCGCGAACGCGAGAGCGCGTTTCTGGTGATTGTGTTCACTTCGATAATCTTCCTGTTCCTGTCGGGCATCACATGGCCGCTTTTCGACATGAACCCGTTCTTCCGCTTCCTCAGCGGATGCTGTCCGTCGACATGGGCGATGCAGGCGTTTGAGCGCATCAACGCCAACGGCGCGTCGATAGCCGACATCGGGATGGAATACCAGATGCTGTGGCTCCTTTCCGCAGTTTATTTCTTCCTCGCCCTTGCCGTCAACAAATTCTCGCGCTACGGTATGCTCTACCAACTCAGCCACAGGGAACACGCCTGACTGCATAAAATTTCTTAAAAGAAACCGTCCATAATCCAACAACCACCGAAAATCGCTAACTTTACGTTTTGATAAGGTTTTTGGATTATGGAAAATAATGGAAAGATTCTTTGGGCTGACGACGAGATCGACTTGCTGAAACCCCACATCATGTTCTTGAAAATGAAAGGATATGACGTGACGACAGTCAACAACGGAGCCGACGCCCTCGACCGGGTGGAGACGGAAACGTTCGACATCATCATCCTCGATGAAAACATGCCAGGCATCAGCGGTTTGGAGACTCTGCAACAAATCAAGCAGGTCCAGCCCAACGTGCCGGTTATCATGATTACCAAAAGCGAGGAAGAGAACATCATGAACCAAGCCATCGGCAACAAAATTGCCGACTATCTTATCAAGCCGGTGAATCCTAACCAGATACTGATGTCGCTGAAAAAAAACCTGCACTCCGGGCAACTGGTGTCGCAGAAGGCTACAAGCGACTACCAGCAGGAATTCCGCAACATCGCGCGGCTTATCAACGAGTCGGACAACATCGACGACTGGTATGAGCTATACCGCAAACTCGTGTTCTGGGAGATGGAGCTGTCGCAGACGGAGACAAACATGGACGAACTGCTGCTGATGCAGAAAAACGAGGCAAACTCGGAGTTTGCCAAGTTTGTGAAACGCAACTATGAGTCGTGGGTCAACGGCGGCAAGCATCCTCTTATGAGCAACGAGATTTTCAAGGACAAAGTGTTTCCGCTGCTCGATGCCGGCGAAAAGGTGTTTTTCATCCTTATCGACAATTTCCGCCTCGACCAATGGCGCATAACAAAGCCTATCCTTGCCGAATGGTTCAACATCGAAGAGGATCTCTACACCACCATCCTACCGACCGCCACGCAATATGCGCGCAACGCAATATTCTCCGGACTGATGCCGCTGCAGATTGAGAAAATGTTTCCGGAGCTGTGGGTCGACGAGGATTCGGAGGAGGGGAAAAACCTCAACGAGTCGCCTCTGATCCAGACGCAGCTCGACCGTTTCCGCAAACGCTACAAATTCTCCTACAACAAAATCTACGAATCGTCTTTCGGCGAAAGACTGCTGCAGAATTTCAGCAATTTCAACAACTTCGACCTCAACGTGATTGTGTTCAACTTCATCGACATGCTGTCGCACGCGCGCACGGAATCGAAGATGATACGAGAATTGGCGTCGAGCAACGCCGCATACCGGTCGCTGACCGAATCGTGGTTCCGCCATTCATCGGCAAGCGACTTGCTGCGCCGCATAGCTGAGAGCGGTGCCCGCGTGGTGCTGACCACCGACCACGGCACAATCCGCGTCGACAACCCGATAAAGGTGGTCGGCGACAAGGCGACAAACACCAACCTGCGTTACAAACTCGGCAAAAACCTCGGCTACAACGAGCGGCAAGTTTATGAAATCAAGCAACCGGAACGCTTCGGGCTGCCGGCACCGAACATTTCCACAAAATACATCTTCACCACAAACCGCGATTTCTTCGCGTATCCAAACAACTTCAACTATTATGTGCAGTACTACAAGGATACGTTCCAACACGGCGGCATATCGATGGAAGAGATGCTCGTGCCGATAATCACGATGCAGCCAAAATAGACAAGTAATGGAAAAAATCAACTATAAAATATCGTTCTCACCAGCCACTGACGCTGTCGACGTCAATCTGCCGGCTTCGAAGAGCATCAGCAACAGGGCTCTGACAATCGCTGCCATGGCCGACGGATGCAGCATCGGCAACATCGCCGACTGCGACGACACAAACGCCATGCGGCGCGCGTTGCTGACTCAGAGCGCTCAGGCAAACGTGAATATCGGGGCGGCGGGAACGGCTATGCGGTTTCTGACAGCCTACTTCGCCTCGCAACCGTGGCGCAGCGTGCTGCTCGACGGCACGCCACGCATGCGCAAGCGTCCGATAGGTGAACTGGTGGAGGCTCTGCGCCTCTGCGGCGCCGACATCGACTACTATGCCTCCGAGGGATATCCGCCTCTATGGATTGAGGGCAGGCATCTGAAAGCCGACGCGCCTCTGCGGATGCGCGGCAACGTAAGCTCGCAATATGTGTCGGCGATGATGATGGTTGCACCTATGATGAAGGGCGGACTGACAATTGAAATCGAAGGCGGACTGACTTCGCGCCCATACGTCGAGATGACGGCGGCACTGATGCGCCATTTCGGAGCGGAAGTGACTGTCGGGGAGTCGACAATCGTCATCGAGGGAAAGCCTTACTCGCCCAGCTCGCTGACCGTGGAGAGCGACTGGTCGGCGGCAAGCTATTGGTATGAAATCAAGGCTCTCTGTCCTGACCTCGACATCCGTCTGAACGGCTTGCAGAGCGACAGCCTGCAGGGCGACAGCCGCGTGGCTGAATATTTCAAACTGTTTGGCGTCACAACAGAGTACACCGACAATGGTGTGGCTCTCGGATTCTGCGACGCCGACCGCGATGCCACGCTCAACATCGACCTGTCGAGCCAGCCCGACATTGCTCAGACCATTGTTGTGACGGCTTGCCTCACCGGGCAGCCGTTCCGCATCGGTGGACTGCACACGCTGCGCATAAAGGAGACCGACCGTCTCGAGGCGCTGCGTGCCCAACTCGCCCAACTCGGATTCAACATAGAGATTGCCGACGACAGCATCCTTTCTTGGGACGGCGCAGCAGGCGAAGCCGTCGCCTACCCACGGATTCTCACCTACGACGACCACCGGATGGCAATGGCTTTCGCCCCGGCTGCAATACGCTTCCCCTCACTGACGGTGCTCGACGCCGGAGTGGTGTCGAAGTCATATCCCGACTATTGGCGGCATCTCGCACTGGCAGGTTTTAAAATGGAGGTAGCCAAATGATTCCCGCGCTGATAATATTGGCTGTAACCATAGGCTTCGGGGCGGTGCTGTACGTATGTCACAAAATCTCGGAGCAGCGGACTCCAAACAACACCCCTGATGACGCGGAAGCGGCTCCAGCCGTAGAGGAAGAGGGTTGCTGCGGAATGCACATTACGTGCGAGAAAGACTCTTTGGCGACGCTGTCGACCGAAATAATATACTACGACGACGAGGAACTCGATGCCTACCGCGGCTTTGCGCCCGACGGATACTCCGACAGCCAGATAGAGGAATTCCGCGACGTGCTGCTCACGTTGCTGCCCGAAGACATCGCCGGATGGGCACGGTCGCTGCGCCTGCGCGGCATCGAGATGCCGGCGTGTGTCAAAGAAGAACTGCTGCTGCTCGTCAGCGAGAAGCGCGAACGCAAGAACAAGAAATAAACTTATGGAAATCTTTGAATACTCATTTTTTCAAAACGCTCTCGCGGCACTGTTGCTTGTGGGCATCGCATCGGCTGTGGTGGGCACGTATGTGGTGGCACGACGCATGATGTTTGTAGCTGGAGGCGTGACCCACGCATCGTTCGGCGGCCTCGGACTGGGATACTTTCTCGGAGTCAATCCCGTTGTGACGGCTGGATTATTCGCCGTGGCGTCGGCTGTCGGCGTTGAATGGCTGTCAACACGACAACGCGTGCGCGAAGACTCCGCCATATCCGTGGTCTGGGCTTTGGGAATGGCTCTCGGTATTCTGTTCGTGTTCCTGACTCCGGGCTACGTCCCCGAACTGCAGTCGTTTCTCTTTGGAAACATCCTCACCGTATCCCACACCGACCTTGCTGTGTTTGCCGCATTTCTCGTCCTGCTGCTTGCCGTGATGGCTCTGCTCCACCGTCCCATCGTGGCTTGCGCTTTCGATTCCGACTATGCGCGCACCATAGGTATGCCTGTGGCTCTTATCAACGGACTTATGACCATACTGGTTGCCGTCTGCATAGTGCTCACTCTGAAACTAATCGGCATCATGCTGCTGATGTCGCTATTTGCCCTGCCGCAGATGACTGCGGAAGTGTTCACCTGCCGACTGCGGCCGATGATGCTGCTTGCCGCCATCATCAGCGTTGCAGGCTCAACAGTCGGACTGATGGCTGCCTATGCCACCAATATTCCTGCCTCGGCAACCATCGTGCTGACCCTCATCGTCATCTATGCCGCCGCACGGCTGTGGAAACAGGCAAAACGAAACATTCATACATAAAACATTGTCAAGAAAATTTATGACGTCATACGCTCAACACTATCGCTCAACACTGAAACTCGGCGTGCCTCTGTGCATCGGGCAGATAGGCGTAATCCTTGTGGGATTCGCCGACACACTGATGGTGGGACATTACGGCACAAACGACCTTGCGTCTGTGTCGTTTGTCAACAATCTGTTCAACCTTGTAATTATCGGTCTGCTCGGCTTCTCATACGGCATCACTCCGATTATCGGCGCGCTGTTTGCCAGACAGAAATACGACGAGGCGGGAGCGGCTTTCCGCAATGCTTTGATTGCCAACGCTCTGTTCGGCATACTGCTGACCGTGGTTATGGGCTGCGCCTACTTTTTTATCGACCGCTTCGGGCAACCCGACGAACTGCTGCCCATCATCCGTCCCTACTATCTCGTAATCCTTGCGTCGATAGTGTTTGTGGCTCTGTTCAACGCAATGCGCCAGTTTGCCGACAGCCTTCTGCGCCCATCGGTGGGAATGTGGATACTTATTTCTGGCAACGCTGTCAACATTGTGTTCAACTATCTGCTCATATACGGCAAGTGCGGAATGCCTGAGCTGGGCGCGCTCGGCGCCGGCATCAGCACTCTCGGCTCCCGGGTTCTGATGACAGTGGTGTTTGCCGTGGTGCTGCTGCGCGGACAGGCTTACGCACCTATGCGCAAGGCGTTTCTGCACACCCGTGAAAGCGTCGGAGAGATGCTGTCGATAACACGCACATCCATGCCCATCTCGCTGCAAATGGCCATGGAGACGGGCACGTTCACGTTTGGAGGCGTGATGATGGGGTGGCTCGGCACTGTGGAGCTGGCAAGTTATCAAGTGATACTCACCATAAGCACGCTCGGTTTCATGTTCTACTACAGCATCGGCGCGGCAGTGGCTATCCGTGTGTCAAACTACGTGGGACGCGGCAACCAGGCGGAAGTGCGCCGCTCGACATGGGCTGGCTATCACATACTGCTCGCAATGGTTGTTGCGGTGTCGTTCCTGCTTTATTTCGCCAAAGAGCCGCTGGTGGGCATCTTCACCGACGACAGCATTGTTGCGGCCTCTGCGATGGCTCTGATTCTGCCTCTGATCATTTACCAATGCGGCGACGCCACACAGATTTGCTTTGCCAACGCGCTGCGCGGCACAGGACAGTCAATGTCGATGATGTGGATTGCTTTTGTAAGTTACATTCTTGTGGGCATCCCGAGCGGATGGCTGCTCGGCTTCCCGTTGGGACTGCGCGACGTGGGCATTTTCTATGCGTTCAGCATAGCCCTGTTTGTGGGCGGTGCGCTGTTCTTATGGCAATTCCTGCGCGCCACGCGCAAGCATCAGTGCCACTAAAACCATAAGGAGAACGTCTGGCGGGGCAGTTTCTTCTCTATCACGGCTACTCCCATCTTGCCGTTGGTAAACGCCATTCCGTATGTCAGCCGCGACAGCAATGCGCGCCACAGACGTGCCACGACCTCGTCATGCTGCAAATTGCGCACCACGACAACCGCCTCCGTTTCTGCCAACGACACAAGCCAGCGCTCCACGCTGACGACTTCCGCCTCTGTCACTCGGTTGACTACCACATAACGCTTGCCGTCGCCGACGGCGGCGATATAGTCGTCGACAGCCTCGCCGCACGAGCCGCTGACGCTGATGCGGTCTGCTTGATTCTGCAGCAGGACGAGCGCAATTTCCGGCTCTGCCTGACTGCTTGCAAGCCACATCCTCGAATCTGACGCCACACGCAGCGTGCTGTATGCCGACACCCCGAAATTGGTGCCGAGTTGCAGAATCATCTTTGGGTTGAAATAGTTGGCGATGCGAAACATCATCCGGGCACTTTTCTCGGATATCATCCGCGGTTTTCTCACCTTGAGCAGACGTTTCATGCGGCGCGCCTCGTTGCGGCGTTCGGCAATGTCGGCATAGGCATAGTAAGCCGACTTCTCGCGCAGCACGTTGAGCACGAAATGGAAAGCAAAGGGGGAATGGATTCCGAACCCTTTGCTTTTACGGTAGCGCGTCAGCGCCGTGCAATATCGTCTGATTTTTCCCAACCTACAGCTGCTCCTTTCTTCTGCCGTAGGCTGCCACAGTGGCTATAAGTGCCACGATGAGAGCCAGATAAACAAGCGTTATCGATGTGTAGGCCACGGTTTCCGTCGTGTGTATCGACTTGGGATCGAAGCGCATCACGATTTCATGGCTTCCTGCTGGCAGACGCATACCGCGGAGCGTGTAGTCGACACGGGCTATCGGCAATTCCTTGCCGTCGACGGTGGCTGTCCATCCCCATGGGAAATAGACTTCGGAGAACACCGCCACTGCGTCGTTGCCGGTCTGCGACTTGTAGCGCAGCTCGTTGGGCTTGTATGATGTCAGATATATCGTGTCGCCAGGCTGCTTTGGCGCGGCAGTGCCAAGCACCTGCTTAAACTTAACGTCGGCAACCGCTTTTACTGCGGGATTCAGCTTCTGCAAGGCGTCCATCTCGGCATCTGCTCCCTCGGCATATTCAACGTTGTCGACAAGCCAGGCGTTGCCGAGCGCACCGGGGTTGGTCAGCACCTTGCCGTCGACAATCAGATATTTGGTGTTGAGCATATTGTATGCCTTCATGTCGACGAGCGAAAGGTCGACGGTGCCGTATGTCTGTTTCATCCCGAGAATCACGCCATTGGTCGGCTGCAGCATTTTGGATATAATGTCGTTGTAGCGCGTCAGTTTGGCTGCGTGGTATCCGCCAACGCTCTTATGGAAGAACGACGGATTCGGCGACCCGAAATTGCGCACGTCGGAAACGCGATAGTACGATTTGTCTTGAAGAATCTGGCTGTCGGCAGATGTAGGGATGAATGTCAGCGCATCGTCCTCGGTGTGCTTTACAAACATATCCTCGTTGATATAGCGTTTGTCCACCTGGAACATGTCAACAAGCACCACGGCAATCAACACGCCCACAAAGACGTTTCTCGAAAGTTTTCCCTTGACATACGCCAACAGCAGCACCGCGCCAACGGCAAGCAGCAACAGGCTGCGCAGCGAGTCGGCAGCCACCATCGACAGGCGCGCCTCGCCGACGATGCTGAACGCACGCGAATAGAAGTCGTGCTCCATTCCGCTGGTTTGCGCAAGGATTTCTTCGAGCTGCTCTGCCTCGCCGACACTCAGACCGTTGCCAAACACTGAAGGCATCAGCCATCCGATGACACAGAACAATGCCGGGATGCCGAATGCGGCAAACACTGCATTGCGGTGCTTCTTGAAGAAATTCTCCTCGGTAAGAATCTGGTTGACCGCCATCACGGCAAGTATAGGCAACGTAAACTCGACGATGACGAGTATGCTTGCCGGAGCGCGAAACTTGTCGTACATCGGGAAATGATCGATCATCCAATATGTAAGAGAAGAGAAGTTATGGCCCCACGACAACAGTATTGACAGAATCGAGACGGCAAGCAGTGCCCACTTCATCGGACCTTTGACAACAAACAACGCCAACAGCGCGAGTGCGAAAATAACCACTCCCACATAAACCGGGCCGTTGGTCATCGGCTGGTCGCCGAAATACTGGCGGAACTGCCCCACCATCTGCTGCAGCTGCGGACGGAGCTGCTCGTCGTAGGAAGGATCGCCGGTAATCTGCGCCGCCTCCACAAGACTTTGCGCCTTGTCAAGGTCGATTACCGACGCAGGAGCCAAACCGCCGTCGTCGGTAATATCGTTGGGCTTCACCGTCGCGCCGCCCTTCACGTTAGGAATTATCAGCGTCAACGTCTCATCGACACCGTAGCTCCAACTTGTCACGTTGTCGCGGTTGATGCCGTTTTTATTCACGTTGCCCGACTCGCCCGACGACTTTGCCGCGGTAAGGTCGGTGGTGCGTCCACGAACGGTTTCCTTGCTATATTCATATGTATTGTACAGGCTCGTGAGGTTTGCTCCGACAGCCACAACTGCTGCCACGGCAAGCACCTCTGTGGCTTTAAGCCATTTGCCCAACTCCTTCTTGCGGCGGCTGTCAACGAAATAGGCAATCATCATAGCCACTACGACAAAGAGGAAATAGTAGGTCATCTGCACATGGTTTGACGCTATCTGCAACATCGCAAACACAGCTGTGAGTGCGCCGCCGGCAAGCCATTTGCCCCGGTAGGCGAGCACGATGCCGGCTATCGTGGGAGGCACATAGGCAAGCACGCAGAATTTCCATATATGTCCGGCTCCTATCAGAATGAAGAAATACGATGAGAAACCGTAGGCTATGGCGCCAAGAAGGGCAAGATACCACCGCTGGCGCATGGCAAGAAGCAGGATGTAGAAGCCTGCCATCATCATAAACACCAGATTGGCTGGACTGGGAAGACCAAGTCCGAACACCGACTGCAGCGCGCTTATGAATTTCGAACTTGCATACGACGGCGAGATTTGAAACGTAGGCATACCGCCAAACAACGAGTTGGTCCAGCACGTCTTTTCGCCGGTCTGCTCAAAATAGGCCTTTGCCTCCTGTCCGTTGGCAACACCCTGCATCGTGTCGCTCTGCTGTAGAGTGTCGCCGAGGCTCGTGGCGAAGAATGCCAATGAGATTGCCACAAGGATGATGACTCCGAAAACTCCATAACGGAAGTCGCGGCTGCCGGCAAGGGTCTTTGCTCCGTCGGACAATGCCTTAAAACTGAATTTCTGCATATTGCGTAAAATTGTTTGTTCTGAAAAAATCGTGTAAAATTACTCAAATCCGAGCATTCCCACAAATACACGCTAAAAAACAATATGACGTTCTTTTTCCTCTCTGTTTCTATAAGCACACGCCACACCGCTATTCAGGCACAAAAGCGTCCAGAAATTCTGGACGCTTAAATATCATAAGAATACCGTTGTGCCTATTCAATCTTCTTTGTCACAACCGCTCCGACAATCTCTTTACTTACCTCCTTGTCAATAACGCCATTCACATAGAATTCCACTTTCCCTGACGATTCCGTTAACTCTACAACGTCTTTGCTCCCGTCCTTCCACTTTATGGTAAACCAAACGTTGCCCTTGATGGATTGCAGAGAAAAAAGCCCAAAGCAAAGGTAGCGTGGAGACTGCTCGTTTGGCATTATCGAAAATACCGGATTCATTTTTGGCCTCACATAAGGATTAGTGCTTAATTCTTGCGGACTATACTCCTTTCCTTTATACTCTATCGACACCAAATCTTTTATTTTGTCAATGCCTCCGTCCTGCGCTATGATTTCTGCTCCATTCTTGTCAACAATCTTCAATTCCAATGAATACAGAATCTTTCCGCCTTCGTCAAGCTTCGACATATCGTCCTCCTTATTACAACCGTTTAGCGCTACGCATAAAACGATTGCGATTATTGCTGCTATCTTTTTCATTGTTTTATTATTATTTTGTTGGATAAATGTTATAAATATCATATCTATTAACAACGTCCGAACCTTCCGGCAAAATCAAACGATTGTCTATATACATTCCATCATAATTTCCTCCGTAGCCCCAATTAAAATACAAGTATGATGATGAATTCTCCTGAGTATTGACTCTTGCTATGGCGTCAAACACCAGCCTACTTGTAAACGTGAAAATTTCTGTAAATTTTCTTTCCCATATCAGGTTCCCACCACAAGCAATCCACGCATGTCCGTCCTCTTTATCATTTCCTCTCATATATACAGGCCTTCCCTGCTCTATTTCGCTCCAAACTTTGCCTGCATTGTGTTTTTGCACAATAGCATCACCAAATCCCCAATTATTGAAAACTTTGCAAACATTGTCTATGGTTGTTGTCGTTTCACACATACCACTGGATGTTTTCGTAAAAGTCGCATTGGCATTATTCGCTATTTCAAGCAAGAAACTTGATGCTGACCAAGACCCATCCGTAAGCGGCATTGAATCCCAATCAAAACGAACAGGATACTTATAATAATACATTATTTGCCCAGCAGCGACAGGTCCACAACCAGCAAGAGGTCTAACCCCATCGACATAAGGATAGCATGAATTAAATAAGCCCTGTTGATGCCATTTAGTTTCCACGAAATTAGGAATACTTTTATTCTTAACAAACGACTTATTCACCCCAATCGACAAGCGCTCCCACTCTTCTTCATAGAGCGGATAAATAGCCCCTTTCACCTCTTCCGCATACGGACTTCCATCTGTTATGTCAAATATGGTATAGCCTTTCGCAATCCATGCAGAAACAGAGTCTTGCAGAATGGTCTGTGCTCGTATCACATCAGGGTCACTTGAGGAACGTTTGCGCGTCTTCAATGCTTTTGAAGTTTGCGGCTGCTCATATCGTTGCCACATACTACGAAATTTTTGAATTGAATCATCGGGCAACTGCTTTGCCAACTCAATTGCCGACAATGTCTCCGTATGCCAATCTACCAATCCAGAGTCTGCTATTCCGGACACATCAAAATTACCTTTGTCTGCATATGCCAACACCGGACAATAGCGTTTCGTTGCACTAATCAGCAAGAAACCTTGGTTGTCTTTGTAATTAACCACATAGATGGCAGCATTACCAGATGCATCGGTTATCGCCGACGTGTCATAATCAACTCCACGCGTTCGCTGTCCACCAAAGAATTCAGAAACTACCGTCCCAATATCACTTGCTGTGACATCGTCCGTTTGATGACCAACTTGTTGGTCGACATTAACTTCGCCTCGGACAAGAAAGTCCTCTTGATTGCTGCATGCGCACAAAAAAATAGCGGCTGAAGCAGCAAGGAAAATGAATTTTCTCTTTATAATTTGTCTTGTTAATGGTTTGCGCCGTAAAGATAGTATTAAATATTTAATTCACAAATTATTAGACGTTTTTTGCGAGTCTGAAGAAAATCGGTTGGAAAATCTGCGCATTTACAGTGCAAATGTGAATTTTAATACTCCTTTTAACTATCTGCAGCGGCAAAAAAGGCTGCCAGCAACGTGCGTGAACAAGTTTTGGAGAAAGCAAAATCCTGTTAAATGGTGAGAATGAGCATCTTTGCGAAGGTTTAATCTCTTTGCTCCGAAAAACTGTTAAATTTTGTACAGGCACCCATCTATCGTCATAAAGAAGTTTAATATGTTAATTAAATGTCTGAAATCGCTTGACGCCGCCAGCAAATTTTGCTAACTTTGAGGTGTTCGGAAGTAAAACCTACTAAAAACAAGAGATAATGAAGAAAATTTTAACAATCTTAGCAGTAATGGCAGTATTCGTTGCAAGCTTCGCAGCGAAGGCTCAAGACAGAACTTGCAAGACCGACAGTATCTGCGGCCGAGAGATTGTTAAAAGTGCGATGAAATACCTCGGTTCTCCTTACCGTTCAGGACACATGAGTCCGAAATCAGGTTTTGACTGCTCTGGCTTCACCACATTCATCTTCTCAAAACAGAACATCTCGCTTCCGCGCTCATCGCGTTCACAGTATTCAGCACTCCGCGGAGACTCTCAAGTCAAAGACCGCCGCGACCTGAAGGCTGGCGACTTGGTGTTCTTCTCTGGCTCTCGCGCCTCAAAAAGCAACGTAGGCCACGTGGGCATCGTGACATCGGTCGACGAATCGGGCAACTTCAAGTTTATCCACTCAAGCTGTTCGCAAGGCGTCACGGTATCGTCGTCACAGGAAGCCTACTACGCAAAGCGCTACATCGGTGCATGCCGTGTGGTTGACGGAGAATAAGACATAGATTCAGATTTCAAACATAGTTTTTCAGGTAGCGACCACGCCAGTCCGGCGAGTCGTTATTTTTTTATCCCCACAGCAAAAACATAACCATCGCGAAACCCGTCATCATCATCGGATTGCACCAACGGCGCAATACACAGCCATCGCAAAAAACCGCCGAAGAGCGGTTGTATATGTTAGCACGGGGTTGGCTTGCCTACCCCGTGACGCCAATACACGCACATCTACCGCCGAAGAGCGGTTGTATATGTCATCCCCCGGTTTGCAAAGAATCTTATTCATTGATTTATACAACCGCCCGTCGGCGGTTGCCTTCGTCTTTAAAAGAAGATCCACATGATTTGTGGTCCGCAGCGCGGACCCGTTTTCAGTTAACCCCGGACAACGTCCGGGGTAGCGAGATGGCATGACACGCACCGCAACGCGGTGCCGCTGAGAGACGGGAGGATAAAATAGGCTGCGCCTCGGGAAAGAAAATTGAGCAAGCTCTTTTCTTTCCTCTCTCCTTGCACTATCTTTCCATAAAATAGGCTGCGCCTCGGGAAAGAAAATTGAGCAAGCTCTTTTCTTTCCACTCTCCTTGCACTATCTTTGCACTGATTTACGCAAATGACCGACAATGGATTTTCAAACGCTTGTTGACACCGATGCTGTGGGCATCAAAATAGAGCATGACGAGGCCGTCATGATGCTCGGGTCATGCTTTGCCGAAGACGTAGGGAATCTGCTCAAACGGTCGATGCTGGCACTGTGCATAAACCCCTTCGGCACGCTCTACAACCCTCGCAGCATAGCGCAGTCGCTGCGGCGGCTCATGGCCGACGAGCCGTTCTCTGCCGACGAACTCGTGGCTTACGGCAACCTGTGGCACAGCATGTCGCATCATTCCCGCTTCTCAAGCGTAGACAAGGACAGGGCTTTGCAGAAAATCAACGCCGCCTATGCGGAGGGTGTGGCATGTTTACGATCGGCACGACATCTGATTGTGACCTTCGGCACCGCCTACACTTTCTCCACCGCCGACGGCGAAACCGTCGCCAACTGCCACAAGATGCCGGCATCAATGTTCAACCGACGGATGCTCTCCGCCAACGAGATTGCAGACGAATGGATTCCGTTAATCGACGACATCCGCAAATTCAATCCCCACATCGACATCACGTTCACCGTAAGTCCGGTGCGCCACCTTGCCGACGGCGCCCATGGCAACCAATTGAGCAAATCCACGCTGCTGCTTGCCGCAGACAGCATCATGGCGCAACGCCCAGGCGTGTGCCACTACTTTCCATCGTATGAGATTATGCTCGACCAGCTGCGCGACTACCGCTTCTTTGCCGCCGATATGGTGCATCCGTCGGATGTGGCTGTGGCGTATGTCGCCGAACGGTTCAAGGCCTCGTGCCTGTCCGACCGTGCACGCCAGGCTTGCACACGCTGCGAAAAGGTGTATGCACGACTGCTCCACCGTCCACTGACCGACGACTCAGAAGCCGCAGAGGCATTCCGCGCTGCCACTCGCCGCGCTGCCGACTCCTTGTCGGCGGATATGCCTTACGTGAAAACAATAATCGACAAACTTCTTAAACAATGAAATATTCGATTCTCGAAATAGCAGAAATTCTCGGTGCCGACGCCTCGCATCTGAACAATGCCTCAATCGACACGCTTCTCACCGATTCACGGACTCTCACCTACCCCGACCGCTCTCTGTTTTTCGCGCTCCACACCGACAGCAACGACGGTCACCGCTACGTGCACCAGCTGTATGAGAAAGGCGTGCGCAATTTTGTAGTGGAGCACATCCCGGAAGGCGTGCCGACAGGCGACGCCAATTTCATTGTTGTGAAAAATTCCATAAAGGCGCTCCAACAACTCGCCTCGTTCCACCGCCACCGCTTTCACATCCCGGTGATAGGAGTGACGGGCAGCCGCGGAAAGACTCAGGTGAAGGAATGGCTGTTTCAGTTGCTGCGCCCCGACTACAATATCGTGCGCAGTCCGCGCAGCTACAACTCGCAGATTGGCGTGCCGCTGTCGGTTTGGGACATCGACGACAACACCGGTCTTGCAATCATCGAGGCGGGTATTTCACAACCCGACGAAATGCCAGTGCTGGAAAGCATCATCAGCCCTGACATCACGGTGATGACCAACATCGGAAACGAGCACAAGGAGGGTTTTGCGTCAATCGAAGAAAAATGCATCGAGAAGCTACGCCTGTCGCGCAACAGCAAATACATCGTGTTCGACGGCGACAACAACACCATCTGCAACGGCATCATCGATTTGTCATACGGACACCAGGAGGTGAGCTGGTCGCGCGTCAACACCGACGCTCCGATATTTATCTCTTCGATTATCAAAGAGAAAGACTCTACAACAATCAACTACACCTATCTGCTGTATGCCGGACAGGTAAAGATTCCGTTTACGGCGGCTGCCGACATCGAAAACGCCATCGTGTGCCTCGCCACGCTGCTGTGCATGCGCGTGCCTATGGATACGATTGAGGAACGGTTCAAGCTTCTGTCGCCCACCGGAACACGGATGGACGCAATGGAGGGCGTAAACGACTGCCAGCTGATTCACGACACATACACGAGCGACTACCTGTCGCTTGCTCCTGCCATCGACTTTATGTCGCGCCGCGACACTCTGCTGCGCTCGCGCACTCTGATTCTTTCCGACGTGCTGCCGGAAAACATCCCCGCGTCGGAGCTGTATAAAAAAATTGCCGAACTTGTCCACCTGCGCCACATCGACCGCATAATCGGCATCGGACGGGAAATTTCCGCCCACAGCGATTTGTTTGCCGGCAACTCTCGATTCTTTCCGTCGACCGACGCTTTTCTCAGCGCTATGTCGCAGAGCGACTTCTCTAAGGAACTCATCCTGCTGAAGGGCGCGCCGGAATTCGGGTTCGACCGCATAATAGAGATGCTCGAGGCGCGGCAGCACGAAACGGTGCTGGAGGTGAACCTCGACGCGCTGGTGCACAACTTCAACTTCTACAGGTCACGGCTGAAGCCCGACACGAAAATTGTGTGTATGCTGAAGGCTTTCGGCTACGGAGCCGGATCCTACGAGCTTGCCAAGACTCTGCAGCAGCAGGGGGCGTCGTATATCGCCGTGGCGGCACACGACGAGGGCGTGGCGCTGCGCGAGGCGGGCATCACGATGCCTATAATGGTGCTCAACCCGAAGGTGGTCAACTACAAGGCACTGTTCGACAACCGTCTGGAGCCGGAGGTGTTCTCTTTCGACATGTGCCGCGAGATTATACGCGAGGCGCAGAAGTTTGATGTGAAAGACTACCCGATACACATAAAAATCGACACGGGAATGCACCGTCTGGGATTTGTCTACGATGAACTGCCCAAGCTCGTCGAACTGTTGAAAAGCCAGGACAACGTGTGCCCTGCGTCGATTTTCTCGCACCTATGCACCGCCGACGACCTGCACGACGACAGCTATGCCCATTTCCAGCTTGAATATTTCGACCGCTGCTGCAATACGTTCGTTCCGGCTTTCAACCATAAAATCATCCGCCACATCCTCAACACCGACGGAATCCTGAGATTCCCCGACCACCAATACGAGATGGTGCGCCTGGGCATCGGACTCTACGGCATTCCGACTCTCGGTGCGGGCTACGACGACAAACTGCGTCCGGTGTCTTCACTGCATTCGGTAATAATCCAAATCCGCGAATGGGAGGCGGGAACAACAATCGGCTACGGCCGCCACGGCGTGCTGACACGCCCGTCGCGCATCGCGACGATACCTATCGGTTATGCCGACGGCTTCAACAGACATCTTGGCTGCGGACACGGCGAGGTGTGGATCAACGGCAAGCGAGTGCCTACTGTGGGCAACATCTGCATGGACTTGTTCATGGCCGACGTGACCGACGTGGAATGCGCCGTGGGTGACAAAGTGGAGATTTTCGGAGAGCATATCTCGGCACAGGATGTGGCAGACCGCCTGCAGACCATCCCTTATGAGGTGCTGACGTCGGTGTCTTCACGTGTGAAACGCATATACTACAGCGAATAATGGCGGAGCTACCTATACTTTTCAGACAACAGATGCTGGCGTTGCTGCCCGAGGAGGCCGATGCTTTGCTTCAGGCTTTGCAGACCGAACCGTCGGTGGCGGTGAGGGTTAACTGGCGCAAGGCTATGCCGCCGGCGACCGACGACCCCGTGGCTTGGTGCCGGTCGGGAATCTACCTCGACGCGCGGCGACAGTTCACGTTCGATCCGCTGCTGCATTCCGGGTGCTACTATGTGCAGGACGCATCGTCGATGTTTATTAGCCATGTGCTGAGTCAGGTGGCTGGCAATTCTCCGGTGGCTTACCTCGACCTGTGTGCCGCTCCGGGAGGAAAAACCACCGCTGCCATCGATGCTCTGCCCGACGGCTCTCTCGTCGTGGCAAACGAAATTGACAGCCGGCGCGCGCAGATTCTGCGCGAGAACGTTGTGAAATGGGGCTATCCACACTGTGTGGTCACCAACAGCGACGCCTCCCGTCTCGGGAAGCTGCATGAGGCTTTCGACATCGTGGCTGCCGACATGCCGTGTTCTGGCGAAGGCATGATGCGCAAGGACGACGAGGCTGTGGCGCAATGGACTCCTGCCCTTGTCGAGCAATGTGCCGCGCGCCAACGCGAAATTGCCTCCGACATTTGGCAGGCTCTGAAGCCTGGCGGCATTTTCATCTACAGCACCTGCACTTTCAACCGTGCCGAAAACGAGGATATGATCGACTTCCTTGTCCGTTCGCTCGGCGCCGAGCCTGTCGACATCGTCTCCGACCCGTCATGGGGGATACACAAGGGTGTCGACACTCCTTATCCGTGTTTCCGCTTTATGCCTCATCTCACACGCGGCGAGGGCTTGTTTATGGCTGTGGTGCGCAAAAATGGCGAATACGCGGAGAAAGAATCGAAAAAAGACAAGAATAAAGGCAAAAAAACGTCGGCAAAGAGCGTCAAGGGCGTTGAATGCCCTAAATGGATCGACGGTCAGGACGACTTTTCCATCACGGCATACGACGATACGATTTGCGCCGTCGCCAAAGTTCATCAGCCGCTTGTGGAAAGGATTGCAAAAACGGCAAAAACGCTGCTGGCGGGCATACCGATGGCTCAGGCAAAAGGCCGCGACCTCGTGCCGCAGCACGCGCTGTCGCAAAGCGTGGCTCTCCGCCAGGATGCCTTCCCGTGCGCCGACCTCGACTATGCTTCTGCCATAGCCTACCTCAGGGGGGAGGCCGTGGCTCTGCCTGCCGACTGTCCGCGCGGATATGTCGTTGTTGCCTACCGCAACCATCCTCTCGGATTTGTCAAAAATCTCGGCAACCGCGCCAACAATCTATACCCTAAGGAATGGCGCATCCGCAGCGGACATATCCCTGACGAGACGCCTGAAGTGATATAACCGGACACGCTATGCGCTATAAACTTATTAACAAGACTATCTCTTGATTATTAAATAGATAAACTTACACCAACATAGTTGTTCACAACTCACGACAGCAATTTCTCCTTATTATATTTGGAAAATCAAGTAAAAGCGAGTACCTTTGCACTCGCTTAAAGCAAAACGCCTCTTTAGCTCAGTTGGCCAGAGCACGTGATTTGTAATCTCGGGGTCGTTGGTTCGAATCCGACAAGAGGCTCAAGAAAAACGGACATTTCATCTGAAATGTCCGCTTTTTTATTGTTAATGCCACTACCCTTTTACAGGTATATCGTAGAAATGTTTTGTGCGTAGCGCGGCGAGGTCGGCGTGCTTCAGCCGGTCAAGGATAAGGGTGGCTGTACCGTCTTTCGCATAGGGATTGTCGGCATTCTTTGCCCGCCGACGCATCTCCGGAGATAGACAAAGGCGCAGACCTTTCAGAATATCATCTTTACCCGTGCCACAGTTCACAACACTCTCCGACGCCAGTCTGCCTTTCTGACGGTCGCCGATGTTGAGCGACGGGATGCCGAACGACGGCACTTCAATGATTCCGCTCGAGGAGTTGCCCACCGCCGCTTTGACATAGTGCAGCGCCGACAGATAGCGGCGCAGGCCGAGCGATGCGAATGCCTTCGACGTGCCGGGATGGCGGTCTACGTAGTCGGCGATGGCGTCGGCGATGACGTCGCGTCCGGTGTCGCTGTTGGGCATGGTGAAAATCACGCGCAAACCGTCGACAGCCTCCAGCGCCGAAAGAAACTCCTTGATGTCGTGCGCAGGGTCGCCGCCGAGCGTCACAGGATGATAGGTGGCTACAACCGTGTCGCCGTCAAACTTGAATCCGAGCGAATCCTCAAGTTCCACCTTGTCCATCAGCGGCACTCGCTTTATGTTCTCCACGCCGAGCGCGCCCACGTCAAACACCCGCTCTGGCTGTTCTCCAAGCTGTATAACGCGCTGACGATACTGTGCGCACGACGTGAAATGCAACGCCGACATCTTTGTCACGGCGTGGCGTATCGCATCGTCAAACGCCCCTTCGGTAACTTCTCCGCCATGGATATGAGCCACCGGGATGCGGTGGATAAGTGCTGTTTCGGCTGCCACAAGAATCTCGTAGCGGTCGCCAAGAAGCACAACAATGTCGGGATTCAGTGTTGAGAATGCCTTGCTCATCCCAGCCATCTCCTCAGCCATCGACACACACACACCATGTGCGTCGTCCGAAGGCTTGCTCATCGGCACCTTGCAGTCGATTGAAAAACCATCTTTCTCAATCTCGCGGTATGTCATGCCGTACTCCGGCAACAGATGCATATTTGTAGCCACAATCTGCAGCTGCAGGTCGGGGTCGTCGGCAACGAGCCGCATCAGCCGGCACAGGAGTCCGTACTCTGCGCGCGTTCCGGTTACGAAGCATATCTTTCTCATAGCACAATCATTTCATCTGGTTCAAAGTCTTTTGACGCACGGGTGCCGACAACCTCATTCCAGCGCATCGGCGAGATGCCCGTGCCCGGACGTTTCACCGCCAGATTGCCGTCGGTCAGGATGTCGCCTTTCTTGACGGCGCACGCGGCGACGATGCTTTTGCGCGCCACGGCGATATTCGCGCGTTCTGAGGCCGACACGCATTTCTCGCCAGTGCCGAGGGCTTGCTCGATGTTGCGTATGGCGGCTGTCATCGCCTTCAGTTCTTTTGGCTCGAGCGACGCCTTGTGGTCGGGGCCTTTCATCGCACGGTCGAGCGTGAAATGCTTCTCCACCACCGCAGCGCCGAGAGCCACGGCGGCTATAGGCACTTCGATGCCTTGAGTGTGGTCGGAATAGCCCACCTCAACACCGAAATCGTGTTTTATCGTAAGCATCGCGCGTAGGTTCACATCAGCCATAGGCGTGGGATACTGCGTGTTGCAGTGCAGTATGGTTATCTGTTCACGGCGCAGCCCGTTGTCGGTTAGCACCGCCATTGCGTTGCGTATGTCGTCCTCGTCGCACATACCGGTCGACATAATCACCGGTTCGCCGAACGAGGCTATTTTTTTTATAAACGGATAGTTGGTTATCTCTCCCGAAGGTATTTTCCACAGTCCGAGATTGAGCGAGTGCAGAAAGTCGAGGCACTCCATGTCGAAAGCCGTCGACCAGAATCTGATGCCTTTTTCGCGGCAGTATGCAACCAGTTCGTAATGGTCTGCCTCCGACAGTTCAAGACTCTTCAGCATAGCCAGCTGCGAATCGTCGCCGTCACCGATGTTGCGCTTCTGATAGTCGGCCTTTTTCGCATCCTTCGACACCAGCCGCTCCGCCTTGAACGTCTGAAACTTGATAATGTCAACGCCTGCCTCGGCAGCCGCGTCGACAAGTCGTTTTGCCGTCGACAGCGAGCCGTTGTGGTTCACGCCCGCCTCGGCGATTATAAGTGTATGGCTCATTTCTTTTTATTGATTAGTCGTGCCGGATTGCCGGCATAGATTCCCGGTTCTGTCAAGCTGACTGTCACCACGCTGCCGGCACCTATCACGCTGCCGGCACCCACGGCAACACATTGAGCAAGCACCGCGCCGCTGCCCACAAACGCCCCTGCGCCCACACGCGACTCTCCGTTGAGCATCGCTCCGGTCGACACGTGCGCGCCGTCGGCCACCGTCACATCGTGCTCCACGTTGGCGGCGGTGTTGATGATGCAATGTCGTCCAACCGACGCTCCGGCATTGACCGTGGCACGATGGAGCACCACCGTCCCCTCACCGAGCGTGGCGTGGCGCGACACGTGGGCAGTCGAAGCCACCACCGTTGCAAACCGGCATCCAGCGGCTGTCAGCTTGTCGATTATATGGTTTCTGACCGCGGCGCTCTTGATAAACCCAAGGGTCACCACAAAGTCGCATTCCGCGGCATATAGGGCAGCATCGTCGTCTGTGCCCACGATTTTATACCCAAGCACATCGTCGCCGATGCGTTCCGCCACGTCGAGAATGCCTTTTATCGCAAAACCGGCACTCTCGGCTGCCTCTATCACGGATTTGCAATGTCCGCCTCCGCACACGAGTATCAACGGTCGTTTCATTGTCTGCTACATTTTTTGGTCAAGGTTCTTGCCTTTCTCCTCATGTTCAAAGTTGGGGATAAACCGCTTTATGGCGTCCACGACCTCGCTTTTGGTGAAGTCTGGCTTGGCGAATATCCCCTCCAGCTCGTTGAAAAATCCGTCAATCTCCACCATCTGGCGATGCTCGCTTTTCTCCACCACACCAAGTGCGGAGAAGCGGTCCATCGCTATTTTCTCGCCCGGCACAAAAAATTCCTCATACGCCTTCTCTCCGGTGGTGTCGCTCTTGAAGTAGACCACTGGATAACGCGCGCTGTCATAGCCCATACGGGCGGCATACTGTTTGGCTTCCGGGTCGCTTGCGCATTCCACCTTCGAGAATCCTTCAGCCTTCACAAAATTGTCGCATATCTCGGAGAACGTCAGCATCTGGTCTTCGCCGAGTTTCGGAAAAAACACCTCGCCACCGTTGCCGAGAATGCATGCAAGCATACAGATTTGTCCTGATTCTTCGGGCGACACAAAGTAGCGTTTCACATCGGAAGGGGCTGCCAGTGGCTGTTTTTTCTGCAAGCGGTGAAGCCATCCGTCGGGCAACGAGCCGTTGGAGAACGCCACGTTGGCAAAACGGGCTGTCGTCACTTTGAACCGCTCGTTGTAAGCCATCACCAAGTCCTCCATTATGCGTTTGCTCGCGCCCATGATGTTTACTGGATTGGCGGCTTTGTCGGTGCTGACACAGAAGAAATGGCGCGGAGGATAGACGCAGAGCAGGTCCATCAGGCGTTTTGCCTTTATGTCATTGTTCTCAATAAGTGCCTGCACGCTGTAGCGGTCTTTCTCCGAGCGCACATGTTTGTGGGCTGAGAAATTTGCCACGATGTCGAATCCTTTTTCCTCGTGGAAGATGCGTTCGAAAATGGGATCGGCAAAATTGAGCGTATAGCAGCGGAACTCATCGGGGACAAACAGGCCGTCGGTTGAGCGCACATCGCGAACCAGCTCGGCGAGTCCGTTCTCGTTAAGGTCGACCACCACCATGCTTTTTGGTTCAAAGCGCAGCACCGCCTTGATAAACGAGGAGCCGATAGATCCGGCGCCGCCTATCACACACACTTTCTTGTCCTTGATTTCCGCCGAAAGCGTGGCGCTGTTGGCTGAAATGTCGGCGGCAAACATGCTTTCCGCACGATGGGTAACGTGCTCGCCTATGAATTTATTGAGATTGAACATATATTCTGTAGTTTTATTATTTGCGTTCGCGCAGCGCATACGTGCGTTGACGCAGCATTGCGCCGAATTCCTTTACGTCGGCGAATTTTTTCTGCTCGTCGGGCGTGATCACATCGCCAACAGAGATATGATAGGTCTCTCCGCAATGGGCAAACACCTCGGCGGGCAGACGCAGTGTGCGAAGCTGCCAGCTTATCACTCCGAGCAGATTGAAAATCATACTGTTGCGCCCGTGGAAATAGACCGGCACAACAGGCACGTTGAGCTGCTGGATAAGACGGATGATCGACGGCTGCCACTCGCGGTCCTGTATGTCGAGATGCGAATTGAGTTTCGACATAGCTCCGGCGGGAAAGAATCCCAGCGGATGGCCGCGGCGCACGTGGATCATCGCCTCCTTGATGCCTTTCATCGTAACAGCGCGCTTGGCTGGGTCGTTGCTCGACATCGGGTCGACGGCGATAAAGTTGGGGCGCATGCCTCGGATATGGTTGAGTATCATGTTGACCATCACCTTGTAATCGCTGCGGCGCGAAGCCAAAAGGTCGATGAGCATTATGCCGTCGAGTGCGCCGAACGGATGGTTGGAAACAGTGATAAACGCGCCCTCGGGCAAGTTGTTGAGCACGTCGGCGCCGTCAACACGCACCGTGATGTGGAAATCATCGAGCAGCCCGCGCACAAAAGCGGCTCCCGGCGTATTGAGGTTGCGGTGGTGCAGATAGTTCACATTGTCGAGTTTCATCAGCTTCATCAATGCGTGCACCAATTTGGGCTTCCCGTCGAAAAACGGCACCATCTTCTTCAAGTCGTAATAGTCGAGCACGGTGCGCTTCTTCGACTCGTCGTCGGTGTCGATCTCCGGAGCGCGTCCGAGCAACTTTCCGCGTTTGGTCAGCGCCGGACCTTCGCGGTATGGATTTTCTGCGGTGGCTTTGGCTGGAGCCTCGTGCCACGGGATGATTATTTCATTGTCTTTCTTTTCCATAAACTTCCGGTTCTTTGTCAATCTACAAAGATAGTGCAAATTTTTGCTCAGCGGAAATTTAGAGCGGACAGATTGAGAATCGGGAAAGAAAATCGAGCAAGCTCTTTTCTTTCCACTCTCCTTGCACTATCTTTTCATAAAATAGGCTGCGCCTCGGGAAAGAAAATCGAGCAAGCTCTTTTCTTTCCACTCTCCTTGCACTATCTTTGTAATCTGAAACAAAAGTTATGAGCACAAGAAATTTTATAAATTCAATTCCGCCGGTAACGCGGCATCTGCTTATCATCAACATCGTTGTGTGGCTTGCCACATCGGCTATGTACCACCTCCAAGGCTTCGATGTCACTCGCTGGCTTGGATTGCACTATGTCGAGGCGCCTGCCTTCAACCCGGTGCAATTGGTCACATACATGTTCCTGCACGACACTAACAGTTTTGCTCATATTTTCTTCAATATGTTCTCGCTCTACATCTTCGGAAAGATTCTGGAACAGGTGATGGGCTCAAAACGCTTTTTGACCTACTATATGGTCTGCGGTGTCGGTGCGGCTTTGATACAGGAGGCTGCCATGGCCTACAGTCTGCACCCGATTGTTGCCAACTATGAGGGCGTTGACCTCGGGCATGGCATGATTGTCCCGACAATGCAGTTCCTGGACATGAACGTTGCCGTGGGTGCCTCAGGGGCGGTTTTCGGAATATTGCTCGCGTTCGGTATGTTTTTCCCCAATGCTCCACTCTACCTGTTCTTCATTCCTGTGCCTATTAAAAGCAAATATATGGTTATCGGCTACGGTTTGATTGAATTGCTGTTTGGCGTGAGCGGCACAATGTCTGGCGTGGCTCACTTTGCCCACCTCGGCGGACTGCTCTTCGGTCTGTTGCTGATTTTATATTGGAAGAAAAAAGGAATAATCAATCGCAGTGGGTTTTAGCGGGAAAATATCATCCTCGTTCCTCCGTCAGTCGGCGGTTGTGCAAATCGTGCTGGTCAATGCTGTGGTGTTTGTCTTTGTCCACATCGCCGCGCTGTTTGGAATAGGCTACGCGGGAGAATGGCTTATGCTGCCGCAGTCGTGGACTGAAGTTATGTCAACGCCGTGGACGTTGCTGACCTATATGTTTGCGCATTTCGACTTCCTGCACATCCTCGGAAACATGCTGTGTCTCTACTGCTTCGGCATCGTGGCGCTCGACTTGATGACGCCGCGGAGATTCGTGGCCACATACATCGCCGGCGGACTTGCCGGCGCAGCTGCCTACCTATTCGCGGCGGAATTTGTGCCATCGCCGGGACTTATCGGATCTTCGGCGGCGGTCATGGCGGTTGCGGCGGCAGCGGTGCTGACAAAACCTGACTATCACGTTCGCCTATGGCTCTTCGGCTTGGTGAAAATCAAATGGATTGCCTTGTTTTATGTGGCTTTCGCATTGCTTGCAACCCGTGCCGACGCTTCGGCGGTATGCGCGCACGCGGCTCACTTGGGCGGAATCCTGGCGGGAGCGGTCGTGGCGCTCGACTGCCGCAAAAAAATATTCGCCCGACGGCGCAAGGCGATCGTGCTGCCGCCGCTGCACACAAAGCCTGTCGACGGTTTCGACGAAAACCGGCTCGACATTCTGCTCGACAAGGTGAGGGTGTCGGGCTATGCGTCGCTGTCGGCGGCTGAAAAGAAAGAACTTAACGAATTAAGCAACAAAATAAAGTGATGGGTATAAACACAAAGAGCATACAATCCTTTGCTGTGACGACGGCGTTCTGGCTCAATGTCGCGGTGGCGGCGGTCTACATCGCCTCGGCGTATGCTGGATATGCCGACCCTCGTTCGTGCGGCTACCTGTCGCTGCTCGTGCTGGCGTTCCCAATCTTTCTCGTTGCGCTGCTGTGTTTCGCCGTCTTGTGGACGGTCGTTTGCCGACGCAACCTGTGGGTGACTGGCGCTGCGATAGTGTTGACTATTCCGCAACTGCTTGCGTTCTGCCCCCTCAACTTCGGTTCTGAGCTGTCGGAAAAACACGATTTCAGAATCATGACCTACAACACGTTCGGGATGCCGGAGGCGGAGCAGGGGGCGACGATTGCCGACGAGATTCTGCTTTACAATCCCGACTTCGTGTGCATGCAGGAAACGCCCGACACACAAGGCATAAAATACCGCTACAAAGGCCTTCTGTGGGACGAGCTGACGGCGAGATATCCGCATATCGACGCCTGTCTGACAACATCGCTCGGATACTTGTCGAAACGTCCGGTAAAGACGGTCGAGGTCTACGACGACAACAAGTATTTCTGCTATGCCGTCTATCAATCGTCGATTGGAAACCGCCCGGCTTTCATCATCAACACGCATCTGGAGTCGATAGGACTGACTAAGTCTGACAAACGCTTGTATATGGGGCTGACATCGCCAAAACAGAAGCATTCAATCCGTGGCGTGCGTTCTCGCTTGATGAGCAAACTGCGCAATGCGTTTGAGCAACGCGCGGGACAAGCGGAGATAATACGCGCCAAAGCCGACAGCCTGCACGCAGCGCAGCCGGAGGCGGTGGTGATGATTTGCGGCGATTTCAACGACACGCCCTACTCCTACGCCTATCTGACAGCCAAAGGCGACTTGTGCGACGCTTACCGCGACGGGGGATTCGGTCCGATGAAAACCTACTACCGCAACCGTTTCTATTTCCACATAGACCACATTCTCTACAGCGGCGACTTTCTCGATGCAACTGCGTGCAGGAGAGGTTCTTCGCAAGCGTCCGACCATTATCCGCTGGTGGCTGACTTCATGATTAAAAAACCGACATAAACAATTTTAAATAATAGTGTATGAAAAAGTGTAGATTGACAGTAACCGCTCTTTGCCTTTCGGCATTGATGCTATTTTCCCCTACAGTTATGAAAGCCGAGAATCCTTTTATGGCGCCCTACGGCACGCCTTTCAACATGCCGCCTTTCGACAAAATCTCAAACAGCGACTATCTGCCTGCTTTTGAGGAGGGCATACGCCAGCACAACCAGGAGATTGAGGCCATTATCAACAACCGTGCCGTTGCCGACTTCGACAACACTATCGCCGCGCTCGACAATGCCGGACAGTTGCTTGAAAATGTGACTTACGTGTTCAACGGTCTTTATGACGCTTGCTCAACACCTGAGTTGCAGACTCTTGGAGAGCAGATTCTGCCAATGTTGTCTAAACACAACGACGAGGTGATGATGAACGAGCGTTTGTTCAGCCGCGTGAAGCAAGTGTATGACAACCGCAAGAAATTCAACCTTACAAAACCTCAGGAACGTCTGCTCGAGAAATACTACAAGCAGATGGTGCGCTGCGGCGCGCTGCTGTCGCCTGAGAAGAAGGCTCAGCTGAAGGACATCAACGAGCAACTTGCTGCGGCTAACTTGAAATTTGGAAACAACATTGTAAACGACACAAACAATTGGCGGATGGTGGTCGACAACGAGGCTGACCTTGCCGGGCTGCCGGATTCGAGCATCGCGCAGGCGGCCGAGGAGGCTCAGGCTGCCGGATTGGAGGGCAAGTGGGTGTTCACGCTGCGCGCTCCGAGCCGTCTGCCGTTCCTGACCTACGCCGACAACCGCGCGCTGCGCGAAAAGATGTATAAGGGCTACATCAACCTTGCAAACAATGGCAACGAGAACGACAACAAGGCGCTGATTGCCACAATCCTGCGCCTGCGCAAGGAAAAAGCCAACTTGTTCGGGTTCAAGACCTATGCCGACTATCAGACCGACAATGTCATGGCAAAGACGGTGAAAGCCGCCGAGAGTCTGTTGATGAAGATTTGGAAACCGGCTGTCAAGAAGTCGCATGAGGAAATCGCCGACATGCAGGCTTATGTAAACAATCACGGCGGTGATTTCAAAATCGCGGCGTGGGACTATTATTACTACGCTGAAAAGGTGAAAAAGGAGAAATTCAACTTCGACGAGAACGACGTGCGCGCGTATTTCCCTATTGAGAATGTGCGCAAGGGCATCTTCACCATGGCAAACCGTCTGTACGGACTCACGTTCAAGGAAGTGACCAACGTGCCGGTTTACCACCCAGACGTTAAGGCATACGATGTGTTCGACTGCGAAGGCAAGCATCTTGCCACTTTCATGTCCGACTATTACGCTCGCAAAGGCAAACGCCAGGGTGCTTGGATGTTTGTGTTCCAAGAGGCTAACGGAACAAAGGGTGTGCGTCCTATCGTCTACAACGTGGGCAACTTCACGCCTCCTGCTGCCGGAGAGACTGCCTTGCTGACTCTCGATGAGGTGGAGACGATGTTCCACGAGTTCGGACACGGTCTTCACGGTATGCTCACTCGCACTCACTACAAAGGCAATGCCGGAACAAACGTGGACCGCGACTTCGTTGAGTTCCCGTCTCAACTCCACGAGCACTGGTTGCTCGAGCCGGAATTGCTGAAGGTATATGCACGCCATTACAAGACCGACGAGGTGATTCCTGACTCTCTCGTAGAGAAACTTGTGGCATCAAGCAAGTTCAACCAGGGTTTTGTCAACACTGAGCTGGTAGGAGCGGCGTTGCTCGACCTCGAATGGCACAAGCTCACCGATTTCGACAACCTCGACGCTGCCGCTTTCGAGCAGTCGGTTGCAAAGAAACTCGGTATGCCGGAGGAAATCCAGTTCCGCTATCGTTCTACATACTTCAACCACATATTCAGCAGCGACGGCTATGCCGCTGGCTACTACACTTACCTGTGGGCACAGGTGCTCGACTGCGACGGCTTTGAAGTGTTCCAGAAACACGGCATTTTCGATCCTACAACTGCTGCCAAACTCAAACACTTGCTTGAGTCGGGCAACGATGAGGACCCGATGGTGCTATACAAAAAATTTGCCGGTCACAAACCGTCTCCAAACGCTTTGCTCCGCGACAAAGGCTTGAAATAACATCTTGATCAACCCTCAACCGCGCCGCCTGTCTGTTCCCTGACAGGCGGCGCGTCTATTTTATTGAGGCTTTTCGACCGCAACGCGGTCCCGCTTGCAGTTAACCCCCGACAACGTCGGGGGGGACAGGCGATAGTGCGGCATGCGCCGCGTGAGCGTCGCCGCTGGCATAGGCATGCCCCCGACTCATTTACACTTTAGGCTGCGATTCGGAAAAGAAAATCGAGCAAGCTCTTTTCTTTCCACTCATCTTGCACTATCTTTGTAGTTACTTTCATTTTTAAGACAATGGGCAAGACTGTCGACAATACGATTTTTGAGGTGTCACACCCCGAGGTGTGGTCTCTTGCTCTGCGTCTATGTGCCGACAGGCTGAAATTCACGATCCACAGCGACAGCGACGACAACTCGCTGATGTTCGGCGAATTGCCGTTTGCCGACACTTCCTGCTGTTACGCATCGTGCATCGAGGCAGCCGTCTACGACAACCCGTTCCTGCTACAGTCTTTCGGCAAAACTTCCGTGGTGACAGGCAGCGACAGGTTTCTGCTTGTCCCTGACGAAATGGCTGGCGGTGACGACGACGAGTGCCAACGGTATTATGATTGCATATACCCCGACGACAGGCGCAACGTGGCGGTCAACCACATCGTGGAGGCTGGATTGTCGATTGTTTACGGAATCGACCGCAACATCGAATCGTTTCTGAGACGCACTTTCGACAACCCGCAGATAATGCACTGCCTCACTCCGCTGCTGAAATTCTTCAAGCGGAAAGACGCTTACGGCGGACGCAACAAGATGTTTGTGTATGTAGACAACGGAACGGCGCAAATCGTGGTGCTCAAAAGCGGTCGGGTGGCGTTTGCAAACGTGTTCCCGTTCAACTGCGCCGACGATGCGTTCTACTTCATCGCCAACGCTTGGCAGCATTGCGAATTGAGCCAAAACGACGATGAGCTGCACGTTGTGGGCGACAATGCGGTGCTACAAGAGCTGCTGCCGCGCCTGCGCGAAACGATGAGCAACGTGGCTCAAGTGATATTCCCCGCCGAAATGATGCGCCTTGGCGAAAACGTGACGGCGGCTCCTTTCGACTTAACAATTCTTCCACTATGCGAATAATCAGAGGTAAATACGGTCGCCGGAGGTTCGACGTGCCGAAAAACATTACGGCGAGACCGACAACCGACTTCGCCCGCGAAAACATATTCAACGTGCTTGAAAATATGCTCGACTTCGACGGGCTGCGCGCGCTCGACCTGTTTGCCGGAACTGGTGCCGTGAGCATCGAGCTGCTGTCGAGGGGTTGCGGGTCGGTGACGGCGGTGGAGAAGAGCAACATTCAATACAACTTCATACGAAAAGTGGCACAGGAGCTGGGCGAGAAAAACCTGACCCTGATAAAAGGCGACGTGTTCAAGTTCATTGCGGCATGCAAGTCGCAATTCGACTTCATCTTCGCCGATCCGCCATACGATTTGCCCCGTTTTGGTGAGATTCCTGAGCTGGTGCTCAACTCGGGCATGCTGCACCCCGGTTCGGTGTTCATTATTGAGCATTCACGCGACTACGACTTCTCTTCGATGCCGCATTTCAGCAGCCACAGGGTCTATGGCAGCGTGAATTTCTCAATCTTTGAGATTCCGGAAGAGGAGTAAGTTTTTTTATCCCTTTTTATTCAGATTCCGACATTTTGCACTAACTTTGCACACCAATGACAATGCGGTCCTGTAGTTCAACGGATAGAATAGAAGTTTCCTAAACTTTAGATCCGAGTTCGATTCTCGGCGGGACTACAAAGCGAAAGCGCGACAGCACAAATGTGCCGCCGCGCTTTCGCTTTTTTCAGCCGGCTGTGCGTCTGCCTACTTCTCCTCGCGGATGCTCACCACGCCGCGATATTTCTTGTCGACCACAACCACCAGGCTCGGCTGCATGCTGTAGCTGAGTTGTTGGCCTGCCTTCGTGCGGTAGACAAACACCAGCCCGCCATCGCCGTCGCCCTTCAGGCTCACCGGTTCAAGCTCTGTAAAACGGTCGGTGACTGGTTTCGACACCGCGATGACATATTGATTATTGAAGTCAATCTCCGTCGGACGTCCGTCATTGCCCATAACAGCTGCCATCCCGAACGATGCCTCTAAATCTTTCTGTTTGGAAATCTTTCCATTGGGCAGTTTCTTGACATCGTTGCGGACAAAATAACCGTTGGCTACCTTATACGGCACATCAACAGCCGTTGTTGCCGACGACACTGCGTCTACGTTAATCGTGAAATTATCCACCTTGCCCGACGTGTGGCACGCACTCAGCATCGCAACCGACGCTGCCACTGCCAGAATCATTGCTTTTTTTCATTATCACATTCTTTTTATTCCATAAAGCCTTTCCACCCTATTGCGGAAACGGCAATCCAAAATTACTACAAACAAGTCAATAACCGAACGCTTTTTTCCCAAAAATGCCATTTCCGCTACGCAAATTCATAAAACAACGAGACAGAACCGGCTGGAAAAGTTCTGTCTCGTTTCAAGGGGTTGCCCTATTCGCCGATGATGCGTAGGTGGGCTTTTGGATAGCGGAGCGTCATGCACGACGCTTCGGTGAGCACAAGGGCATCGGTGTTGCGCACGCCGGCCTGCTTCAAGTTGAGCTGCTCGGTAGTGAAAGGGATATGGCTGTACTTCTGCAGGTATTCCGGATCGATTATCATACCGTTATACTCCATTCCGCACTCGTCAAACACCTCCGACAGCAAGATATACAATTTGCCGAACTTGGAGTGCATCTCCGAAAAGTCGATGCCCCACTTGACGATGTTCTCGCCGGCCATGACAACTTTGGTCTGCTCCATCTGGTTGAGAAGCTCGATGAGGCCGCTGCCGCCGATAAGCACCTTGCGCTTGTTGCCGGCATTGCCGGTAAATGCCTGACGCATCATCGAAATCATAGCCTTCTGTGTCAGCGACGACTTCTTGTAGTGGAACTCGCCGCCTGCCTGGTCCCAGATGCCGCCGGTGAGCATGATGGTTTCGTGCTTGCCGGGATCCTCCACTCGGCTCTTTACGCCAAATAGGAAGTTTTTCTCCATGCCCAGACGCATATCGTAGATTGCTGCCTCTTCCTGGTCGCTGAATGTCCATCCCACTTCTTTGTTGGCTATCTTCTGCAATGTGCTTTGCTCTATCTGCATCTTGAAGATTTGACAATAGTTCTGCGACTTCTGGGGCAAGGCCTCAAACTGTGGGGTCTGCACGTCGAGCTCCGACGCGGCGCGCCCCATGCGCACAAGCATTGTGCCTTCGGGTATCGTCGGTATGCAGTTTTCAAACTCGCCGATGGTCTGTCCGTTGACGGTGACCGCGCTGATCGATGCTCCGTCTTCGCTCTTCCGCAACACGTAAAGCACCAGGTCTTGGTTACTCTTTGTCTTTCCGTCGGGCTTATAGCCGCCTACGCCTCTCACAAGCACCGTTTCCGACGCCTCGAAAAGGTCGGCGTTTTCAACCGGCAGCTGCACTTTTTGGAAACGCGAGGCGCCGACGTTGTCCGAACAGCCTTCCACGCTTCGTGTCACTTTGGTCGACGTCGGACGGGTGTCTACGCTGTAATAATCAACAACCATGCTGCCCGACTTCTTGGAGCCTGCCCATCGCGACAACTGGTCGATGGGGGTTGCCATTGGACGGATTTTCACCAATCGGCGGTCAATCTCGTTGACAAGAAGGTCGGGCGACTCTACGTTGGTCAGCGCAACGGTCAGGGGCTCGTTGATGACGTGCTTGCCGCCTGCCACGCCTGCCACCACACTCATCGCCAATGCCGTGCCGCCGGTGTTGTCGCTCATCGCGAATACTGCTGCAAGGGCGCAAATGCCTGCAATTGCTTTAACCATTTTCTTGATTGTGTTTTTCATAGTCTTTTTGTGTTTTAATGTTAATAGAATTGGTTGTTTGTCTTGACTCAGTCCCACACGCTGCGGCGGATGTTGCGGAGCAGCGGAAGGTCGTAGTCGGTAGGGGCGCCGCCGTCGTCTTTCGGACGTTCCTGCTGTGCGTTGCGCTTCTGCTCTACGGCTTCGTTGCGTCCGCGGAGATAGCCGTCGGCTGATGCGGCGTCGACATCGCGGGCATACCGGAGTCCCTTATACACGGCCGCCACAAGCTTGTCGGATTCGCCTTGGAGCAGCTGCATCATCTCATCGAGTGCCTGGTCGTCGTCGGGATGGTTGTCGGCAAGATACTTCAGCACTGCCTCTTCAAGGGCTGCACCGGTTGCCGGATTGTTGTTTTTCTCTTCTGTGTTTTCCATTTTGATTTTTGTTTTTTAGGTTCAACACTGCAAAATTATCACCGCCACAACCCAAGATTTCGGAAAAAGGAGACTTTCTGCGATTTTTTTTCTTTCTTTTATGTTACAAATAGACTATGTTTGCGTATTCTTATGTGAAAGTAAATCGGAACATGGATACTGAACAAAAACCTCTGACATCGGCGTTCTCGGAAATGCGGGCAAAAATCCTGCGGTTCGCGGCGCGTTTCTTCCCTTCGGAGGAAGATGCGGAGGACGCTCTGCAGGAGGCTTTCTGCCGACTGTGGTGCCGGCATCCCGACATCTGTTCCGAAGCGGAGGCGGAGGCATTTGCAAAAACCACGGTGCGGAGCATTGGCATCGATGAGTGGAGGAGGAAACAGGCGCACCCAACAGAGCCGCTGGCTGCCGACGCTTATGCAGATTGTGCCGACTCCGAATCTGCCGACGAGATTTTCGAACGGGTGCAAAGGCTGATCGACTCGTGCCTGTCGCCGGCACAACAATCCATAATCCGCTTGCACGACTACGAGCAGCGCGGATATGACGAGATTGCAAACCGGCTGAATATGGAGCCTGCGGCGGTGAGAATGCAGCTGTCGAGGGCGCGCAAAAAAATTAGAGAATGCTATAACAAACAATAATGGCTATGAACGATTATTCCGACAATGACTATTGGAAAGCGCTTGCCGAACGCTTTTTCGAGGCTGGCACTTCGGAGGAAGAGGAGCGCGAATTGCGCCGATTCATCGCTTCCGGACTGGCGGGCAGCGAATTCAACGATGTAAGGGCGGTGATGGGACTAGCGGCTGTCGGCGCAAGGCGATACCACCGGCGGCGCCGCCGCACGGTCTTCCTGTCGGCGGCAGCGGCGGCGGTGGTGGCGGTGGTGATGACTGCGGTATCGCTGGCCGCCGACGGAGGCAACTCTTGCGTGGCATACATCAACGGCACAAAACACACCGACGAGGCGATTGTCATGGCTCAGATGCATTCCACTATGGATGAAATGGCGCAACAGGCGCAGGAGTTGTCTGTCGAAAGGCAGATGGACGACTTTTTTGTCGAATCTTTCAATAATTGACTTCATTATGAGAAATTTTCTGATTGTTTTATCCCTTTGTTTCTTTTCCTTCATCGCGGCTGGCGCGCAGGAGAATCTTGCAATCGCTCAGATTTTCAACAGCGGATATGCGAAACGGCAGGACGTGGAGGAAATTATCCTGAAAGGTAAATCGCTGAAATATGCAAACCTTTCGCTGTTCAGAAGCGTTAAGGTGACCGGCAACAGCGCGATTGCCTCTAAAATGGAGAAATTGGTTGCCATCGACGCGCGAAAGGCGTCCGACAAGGAGATGCGGGCGAAAGGCGGACAGCTGGTGTTTGCATTCCTTGCTTTCAAAAAAGAAGGCGGCGAATATGCCTACATCTTTTTCCGACAGTCGCACCAGAAGACCAAGGGTGTGGCGGCTGTGGTATACATGGAGGGTAAGATGACGCCTAACGAAGTGAAACGAAAATTCTTAACACGTTAGATATGAAAAAATCTGCTTTGCTCCTTCTTCTCGGAGCTTGTTTCTGCAGCGCTTTCGCGCAGGATTATGAAGAATGCGACTCGGTGGCGGATAACGCCGTCGACTTATCGCATCGGGTGGTGAATCCGGATTCGGTGGTCATCGACCGGTCAAACGGAATGGTTTCGGTGCGAATATACGGCGAGGACGGAAACCACGAATACTCTTACGCCTACAGTCAGGAGATGCCGTCCGACAGCGACGAGACGGTTTCCGAACACGACGACTGGAATTTCGACCTCCCGTTTGTCGACAAACTGACAAACCATAGCTCAAGGTCGAGATTCGCTGTGAGCTGCGGTGGTTTCGGCTTCGGATTTGTAAACGCTATCGATTGCCCGCCGATGATGAATACTAAAATGGCAAGCTCTTACGAGATTTTCTGTGACAGGATTATCGCGGTGTCTTGGAGTCCGATGCGCAACGGGACGTCGCTGAGGCTGGGTCTCGGTCTCGACTGGAAAAATTTCCGAATGACGGGAAACACTCGCTTCGTGAAAGACGGCAAATTCGTTAATTTCGGCGAATATCCGCCGGAAAGCGACCCTAAATTCTCTCGTCTGAAGGTGTTCGCTCTGACAATGCCGGTTACGTTCACACAGAAGTTCGGAAAGGGCTTCTCTTTCAGTGCGGGGGCGGTGGTCAACTTCAACACGCACGCGAGCATGAAGACTAAATACATCAACAACAACGATGAAGTTACGCTGGCAAACTGCAACATCCATCAGCGGAAGGTGACTGTCGATGTGATGGGACAATTCAACTTCAAAGCCATCGGTGTCTACATCAAGTACTGCCCTATGTCGGTGCTCGACCCAGAATTTGGCCCCGACTTCAAATGCTTCTCAACTGGACTTACGCTGTTCTATTAAAACACACTGGATATAACTGCAAGCGCCGCCACGGAAACCTCCGCGACGGCGCTTTTTTTCGTGTGCCTCGACGCCTACAAGCCAAACGCTTCTTTCACCTTGTCGACATAGTCGAGCTTCTCCCATGTGAACAGCTCAACGGACATTGTCTTGTTGCCGTTATATTTCGAGTAGAACGTCTTTTCTACCACCTCCGGCTTGCGGCCCATGTGTCCATAGGCTGCCGTTTCCTGATAGATGGGCTGGCGCAGCTTCAACCTGCGCTCGATGGCTGCCGGACGCATATCGAAGATTTTGCTCACCCGCTCCGAAATCTCTGCGTCGGTAAGCGACACTTTGGCTGTGCCGTTGGTGTTCACGCAAAGGCTCACAGGCTCGGCTACGCCGATGGCGTAAGCAACCTGTACAAGGGCCTCCTCGGCAACGCCTGCCGCTACAATGTTCTTGGCTATGTGGCGCGCTGCGTAGGCTGCCGAACGGTCAACCTTCGATGGGTCTTTGCCCGAAAACGCTCCGCCGCCGTGCGCTCCACGGCCGCCATAGGTGTCTACAATTATCTTGCGGCCGGTAAGTCCGGTGTCGCCGTGAGGTCCGCCGATCACGAATTTGCCGGTCGGATTCACATGCAGTATCAAGCGGTCGTCAAACATGGCGCGGATCCGCTCCGGAAGCTTGGCGATAACGCGTGGCAGGAGGATTGTCTTGACATCATTGTAGATGGTGGCGAGCATCTCGCTGTCGGCCTTGTCCTGCGCTGCCTTCGATGAGTCGCCCGCGGCGATAAAATCATCGTGCTGGGTGCTGACAACGATTGTGTGGACGCGCACAGGATGATTATGCTCGTCATATTCCACTGTCACCTGGCTCTTGGAGTCGGGACGCAGATAAGTCATTTCCTTATGCTCGCGGCGAATGGCGCTCAACTCGCGGAGGATCGTATGGGCGAGGTCGAGGGTCAGCGGCATGTAGTTCTCGGTCTCGTTGCAGGCATAGCCAAACATCATTCCCTGGTCGCCGGCGCCTTGCTCGTCCGCATTCTCGCGCTCTACGCCTCGGTTGATGTCGGCGCTCTGTTCATGGATGGCGTTGAGCACACCACATGACTCGCCGTCAAATTTATACTCGCTCTTGTTGTAGCCTATCTCGTTGATTACGCGACGGGTAGTATCCATCAAGTCGATATAGACTTCCGACTTGACCTCTCCGGCGATAACAACCTGTCCTGTTGTGACAAGGGTCTCGCACGCCACTTTCGACTGTGGGTCGTATGCCAACAATTTGTCGACAATTGCGTCCGAAATCTGGTCGGCCACTTTGTCTGGATGGCCTTCAGATACTGATTCTGATGTAAATAGATAGTTCATCTGTCCTTAAAGCTTAAGTTTAAAGTGGAAGCTAATTTGCTGAGAATCGTGGGGAGAATCGCAGTTTTAGCATTTTTTATTGTGGTTGCAAGCAGCCAAATTTTTCCACATAATTATTTGTTTTCGCCCGCAAAGTTACTACTTATCCACCGATTTTCAAAGAAAATTATTATTACTTATTGTGTTGTTGGCAAAAATCGCTATCTTTGCGTGCTACTTCGTGTAGCACTTTTTTATTAATCAAGGAAAAAATTAAAAAACAAATAAGTAAATGGCAACATTAGAGAAAATCCGGAAAAGATCCGTACTTCTGCTCGTTATCATCGGTGCGGCGCTTGTGGCGTTCATCATCGGTGATTTCTTGAACTCTGGCCGCAACATCTTTGGTGACGGCACTACGGTGGCTAAGGTCGATGGCGAAAAAATCGACTATCTGGCGTTCCAGCAACGCTACAGCGAATTTACTGAACAAAACAAAAACGCTTCTCAGCAGGACGCTGCTACGGTGCAGAACCAAGTGCTCGGAACGATGATTCAGGAAACGCTCTTCAATGAGGAGTATGACGCTCTCGGAATCGATGTCACTGACACCGAGCTGTCAAACTATATGTACAAACAAATGGCTATGCGCGACCAGGACTTCGCCCAGACCCTCGGTCAGCTCGCTCAGAGCTTGGCGGGAAACGAGAAGGCAAACGCGCTACTCGGCAACGCTGCTTCGCAGGAGATGATGGTGCAGAGCATCCGCAAAATCATCTTCAACCCTAACCAGTTCGGTTTGACTTCCGAGCAGGTGAAGGCTGCGCAGGACTGGTGGCTAACTAAGGAAAACGACGCTACTGAGCAGTTGAAACAAGCTAAATTCGGTATGCTCTTCCAAGGTGCAGTCCAAGCAAACGCTCTTGAAATCGAGGCGATGAAGGCTCAACGCATGAACTCTTACGATGTGCAGATGGTGGCTATTCCTTACGCTTCGCTGAAAGATGACGACTACAAGGTTTCTGACGAGGAAATCAAGGCTGTATACAACGCTGAAAAGAACCGCTTCGCTCTCGACGAGGAGGCGCGTCTGGCTTACTATATCACCGTCCCGGTGGTTCCTTCTGCCGCCGACTTGCAGAAAGCCGACAAGTTCCTCGCAAGAGTCGACTCTGCTCTCCACGCTTCTCAGGGTCTTGAGGGCGTGCGCCAGTTCAACGAGCTGTCAATCAACGAGCGCAAAGCGCGTCAAAGCGAGCTCGCAAGCCTCGGTATGGACGCAAAGCAGTTTGCCGACTCTGCTGCCGTTGGTCAAATCTCTAAAATCTACACTCGCGGCGACAACCGCACCATCTACCGTCTTCTCTCTAAGAACTCGGAAATCGACTCCGTAAAGGTTGTCGTGGCTCCGGTGGAAGGCGACAAGAAGAAACAGGACGCTGCCCTTGCCGACCTCAACGCCGGAAAGGCGGTTAAGGACGTTAAGGCCGACACTACTGAAATCGACATCTTCGCCGCTTTGCAGCAGGGTGCCATGACTGATGAGCAGAAGGCTAAACTTCTCGCTGCCGGCGACGAATATTTCGTGCTCGACTCTACCGACAAGGGCGCGGCTATCTGCAAGGTTATCGAGAAGAAAGCTCCGAAAACTGTATACAACATCGGTGAAGTTTCATTCGTGGTCGACCCAAGCAAGGACACTCGTGCAAACTTGCTCAACGACCTCCAGAAGTTCCTCGACAAGAACAACACGGCTCAGGCGTTCTTCGACAACGCTGCCAAGGCCGAACACTCATACACGGCGATGAGAGACGTCGTTCTTTCAAGCCAGGCTATGCTCGGAAACTCGGTGAAGAACTCTTCGAAACTTATCCACTGGCTCTTCAAAGACGCCAAGGAAGGTGAAGTATCTGCCATCCAGCAAGACAACGACGTGCTCATCGTTGTGGCTCTCGCTCAAGTTTACGACGACGGTTTCCGTCCGTTGTCCGACCCTGAGACTAAGGCTTACTGCGAGATGAAGGCACGCAACCTCAAAAAGGCGGATGCGCTCGCCAAGAAATATGCCGGAAAGGCAAACGACATCAACGGATACGCTCGCTTGATGAACAGCGCGGTTCAGACCTTAACCGTTGGCACTTATCCTAACATGGAGGCTGCCCTCGACGGTCAGGTGCCGTTCGCTAAAGTCGGAAAAGTTTATGGCCCTGTAAAAGGCACAAACTCTCTCTTCGTCTACACTGTTGTGAAGAAAAATGCAGCGGTAAACAAAATCGACGACGCTCAACTTGCAAACATGTGCAAGCAGCAGCTCGGTCAGGCGCTGACAAGCGACTTCTGGGCTTTGCTCAAGGGCGGCAAGGAGGTGACGAACAACATCATAAACTTCCGCTAATAATTTATGGAAAATCAATTCCTTTAAATAAAGTTTTCATAATATGCTATGAAGAGGTAGAGCCGTGAGGCTCTGCCTCTTGTTTTTTTCACGGCAATGTACTACTTTTGCATTGTCTCTGAATTTGAATATTTAAACATATAATATAACAATATGTACAGAACAAAAACTTGTGGAGAACTCCGCCTGGCAAACGCCGGCGAGACTGTGACTCTGGCAGGATGGGTGCAACGCGCCCGAAAAATGGGTGGCATGACTTTTGTCGACCTTCGCGACCGATACGGCATCACCCAATTGGTGTTCAACAACGAGGTTGACGCCCAGTTGTGCGAGGCTGCCAACCACCTCGGCAGGGAATTCGTAATCCAAGTGTCGGGAAAGGTGTCGGAACGGTCAAGCAAGAACGCGAACATGCCTACCGGCGAAATTGAGATAATCGTTGACAGCATGACGCTGCTCAACAAGAGCGAAGTGCCGCCGTTCACAATCGAGGACAACACCGATGGCGGCGACGACCTCCGTATGAAATACCGCTACCTCGACTTGCGCCGCGCTGCCGTGCGCAAAAACCTCGAGCTGCGCCACCGCATGACGATGGAGGTGCGCCGCTACCTCGACAGCAAGGGTTTCCTTGAAGTGGAGACGCCTATGCTCATCGGCTCGACGCCAGAGGGCGCACGCGACTTTGTCGTGCCTTCACGCATGAACCCCGGACAGTTCTACGCTTTGCCGCAGTCGCCGCAAACGCTGAAACAGCTGCTAATGGTCTCTGGATTCGACCGCTACTTCCAAATCGTGAAATGCTTCCGCGACGAGGACCTGCGCGCCGACCGTCAGCCGGAGTTCACGCAGATCGACTGCGAAATGAGCTTCGTGGAGCAGGAAGACATCATCGAGATGTTTGAGGGCATGGCGAAACACCTGTTCAAGGAGCTTCGTGGAGTGGAGCTCAACGAGCCGTTCCTGCGCATGCCTTGGAGCGACGCTATGAAATATTACGGAAGCGACAAGCCCGACCTGCGATTCGGAATGAAGTTTGTCGAACTGATGGACATCATGAAGGGACACGGATTCTCTGTGTTTGACAACGCTGCCTACATCGGCGGAATCTGCGCCGAGGGTGCGGCTTCCTACACTCGCAAGCAGCTCGACCAACTGACGGAATTTGTAAAACGCCCGCAAGTGGGTGCCAAAGGTATGGTATACGCGCGCGTGGAAGCTGACGGCAACGTGAAGTCAAGCGTCGACAAATTCTACTCGCAGGAGGTTCTTCAGGAAATGGCGAAAGCTTTCAACGCAAAGCCGGGCGACCTTATCCTCATCCTCAGCGGCGACGACGCTATGAAGACGCGCAAACAACTCTGCGAGCTGCGCCTTGAGATGGGACGTCAACTCGGACTCCGCGACAAAGACAAATTCGCTTGCCTCTGGGTGGTCGACTTCCCGATGTTTGAATGGAGCGAGGAAGAAGGCCGTCTGATGGCTATGCACCATCCGTTCACGCATCCTAAGGATGAGGACATCCCATTGCTCGACACCGATCCGGCTGCCGTGCGCGCCGACGCCTACGACATGGTCGTAAACGGTGTGGAAGTCGGAGGCGGTTCAATCCGTATCCACGACTCAAAACTGCAGGCCAAGATGTTTGAAATCCTCGGATTCACTCCGGAGAAAGCACAGGAGCAGTTCGGATTCCTGATGAACGCTTTCAAATACGGTGCGCCGCCTCACGGAGGACTCGCCTACGGCCTCGACCGTTGGGTATCGCTCTTTGCCGGTCTCGACTCAATCCGCGACTGCATCGCGTTCCCGAAAAACAACAGCGGTCGCGACGTTATGCTCGACGCTCCGGCTCCGCTCGACCAGAAGCAGCTCGACGAGCTCAACCTTGTTGTCGACCTCAAAGACTAATTTTTTCACATCAATATTGCAAACAGCGGCGTGCCATGCACGCCGCTGTTTTTGTTTCCTCCATACCGTCATCATCATCGGTTTGCGCCAACGGCGCGATGCGAAAAACCGCCGAAGAGCGGTTTCATACGTTAGCACGGGGTTGACTTGCCTACCCCGTGACGCCAATCCATCCGCAACTACCGCCGAAGAGCGGTTGTAGAAATCTTTTCCCTTAAAAAATCAAAACGCAGCGACACGTTTTGTATAATCTGCGTAACTTTGCGGCGGAAATGAAGAGCAAAAGCCACATACTAATCCTGTTGCTCGTGTCGATGATGATTACTTACGTCGGCGCGGGACAGCTTGTGGCGCAATGCCGGCACACGGGGATGGTTGAAGCGGTCGATGCCCACGACTCCTGCAACGGATGCTGCCACAAGCAGCAGAAAAAGTGCATGACGCTGTCGGTGAAAAAAATCTCATCCGCCGTAGGGCAGCAACACGTCTCTGTGGAGAGTCCTACGCCTTCCGATTTGCCGTTGGCACTGCTTACAGATTTCTTTGCGGCGACCCGCCATGTCGAGCTGCCGAAAGAGTTTGCCACTGGCGAGTCTGAAAAATCGCCACCACGGCGGTATCTCTCATTCATTCAAGTGCTTCTGATTTAGCGGTGCGGCTTCAAGCAGGCGGCAACGCCCCTGCCTTATTGTCTAAATACCGCAACAATTAAAAAGCATATATACGAATGAAAATCAGAATATTATCATTGTTTATCACTATTTCGGCGATGGCTTCGGCACAGACGCCAGCCGACACTATTGCCGACCAATCGCTCCACGAGGTGACCGTAAAGGCTCGCCGTCCGGGCGTTACGAATCTCGACGGCGCACTCAACGGACACAACATCAGCCGCGCCGAACTCTTCAAGGCGGCGTGCTGCAACCTCGGCGAGAGTTTCTCGACAAACCCTTCTGTCGACGTGTCATACAACGACGCAGCCACTGGAGCGCGGCAGATAAAGCTGCTGGGGCTGGCTGGCACATACGTGCAGATGCTCACAGAGCAGCTGCCGAATTTCCGCGGCGCCGCCACTCCCTACGCGCTGGGCTACGTGCCCGGACCGTGGATGAAGAGCATACAGGTGTCGAAGGGCAGCGCGTCAGTGAAAAACGGATACGAGTCGATCACCGGACAAATCAACGTTGAATATCTAAAGCCGGAGGACGAGCAGGCGGTGGAGGTGAATCTCTTCGGCGACTCGAAGAGCCGCATCGAGGCCAATGCCGCAGCCAATCTGCACGTCGGCGAACGCGCAAGCGGCAACCTGATGCTGCACTACGAGAACAGCATCAACAACCACGACGAGAACCACGACGGGTTCTACGACAAGCCGCGCGTGGAGCAGTACAACGCGCAGTCGCGATGGCTCTGGAAGGGCGACCGCTACATCTTCCACGGAGGGCTGTCGGGGCTGAAGGAGAAACGGCGGGGCGGACAAACCGGACACGGCATGGCGGCTGAGACTCCGCTGTTCGGAATCGCCGTCAACACCGACAGATATGAGGCATACGCCAAGAATGCCTTTATCATAAACCCAGAACACGCCACCAACGTTGCTCTGATGGCTTCTGGGTCGATGCATGAGACTGACGCCGTTTTCGGCGGGAAAACATACTACGTCAACGAGAAAAACGCATACGTCTCGCTGATGTTCGAAACAAACTTCTCGGAGCGCCACAACCTCAGCGCCGGACTGAGCCTCAACCACGACTATTTCGGGCAGCTCTACAGGCTATCGCACTCTGCCACCGACGCCACACGCGATAATGAAAAGGAGACCACTCCCGGTGTCTACGCACAGTATACGCTGACTCTCGGCAAGACCCTGACAGCAATGGCGGGAATACGCGCCGACCACAGCTCGGTCTACGGCACGTTTGTCACGCCGCGCTTCCACATAAAGTATGCGCCGTCGAGCCTCGCAAGCTTCCGCCTGTCGGCGGGCAAGGGCTACCGCACGGTGCATGCCCTCGCCGAAAACAATTACCTTCTCGCTTCCGGACGCCGCCTTGCCGTCGACCCTCTGAAACAGGAAGCAGCGTGGAACTATGGCTTCAGCGCGGCGTTAAGCATTCCCGTTGCCGGCAAAGCACTGAAAGTCAATGCGGAATACTACTATACACGCTTCTCTGAGCAAGCCGTAATCGACTACGACACCGACCCTTCGGAGATACACATCACAAACCTCAACGGCGGAAAGTCGTTCTCCCACACCATGCAGGTCGACGCCACCTATCCGTTCTTCCAAGGGTTCTCTGTCACTGCCGCCTACCGTCTCAACGACGTGCGCACCACCTTCGGCGGAACGCTGCGCGAGAAGCCGCTGACAAGCCGCTACAAGGCTCTGCTCACCGCCTCCTACAAGACGGCGCTTGACCTGTGGCAGTTTGACGCCACGCTGCAAATCAACGGCGGCGGACGCATGCCGGAGCCATATACGCTCGGCGACGGCTCGCTGTCGTGGCAACGACGCTTCAACGCCTATCCGCAACTGAGCGCGCAGGTGACCCGCTGGTTCCGCCACTGGTCGATATACGTCGGCGGTGAAAACCTCACAAACTTCAAGCAGAAAACCCCGATAATCGCCGCCTCCGACCCCTGGAGCGAACGCTTCGACCCTACAATGGTGTGGGGGCCTGTCCACGGATGGATGCTCTATGCCGGCGTGCGCATAAACTTCGGAAAATTATAAACTCAAATACATTATATATTATGAAACGTTCTGTTTTAGCCCTCGCGATGGGGCTGATTGCCATCACAGCCATGGCAAAGACCATCAAGACAACTGTGTTCACCACCTCGCCGCAGATGCACTGCGAGAACTGCGAGAACAAAATCAAAGGCAACCTGCGCTTTGAAAAAGGTGTGAAGAAAATCGTGACCGACATCGACAGCCAGACCGTCACCGTCACCTACGACGCCGACAAGACCTCGGTCGACCGTCTGATGAAGGGATTCACCAAATTCGGATACACTGCCCGCGAGCTGAAGCCCGGCGAGACGGTCACTACCGACTCTGATGAGGAATGCCCCAACATGTAATAAAACGGCTGCCGACTCCAACGCGCCGCATCCACTCCGATGCGGCGCGTTTTTTTTGACGGCAAACAACTTTGATTTGACCGATGTCATAGCTACCTTTGCAACATATAATATAAACTGCTATGGAAAAACCCGTAATCATACTTTCGTGCGATGTCGACGAGCGCGACCGCATGCGAATGCGTCAGGAATATTTTGAAGCCGTCATCGAAGCCGGCGGAGTGCCGGTGGTGATGCCGCCGCTGATGCTGCGTTCACAAATCGACGAGTGGCTCGACCGCATCGACGCCGACGCCCTAATGCTCACCGGAGGCTGCGACATCGACCCGCAGACCTTCCGCGAGACGCCCGTGCGCGGACTCGGACGGGTGTCGCTGCAGCGCGACGTCTACGAGCTCGGCCTGCTCGAAGCCTGCATGCTGCGCAGCATGCCTGTGCTCGGAATATGCCGCGGACTGCAGGTAATCAACGTGGCGCTCGGAGGATCGCTCTATCAAGACATGCTGTCGCAGATGGGGACGGAATTTGCCAGACACCAGCAGAAAGAGCCTACGGAAGTGGCGACCCACGAAGTGGCGTTCATTGCGGGGTCGATGGCTGAAAACCTTTTTCAAACGCAATTTCTGCCAACCAACAGCCACCACCACCAATGCGTGCACCGCGTTGCCGACGACCTCACCGTCAGCGGCACTACAGTCGACGGCGTGGTAGAGGCGTTGGAATGGCCTGAGAGAGAAATTTTTGCCGTGCAGTTTCATCCGGAGCGCATGCGTGACGGCAACCCCACGATGTGCGGTTTTTTCAAAAACTGGATAGAACGCGTGGCGGCTGTAGCAAGCAACAAAAAATCAGAAATTGCCAAAAACGACTGAAAAAACGCTTTGTTTTTGCACAATAACACTACTTTTGTGCAGAAAAATGCGGTTTTTAGCCTAAATATTTTTCTATTAGAATAATAATTACTTACTTTGCACGTCTAAAAAAGAAACAAAAGAATTTATTAATCTAAAAAAATTAAAAGTTATGTCTGAAATTGCAGAAAGAGTAAAGGCTATAATTGTTGATAAACTGAGTGTAAACGAATCAGAAGTAACACCGGAAGCAACATTTGCTCAGGACCTCGGCGCAGATTCTCTCGACACTGTAGAATTGATCATGGAATTCGAGAAAGAATTCGGTATCACAATCCCTGACGATCAGGCAGAAGGTATCAAAACTGTAGGCGACGCTATCGCATACATCGAAAACGCTAACAAATAATTTATCCCCTAATGGAACTTAAAAGAGTTGTTGTAACTGGATTGGGCTCAATCACGCCTATCGGCAACGACGCTGAAACTACGTGGAAAAACGCAGTGGAAGGTGTCAGCGGAGCCGGTCCTATTACGCATTTCGACGCCTCTTTATTCAAGACGCAATTTGCCTGTGAAGTAAAGGGTTACAACTCTGCCGACCATTTCGACCGCAAGGAAGCCCGCAAATATGACCTCTACGCGCAATATGGTGTTATCGCTGCCCGCGAGGCTGTGAAAGACGCCGGTCTCGAAGAATTCGAAGGCTTGAACAAAGACCGCGTAGGCGTTATCTTCGCTGCTGGCATTGGTGGATTGCACACTTTCGAGGAGGAAGCTGGCTACTACGCCATGAACAAGGACAAAGGCCCGAAGTACAATCCATTCTTCATCCCTAAAATGATTGCCGATATGGCTGCAGGTCTCATTTCGATGACCTACGGCTACCGTGGACCGAACTACGCAACCGTTTCGGCTTGCGCTTCGTCAACCCACGCACTTATCGACGCTTACAACACCATCCGTCTTGGCAAGGCCGACGCCGTTGTCACCGGTGGTGCGGAAGCAGCAATCTTCCCTGCCGGTGTAGGTGGCTTCAACTCAATGCACGCTTTGTCGACACGCAACGACGATCCGGAGCACGCTTCCCGCCCATTCAGCGGCTCGCGCGACGGTTTCGTTATGGGTGAAGGCTCGGCTTGCCTTATCTTTGAGGAATTGGAACACGCTCTCGCCCGCGGCGCCCACATCTATGCTGAGGTTGCCGGTGGCGGTATGTCGGCAGACGCTTATCACCTTACTGCAACCCACCCTGAGGGTCTGGGCGCAAAACTCGTGATGAGCAACGCTCTCGAAGACGCTGAAATGAAACCTGAAGACATCGACTACATCAACGTGCACGGCACGTCGACTCCTGTAGGCGACCTGTCGGAGGTGAAGGCAATACAAGGTGTATTCGGCGACCACGCTTACAAACTTAACCTCAGCTCGACAAAGTCGATGACCGGACACCTCCTCGGTGCAACCGGAGCTCTCGAGGCTATGTTCTGCGTAAAGTCGGTACAAGAAGACATCGTTCCTCCTACAATCAACCACGAGGACGGTGACAACGATCCTGAAATTGACTACAACCTGAACTTTACGTTCGGCAAAGCCCAAAAGCGCACTGTCAATGCCGCTCTCTCAAACACGTTTGGTTTCGGCGGACACAACGCTTGTATCATTATGAAGAAATACAAAGGCTAAAAGCCGTGAACGTTTACGAACGGATAAAACTTTTCATAAAGCTCCTTTTCTCCAATGAGAAGGAGCTTTATTCTTTTTGTGCGGATCTGACGGGATTCTGCCCACGCGGAATAGCAATCTACCGGCAGGCGCTGACCCACCGACCCACCAACGCGTCAGCAATCAACGGCACCGTCGTAGGCTCCGGCTCGGGACACTCCAAGCGCGAAGCCCACCAACACGCAGCTGAAGCCGCCATGAAAACCCTAAAAAACGCCTCAATCGAATCAATTTTGGCATCCAATTTTCGATGATGCAATCTTAACAGATAAACCTCTGGTTATCAGCATCCATTTTTCTCGTTGATGCATTGCTTTTTTAGGATTTTATATAATTTATCCATACCTTTGCATGTACAGAAGACCCATCTTTATGAAAGAATGAATTTGATATTGAACCCGGAGGACAACTGAACATCAACACTAAATAAACTTTTACGATTATGAAAAAACTCTACACTTTAATTTTGATGGCAATGGCAGCAATAACAGCGACAGCTGCCGACTGGACATATATGCCGATGGTGCGCGAGGGCGTGGAATGGCATTATGCAACCCAAAACGTCCGACAAGGAGGAACCGACACCGGAAACATCTATCTGCGTTTTGACGGCTCCGAAACCGTCGACGGCAAGACCTACAGCGTGCTGTACCGCTACGACACTCCCGCGTTCGACAAAGCGAAAGCACAGATTGCCGCATACATGCGCGAAGACGGGCACAAGGTGTATGCAATCTGCAAAATCAAGCCCGACGGGACCAGCACCAGCGGCAACGAAAGCGAGGAACGGGTGGCCTACGATTTCGATACCCCTGAAAACAACATATTTGCCAACGTTGACAAGGTGGACTTCATCACCGTGGGCAACACAAGCCACAAAGCACTGTCAGACAACTCCGTAAATCACATTTGGGCAATCGACGGAATCGGTATCGCTGCAGAGGGATTCACAGCCGACGGCTATCTGCCATTCCCAAACCCATACGTCGTAGCGTCGACATTCTATTTCAGCATATATCTGGTCGACTTGAAAGAAATTGCCACAGGCAACACAATCTACAGCCACGACAGTTTCTACGGCTCTGTAGCCGACATCAAAGCCGACAACTGCCCACTGACAGTCATCGTGGCCGGCGGACGCATCAACGCTGTGTCGCCAAAGGGTGAATGCTCCGACCTCACCATTGCCAACACGACGGGCGCGACAGTGGCACACAGCGAAGGAGCGTCGGCAAGCATCGAAGGGCTGACGCCGGGCATCTACGTGGTGACTGCGACAACACCCGAAGGCAAACGCGTGGCAAAGAAAATCGCTCTATAACAACCCCGTTCTTTATCTTCCCAGCCTCACGCCGACACAGACGGAGAGGGGCGTGCGGCGCCGTGCATTGTCTGAAATTCAGCAATTTTCCCGGTTTATGGCAAAAAAACCGCATAAAATTTTTATCAAAGGATATAATCTATTAATTTTGCAGTTCGTGAGATAAACCGAAAAAATAGAAAAAACAAAATAAAAATGGCAACAACAGACAAAAAACAAGCCACTCGCACAACGATCGACGAACTCAACGAGAAACTGTCGTCGGCGGAACAGAGTGTTGAGAAGAACAAGAAAAAAATCCTTTACGCCGTAATCGCTGCCGTGGCTGTAGTGGCTATCGGCTTCTGGGCATACTACGGCTTCTACCAGAATAAGGTGAGCGAGACCAAAGAATTGGTTGGAAAAGCCGACGCCGCAAAGATGGAAGGTCAGGACTCTATGGCGCTGAAGCTCTACAAGCAGGCTGCCGAGGGATATGGCAAGTTTGCAAACCGCGCAAACCTCGAGGCTGCAATCATCCTCTTCAACCAGGGCAAGGCTGCCGACGCTTTGACCTACCTCGAAGCCTACAGCTCTGAGGAGTCGCTCATCGGCTCTATGGCTCAGACTTTGAAAGGCGACTGCAACGTGAACCTCAAGAAATATGACGACGCTGTGGCTTGCTACGAAAAAGCTGTGAAGGTGGCTGACGGCAACAAGATGCTCGTGCCTTTCGCAATGTACAAGAAAGCAATCGTGCTCGCCGCTCAAAACAAGCATGCGGAAGCTGCTAAAGTCTTTGAAGAAATAAGCAACCAATATCCTGCGTTCGCTCCTCACGGACAGGGCGGTCTCGACATCCAGAAACTTATGGAGCAGGAGAAATTCCGCGCCGCTGGCGACAAATAAGACAGAAGGTAATATTAATTTCTTTCATAAAAGAGACGGGCTGGGTTCTTCGGAATCCAGTTCGTTTTTTATTTCTCCTCATTTTCATATTTTGGATGTTTAAAAATAAAAAATCCAAATTCATATCACACCACGTCTATTTTCACTCAAAAGTTTTGTTTAGCAGCCTTTTTATCGTACATTTGCGGAACACTTAATTTTTAAAATTTAATAACCTATGAGACTTATTTCAAGAGTCAAGGCCCTCGCAGGAGCCTTGCTTTTGGCTGGATGCCTCACGCAGCAGGCAGCAGCCGCCTCATTCGTCGGAAACCGCGACGATTTCCGTGACGAAACAATCTACTTCGTGATGACAACCCGTTTCTACGACGGCGACAAGTCAAACAACGTGCAGTGCTGGGACGGCCAACAATACAACGACGGCGACCCCGCTTGGCGCGGCGACTTCAAGGGCCTTATTGAGAAGCTTGACTACATCAAGGCTCTCGGCTTCACCGCCATCTGGATTACCCCTGTAGTAGAAAACGCTTCGGGCTACGACTATCACGGATATCACGCATCCGACTTCAGCAAAGTAGACCACCGCTACGAGTCGGAAGACGTTACCTTCAAGTCGCTCATCGACGCCGCCCACCAAAGAGGCATGAAGGTGATTCTCGACATCGTGCTCAACCACACCGGCAACTTCGGCGAGGCAAACCTCTGCAAGCTGTTTGACCGCAACTGGAAGGGCGACCAAAGCGACATCGACGCATGCATGATTCCGTTCACTCAGAAAGACGGCGGCCGTCTGCCCGACGACTACCTTGATCTCCCTTCTGGTGAACAATACGGCGCTCGTCTGCGCGAGATGAAGAATACCGACAACAAAAACCACGACATCCACAACCTTTGGCATCACTTCGGACAGTTCAACTGGGACGACAACACCCGCTGGTGGGCACAGATTGCTGGCGACTGCGTGGACTTGAACACCGAGAACCCGCGGACTGCCAACTATCTTATCGACTGCTACACAAACTTCATCAAGATGGGTGTTGACGGATTCCGTATCGACACCGGCGGCCACATTGCACGTCTGACTTTCAACAAGATGTTCAACCCAGCTTTCACAAAAGCGGCCGAGACCTACAAGGCTGCACGCAACGGCGGTCCGTTCTTTATGTTTACCGAGGTTTGCGCGCGCTACTCTCAGGTATGGTACCGCGAGATACCTGCTCTCTCCGTGCCTTTCTACACTTGGCAAGAGTCGAAAGACTACGCCTGGGACTACAGCCCTGAATCATGGGACAATCTGACAATCTTCGAGCAGACTCCGTTCACCCACACAAACATGCTCTCTTGCCAACAGCAATATGCCGACAACGGAGCGTCGACGCAAGGCTCGCAGCCTACGTCTGACAACGTGTTCCTCCGCGGCAACACATACCACAAGCCTGACTACTCGAAATACTCGGGTCTGAGCGTTATCGACTTCCCGATGCACCACAACTTCCGGGACATCGGCAGCGCATGGGGCATTGCACGCAGCGGCGACAAATACTACAACGATGCTTCATACAACGTGGTTTACGTCGACTCTCACGACTATGCGCCAAACGGTGCGCCGGAAGACCAGCGCTTCGCACAAGGCACCGACACTTGGGCTGAAAACCTCTCTCTGATGTTCACATTCCGTGGAATCCCCTGCCTCTACTACGGCAGCGAGATTGAGTTCAAGAAAGGATGCACCATCGACAAGGGTCCGAACATACCTTTGAAAGATTCTGGACGTGCCTACTTCGGCGGATACATCAAGGGCGACATCCTGGTGAACGACTTCGCCGACTGGACCGGCGCAACAGGCAACATGAACGCCACGCTCAACTATCCGTTGGCTCTCCACATTCAGCGTCTGAACCGCATCCGCATGGCCATCCCTGCCCTCCGCAAGGGTCAGTACAGCACTGAGGGATGCGCAGGAAGCTACGCTTTCAAACGCCGATTCACCGACGCGACAACCGACAGCTACGTGCTCGTTACAATCTCCGGCGACGCTACTTTCAGCGGCATCGAGAACGGCACATACGTTGACGCCATCACCGGCGACACCAAAACCGTTACCGACGGCCAGTTGACCGCAAACTGCTCCGGCCGCGGAAACATGCGCATCTACGTGCTCAACACGGCACTCACCCCTGCCCCTGGCAAGGTGGGCGAAGACGGCAAGTTCCTCTATGGCGCTTCTCCTGTCTGCAACACTCAGCCTGCCTACGACGGCACTCAGGAAGAGTTGACCGACAACCCTGGCGGCGGCAATCCTGGCGGTGGCAGCAATCCTGGCGAAGACATTCCTGAATACACTCCGCAATTCTCCAATGGAGAGATGGCTGTATTCTTCGAGGCTCCTGCCGACAATTCATACAAGAAAGTAAGCGTTTGGTGCTGGAGCAGCACTACAAAAACCAACTTCACCGGCGGCGCAAGCGCAAAATGGCCGGGAGAGCGCGCCACTATGATGGGCAAGGCTGCAAACGGCAACTTGATTTGGAAATGGACATTCACAGGCACCGTCGACACTTCCGACATGCCTACCCACATCATCTTCAGCAACGCCGGCAGCCCGCAGACAGACAACCTTGAGTTCAAGAACGGCGGCTACTACACCATAAACGGCGTTGACCACGTAGTTACTCAGACAACTTCCTCTGTCGACGGCAACGTGAGCGCATCGCTGAGAGCGTATGCCTACAACGGCACTATCTTTGTAATCGCCCCCGAAGCAACCACGGTGACCATCTCTTCTATCGACGGCCGCACATTCACGCAGCCTGTCGAACAAGGCGAAAACCGCATCGTAGGCTTCGGCAAGGGCATCTACATTGTTGAAGGACAAAAAATAATCCTATAAATTCAAAAATTTCGGAATGTGGCAGTTTTTAAGCTAAAATGTTAGTTCATAGCAGATTAACGATTTTAACAATATTTCCTACTGCTAAATTGGGACACCCAATGTTTAAAAAATGTTACATTCCGAAAAAAAATAAGTACATTGCGCTTGCACCACAAAAATAGGTTGTATCTTTGTACTGTTTTTGAAGCAAAAAATTGTTTTATTATTAAAATTTAGAAAAAATGAAAAAGTTAGTTTTATTACTTGCTGTTGTAGCTTCTGCTACATTGTTCTCTTGCTCTGGCAACAAAGCCGCTAATGATTCAACTGCTGCTGACACTACAGTTCAAACTGAAGACACTGCAGCTCCTGTTGACACTGCAGCTACTGTTGACTCTACTGCAGCTCAGGCTTAATTCTAAGCATAGAACAGTAAACAAGATAAGGACTACCTCGATAGAGGTGGTCCTTTTTTTTGCGTCTCCTCCACAGAAACCAACAGCGGTCGCACACACATCGGAGCATGCCAAAATAAAACAAGCGGAGGCGTGTCAGTCAGCGACACACCTCCGCTTTGCTTATCGATGTTGCGGCAAGGATTACTTCTCTTCGCCCTCAGTCTCGTCCTCCTTCATGTTGTGGAACACGTTTTGCACATCATCGTCGTCCTCAAACTTCTCAAGGAGTTTCTCGATCTGCTCACGCTGCTCCGGAGTCACATCCTTATAGTCGTTAGGGATGCGTTCAAACTCCGCGCTCTGGATTTCGAAGCCATTCTCCTCAAGATATTTCTGGATGTTGGCAAACGCATCAAAAGCGCCGTAGATAGCGATGTCGTCGCCCTCGTTCTCAACCTCGTCAACACCGAAGTCGATAAGTTCCAATTCAAGCTCCTCCAAGTCAACGCCTTCTTTCGGCGCAACCTTAAACACACACTTGTGGTCGAAAAGGAACGAAAGGCTGCCCGACGTGCCGAGCGAACCGCCGAACTTATTGAAGTAGCTGCGCACGTTGGCAACCGTACGGGTATTGTTGTCGGTAGCCGTTTCCACCACAATAGCGATACCGAAAGGACCGTATCCTTCGTATACGATTTCCTTGTAGTCGCTTGCATCCTTGTCGGTAGCCTTCTTGATGGCGCGTTCAACGGTGTCCTTAGGCATATTGGCTGCTTTTGCGTTCTGCAGGAGCACACGCAAGCGGGAGTTGCCGGCAGGGTCAGGGCCAGCGGCTTTCACCGCGATAGTGATTTCCTTACCGATTTTTGTGAACGTACGCGACATGTTGCCCCAACGTTTCAATTTTCTCGCTTTGCGATATTCAAAAGCTCTTCCCATGAGTATACTTTTTATTGTTGTAGTTATTGTTTTGATTTATTATCGTAGTTGTGCGCCAAGTTGCTTTTGCAAGTTGGTGATTATTTTCTTCATGACGGCATCGATTTGCTTGTCGTTGAGCGTCTTCTCGTCGTCCTGCAGCGTCATGCTCACGGCATACGACTTCTTGCCCGCCTCAAGGTTCTTGCCCTCGTAGACATCGAAGAGAGTCACGCTCTTGAGCAGACGTTTCTCCGAGTTGCGGATTACGGTCTCAACGTCGGCAAACGTAGTGGCAGCGTCGATGAGCAGCGCAAGGTCGCGCTTCACAGGCATCGACTTCGGAAGGTCGGTGTACTCCACCTTCTTCTTCAACGCAATCTTCACCAACGCGTTCCAGTTGAGTTCAGCGAAATAGACAGGCTGGCTGATATCGGTCTTCTTGAGCATTTTGTGGCTCACCACGCCCACATAACCGATAAGTTTGCCGCCGCGGTTGCGGTATTCCAGACATGCCGCAAACAAATCGTTGCTTGTCTGCTTTGCCACAAGCTCCTTCTGGCTTACGCCCAGACGAGCAAACACATTCTCGACAACCGCCTTAAGGTCGAACACTGTCGACTTCACAGCCGGAGACGTCCAGTTGGCAGTATGCAGGTCGCCGGTCATCCAGATGCCCAGATGCGCCTCCTCTGCAAACGGAGCCAACGGCTTCTCTTCGGTCGACTCGGCTTGCGGGTCGAAAGAGTAGACATTTCCAAACTCATACATCAGCAGGTTGGCACTCTTGCGGTTGATGTTGTGTGCAAGACTTTCAAGACCGCCGAACACAAGAGTCTGACGCATCACCGCCAAATCGCTGCTCAACGGATTGAGCAGACGCACGCAATTGTCGAGCGGATACATCTCCAAGCCGTCGTAGTAGCTTACGGCAGTGAGCGAATTGTTCATAATCTCGCGATATCCGGCGGCTGTCAGCTGCTCCGACACGAGGTTCTGCAACTGATTTGCATCGTCGGTAGGCTGGCGGTAGGACAACGAGGCATGAAGCGTCTCGTCAAACTCCACGTTGTTGTAGCCATAGATGCGCAGTATGTCTTCCACCACGTCGCACGGGCGGGTAACATCCACACGGTATGTCGGGATGCGCAGTGTGAGCACATCGTCGGTTTCTTTTTCAATCTCCATCTCGAGAGCGGCGAGGATGGTCTTCACCAGACCCTTGTCGAGAGTCTTGCCGATGAGACGCGACATGTAGTCGAGCGACAGCTCTACCGTAGGACGCTCAACAGGCGCAGGGTAGAAATCAGAGATTTCGCCGCAGATTTCGCCGCCTGCCAGCTCCTTCACGAGCAATGCGGCAGCCTTGAGGGCATAAATCACATTGTTGGGATCCACGCCACGCTCAAAGCGGAACGAGGCATCGGTGTTCAAGCCCTGACGGCGCGCTGTCTTGCGCACCCATGTCGGATGGAAGCAAGCCGACTCAAGGAAGATGTCGGTTGTCTGTTCCGTAACGCCCGATTCAAGTCCGCCGAACACGCCGGCGATACACATAGGCTCCTCTGCGTTGCAAATCATAAGGTCGCGGGCTGTCATCGTGCGTTCCACACCGTCGAGAGTCACGAATTTCGAGCCTTCAGCGGCTGGGCGCACCACGATTTTGTTGCCTTTCACCTTTGCCAGGTCGAAGCAGTGCAGCGGCTGGCAATAAGCGTTAAGTATGAAGTTTGTAATGTCGACCACATTGTTTATTGGACGCTGACCGATGGCTGTCAGATAGTTGCGCAGCCATTCCGGACTTTCCGCCACCTTCACGCCACGGATAGTCAAACCGGCATAGCGGATGGCAGCCTCCTGGCATTCCACCTCTACAGGAATCGCGCCGTCGGCACGGTCGCTGTGGAAAGCGTCGACAGAAGGAGAATGCAGGTCGGCCTGCATGCCCTGAGCCTTCATCCATGCGGCAAGGTCGCGCGCCACGCCGAAATGCGACGCAGCATCGATACGGTTAGGAGTCAGGTCGACTTCAAACATATAGTCGTCCTTCACGTTATAGTAATCTTTGGCGAGAGTGCCCGGCTTCACCGTCTCAGGAAGCTCGATGATTCCGTCGTGCGATGTGCCGACACCGATTTCGTCTTCGGCGCAAATCATTCCGAACGACTCGACGCCGCGGATTTTTGATTTCTTGATTGCAAATTCCTTGTCGCCATCGTAGAGTTTAGTGCCCACGGTAGCCACAACCACATGCTGTCCGGCAGCCACGTTTGCCGCTCCGCAGACAATCTGCGTAGGAATGCCGTCGCCGAGGTCCACGGTGGTGATGTGCAGGTGGTCGCTGTCGGGATGCTCAACGCAAGTGAGCACCTTGCCTACAACCAGCCCCTCAAGCCCGCCTTTGATTGTTTCTACTTTCTCAACGCCGTCCGTCTCAAGACCGATAGAAGTAAGGGCGGCAGAAACCTCCTCCGGCGAAAGGTTGAAATTAAGATATTCTTTCAACCAGTTATACGATATATTCATAACCTATAAATGTTTCTAAACAGAGTTGTAAGGATAAACCTCCGTAAAAATCGCACAAATTTACGAATTAATTTCCAAAAAAGGCAATCTAATCAAGTCTATTTCAGCAAAGAGAGGAAACGCGACGGGATAGGCGTCTCAAACAGCATCTCCTTCTTGGTGACAGGGTGCGCGAAATGAAGCGTGCGCGCGTGCAGACCGAGGCGGTGTATCGGACTTGCCTTGGCTCCGTACTTGCGGTCGCCGACAATCGGATGCCCAAGGTCTTTCATGTGCACACGAATCTGATTCTTGCGTCCGGTGTCAAGACTCAGCTCCATCAGCGAGTAGCCGTTGTTGCACTGCAGACGCTTGAAGCGCGTGATGGCGAGCTGACCCTCGTCGGGATTCTGCGTGGAGTACACCTCAAACTGCGATGTCTCGGCAAGATAACTCTTTACAACGCCTTCCTCCTGCTCCACCTTGCCCTCGACAACAGCCACATAGCGGCGGCCGAGCACCATATTGTTCCAGTTGTGCTGCATAGCCTCCTTCGCCTCAACGTTCTTGGCAAACATCATCAACCCCGACGTGTCGCGGTCAAGACGATGCACAACGAAGAGCATCAGCCGCGGGTCTTTCTTCTTCAGATAGTCGCGGAGAATGCTGTATGCCGTGCCGTCCTTCACATTGTCGGTCGACACCGAGAGGATGCCGCTGCCCTTGTTGATTACGATAATGTCGTTGTCCTCATACACCAGCTTGATGCGCGGATGGGAGAACACCACAAACGGGCGTGTGAAATTGACCGACAGCGTGTCGCCGGCATGGACTGGCTGGTCGAATTGCGATGTAGGCATCGAATTGAGTGCCACTTGGTTATATTTCATCAGCGCCTTGATGGATGTGCGCTTATGGTCGGTAAGTTTTGCTTCCAGACACTGCATCAGCGTCGACTCCTCTGCGGCAGTCCACACGAGGATGCTGTCGGGACGCCAGCGGTTGCGCTCCGCTCCCGGTTTTCCGTTTCTCGTCATAATCATTGATTTATATCGCAAAATTACTGCAAAACGGCGTAACTACAAAATAAAGCGGTGGTTGAGCGACAAAAACAACGTCAGCGACGCCTAAAAATGCACACAAATGACGAAATGTGTTTCATTTTTCAATATTTTGATATATTTTTGTATCAGAATACGAAAACAATGGGAGTCAAGATACATAGAGAGGGAGTGAACATCATCCTTGCGTTCGCGCTTATTTTGGTGGTAATCAACATCCCTATATACCTTTTTGTCGCTTCGTGGGTTGCCAAAGGCATTGTCTGGGGCATCTCGCTGTTTGCATTGTGGCTTGTCACCAACTTCTTCCGGTCGCCGATACGCAGTTTTGCCGGGGAGAGGGAGCATATGGTTGTGTCGTCGGTCGACGGCAAAGTCGTGGCTCTCGAAGAGGTCGACGAATGCGACGTGCTCGGTGGACGCGCCATCCAACTGTCGGTGTTCATGTCGGTTTTCAACGTCCATGCCAACTGGTATCCGGTCGACGGCAAGGTTGAGAAAGTGGAACATCAACACGGACGTTTCCGTTCTGCCTATCTTCCGAAGTCGAGCAGCGAGAACGAGCGTTCGTCAATCGTGATACGCACCAACGGAGGCACGCGCATTCTCGTGCGTCAGATTGCCGGCGCCATCGCGCGACGAATCGTAACCTATGCGCTTCCGGGGTCGAAGGCCGACATCTCGGCGCATCTCGGCTTCATCAAATTCGGTTCCAGAGTTGACATCTACCTACCTGTCGACGCTGAAATTTTCGTCAAAATCGGCGACAAGACAATAGGCGGAGTAACGCCTATCGCCCGTCTGAAAGAATAACATCATACAGCAATGAAACTTTTTCGCGCAGTAAAGCAAAACATACCGAACACCATCACGAGCATGAACCTATTCTCGGGCTGCATGGCGGTGGTGTCGGCATTCCATTTCAATGAAACCATCGGAGCCATGCAAGGCTACGAATGGGCGTTTCTGTTCATAGGACTTGCCACCGTGTTTGACTTCTGCGACGGACTGTCGGCGCGCCTGCTGCACGCCTATTCAGCTCTCGGGAAGGAACTGGACTCGCTGTCTGACCTCGTCAGCTTCGGAGTGGCGCCCGCCGCGCTGGTGTTCAACCTCATACAGTCGCAAACAGGCTCATGGGTGGCTTTTTTGGCATTCCTGATCGCCGTTTTCGGAGCGTTGCGTCTTGCCAAATTCAACATTGACGACCGCCAGACCACATCTTTCATCGGCCTGCCGATTCCTGCCAACGCCATTTTCTGGATTGGCGTTGTGGCATGGAACGTGGACTTCCGCTATATCGGCGACGCCTGGATGACCGCGCTTGTGGTTCTGTTTCCGCTGCTGATGGTGAGCAGCCTGCCGATGTTCTCCCTGAAGGTGAAAACGCTGTCGCTGCGCTCCAACGTGCGCCGCTACGCCCTGCTGCTCGGCACCGCCATGCTCGTTGCCGCCATGCAGTTGGCAGGCTTGTTGTGGGCGATTGTGTTCTACATTCTGCTCTCAGCAACCGAGCGCCGCGATGAACAAAATCGCCAGTAGGTTGTTTTCCTTTTGTAATTAATATATTCGATTAAAGTGTCATTCTTCATATTTTTAATCTTCATCATTTTATTTATCGTAGCGATTCCGTTGCTACGCATTGCGGCTGCCCTGATAAATATGAAAAGACGGGTTACCAACGCCTTCGGAGGCAAGAAAAAGCCGGAAAAAGCCGACGAAGAGCCGCAACGCCGCAAAGTGTATGACAAGGACGTTGGCGAATACGTGAAATTTGAAGAAATCGCCGTCGACAAATCAGACGACACCCCCATGGAAAAAGTGGAGTACCGCGAGGAATCGCAGGTCTCCGACGTGGAGTTTGAAGAAATCCGCGACTAATCAATCCGTCACCACTCCACCTCGACAGCCGCCGAGCCCGTGATGCCGGCAATAGGCGCCCGCGTTTTCTCAATGCGGATATATCCGCCTGTGATTTCAGGAAATTTTTTCAGCAGCCCACTGCGGATGCGTCCCGCCACATGCTCCAACAGACGCGACGGCACCCCCATCTCCGCCTTCACCACCTCATAGACTTCAGCATAGTTGAGCGTTGCCTCAAGATTGTCGGTCTGCATAGCCTCCTCAAAAGGATAGTCGAGCCGCAGCGCAACGACAAACGTGTTGCCCACCGCGCGTTCCTGCTCCATCACGCCGTGACGGGCGCGGAAACGCAGATTGTCAAGCGTTATCGACGTGCGCATCATTGCTTTTCCTCCTCTTTCTGCTCTATCCACACATACGCCCCCAAGTCGAGGCTGCCCGAGGCAAAACGGTCGTTGCCGAGCATGTCGAAGCGCGCTGCGTCGGGACACAGCATCATGTCGCCCTTGCCGATGGCGTCGCTCTCGTTTTTCAGACGATAGTCGAAGATATAGTCTTTCCTTACGGTATAGAATTTAGGATCGCCGCCCCACACGCAGTTGATGAAGTTGTCGTCGTCGTTGCCCTTGGAACGCAACAGACAGTTGCGTAGATACACCGCGCTGCCCTTGAGGTCGCCTTCCGAGATGTCGGAAGCGTTGCCGTAGACCACGCAGTTGTTGAACTCCGCATCCATCAGCGGATTGTCGTACGACTTGTCTTTCGGCAGCACATAGTTGAGCGTCAGCAACGGACTGGTTATCGCCGAAAACAGATAATAGTTGGCAAACGTGCAGTTGTTGAACGCATACTTGCCTCCCGTAAGGTTGACCACCCCCTCCGACGCATCCGAAAACTCGCTGCCCTCGGCGTCAATCCATGAGTGGGCGGCAGTCAGCACCGACGACGATGAGTTGTGGAGCACACTATTGAAAATGTGCAACTTGCGCTTGTCGAGCAAGCCGCACGAATCCACCACAACGCCGCTCGACGAGCCTTGCATCTCCACATAAGCCATCTCGTTGCCATAGCTGTCTTTGTCATAATGCACACCGTCCCATTGCCCCGACATCAGCTGGAACGGGATGCTGCCAGCCACCTTGTCGAGACGGTCGGCGCGCAGACGCACAGGATTGCCCTGCGTCCCCTCCATCAGCAGAGTGCCTTTCACCCGGATTTTCGCCTTGTCGTGGAAATAGACCGTTGTGCCGGCAGGGATGCGCAGCGTGGCGCCCTCGTCGACCACAAGACTGTCCATCACGCGGTACGGACGGTCGGCGGTCAGAGCCGTGTTCTCGCTTATCGTCCAGTCGCTCACGGTCACCGCATTCTGTCCGGCCGCACGCAGCGTGACGGTCTGCAGCACACCGTTGGTCACAAAGTTGAGATTGCCGTAGACGTCAAACGGAGTGTCGGCAGAGGTCTCGTCGACACGTGCCGTGACAAACACATAAAGGCTGTCGTTGCCGCGCACCTCAATGTCGGAAAACCGCTCTCCGGAACGCCCGTCGACATTCATATAGAAATGCGCGCCGTCGCCCACCCCATCAATCGAGATGTCGCTGATGCGCAGCTGCTTCTTGTGGCGGTTGTAGACAAGAAAACGATGCGTGGCTGTGGTCTCTCCAGTAAATACGGTGTCGAAACTGAGCGTGTCGGTCGAAAACACCAACGTGTCGCTGCTGCTTGTCGTGAAGTTGTCCTCGATGCACGACGGTAATGATGCAACAAGCACAAATGTGAATATGGCGAACAATAAACTTCTCATTTTTGGGTATATATTTACATTAATAAACGTAAAAACATATTTCTTTATTGCACACCAGCCCACTTTTACCCCGTCGGGCAAGCCTCAGATTTTCTGCTTCCAGAATTAATGAGTAACTTTGCAAGGCGTTTTGTCGCATCCGCTATCATGCTGGCATAAACAATTATACGGCGACAAGCGTTATTATATGATTTTACAGATTTCGTTACAATAATGAACGACGACAACAATAAGAATAAAAAGAAAGAGCAGAGCGACGAGGAACTGCTGAAAAACGTCACCGGAAGCGAGTACAAATACGGCTTCGTTTCCGACATCGACACCCACGTGATTCCCGTCGGTCTGAACGAAGACGTGGTGCGCTACATCTCGAAAGTAAAAGGCGAACCTGAATGGCTGCTCGACTTCCGTCTGAAAGCGTTCAGCCATTGGAAGACGATGACGATGCCTCGCTGGGCGCATCTCGACATCCCGGAAATCGACTTCCAGGCGATAAGCTATTATGCCGCGCCGAAGGTCAAGGACGCGCCGAAATCAATGGACGAGGTCGACCCTGAACTGCGACGCACATTCGACAAACTCGGCATCTCGCTCGAGGAACAGATGAGGCTGTCGGGAATGGCTGTCGACGCCGTGATGGACAGCGTGTCGGTGAAAACCACCTACCGCGACAAGTTGGCTGAACTGGGCGTGATTTTCTGCTCAATCTCTGAAGCGGTGAAGGACTATCCCGACCTTGTGAAGAAATATCTCGGATCGGTGGTAAGCTACCGCGACAACTTCTTCGCCGCACTCAACTCGGCGGTGTTTTCCGACGGCTCGTTTGTCTACATCCCGAAAGGAGTGCGCTGCCCGATGGAGCTGTCTACATATTTCCGCATAAACGCCGCCGGAACAGGACAGTTTGAACGCACTCTGATTGTTGCCGACGACGATGCCTACGTGTCATACCTCGAAGGCTGCACGGCTCCGATGCGCGACGAGAACCAGCTGCACGCCGCAATAGTGGAAATCGTGGTGGAGGACCGCGCAGAGGTAAAGTATTCCACTGTCCAGAACTGGTACCCGGGCGACAAGGAGGGCAAAGGCGGCATCTACAACTTCGTGACGAAACGCGGACTGTGCCGCGGCGACTTCTCGAAACTGTCGTGGACACAGGTGGAGACAGGCTCTGCAATCACATGGAAATACCCAAGCTGCGTGCTGAAAGGCGACAACTCCGTGGGCGAATTCTATTCCGTCGCAGTGACCAACAACTATCAGCAAGCCGACACCGGCACAAAAATGATACATATAGGCAAGAATTCCCGCAGCACAATCGTGTCGAAGGGCATATCGGCGGGATTCAGCCAAAACAGTTACCGAGGAGCGGTGAAAGTGGCGAAAAACGCAACCGGATGCCGCAACTACACGCAGTGCGACAGCCTGCTGCTCAGCAAGACGTGCGGAGCGCACACATTCCCGTATATCGACGTGCAGAACGACTCGTCGGTGGTGGAACACGAGGCAACGACATCAAAAATCAACGAGGACCAACTGTTCTACTGCAACCAGCGCGGCATCCCCACCGAAGATGCTGTCGGTCTTATCGTCAACGGATATGCCAAAGAGGTTATGAACAAACTGCCGATGGAATTTGCCGTCGAGGCACAGAAGCTATTGCAAGTGTCGCTTGAAAATTCTGTAGGCTAAACCAATACAATCAAAATGGAAAAACAAAATTCTATGCTCGAAATAAAGAATTTACATGCCGAAATCGACGGCAAGGAGATATTGAAAGGCATCAACCTGACGGTCAACCCGGGAGAAGTGCACGCCATCATGGGTCCGAACGGATCAGGCAAAAGCACGCTGTCGGCGGTGCTGACAGGCCATCCCGCCTACAAGGTGACTGCCGGAGAGGTGACGTTCAACGGAAAGAATCTGCTTGAGTTGTCGGCGGAAGACCGCTCGCACGAAGGTCTGTTTCTCAGTTTCCAGTATCCCGTGGAGATTCCGGGTGTGTCGATGGTCAATTTTATGCGCGCAGCCCTCAACGCAAAGCGCAAATACCTCAACCTCGACCCGCTGTCGGCTACCGACTTTCTGAAACTGATGCGCGAGAAGCGCGCCATCGTGCAGCTTGACAACAAACTGGCTTCGCGCTCGGTCAACGAGGGTTTCTCGGGCGGTGAGAAAAAACGCAACGAAATCTTCCAGATGGCGGTGCTCGAGCCGCGGCTGAGCATCCTCGACGAGACCGATAGCGGTCTCGACATCGACGCGCTGCGCATCGTGGCAGAGGGCGTCAACAAGCTCAAGACCGACAACAACGCAACCATCGTAATCACCCACTACCAGCGTCTGCTCGACTACATCAAGCCCGACATCGTACATGTGCTCTACAAAGGACGCATCGTGAAAACAGCCGGTCCGGAACTGGCTCTCGAGCTCGAGGAGCGCGGATATGACTGGATTAAAGAAGAAGTGGACAACGCAACTAAAGAATAATCGGAAATGTCGTCTATCAATCAATATATCGACCTGCTCAACGCCAACCGCGAAGCCATCGACAGCCACAGCGCCGGCGCGCTCAACGCCGCGCGGCAGTCTGCCCTCGAGGCTCTCGCCGGACAACGGATGCCGGTGAAGGGCGACGAGGACTATGAGGTGACCGACCTTGAGGAGGTGTTTGCCGCCGACTATGGTGTCAACATCAACCGCATCGAGATGGCCGCCAACCCCGCCGAAGCGTTCCATTGCGACGTGCCCAATCTAAGCACGTGCCTGTATTTTCTTATAAACGACTCGTTCAAGGCCGCCAAAAACTCGGCAAACGCGCTGCCCGACGGTGTCATCGTAAAATCGCTGTGCGACGCCGCCGCCGACAATGCCGACATCGTTGACCGCTACTACGGAAAGGCTGCACGGCTCTCCGACCGCCCCACTGCCCTCAATACGCTACTGGCGCAGGACGGAGTGTTTGTCTACGTGCCGAAAGGCGTGGCGGTGGAAAAACCTTTGCAAATTGTCAACATCCTCACCAGCGGAGCTCCGCTGATGGCGTGCCGACGCCTGCTGATTGTGGTGGAGGAAAACGCGCAACTGCGCATGCTGGCCTGCGACCACACTCAGACTCACGACGTTGACTTCCTCAACTCGCAGGTGGTGGAGATATTCGCCGGCAAGAACTCCGTGGTCGACTTCTACGACATCGAGGACTCGTCCGACCGCACCCGCCGCGTCTCTACGCTGTACCTGCACCAGGAGGCCGGATCAAACCTTATGGTCGACGGCATCACGCTGAAAAACGGAATGACGCGCAACGACTTTATCGTTGACCTTGCCGGCGACAACACCGAGCTGCATCTGCTGGGCATGGCAATGGCATCGGGACAGCGCCACGTTGACAACCACACGATGGTGTGCCACACGGCAAAAGGCGGACACACCGACGAGCTGTTCAAATACGTGCTCGACGACAAGGCTGTCGGCTCTTTCTCCGGACTCATCAAGGTGGAGCCCGAAGCCGACAAGACCGAGGCTTACCAAAGCAACCGCAACGTGCTTGCATCGACCGAAGCCCGCATGTTCTCAAAGCCGCAGCTGCTCATCGACTGCGACGACGTGAAGTGCAGCCATGGCTCGTCGATAGGTCAGATTGACCAAAACGCACTGTTCTACATGCGCTCGCGAGGCATCCCCGAACATGAGGCACGGCTGATGCTCATGCAGGCATTTATGAACGACGTGATCGACGGTGTGCGCCTCGAGTCGCTCAAAGACCGCCTGCGCCACCTCGTCGGAAGCCACATTCTCGGCAACTCGGCGTCATGCCACGACTGCGCCGGCAGCTGCCAAAACAAAAAGTAAACACAAAGAAATGCTTGACATACAGAAAATACGTTCTGAATACCCTATCCTTAGCCGCGAAGTGTGCGGCAAACCGCTGATTTACCTCGATTCAGCAGCCACATCGCAGACTCCGCGATGCGTGGTGGAACGAATCGACGATATGTACTACACGATGAAAGCCAACGTGCACCGCGGCGTGCACCAGCTGTCGCAAGAGGCGACGGAGCGTCAGGAGCGCACCCGCGAGCGCGTGCGGCAGTTCTTCAACGCCGCTTCGACGGAGGAAATCATCTTCACGCGCGGCACAACGGAGGCTATCAATCTTGTTGCATCGTCGTTTGGCGACAAGTTGTGCAACGGCGACGAGATCATTGTCACCGTGATGGAGCACCATTCAAACATTGTGCCTTGGCAACTGTTGCAGCAGCGCAAGCGCATACGTCTGCGCGTGGTGCCTGTCAACGAGAAGGGCGAACTGCGCCAGGACATCTACCGCGACATGTTTACGGAGAACACCCGCCTGGTGGCAATCTGCCACGTGTCAAACGTGCTGGGCACTGTCAACCCTGTAAAGGAGATGATTGCCGAAGCCCACAAGCACGGCGTGCCGGTGCTCGTCGACGGCGCCCAGAGCGCACCGCACATGAAAGTCGACGTGCAGGATATCGACGCGGATTTTTATGCGTGCTCAGCCCACAAGATGTATGGACCGACTGGCGTAGGTGTGCTTTACGGAAAGAAACGCCTGCTCGAGTCGATGACTCCATATCAAGGCGGCGGCGAGATGATTGGCAACGTGTCGTTTGAGAAAACAACGTTTGCCGACCTTCCGTTCAAGTTTGAGGCAGGCACACCCGACTTCGTGGGCATCGCGGCATTTGCCGAAGCGCTCGACTACATCGACCATCTCGGCATCGAAAACATTGAGACCTGGGAACGCCACTTGACGGAACGCGCCACTGAAGGACTGATGCGCATCCCGGGAATGCGCATTTTCGGAACCGCCGACAACAAGTGCGGCGTGGTTTCTTTCCTCGTCGGCAACATCCACCATTACGACATGGGAATGCTCCTCGACAAACTCGGAGTGGCGGTGCGCACCGGACATCACTGCGCCCAGCCGCTGATGACGGCTCTCGGCGTGGAGGGCACCGTGCGCGCTTCGTTCGGTGTCTACAACACGGAAGAGGAGGTAGACCAGTTTGTAGCGGCGGTGGAACGGGTGGCAAAGATGTTCTGACCCAAACCTGCCGATAGCATTTTAATTTGAAAGTTCATCATAAGTTCATCAAATCACAATCGGTCATTAGAGATTTTTCGCCCAAAAAGAAAACGAAATTTTCTAATGACCGATTGGGGTTAAATGTTCGCCATAAGTTCATCAAGAACAAGGCTCCTCAATTTTAGATTCGATAAATCTTACAGTAATATCCTCTATGCTTCTTTGCCATGACCGTTTATTTTGTCAAATAAGAAATCAACTGCTCCATGCTATTTTCGATACTATCAATAGTCGGTATATCTTTGTAGGCAAGGTCAGGAAGTTCTTTTGCATAGACGTTGCTTAACGCAGACCATACACTATGTAGGTCACTGATGATTGGAGAATCCATGATGTCTTTGTTTTGCCATCCTTCGGGCTTATCGAATCTCTGTTGGTCTTGTACAAACAAGTTACTGAAGTCAGATTTGAAAGCGTAACTTTTCAGATAGTCTTGTGTCTCAGCATCATTCAAAAGGAAATGCAAATCATAGAAATGGCGTATCTTGGCTGTCAATTCCGGCATGTAGTTGTCGGCTAAGGAACAACGAAGCAATGACACTAACTTTTCTGTTAATGTTCTGCGCCTATCGAGAACATTAACATCAAAAGGTTGCATATCGAAGTCTTCTATCAAGTTCTCATTGCCAGTCATTTGCAGGAACTCGGTCAAGAAACTTTGCAGTTTACATTTCTGAAAAGGATATGGATTGGCAAAGGAATTGATTTCAACAAGCAACTGTCCTGCCTTGATAGCACCTACTTGTAATGTATCAATCGCTCTTGGATAAGAATAGTATGCCTTGTGATAATGAGATCCCTTGCTCGTAAAACCAGGCAGATCCATTTCCCGCAGACCTTCCGTCATACTTTTGGCAGTTCTCTTGATCAGCATCTTCAATTGGTTGCCGCTAAGCGTCCATGCCTCAGAGATAGCAATGTCTATGTCTTCTGAGAATCGACTTCCGATACCGTATGCTTTTGTAAGACTTGTTCCTCCTTTGAATATGGCACGATTATCCTTGTCGTTCACAGACATCAATGACAGCGAGCGACAAATCCAATAGTCTTTCTCGATGAAAATGCTCTTGATGCCAAGACCTCCATCCTCTACAGATTATGATGCAGCTTGCAAGGCATCAGAGAACAACTCCCTGTCTTCATGTAATCTCATATTATGTTCCAGTTTCTTTTGTTTGACAATACTTTGTCGGAGATTGGCAACTTGTAACTTGTCACTCCATTCAATGTTTTACTGATGGTTTCAGTTTCAAGTTCCATGTTCTCGTAGATGGCTCCAAGCAAAGCCCTCACATAAGGTGTATATGCCAAGGATAATTCTGCCAATTCTTGCTTCTGATTCTTTGAAAGAGCATTGATTGCTTTGCAAATATTCGTCACACATTCATCTGGTAATGTGGCAGGAATGTTCTTTATAAGGCGCAGAGCATCCAATAATCTAAGCAGTGGAATGTTGCTTGATGTTATGGCGTTCTCTTGTAGCAAGAAAGATATTTTGACGCCATTTCTTGTGATAGGTCTACGATATTTATTTGTGCCGACAAGGATAGATGAGCTTATCTGTGTTGTCAGCCCTATGGATGCAAATGCGGCTGTTCCGGTAATGTAACCTACAATTTTTCCATTTTGCTCCAGAAAGTCCTTTACAAGTTCAGAATCTGCAGGCTTTAGATTCCCAAAGATGGTTTTCTTCGGAATATAGTATTTCCCCTTTGCTATCTTTTGTAGCTCGCCTTGGAGCACAAGACGGTTGAGAGCTTTGGCGAGTGCTGGCTGATACCGCATCTCCACCCCAAAGTCTCTTGTTGTCAATACAACCCCAGCAGGGGTCGATGACAATTTTTCCTTTATCAGTCTTGCTACAACCATGTTTTTCTCCTTTTTTCGAGTGCAAAGTTAGTAAAAGTCAAGTTTTTTACGTAAAAAACTTGACTTTTATATATTTCTTTAACCATTTTCATACTATAATCCATCCCATACCCCTTTATCCTCCCTTGTTTTTCCTTAGCAAATTTAGTTCAACCCACCAGACTGTCAAGTACCGCCTTGCTATTGTGAGGTTATTTCATCAGCAGCCTTCCACCAATCAAAGATTGGGGTATTCCGAAGCTTGGCAACCATCAAAGCTAATGAAGAATTGGATAAGAAAAGTCTATCATGGAGTGTTATAAAGATTATATAATATTGAAACAAGAAGACTATGAGAAAGAGTTTCCTATTATACAAAGGACGCAACCTCATCAAATCATAGGGCTGCGCCGTAAATCTTAATTACGGCACAGCCCCTTTCTTTATTTTTATCCCTCGCTCCTACTGCCGCAGCAACAGCGAGGCATCGCCATAGCTGAGGAAACGGAAACCGCGGTCAAGGGCGTAGTCGTAGATCGACCGCCAGTTGCCGTCGACAAACGCCGACACGAGCAACAGCAACGTGGACTGCGGTTGGTGGAAATTTGTCACCATCCCGTCAATCACATGAAACTCATATCCGGGAGCGATGATTATCTGTGTCGACCCTACAAGATGCGTCAGATTGTTTGCGTCCATATATCCGGCAATTGCCTTCAGGGAGTCTTTTGCCGACAGTCCACCTTTATAATTATACGGAGTCCACTGCTTCACGTGGAGCGGGTCTTCGTCGCCGTCGTGGATGGCAACGCCGATGTAATACAGGCTCTCAAGCGTGCGCACCGACGTTGTGCCCACAGCGATGATCTTGCCCGGAGCATTGAGCAAGTCTTCCACCAGGCTGCGTGTCACGGAAATAAACTCCGTGTGCATCTCATGCTCCCCAATCACCTCCGACTTAACTGGCTGAAACGTTCCGGCACCCACATGCAACGTCAGTTCACGGCGGCGGATGCCACGGCGGTCAAGGTCGACAAGCGTGCGCTCCGTGAAGTGCAGCCCGGCAGTCGGTGCTGCTACAGAACCCTCGATGTGGGAATAGACGGTCTGATAATCCTCCGTGTCGCTCGGCTCGGTGTTGCGGTTCAGATATGGAGGGATCGGAATCTCGCCCACCGCATCAAGGATAGAGGCGAATGTCACCGAGCCGTCGCTCCATGAGAAACGGATGCGAAACGCGTTGCCGCTTTGTCCGTCGCGCTCGGCGTAGAGAGTCACAGGCTTGCCGTCAACCGTCAGTTCGAGAGCCAGCTTGCCCTCTTTCCAACGCTTTGAGTTACCCACAAAGCAAAGCCATTCGCAGCCGTCGGTAGAGGCAAACGACAGAGCATAGTCGGCAGGAGTCAACGGCTCCAAGCAGAAAATCTCGATCAGCGCGCCGCCGCCCGGCTTGCGGAAACGCAGCCGCGCGTTGATTACACGCGTATTGTTGTAGACCAATGTGCTGTCGGCAGGCAGCAATTCAGGGATTTCCCGGAACACGTGTTCCGAGCATTCACCACCCTTGTAGAGCAGCAGCTTGCACTCGTCGCGCTGCGCCAGCGGATGCTTGGCTATGCGCTCGTCGGGCAGAGGATAGTTGAAATCCTCGATGCGAATATCGTAAACTTTTGCCATATCTTTCATTTTATAGTGCAAAGTTACACAATTTGACCGCAACCAGCGCATTTACCACGCATTATTCCCTCATCTGATGGAAAAGAACCTACCTCACATCGGCGCCCCACATCAGTTTGTTGCGCAGTGCGCCGGCGAAATTATGCCCGGCGCGAAGCACCACGTTGACACAGAAGTCGGCTTTGCGCAGACGTATGGTTGACCCTATGGGCAACGACAGCGACTCGCCGTCGACCGATATGCGGAACGTGTGCGACCGCTCCGAACGGGTGGTCACGGCAATCTCCACCGTGTCGGGCACCACAAGCGGACGCATCGTCAGCGAGTGCGCCGCTATCGGCGACAGCACGAAACTGCTGCATGCAGGATGCAGAATCGGGCCTCCGACACTCAGATTGTAGGCAGTGCTGCCGGTAGGAGTGGCAATGATGAGTCCGTCGCCGAGATACGTGTTCAGCATCGTGGTGTCGACGGAAGTGTCCATGGCAAGCATCGACGCGGAGGCATTCTTCAGTATCGCCACCTCATTGAGAGCGTAGCGGTTGGCAAGCGCCACGCCGGCATTGGTGTCGACCTGCAGCAGCGAACGGCGCTCGATGCGGAAATTGCCGTCGGCAAGCCCGGCGACAAACGTCGACACATCAGCCACCGACACATCCGAGAGATATCCCAGATGCCCGGTGTTGACTCCGAAAATAGGCGTCTCACGGCTGCCCACCCATGCCGCCGCGCGCAGAAACGTGCCGTCGCCGCCGATGCTCACCACCACATCGGCCGACACCTCTCCGTCGCCCACCGCCTTGTCGGCAGCGACATCGGGAATCAACCCTTTGACATACTCCAGGAAGCCGCGTTCCACTTCAATGAACGCCCCGGAAGCACGTAACGCCTCAAAAAGCGCGCGTATCTCCTCCACCTTGTGATCCTGGCATTGGTTGCCGTAGACTGCTATTTTCATATTATTTATATCTTTTGTCTTTCTTATATTAGGAATTAATGCTAATTTTGCAGAAATTTTTATCTTTAGGCAGCAAACTGACCAATTCCATCACAGAATTGAAAAAGTAGAGCCAACCATAATACAAAGGTAACGAAAGAAAACGGTATAACAACAAGAATAAAGCGGTAAAAAAAATGACCAACCTGAGTGTCAACATCAACAAAGTGGCAACCATCCGCAACGCACGCGGAGGCAATGTCCCAGACGTAGAGAAAGTGGCTCTCGACTGCGAACGCTTCGGAGCCGACGGCATCACCGTGCACCCGCGTCCCGACGAGCGCCACATCCGCCGTGCCGACGTGCTGCAGTTGCGCCCCATTCTGCACAAGGAATTCAACATTGAAGGCTACCCCACCGAGCAGTTTATGGACTTGGTGCTTAGCGTGCGCCCGGCGCAGGTCACCCTTGTGCCCGACGCCCCCGACGCTCTGACATCGAGCACCGGATGGGACGTTGAGAAGCATTTCGACTTCCTCTCGCAGATTGTTGAGCGGCTGAAAGAAAGAGGCATCCGCACAAGCATCTTCGTCAACCCCGACGACAATGCCATCCGCCTTGCGGCAAAAGCCGGCGCCGACCGCGTGGAGCTCTACACCGAGCCCTATGCCACAATGTATCCCGACGACGCGGAGGCAGCCATAGCGCCGTTTGTGCAGTCGGCCGTCACCGCCCACAAAGCCGGACTCGGCGTCAACGCCGGCCACGACCTCAGCCTGGAGAATCTCAAGTTCTTCCATGAGCGCATGCCATACCTCGACGAGGTGTCGATAGGCCACGCCTTGATTTCCGACGCGCTCTATCTCGGACTCGAGGAAACAATAAAACAATACAAAAATTGTTTGAAATAGCATTTTTATCACTAAATTTGTGTGTTGAATTTTTTGAAACTAACGATTTAAGATATGACATCTCTCCTCATCGCGGCACAGACAGCCGCACAGACCAGTTCCGCCGAACTTTCGGTGTGGGATCTCTGCCTTAAAGGCGGCATCATCATGATTCCTCTCGCGCTCTTGTCGCTCGTGTCGATCTACATCTTCTTCGAGCGTTGGTTCGCGCTGCGCAAAGCGGCAAAAGATGACGACACGTTTATGAAACGCATCAAGGACTACATCCACGACGGAGAGATTGAGAGCGCCGACATGCTCTGCAAGAAAACAGCCACTCCCTATGCCCGCCTGATACAAAAAGGCATCTCGCGCATCGGACGCCCGATGAACGACGTGCTTGTGGCAATCGAGAACGTGGGCAACATCGAGGTTGCCAAACTCGGCAAGGGCTTCACATGGCTCGCCACGACAGCTGCGGGAGCGCCGATGCTCGGATTCCTCGGCACGGTAACCGGTATGGTGAAAGCTTTCTTCGCCATGGCAAACGCCGGAGCAAACGCCAACATCTCAGTACTCGCCGGAGGCATCTACGAGGCTCTGACCACAACGGTTGCCGGACTCGTGGTGGGCATCATCGCTCTGTTTGCCTACAACTATCTGTCGGCACGCGTGAACCACGTGATGAACCAACTCGAGAACAAGACAATGGAATTTATGGACCTGCTCAACGAGCCGGCTTCTAAATAACACCTACTACAATGGCACTAAAACGTCAACACGATCTGATGGCTTCCTACAGCATGGCGTCGATGACCGACGTCATCTTCCTGCTGCTCATATTCTTTATGGTGACGTCGACGTTCGTATCGCCGACAGCGCTTGAAGTTGACCTGCCGAAAAGCTCGGAACAGACGGCTGTAAAGAAACCAAGCACCAAAGTCTACATCGACAAGACACAGCAACTTTACGCCTCCTTCGGCGAGGAAAGTCCGCAAGCCATCCAAGACGACCAACTGCTGGCGTTTCTGCAGATGACGCAACAGCAGGACTCAACCCAAGTGATTGCGCTCTACGCCGACGAGTCGGTGCCTTACGGACGCATCGTGGAAGTGCTCGACATGACGTCGCGCCACAACTTGAAGATGGTGCTCGCCACAAAACCCACCGAAGCTAACGACCACCGCTTCGAGCAAGCACAGGAAACGCAGCCCGACGCTGCCGCAACACAACAATAACGACAAGGAATGACTGCGGAAGAGAAAAAATACAGGATTCTGGGTATCATCCTCGCGGCTGTCACCTATGCGGTGATAATCGTGGCGATGATTCTCACACGCATCTCGGCTTCCTCTGAGCAGAATTCTCAAATAAACGCATCGGAAAACAAAACACAAATAGCCTTTGACGGCGAAGAATACGTTGAATTCGGCGACATCCCGGAACCGAACCTCGACGACGGAGAGCCGGCGGCAAACGATGCCGACAACGAGCCGGCAAGCGACGGAAGCGACCAGACCAACGAAGGCAACCCGGGCGACGGAGAGGCGCTCGTGTCGTCGCGCCACGACTCGCCGATGGAAACTCCGAAGAAAAAGAAAACCGGGCCGACAGCCGCCGAGCTGAAAAAACAGCAGGCGGAACAGGCGCGCATCAAGAAAGAAAAGGAACAGCAGGAGAAAGAAAAGAATAAAATCAACAACCGTGCGTCGAACGCATTCAACCGCACCGGCGGCAACAGAGCCGGACACAGCGGCTCGCCCAACGGAAACGCCTCGACAGGCGCAGTGTCGGGTGTGCCCGGACACAACCTCGGCACAAACTACCGCCTCAACGCGGCCCACTTCTCATGCGCCAAGAGCGGCGAACTGCAATTCAGCATAACCGTGAGGAAAGACGGCGCGGTCACCAGCGTGACCTACGTCAGGGGCACAGGCGAAGCTGCCGGCGACAAAAATGTCCGACGACAGTTCGAGCAACGCACACGCAACCTGCGCTTCACCGTGACGGGCGACAACGCTCCCAATGAAAAACGCGGAGTCATTACCTGGAAAATAAAATAATCCATCCGCCGGCACACGCAGGCATCCCCACCACCACTACAGGCGGCAACCGTCGGCAATATCGCCGATTTAGACAGTTTTCTTTTAGACAAAATTATTTTCTAACTATATTTGCATAAAAATTCAATGAGGATAAAAGATACAAGAAAAAAGAACGAACGGCAACAGCTGATTCTTGACATCATCAAGAATCGACAGGTGAGCAGCCAGGAAGAACTGGTAAATGCCCTTGCCGAGCACGGCATCCGTGTGACGCAAGCCACGCTGTCGCGCGACATCAAGAAACTCCACATCACGAAAGTTTCGACCGCCGACAACAGGTATGTCTACATCGTGCCCAACAGCAACGACATCACCGACACGCTGCTCAGCGCCAACCGCGGTCCCGCCAATCCCAACCATTCAGTCGGCTTCGAGTCGCTGACATTCTCGGGCAACATCGCCGTGGTGAAAACGCGCAACGGATATGCCAGCGGACTCGCCTACGACATCGACATGAGCCACACCCCCGAGATTCTTGGCACAATAGCCGGCGCCGACACTATTTTTCTGGTGATGAGCGAGGACGTCAGCCGCGAGAAAGCACGTGAAGTGCTGAGCCGGTTCATCCCCATTGACAAATAACAGGATTTGTGGAATAATACATTTCGAAAAAGGTAATTAAACAAGAAAGCAGAAGATGATCAAAGCAGAAGACATTGAAATTGTCGTTGCAAGCGAGAAAACAGTCAAATATGTTGACGAAATTCTCGACACCATCACCCGCGCGGCGAAAGTGCGCGGCACGGGCATCGCAAAGCGCTCGCCCGAATACGTAAAGCAGAAGATGCTTGAAAACAAGGCGGTGGTGGCTCTCTACAAAGGAGAGGAATTTGCAGGGTTCAGCTACATTGAAAGCTGGAGCAACAAGCAGTTTGTAGCCAACTCAGGTCTAATCGTAGCCAACAAGTTCCGCGGACTGGGGCTGGCAAACCGCATCAAACGACGAATTTTCGAGCTGTCGCGCGAACGCTTTCCACATGCCAAGATTTTCAGTCTGACAACAGGAGCAGCAGTGATGAAAATCAACAATAAGCTGGGATTCCGCCCCGTCACGTTCGACCAGCTGACCGACGACGAGGCATTCTGGAAAGGCTGCGAGAGCTGTGTGAATTTCGACATCTTGCAGCGCAACGGCCGACGCATGTGCCTTTGCACCGGACTGCTCTACGACCCCGACGAGCACCCTGACGACAAATACAGGGAACAAGCAAAAGAAAAAAACAACGAATAAAACATATTGACAGGAAAGATGGAAGGAACAAAGAAAAAAGTAGTAGTGGCTTACAGCGGCGGTCTCGACACGTCGTACACCGTTATGTATCTCGCCAAGGAATTGGGCTATGAAGTATATGCGGCATGCGCCGACACCGGCGGCTTCAGCCCTGCCCAATTGAAAGCCAACGAGGAAAACGCCTACAAACTCGGCGCCAAACACTACGTGACGCTCGACGTGACACAAGAATACTACGCAAAGAGCCTCAAATATATGATTTACGGCAACGTGCTGCGCAACGGCACATACCCTATCTCCGTAAGCTCCGAACGCATTTTCCAGGCAATAGCCATCGCGCGCTATGCCAACGAGGTGGGCGCCGACGCCATAGCCCACGGCTCTACGGGCGCTGGCAACGACCAGGTGCGTTTCGACATGACTTTCCTCGTGATGGCTCCCGGAGTTGAGATTCTGACGCTCACCCGCGACAACGCGCTCTCGCGCGACGAGGAAATTGAATACCTGCGCTCCAACGGTTTCGTAGCCGACTTCACAAAGATGAAATATTCCTACAACGTGGGCATCTGGGGCACATCGATCTGCGGCGGCGAGATTCTCGACTCAAAGCAGGGTCTGCCCGACTCGGCATACCTCAAGCAGGTGGAGAAAGACGGCAAGGAAGAGATGCGCATCGAGTTTAAGCACGGAGAGATTGTGGCTGTCAACGGAAAAGCGTTTGACAACAAAATCGAGGCGATACGCTACATCGAGTCGATTGCCGCTCCTTACGGCATCGGACGCGACATGCACGTGGGCGACACAATCATCGGCATCAAAGGCCGCGTAGGCTTTGAGGCGGCAGCGCCGATGGTAATCATCAACGCGCATAAATTCCTTGAGAAGTACACCCTCAGCAAATGGCAGCAATACTGGAAAGACCAGGTGGCAAACTGGTATGGAATGTTCCTGCACGAGAGCCAGTATCTCGAGCCTGTGATGCGCGACATCGAGGCGATGCTCGAATCATCGCAGCGCAACGTCAACGGCACAGTGATTGTCGAGTTGCGCCCGCTGTCGATGTTCATGGTGGGTGTCGACTCTCCCGACGACTTGGTGAAGACGAAATTCGGCGAATACGGCGAAATGCAGAAAGGCTGGACTGCCGACGACGCAAAAGGCTTCATAAAGGTGCTGTCCACTCCGCTGCGTGTTTATTATGCCAACCATAAAGACGAACAAATATGATAAAGGCTGGAATAATTGGAGGTGCCGGATACACCGCCGGCGAACTCATCCGACTGTTGCTCAACCACCCCGACGTAGACCTTAAATGGGTGCACAGCACAAGCAATGCCGGCAACCCAGTGGCTGCCGTGCATCAAGGGCTTGTGGGCGACACCAATCTGGTGTTTACATCGACAACAGCGTTTGCCGATGTCGACGTGATTTTCTTCTGCACGCCCCACGGCGAATCGCGCAAATTCATGGAGGCGCACGCTGCGGAAATCCCGGAGGAGATGCGCATTGTCGACCTCTCGCAGGACTTCCGCATCAACGACGGCTCGCACGACTTCATCTACGGGTTGCCTGAGCTCAACCGCAAATACATTATCCGCGGCAAGCACGTTGCCAACCCAGGATGTTTCGCCACAGCCATTCAGTTGGCGCTGCTTCCGCTGGCACGCAACCTGCTGCTCAACAGTGATGTCCACGTGCATGCCATCACCGGCTCGACGGGCGCGGGCGTGAAACCGTCACCGTCGTCGCATTTCTCATGGCGCAACGACAACGTGTCGATCTACAAGCCTTTCAAGCACCAACACTTGGCTGAAATCCGCCAGACGCTGACATCGATGCAGACAAGCTTCTCTTCGAAAATCGAGTTCATCCCGGTGCGCGGCTGCTTCTCGCGCGGCATTTTCGCGTCGGCATATCTCGACTGCCCGGTGGCGCTCGACGAGATTGTGAAACTCTACGAGGACTACTACGACGACCATAACTTCACATACGTAATCAACCGTATGCCCGACCTCAAGGACGTGGTCAACACCAACAAGTGTCTGCTCTATCTCACTAAGGAAGACGGCAAACTGCTGATTGTGTCGGTAATCGACAATCTGCTGAAAGGCGCGTCGGGACAAGCCGTCCACAACATGAACCTGCTCTTCGGGCTCCACGAGCGCACAGGGCTTAACCTGAAGGCTTCGGCTTTCTAAACATTCAACGACGATGAATCTTTTTGATGTATATCCTTTGTTCGATGTCGAGATTGTGCGCGGCGAAGGCTGCCACGTCTACGACAGCAAAGGCACAGAATATCTTGACCTCTACGGCGGCCACGCCGTGATAAGCGTTGGACACAGCCATCCGCACTATGTCAACGCGATAAAACGTCAGGCGGAGAAACTGGTGTTCTACTCCAACTCTGTCCACAACTCGCTGCAGGTGCGCCTGGCTGAGAAACTCGGCAAGGCGTGCGGATACGACGACTACAGCCTCTTCCTGATAAACTCGGGTGCGGAAGCCAACGAAAACGCTATGAAACTGGCTTCGTTCCACACCGGCAAGGGGCGCATCGTGGCTTTCGGAAAGGCGTTCCACGGACGCACATCGCTTGCTGTGGAGGCTACCGACAACCCTAAGATTGTGGCGCCTGTCAACGCAAACCATCGCGTGACGTTCGTGCCGTTTGGCGACGCCGATGCCGCCGAACGCGAGATGGCGAAAGGCGACGTGGCGGCTGTGATAGTGGAAGGCATCCAGGGTGTGGGCGGAATCAACGTGCCCGCCGACGGGTTCTGGCACGCTCTGCGCGCCGCCTGCGACCGCCACAACGTGGTGATGATAGCCGATGAAATACAGTCGGGCTACGGCCGCTCGGGCAAATTTTTCGCACATCAGCACAGCGGCGTGCGCGCCGACATCGTGACCATGGCGAAGGGCATTGCCAACGGCTTCCCTATGGGCGCGTTGATTATCAACCCGGAAATCAAGCCGTCGTACGGCATGCTCGGCACCACTTTCGGAGGAAACCATCTGGCATGCGCGGCGGCAATCGCCGTGCTCGACATCTTCGAGCAGGAAAACCTTGTCGACAACGCTGCCCGTATGGGCGACTACCTGATGGCGGAATTGAAGAAAATCGACGGCATAAAGGAGGTGCGCGGAAAAGGACTGATGATAGGCATCGAGTTCGACCACCCTGTGAAGGAGCTGCGATCGCGGCTGCTGTTTGAGCAACACGTGTTTACAGGTGCGTCCGGACAAAACGTAATCCGGCTGCTGCCTCCGCTAGTTCTGACCAAGGACCTCGCCGACGAGTTTATAAAACGATTTAAAGCAGTGTTATGAGCGTCAACAAAGTGATTCTGATTGGCAACGTGGGCAAAGACCCTCAAGTGCGCTACATCGCAGAGAACAAGCCTTACGCTTCATTCTCGCTTGCCACCAGCGACCCTGCCTACACCACCGAGGCGGGAGTGCAGATTCCCGAGCGCACGGAGTGGCACAACATCGTGATGTGGGGCAAGAATGCCGAAATTGCGGAGAAGTACATCCGCAAGGGAACAAAACTCTACATCGAGGGCAAACTGAGCACCCGCGTGTGGGAGGACCGCAACACAATAAAGCACTATGTGACGGAAATCCACGTAGAAAGATTCGAGCTTCTCGGACAACCACGCCAACAATAACACCGCGCCAAAACATCGACCGCGCCTCCGCGTCTGCGCATCCAGCAGGCGTGGAGGCGCGTGCTTTTACACTTGCCGAGATGCGCGCGAAGGGCAGAGGAGTATCAATTACGGAAAAATTTCAAGAATTATGTGGCTTATATAGAAAAAAGTAGTAATTTTGCATCGGTTTTAAAACAAGAAAAATCACTAAACGAAAATAACAAAATGAAAGCATTCGTATTCCCCGGACAAGGGGCTCAGTTTGTCGGAATGGGCAAAGACCTCTACGACAACAATGCAGTAGCAAAAGAACTTTTCGAAAAAGCAAACGAAATCCTCGGATTCCGTATCACAGACCTTATGTTTGAAGGCACAGAGGAAGACCTCCGCCAGACAAAGGTCACTCAACCGGCCATCTTCCTTCACTCTGTGATTCTCGCCAAGACTCTCGGCGATGAGTTCAAACCAGAGATGGTGGCAGGACACTCTCTCGGCGAATTTTCAGCACTCGTGGCTGCCGGCGCGCTCTCATTCGAGGACGGTCTTCGTCTGGTTTCCACCCGTGCTTTGGCAATGCAGAAGGCTTGCGAGGCACAGCCTTCAACAATGGCGGCCGTTCTCGGCTTGACCAACGAGCAGGTAGAGGAAATCTGTGCGTCAATCGACGCCGTTGTCGCTCCTGCCAACTACAACTGCCCTGGACAGGTGGTTATCTCAGGTGTTGAAGAAGGCATCGACGCCGCTTGCGAGAAAGCTCTTGCAGCAGGCGCACGCCGCGCGTTGAAACTGAAAGTGGGCGGTGCGTTCCACTCTCCATTGATGCAGCCTGCTCACGACGAGCTCGCAGCCGCCATCAACAAGGCTCAGTTCTCTACACCAATCTGCCCTGTTTATCAGAATGTAGACGCAATGCCTCACACCGACCCAGAGGAAATCAAGAAAAACCTCATCGCTCAGCTTACCGCTCCAGTGCTCTGGACACAGATAGTACAAAAAATGATTGCCGACGGCGCCGACGACTTTACAGAGCTCGGCCCGGGCGCAGTGCTTCAAGGCTTGATCCGCAAGATTGACCGCAGCGTTGCCACTTCAGGCCGTCAATAAGACATAACAATTACGGTATTTCCAACAAACAGAGGCCGTCTGCAATCGCAGACAGCCTCTGTCTTTTTTTGGTCGTTTGCCAAAAAAGTGGTAAATTGCGCCAAATTTATTGGTATGGATAATTCAAGTGTAATCTCACGTGTGCGCTACCTTATGGGCGAATTACGGCTGCGGCAGAACTCTTTTGCCGCGCGGATAGGCTGCGACGTCACAAACTTATCGAAACAACTGAATGGCAAATTGCCCATAACCGACTCCTTCATCAACAAGATTGTGGTCAACACCGGAGTGTCGAAAGAATGGCTCGTAAGCGGCGCCGGAGTGCCGTTTGGCAAATCTGACGCGCCCGAGGCGCTGACTGCCGGGCTGACCGACTCAGAAGCGGAAGGAATGCCGGTCTACGACCTCGACGTGACAGCCGGACCGCTAACACGCGAGCGTATTTTCGCCGACGACCGCATCGTGGGACGCATAGCGATGCCCGGAATGGACAGCGAATGCCGGGTGGTGCGCGTGAGCGGCGACAGCATGGCGCCCGTAATCAACAACGGCGACTATATCGCCGTGCGCGAGGTGGGCGACACATCGATTATCTATTGGGGACAAATCTACGTGGTGCTGCTCGATGACTACCGCATGGTTAAATACCTGCGCCGACATCCCGACGACTCAAAGGTGGTGCTCCGCAGCGCCAACCCAGCCTACGACGACATCGACGTGCCTAAATCAGCCATCAGAGGCTTGTTTTTCGTGAGCAAGATAGTGAAAGTTGTCGATGCCGGATAAATCAACGCCAAAATAAAAAAAACATCCCGATTGCAGCCGCAACCGGGATGTTTCTATTTATGGGGAAATGACTGTTATTTCACAATCACCTTTACACCGTTTACGATGTAGACACCGCGCTGCAAGCCCTCGATGCGGGTCTTGCCTGCCACGTCGGCACGGCGCACAAGTGAGCCGGCGGCGTTGTAGACGCGTACGGTGGCTTCTGACGCACTTTCAACAACCACTGCACCAACTGTGCCATAGACACGGAGTCCGTCGGCTGTGAGCATTCCTACGCCTGAGTTGTCTTTTGCCAGCTCAATCGGAGTGCCGGTCATGTCGCCCTCTGTGAGGTCGATAGTGTCGAATGTGAAGTCTTCATAGCCTTCTGCTTTGACAACGAGACTGAAGACTGCCAGATCCTTAACCTTGATTTCGAAGCTGCCGTCTGCACCGGTTGTTGCCTCGGCAACCTTGTTTTCACCCTTGTAGAGTGCCACTGACGCACCGGCGATTGCTGCATGCGACTCGGCGTCGGTAACTGTTCCGCTGAATGTGCGTTCCGTCTTCTGCATCTCTACTGTTGTGTCGAAGTTGCCCTCGAACGGAACTTCTTCATAAGAAACCATGTCGTAGCCCGCTGCCTTGAACAGAACGTTGTATGTGCCAAGCTGCTTGAACTTGAGCGCGAACGCTCCGTTCTCGTCGGTGGTGCCGGTCGCCACGTCTGCGCCGCTCTCTGGATCGCTTACGTAGACCTCAACGCCCTTGATAGGTGCTTTGGTCTCAGCGTCGGTCACAACACCGCTGAACGTGTAGACTGTCTTCTGCATCTCAACAGCCTTGCCGACCATGTCGCCCTCAAACGGAGTGCCTTCATAAGAAACCATGTCGTAGCCCACTGCCTTGAACAGGATGTCGTATGTGCCAAGCTGCTTGAACTTGAGGTCGAACGCTCCGTTTTCATCGGTGGTGCCGGTCATCACGTCGGCGCCGCTCTCTGGATTGCTTACATAGATTTCAACTCCGGCGATAGGAGCGTGGGTCTCAGCGTCGGTAACCACTCCGCTGAACGTGTAGGTCTTGGTCAGCGTGATAGCCAGACCGCTGATGTTGCCGTCGGCGAGTGAGATGGTTTCAGGATGAGTATAAGCGTCGTAAGACGGATGGCTTACTGTAAGAGTATACTCCTTGCCGTATTTGATGACATCCATTGAGAATGCACCCTCGGCGTCGGTCTCGCTGTAGTATTCCACGCCGTCGGCGCTTGCAAGAGTGATATATGCGCTTGCCACAGCCTCGCCCTTCTCGTTCTTAACCGCACCGCTCAGCGTCTTGTACGGGCTGACGATGAAGTGTGCCACAGGAAGGCTGATATCACTGAATGACGCCGTTGCAAATTGAGTCTCATCATCCTTCTTAGCCTGTTGAGCCTGACCCTCTACATTTTTGTCCACCTCGAACGATGTACTGTTGTATGCAGTTCCGGCAGAAGTCAAGAAGAGGCGGATGTCGCCACCGTCATAAACAAAGCCATCAGGGAATGTCAAAGTAACAACACTCTTGATATTTTCTGCTGTGACAGCCTCACTGTGGTCAACCGTCATCTTGTCGGCAACCTTAGTCAAGCCTTCTGTGCTTTCGCCCATGAGAGCAGTGCCCTCAGCCACATTTCCAATCCAAGCATCTACAGAGAATGTGATGTTCTTGGAAGAGTGCGTTCCGAAGAACTGGATTTCGTTGATTTTCGTACCTGCAGGCAGATTGATGAGCGATTTCGGATAGATAATCTCTGTCTTTGAGTACTTGTAGAAGAAGTCGGCAGGACCGGCAGTAGCCGTTTCCGTAGGAGTTCCTACAAGGACTTCAGCGTTGCCCTTCTCCTTGTTTACAGTCACATTTACTGTTTCGCTCGCCGCAGTGCCAGTTTCAGCCGTAAACTTGACGAAAGTCTCGGCAGCGCCGACAGCGTGAGGGATTACAGAGAATTCGAAGTCGTATTCCTTGCTTGCCTCAAGAGCCGGAGTCTCGGCAGTGGCAACGACACCGTCGCCCATCCACAATTCCGCTCTATAAGAGCCAGCCTCTTTAGCCTCGCCGTTCTCAACACGAGCCACAACCTTGTAGACACTGTTTACCTCAGCGTTTTCAGGGATGTCGGCGCTCAGCACGTTAAAGCCCTGAGCCACATTCAAAGCAACATTCTTAACAAAAGAAGTTCCTCCCATATTCACTTTCTCGCGATCAGCGAAGAATCCTTCCTTAGAAACAGTCAGATTATATTCGAGACCGTCTTGAACCACGATGAAGTTGAACTTACCTTCAGCATCAGTAGTGCCTGAATATTCAACATTGTCGCTCACGAGTTTCACCTCGGCGCCTTCAACAACAGCATTGTCGGCTGCAGAAGTAACCACACCGCTGAACACCGAGGCCTCCTTGTCGAAACCGAACACCGTTACAGGGAGCGGTTTTAATGTCATCGTGCCAGAAAGCGCGCCATCGGCATAGCGGATAGCCGCAAGAGCGGCATGGTCGCCGTCAACCTCGAAGTTGGTTGTTGAATACTGCTCTGCCGACGACATAACCGTCACGCGCAAGTTGCCGCCAGTGTAGGTAAACGGAGTGTTGAACGTCACCTTGATGATAGGCTGATGGTCGCTGCTGCTGCCAATGACAGCCGCTACAGCATAAGTGTCGGCATAAACCTGAGTCATCGACTCCGACTGATACCATTCATCTTGTTTCGGAGAAGTAGCATCAGTGTTCTCCATCCAGATCTTCAAATTAGAAGTGATTTCCTTGTTGCTATAAGCGTTCTTATAACCAAGGAACGTGATGCTCTTGAGCTCAGTTCCTGCAGGAATGTTGAGCATGTCGGCAGGATAGATGATTTCCGACTGCGAGTTGTAGTAGTTGAGTTGCAAAGGAATGTCGTTGGCAGTTGTAGTGCAGTTGCCGACAACAGCCTCGCCTACCACTTCCTCAGCGGCAACAGTGATTGTTGCAGTTCTTTCAATCTGAACACCGCCGTCGACAACCAATTTGGCAGCAAACTCGCCATTCTTGCGCGGAGTGAACTGGAATTCAACACTTGCATATTCACCCGAAGCGATAGCCGGGAGAGCCTTCTCGGCGATCAAGTCCTCGCCGATATAGAATTTTGCCGTGCAAACACCTTCCTCGATGTCTTTCTTACCGAAAGAAGCGACGTCGAACGAAACAGTCGAAGCATGGTTGACCATTGCTGTTTCCGGAATCTTCACATTGCCAAGTTCAGCCTCGTAGTCAGGAGTGTCGAGGTATGAACCACCGATAATGTTGTCCACGCGAGCATAACCAGCCTCGAAAGCGATATACCAGTCGCCGGCAGGAATGTTGTCGAGAGTGAACGTCTTGTACATGAAGTTGTCGTAGTATCCGCCAGGATATGTTCCCATAGCGAAGCAGTTTGCATCGTCGGAATTGTCGATGGTGATGTTTTTCACCTGAATCCAATTCTTGCGGTCTGCAGAATAGTAGACATTGAGCTTCGATGTTGCATTGCGCTTGTTGGCGTCGAAAGTCATGTGCTCGCCTTCAGCCAAGCGGATTTTCGGAAGCACGAATTTTGACAATTCCACCTCGTCGCTTGTAGCGGCATATCCGTTCTCGCCATAAGAGAAGTTAGACACTTTCCATTTCTTTTGTCCTGAAGACAGTTCGATGTAGGTGCCGGCAGGGAATTTCTGGTCGTTGAAGTTGATGTAAACCTTCGACGGGTCAACAATCTCACCAGTCACAGCCAAAGTGTATACCTCGCCCTGACCGTCGGCAGGAGTGATTACAATGTTGCCAGAACGCTTGCCAACCACAGACGCATCCATAGTCACGGTGAGATAAGCCTTTCCGAGGGCTGCCACTTCATAAGGGAATGTTGCAGCCTCGCCATTTTCCGTAGCACTGATTTTATACGAGAATCCTTCAGGAACGCTTACGCTGTTGATTGTCAGCGGAGCGCCGCCCTTGGCATTGCTTATAACGAGCACCTTGCTGGTGCTTGCCTGCATCACCTGGAAATCGACAGTAGAGCCGTTCTCCACATCGTGCGACAAGTTGTCCTCCAAAGTAAACACAGGAGCGTGAGGGAACACCTCTATCCAACCTAAATAAGTCGTTACGCCCGAAATATTTTCTTTCAAATGGAAGCCATGACGGTAGTTTTTCGTAACAGCCATAGTTACTGTACCCTCAAGATATTGCGATTCGCCAACGGCAAGAGGGAACGAAACCGGCACCGGTTCGCCTACTGCGACACCGTCAGTGTTGTCATACAAAGACACTGTGTAGCCTTCATCGCCTACAGCCAAGGGAACTTCACCAGAGTTTTTGATTTTGGCTTTGAATTGCACCTGAACATTTCCGTCGGCGTCAGCACAAAGGTCGCCCGAAGAAATCATTGTAGGCGACGAAAGGATTGTCATTTCCCTTTTAAGAACGACATCGGCACTCGCTGCCGAGAACTCGTCGAGAAGCACTTGGTCGCCACAGATGCCCAGGCGGGTGCCTGCCGCAACATTAGGAAGCTCCACCTTTGTCCAAGCGTCGGTGCTGAGAGCAGGGACAGTCACCTCATACTTGTCACCCTTAGTCACAGTGCCGTCGGAGGCAACTGTGCAGGTGTAGAATGACACCGAACCTTCAGCAGCGCTCTGCTTCACATAAATGCTTGCATCTCCGGTGATTGCCGGAGTCACAATCATGTCGGTCATTGTCTGCGAGCTCTCACCCCAAGAATCATAAAGAGTTTGAGAGCCGACCTTCAAGCATGCGCCGTCATCACCATAACCGCCCGTTTCCTGAGCGAAGTACTCGACAAACGAAGGCGTGCTCCAAGAGTCGGCTTGAAACCTGTCAACATAGTGCGCCCAACCCGGAGGGGCAAACGACGACACCAATTTTTCCGACCCCAGACCCGAAAAATCATAGGTGTAAGGAGCCACCACGTCGGCTCTCGCAACAGAAAAACCTAAAGCGAGAGCCAACATTGTTAATAAATAAGTAAACTTTCTCATAAAAATATATTTAAAGAAATAAATAATTCCTATTACTTCTTTTTAGATGTGCAAATATGGAAATTTGCTATCAAATTGCCAATTTTTTGCGAATTTTTCTGAAGAAATATTATCACAAATCGCCTTTTTCTGCACAATCATCTGTCTTCGCATAAAAAAATAGACATTTTGCGCCTTTCGCACCTTTCTATTGAATAACCTCGCCTTTTTCAAAGTTTTTGTGTAAGTTTGCAACAGAATTAGCAAACAAGAACATATATGAATCCTATCGTAAGCATCATTATGGGCAGCACATCGGACATGCCAGTGCTCGAGAAAGCCGCCAAACTACTTGATGAATTTGAAATTCCATTTGAAATCAACGCCCTTTCAGCACACCGCACACCGCAGGAAGTGACCGACTTCGCCAACAACGCCAGCAAGCGCGGGCTGAAAGTGATTATCGCCGCAGCGGGCATGGCCGCGCACCTGCCGGGCGTTATCGCCGCCCAGACCACAGTGCCAGTGATCGGTGTCCCCATCAAGTCCACGCTCGAGGGTATGGACGCCCTGCTCGCAATCGTGCAGATGCCTCCGGGCATCCCAGTGGCAACCGTGGGCATCAACGCCGGTCTCAACGCCGCCATACTTGCCGTGCAGATGCTGTCGCTCACCGACGAGCGCATCGCCGCGCGTTTTGCGGAATACAAACAAGGCCTTGCAAAGAAAATCGTGAAAGCCAACGAAGACCTTGCCCGCATTTCGTATAAGTTCAAGACAAACTAAGCATCTCCCAGCTATGAACGACTTCAACTACCGCCGCCGTCACTCCTCGACAGTGCAGATAGGCAACGTGCCGCTTGGAGGCGACAATCCGATACGGATACAGTCGATGACATCGACCTCGACGCTCGACACCGACGCCAGCGTGGCGCAATGCCGCCGCATCTTCGACGCAGGCGCCGACTATGTGCGCCTGACCGCACAAGGAGTGCGCGAGGCGCACAATATCGGTGAAATCCGCGCCGCCCTCCATACCGCAGGCTACACCAAGCCGCTTGTCGCCGACATCCATTTCAACCCCAAAGCCGCATTCGAGGCAGCCGCCACGACCGACAAGGTGCGCATCAATCCAGGCAACTTTGTCGATGCCGCGCGCACGTTCAAGAAATTGGAGTATACCGACGAGGAGTATGCCGCGGAACTTGAGAAGATACGCCGTGCCGTGGTCCCTTTTATCGCCATCTGCCGCGAGCACCACACGGCAGTGCGCCTCGGCGTGAACCACGGGTCGTTGTCAGACCGCATCATGAGCCGCTACGGCGACACCCCTGCCGGAATGGTTGAGTCGGCAATGGAGTATCTGCGGATATTCCGCGAGGAGAATTTCAACGATGTGGCAATCTCCATCAAGGCTTCCAACACGGTGATCATGGTTGAGACCGTGCGCCGTCTCGTGGCGGAGATGGACCGCGAGGACATGCACTATCCGCTGCATCTCGGTGTGACCGAGGCTGGCGACGGCGAGGACGGCCGCATAAAGTCGGCTGTGGGCATCGGCACACTGCTCGCCGAAGGCATCGGCGACACTGTGCGCGTGTCGCTGAGCGAGGAGCCGGAACTTGAAATCCCCGTGGCGCGCAAACTGGTTGACTACATCACCGCCCGCGAAGGTCACGCCCCAATCAGCGGATGCTTCGCCAAGGCCTACAACCGCATCGCTCCTGAACGCCGCCCCACAAACGCCGTGGGAAGCATCGGCGGGCAAAACGTGCCGGTAGTAGCCACCGCATTGAGCCCAACCGACGTGGCGGCAATCGCGACGAAACCCGATTTCTTCCTCTCCGACATGAACTGGAAAGCGGTCGATGCCTCCGACAAGGCCGAAGGCTTCAGCGATGACGACGTTCTGCTCCTCACAAGCCACCACGCCAACCCCGTGGGCGAAATCGAGGCATTTATCCACCGTCTGTGGGACAACGGCTGCAAAGCGCCGGTCGTGGTGCGCATGAGTTATGACGACGCCAACGAGGAAGACGTGCAGGTAAAAGCCGGAGCCGACTTCGGCGCGCTTCTGCTCAACGGCCTCGTAGACGGAATCGTGCTTGACGCGCCCAACCTGCCCAACAACGCCGATGCCGTGGCATACTCGTTCGGCATCCTCCAAGCGGCACGCCGACGCACCACAAAAACAGAATACATCTCATGTCCGAGTTGCGGCCGCACCCTCTACGACCTGCAACACGCCGTAAAGGAGATAAAAGCTGCCACTTCGCATCTTAAAGGCTTGAAAATAGGCATTATGGGATGCATTGTCAACGGTCCGGGAGAGATGGCCGACGCCGACTACGGATATGTGGGCGCCGCCGTGGGAAAAGTGAGCCTCTACAAAGGCAAGGAGTGCGTGGAACGCAACGTGCCTCAAGACGTCGCGCTCACGCATCTGATCGATCTTATAAAAGCCAACGGCGACTGGACCGAACCTAAACAATAGATTTATGAATACACCTAAAAACGTCATAGACAACTTTGTAAACGTGGGCATAGCCAAAGCGCAACTGCGTGGCGGCAAACTGATGCTGCTGTCGATGATGGCAGGCGCCTACATAGCCATCGGCGGCGTGCTGTCGGTGGTGGCAGGCTTCGGATTTCCCGAACTTACAGCGGGCAACCCGTCGCTGCAGCGTCTGCTCAGCGGCGCGGCGTTTCCCATTGGACTTATCCTTGTGGTGATTCTTGGCGCAGAGCTCTTCACCGGCAACAACGCCGTCCTGATGCCCGCCGCCCTACAGGGCAAAATATCGCCGTGGGCAGCCGTGCGCAACTGGGTTGCCGTCTATCTCGGCAATTTTATGGGCGCGCTGCTCTTCACGATGCTTTTCGTATATGCCGTCGGACTCACCGCCGCAGAACCTTACCACGGCGCTGTGCAACGCATCGCCGAAGCGAAAGTGTCGATGCCGTGGCACGTCGTGCTGCTCAAAGGCATCGGAGCCAACTGGTTTGTCTGCCTTGCCGTGTGGCTCGCCGCCTCTGCAAAGACGATGCTGGCCAAAATGGCTGGCTGCTGGCTGCCCGTGATGGCATTCGTGGCACTCGGCTACGAACACTCCATCGCCAATATGTTTTTCATTCCGATAGGAATGCTTGAGGGCGCCGACGTGACCCTGCACCAATTCTTCATTGCCAACCTGCTGCCTGCAACCATAGGCAACATCATTGGCGGAGCGTTGCTTGTAGGGTCGGCCTACACCTACGTGAACCGTTAAAAATAAGAATCCGTCTCTTCGACACAAAAGCGTGAAAAAGGCTATGTGCGGAAAACGGCAATAGAGTCGCAGGTCGTTGATTCACTACGATTTAAATAATTTAAGAAGACCTTATTTATAAACATATGAGCAAAATATCCATCAGATTCTATAATGACCGTGAGGTGCGGGCGGTTTGGGATGAAGATAATTCCAAATGGTGGTTTTCCGTGCTTGATATTGTCGGGGTATTGAATGGCCAAGATGACTACCAGAAGAACAGGAACTATTGGAAGTATCTGAAAACCAAGCTAAAGAAAGAAAACAACGAACTGGTTAGTGTCACTAACCAGTTGAAACTATCCGCCCCGGATGGTAAGCGGAGATTAACCGACGTTCTTGATAATGATGGCGTAATTCAACTTGCAAAGAATTTTTCGAATACCAAAACGAAGAGTTCTTGGAAATGAGTAAAGCCCGTCGAGAGGAAATCAACGACATCTCAAAACGTACTTTGTTTTTGGAGAAACTTCAAAAGCAAGCACAACTATTTGAGGGCAAAGAGATTCAACCTCTTAATGAACCTCTTGTAGAATATGGACAGGATTTGCCATTTTAATCCCAAATCTTACACAGCCCATTATATAGCATAGCTCCTCCGCTTCGATTCCAATATGTTATATTCTGTTCTATAAAGAGCCATTTTAATGATTTGAATATAACTTCTATTGAGTGTCCAGATTTAAATGAAAATTGGAAATATTCTGAATTACTGATTTGTACACAAGTATATCTCTTATCCAATAGTTCTCTTAAACGAATAAATTCAGTAGGATTTCCAGCTTTTTTATTGATTAAAGAAAATCCCCTGCTAATGCAGAGGATTTTCTTATATCGTTCAAAGGTTATTCCTTTTTTCAATAAATCACCATATCCATAATGGTTCCCTGAGCCTTTATCACAGGTGATTGGCTACATGTTTTTGTGTTCCTGTCATATACGAATAATCCTGCTCCGTTGGAATCTGTTACTAATCCAAAATAAACTTGATTGTCTTTGTGATTTATAGCACAACTATAGCCATTGGTTCGCGGAAAATCAAGGACTTCTCCTGTACAGTTATAGATGTCGGCTCTGAAAGCATAGTTTGTCTTGTCGTTGATGTAGTCAGGACCGGAAGCTCCAATGAATGCCGGACAATAACCGAAGAAGTATAATTCTCCATTTCCGGCGTAATGATAAGAGAGTACATATTGCAACTTTCCTCCCTCTACACCTTGCCATGTCCTGTCTGTAAGATTAAAACAATAATCACGATCAAAGTCAGTTTCACCATTCTTTATGCGTAATAGCCCGCAATATTGATCTGGTACATAGCCATAGGATCCCCAACAAGGAATGTATAAATCGTTCTTTTCATCAACAAACATTCCACCAACACCGATAACCGTGGCGGATGATAACCGATAATCAACGATTTTTTTAATCGGTTTATCTGTTTTTGTATCTACCAATAAAATATGTGCGCCCTTCTTACAAATAGGCATATTCTCAAATTGACCCAATCCGACATAGAGAATGTCATCACGCAAGAACAGGCCGATGGGATTGGGTGTGTTGCTGCCATCAACACCCCATTTTGTATCAACCAAATCTATTTCACCAGTTCTTTCCATTGTGGTGGGATTGAAGATTACAATCTTGTTTTCTACAGGCGCCGAAGCATACGCCTTTGTTTCATTTACCACCAACATATTTCCAACCATCGGTGCCATACGGTCTATTTGAATTTGCCCGGCTTTGGTTAAAGTGCCGTCATCATTTCGGATGTATTTGTAGACATTTGCATCTGCCGCACCACCAATGCTGAATACCCAGTCTTTGTATGTGGCGAGATAAGGAGTGCTCTTTACTTCATGCGCGTTAGAGAAGCTGACATTCCCCTCTGCAATGTTCTGTACGGGAACTACATATCCCATAGAAGCTTGAGGAGCCATATCAATTGCAAGAATCATTTTAGCTTTCCCCTCCGTTACGGGTGGTTCTGGATTGTTGTTGTCATCACAGGAAACCATTGCAAGGCTTCCAAACAGGCATAATGCCAATAATGTTAGTTTTTTCATTGTTTTTATTGTTTTTATTGTTTACCATTCAAGTGAAGTAAATCGGATTTTAAGCGAGAAAAGACGGCCAGCCAATGGATAATTGAAATTAGTCATTTCATCTGCATCAAGAATATTGTGGCATTCTGCTCCGAAGATTATTTTTCGTTTACAAATACCATACTCAAAACCGAGAGTATGAATACATGACCTCGGTATTTTATAGTTTTGATTTTTACTCAGTTCGTAACCATAATAATACTTGTCGGTATACCCTCCTTCATAATAAATACGGGTATATTGATTCCGACCACCAAAGAGGTTGTCCTTTCGGTAATCTACCATCCAATTAAAATATAGAATAGGAATATGTGGCAACTGCATTTTATAGGTTTGGCTTGGTGTATTTGTACCAAACAGATATTTTGAATAGTCAAGCGATTTTTGCCAAGTACCATTCAGCGACACGAACCAATTCCGGTCAATATCCCATTTTACCTCCGCGTCTGCACCATAGAGCAAAGCTTCGCCTAAATTCTGATATTTATAATATCCGGCTTGCGCAAGCATATACATCATGTTTTTTACTTTTGTCGTATATACATTTGCTTCAAATTGCAACCGTGATTCATTATTGTAGTAGTGGTCATATATTACCCCTAAATTATAATTGTTCGCCATTTCAGGGTTCAGTGCCGTATTGACCTGGGTTGTGATACGGTCACCAAGGATTTCCTCATATCGCGGCAAACGATAATTATGTTCCAATGCTGCTTTCAGATACCAATGTCGGGGTAAATCATATTTCAAGGCAATGCTATAGCCCAAATTGTCTCCTGTGCGGTCGGTCTTGACCGGTTCACTTTCCGAGCCATATGTCAGGTCTACCGTCTCACCGTTCACTCCGAAATGATAATATCGTCCGGTAATAACAGAAGTAAGTTTGTCTTTGAACCACCTGTTTTCGAAAGACAGAGAAGAAATAAGACCTGTCACATCTGATTGGAGTCCACAAAGTCTTTTTTTCAAGAATTTTTCAGCTTCCGGATCATTAGCCTCCTGAGTAACGTATCGAAAATCATTGTTTAAATTGACTGACATTTTATTAGGAATCAAATGATATTTTAAATTCAGATTGAAACGGATGTCATGAGTATGGTCATCTGAAAGGTTTGGTACACTTCCTTTTTCTCCTTTGTAGCTATTGGGACGTTTGTTGCCATAGAAGTCATATACATATGAAGATGTATCGTTCAGACATGAATTAGTATACAAATAGCCTCCATTAAATTTCATATCCATTTTTTTAGTAAGGAAAGATTTTCTTTCTAAATGTAAAGTTCCACCTGTAGTGAACGCTTTGCTGAAGGTATGACGAATGTTGGTTTCGATACCTTGCATCTCTTTTCTATTGGCGTATCCTAAAATTTCTAATTCAGCTTCATCGAAATAGCCATTCATAAAATTGAAACTTACAGCGTAGTCTATCATTTTCAAATGATCATGGTCTCGTTTTATTTTCAATCCTTCTACATAGGGAGATTCTATGGTATAATTATTTGCCGCTAAAGCTCCTCCTGCATATAGAGTCACAGCCGTGTTTATTTTATTGAAAAAATGGCGAACAGTCGCACTACCCTCATGCGTTCCGTAACTTTGAATTTTATATGCCAAATCGTAAAAATCTTTATCGGGATCAATCGTCACTACATTGACAGCACTTCCCAATCCATCTCCTCCAAACTCCGGTGGAACAATCCCTTTGTATATTTCTATACGGTCGATGAATTGAAGTGGGATGTCATTTATGGAAAAGTTCCCATCTGGTGTATTTAATGGATAACCATCCATATATATTTGAACTCTATTGCCTTCCAAGCCGCGAACATTTATTTTAGTCTGGCTTCCAACTCCGCCGGTTTGTCTGAGTTTTACGCCTGTTTGATGGTTGAGCACCTCACTTATTGAAGTCCCTCGTCCTGCCAAAGTTTTGCCATCAATTACTGTAACAGGAACTCCTTGTTGCTTCACCTCTCGTATCTCACGCCTTTCGCTGATGCCTACAACCTCCACACCGTTCAGTTGCATATATGCGTCTTCCATAAGGACATCTAATACCTTGTCCCTCTCTGATTCTGAAAAAAATACAGTCTTGGTCATTTTTTTTAAGCCAACGCATGAAAATACTATAGTTGACTTACCTGTAGGAATATTCTTTAATTCATAATTTCCTTGATCATCTGTAGTTGTCCCGATTGAAGTATGTTCTATTTGTATCCTTACACCTATTAAAGGAGATTTATCCTCAACGCTTCTAACACTCCCAGATAAAACCCGTTGAGCCATAGCGGATAAATTGAACAAGGAATAAAGAAAAAATAATAAAAAAACACTAACAATTCTTCTTGTGTTGGAATTTATAAAATCGAATTTCATACGTTTATCTTTTGGATGCAAAGTTGTCTCGTTTTCATAGAATGCACAATACCTAAATTTTTGTATTTTAGCGTTGCTGTAATCTGAGAAATTACGGATATAAGTATTGATTGTAATAATCCTCAAATCCGCAGCTAAGCATTTCCTGCGTCCTTCTTGCGTGTACACGTCCTCTCTCTACTGAATTTGCAGATAATTTGAGGTTGAAACACCCACTTCAACCCACAATATCCCCTTACCCCACAATCGAACATTCTACACCTTAGACCGAGATTGAGCCGATTACAGAGATTACAGATGACAATGTGGAGTAAAATTGCTCCATGTCTGAAAATATCCCTCCAAAAGAAGTGAGTTTCTCAGATTTAATTTGTATGTTTGCCCTGTCTATCGTCGGATTCTCTTGTTTGTTTTTGCAACACTAAGACAAGTGAATTCCTCGATGTGGCAAACTCCCAGGCAACTTTTTGTTGTTCAGGCACTTAAATAGTTTAACTCACAATAGTGTTGCGGAATTAAGGATTACAATGAAAGATCTGAAAGGAACAAAAACCGAAGCTAACCTGATGGCAGCTTTTGCCGGTGAATCGCAGGCAACCAACAAGTATACCTATTACGCATCAAAGGCAAAAAAAGACGGATATGTGCAGATAGCCCAACTGTTTGAAGAAACGGCGGGCAATGAGCGCGAACACGCCAAACTGTGGTTCAAGCTGCTTCACGGCGGCGCCGTGCCAGGCACAATGGAGAATCTTGCCGACGCGGCAGCCGGTGAAAACTATGAGTGGACCGACATGTATGCCACCTTTGCCAAAGAGGCACGCGAAGAGGGATTCGACCATATAGCGAAACTGTTTGAAGGAGTGGCGGCAATTGAGAAACGCCACGAAGAACGCTACCGCAAACTGTTGAAAAACATTGAGGACAAGGTGGTGTTCTCACGCGACGGCGACTGCATCTGGCAATGCCTGAACTGCGGTCATATCCATATCGGCAAAGAGGCTCCCGAGGTTTGCCCCGTATGCGCGCATCCGAAGGCCTATTTCGCCCTTGTCGCCGACAATTACTAATCTCCACGCACAATAACAAGGGGCTGTGTCGTAATTGAGTTTAACGACACAGCCCCTTGTTTTACAGTTGGAGTAGATTGTCAGAGTTTCGACTCTGTTTCTGTAACTATCGCATCATCTGCGGTGCAGCAGTCAAGACTTCCTTCTTTGGCTTGGATACAGATGTAGACCATCGGTTCGTTGCTATTGTTCTTGTGATTGCGGGAAGCCCCTGTGGAGACTCTCACGACAGAGCCGGAAGCGATAGGGAAAGTATCTCCATCAACTTGGAATGTGCCCTCTCCCGAAAGGAAGATGTAAACTTCCTCGTTGCCTTTGTGTGCATGGAAAAACGGTACAGCTTGACCCGGGTCGAGAGTGCCCAATGACACCTCGGCACCAGTGAGACCGAGCACTTCTTTCATGAATGCTTTGCCGGAGAAGTCGGCTACATTGCCGACCGTGGCATGGACGAATTTACCGCCCTCGTTGAGTTTCTTTGTTTCGCTCATTTCTTGCTTGGATTTATATTTGTTATTAACTTTGCATTTGTAATGCACTATCTTTTTGATAGCGCAAAGTTATGACAGTTTGCCATAAAATGCAAGACGTTACGCATAAGCAATTTAGTTACTTTAGGGTAACTAACACTGAAAATCAACGAGAAAAAAATGGAAGAATTGATAAAAAAATATTCGGCAATTGACCGATGTCCCATAAGGAATGTAATCTCACACTTCAGCAGCAAGTGGGGAATACTTATATTGTTGGTTCTTGGAGAGGCAGAGAAGCTGCGGTTCAACGAGATTTATAAGATACTCCCGGACATTTCTCCAAAGGTTTTAAGTTCCACACTGAAATCTTTGGAGCAAGACAAACTGGTAACAAGAACGATCTATGCGACAATACCTCCGAAAGTAGAATACCGCATTTCGGAAGATGGTCGGACTTTGCTCCCGATTTTGCAAGAGTTATCCCAGTGGGGCTTGATGAAAATGGCTAAAGAGTGACTGAGCGGCGCATGATGTCGGGATTGAGGGCGTTTGAGACGGCTCGGCAGAACTCCCGGCCGATGTTGTCGGCGAAAAATCCATGAATGTTCATCACCGAGGCGCAGTATTTGCGCGAAAAGGCTTCTTTGAGCGCGGCGAACCAGTCGAGATGCGGCAGCAGCTCAGCGCACGAGGAAGTCAATGGAGATTGTCTGCATGAACGTATATCGTTTAAGGTCGTTTATCGTTAAGCGATATGCAAAAGTACGGTCATGCGCATTCCGGGTAAAATACAGCAAGAGGCTGTGTCAAAACAGACACAGCCTCTTGCTGTATTTTGTCGCAGTTAGAATTTCGCTCCGACACCTACGAGGAAGTTCACCCCTTGGTTGCGCATGGTGAAGTAGTCCTGCCAACGGCGGTTGAACAGGTTGTTGCCCTGAGCATACACGTGAAGGATGTCGTTGATGCGATAGGTTGCGCCGAGACTGAAGTCGGACACAACGCCGAGGCTTCTCTGCTCCAAATTGACGAAAGCCGAACCGGCGACCGTGTTGCAGACAACCACATTTCTACCGCTGCGGAACTGGTATGCCACATTGATGTCAAGTTTCTTGATCGGGCGCACTGTCAACGCCGCATTGAACTGATGCTCCGCGCGGTCGTCGTTGGCGATGTAGCCGCTCTCCTTTCCTTGCGGAGTAAACATATAGCCCGCTTTCACCTCAGCCACACTGCGCAGCTTATAGGCAACGTCCAGACCCAGTTTCACGCCATTTAGATCGTATTGCGCATAGCGCACTGTGCCACGAAGCATGTCGGGCGTAGAGAAATTCCAATCGCCGAGCAGCTCCACCGTTCCGATCTCCGGCACGTACGCATCTCTGACCACAGCGAATCCGACAAACGGCGACAAACTCAATCCCTTGAACAACCCGATGTTCAACCGAGCCTCGGCGTCGACCAGCGTATATGTGTTTCCGATAAGCGCCATCGACGGATTGACATAGCGGTTGCGCTCTGCAATTACGTGCAGCGGATTCATCCGGTTGCCGCCGGTTGCCGACACGGCAAGCGACGCCCTGTTGTTGATCGTGTAGTCAAACCTCACGTCAGGAGCGATATGAAACACCGTTCCGCTGCTCGCAATGTCGAGCCGCGCACCGATGCGCAGGTTGATGCGGTCGTTGCTCTTCAGATAATATGGAGTCAGCGTCGTGACGCTCTGCCGGCGGTCGTTCAGCCTTGCGCCGAAAGTCATCTCCATCTGGTTGAAACCGCCATATTCAGCGATTCTGTTTTTGTAGCTCAGACTGTTGAAATCAGCATTGATTCCTATATGCGAATCCTCGTCCCAAACAAACTCCGCACCCGCATTGATGCTGAAATTATGCTCCGTCAGAGCCTTCTCGAGCGCAGGCTCCACAGGGTTGGCATATCCGAAATAATTATACCCAATGCCGGCGTGGTATCCAAACGAACGCTCGTCGTTGGCACGGCTGAGCCATTGCAAGCCCAGTCCCACCTCATTGTTGCCCTGTTTGCGCTCCACGTCATCCTTCGAAGCAGGCAGCATCATTCCGTAGTAGTTGAACTTGCTCAGATGATACACCAGGGCGGCACTCAGTTCGCCTGCCTTGAAACGGCTTGCGAAATCGGCTCCGATACGGTCTTCAACGAAGAACTTCTTCCGCGCCTCGCCGTTGCCCACCGAGAAAGGGTCGAACGTGGCGTAATTGCTTATCGAGCCGTTTGCCGAATTGTGCTGCAACCAGAGATTCATAGTCATTCTCTCCTTGTCGACCACGCGGTATCCGAGGCTTCCAACCATGTTCATATAGTTGCCCATGCCAAACTCCGCATATCCACGCTTTGTTGAAAACTCGAAGCCGTCAGCCTGCCGTTGCGGATTCTGCACCACAAGCCACGGGTTTACCGCAGCCGGCACCGCCCAGTCGCTGAATTTCAGTTTTACGGGAGAGGCTGTCGACGGCGCCGCGTCAGGCAGCGCCTCCATCTTCTCAGCCTTATGCTCCACCACTTCGGTCTCCTTTGTCACACTGATGGTTTGGTTCAGCTCGTCGGCGGCAGCCAAAGGCGTCAAAGCCGCCGAAGCCAGGATTATGCTGTATAATGCTTTTGTTTTCATCACTATTTCAGTGCATTAAGTCGTTTTTCAATCATTTCCTTTATATCGGTCTCCTTGCCCGGATAGTTGGCCTTCAGACTCTCAAGATATTCGCGAGCCTGGAATTTGTCGCCCTGCTTGTTGTAAATGTCAGACAACAGGATGAATCCTCTCGCCATCCAATATTGATGCGTCGTTTCGGAGTCGAGCAATTTATTGACCACCTTCTCCGCCTTCTTATAGTTTCCGGCGTTGTAATAGTATGTACCGAGGTCGACAGCCGCCTTCGAGCCATATACGCTCGTGATGTCGTTGTCGACAAGGCTATTTAGATCAGCCACCGCAGCCTCATGTTTTCCCTGCTTCATCTCAGCCGTAGCGCGGGCATATCTGGCCTCGGCACCGACATTCTCGTCGTCGATCAGACGGCCGGCATAGAGAAGCATTTTCTCATAGTCGGCGTTTCCCTCAGCCACGCGCAGCAATCCGAGCGCCGCACGGTTCTTGTTGTAGGTCGACGTAGCCTTCTTCTCCAATTTCTCGAAACTCTCGCGCGCCTTTGCATACTGCTTCTTTGCAATCAGCAAATCGCCCTGCATACCCAGCGCCGACTCGGCGAACGCCGCGTCGGGAGCCTTCTCCAACGCCTTGTTTACGTAGTCCAGCGCCTCCGTTGTGTCGCCGTTCTGACTGGCAGCCTCAGCGATATAGAACGAAGCCTGAGCCACACCGTTTCCGTCAGGATATTGCTTCAGATATTTCTTGAGACCGTCGGTCTTTCCCTTGTCGAGATATTCGTTTTCGGCAGCCTCAAAGGTGAGTTGAGCCATCTCGCTCTCATTGATTTCATAGTTAGACCCCGCACTCTTCAGCAGTGCCGAGAGTTCTCCAAGACGTCCCTCCGAAGCATAAATGCGCTTCAGGTCGTCGACAGCCACCTTCGCCTCCTCGCTTGAAGGGAATTTGCGAATCAGCGCCTCGTATTGCTGTCTCGACTCCGCGGTCTTTCCCATAGAGTTCAGCAGCAACGCCAGCTGCAGCTGTCCCTTGCGCGCCTCCTCGCTATGCGGATAAGCGCCCATCAGCTTCTCAAAAGTGTGCTGCGTTTGTGCGTGCTTGCCCTGCGCCTCATAAGCCTGCGCCTTTTCGTAGAGCGCCTTTGGCGCATAAGCCGACTGCGGGTATTTTGCGACGAGCTCATCCATCAGCGCAATCTTGTCGGACTGGCTGCCCTGGAATCCCCGCATCATAGCCTGCTGATAAACGGCATAGTCACCATTGGCTGTGCCGAGAGCCAAAGCCTTCGAATAGAACGTTTCCGCCTTTGCGAAGTCGCGGTTGTAATAGTGGCAGTCGGCGATACGGTTGTATGTGTCGGCGCGCAACGTGCCTGTTATGTCGGCAGCATTGGCAGCCTTGTTGAACGCCGCCAGCGCCGTGAAATATTCACGCAGTTGATAGCTTGCATATCCCAATCCGTAGTTTCCGCGGCCATAGTTGGCATCAGTGGCGGCGGCATTGATGACGTATTGATTGTAAAGCGTCTGCGCCTGCTTGTATTTTTTCTGCCGGTAGCGAGTTTCCGCAAGCCACAGCTTCACCTCCTGCGCCACCTTGGAATCATATTGAGCAAGCTCGTCGGCACGCGTCAGGAAGTCGGCGGCAGAAGTGGTTTTTCCCGCCTGCAGCTCGCGCATACCCAAACGGTAGAGCACGTTCTGCTTCGCCTTCATCATCTTTGCAGACGGACTCTTCAACGCCTCGATGCACAAGAGCGCGTTGTCGTAGTCCTTGCTTGTCATATATGAGTTTATTATATAATCCTCCACATTCGACGCATAGCGCGAGTTGGGGAACTTGTTCAAGAAATCCCGGAACAGCTTCACGCTGCTCGAGAACGGCGTGCGTCCGCCACGGCTCTGCGCCAATGCATAGTTGTAGAACGCCGTCTCGCGCGTAGACTCGTCGTAAGGCATCTTGTAAGCCTTCTCAAATGCCAGTGCCGCGGCATTCAGATTGTCGTCCTTTAGATACATCTGCCCCATAAACAGATATGCGCTCTGCGCCATCACATCGTCGGCATCGGTCACCGCGCCCACATGCGTTTTGGCATTCTCATAGTCGCCCTTGCGGAACTCGCACACACCCAGAGCGAAAAGTGCCGACCGTTCAGGCGCATCGACCGCGTTTACGTAGTCAGTCAGATAGCCAATCGCCTCTGCGCTATTTCCCAGATGATACTGGCTTTCGCCCAGCATACGGTTCAGCTCCGTGGCCATCTCGGCAGGCAGTTTTTTGTCGAGAAGGTCCTTGCCCGCGCTCACCACATCTGAATATTTCTCCTTTTTGAAATCAATCTGACACAGATAGAACTGCGCCTCACCCCAGAAACGGCTGTTCTTGCGGATAGCAGAAAACGCCTGTTCCGCACTGTCGTAGTCGCCGCGCGCATAGTCGACATAAGCCAGATAATATGCCGAATGCTCCGAGTATTGGCTGTCGGCGCGCAGCTGTCGCAATTCGGCGGCAGCACCGTCATAGTCCTTAGTGTTCAACCGGCAGAACGCCCTGCGGAAAAGCAAGTCGCCGCGCTTGTCGGCGTCGAATGCCGAAGCCGGTATACCCTCATATCCGCGCAGAGCCGCAGCAAAGTCATTATTGTAGAAGTAATGGTCGCCGAGCGCCATTCTTGCCTCCAGCCTATGGATAGACGCCGGATAAGCCTCGACAAACCGCTCCAGCGCGTCGACACAGTCGGCATCGTTGCGCTGCATCTTAGCCATAGCGATATAGAAATCAGCATCCTCATAGACAGAAGCCGGCGCCTCCAGACGCTTCAGCTCCGACAGTTGGTCGATGCATCCCGTAAAATTTTTGTTGTCATACATACGGATGCCCCGCGACAGATATCCGTCGGCACCCGCCGTCGTTGTCGCATTCTGTGCCGACAGCATCGAAGCCGACGCCAGGCACAACATAGCCAATTTATGTCCTCTCATAATCGTTTTCTTACTATTACACAAAGGTACAACAAAGAAATGGAAGAAAATGCAAAATGAATAAAGAATGTTGTCAGTCAGCGCAGTCAGGCAAAATTTGACTTTATTATTCTTAAAAGATGAAAATTTATTTTTTTTATTTACCTTTGCGATAGCTTGTTTGCCTATATCCGCGGATATGCTACAGGCAGTTGTTGTCACTTCACCGAAACAAACATTTAACTTTAAATTATATGAAACAGCTGTTACTATGCTTCATTGCCGCATTGCTGCTCATGCCTTCACCACTGATGGCCGACAATGCCAAGAAAAAAATCAAGACATTGGACATAACCATGGATATGCCCACCGCCGACATGGACCTCAACGCCGGAGAGGAGCTCGCCCTTAAGTCGGTGCAGACAGCCTACGGCGACCTTTTCAAGAGCGGCGTCATTTCGCTCATGTCAATCTCTTGGGACGGAGAGTTCGGAGAGAACAGCGATGAAATTCCCACATTCAAGGCAGGGTTTCCATACATCGCCACCATCATGCTGATGATAGACCCCAACAGCGACTATCAGACCGACTACAAGACGATAAACGGCGACTTAGTGCTCTCTTCTGACAATTTCAAGGTCACTATCAACGGCAAGGCCACACGCCTCAGTAAAAATTGTGCCCCCTACTTTCCAATCGTAACGCTGTCGTTCACCGTGCCAGGCGGCAAGCCAGGGCCACAGAATAAAGAGATTCCATTCCTTGAATACAACGAATATAAGAGTGAATTTCGCTCCACACTGCCTTATGTGTCGCGCAAAGAGGCCGACGAGCTGAATCCAGCGCTCCATTCGTTTGACGTGTTGGTTATGGACAGACACTTCAAATTCAAAGAGCTTATATATGATAAATCATTCACGACATCGAGCGGGCATAGCTACGGAATGCACAACGCACTGTTTATAAACAAGATAATCATCGACATAAGCAACAGGGCTGACAATAACAACACATCTGAATTCACAGATTTGCTTGGCAGCATGTTTTCCGAGATAGTAAACCTCAAAGAAGTGTGGCTCAGTTCGAAGGTCGACATTCTTAAATACATCCGCGATCTCCACAAAGCCACTGTAGGCCCATTGCTTCCCACAGAGCGCCAGTATGAATCACAAAGCTCAAAGCTTTACACCGCCAAGGGCACACTCTTCATCCCCGAGCAGGCAGCCAATGCCGTGCTCAGCATGCTTGCCACCGACCCAACCGAGCCAACATACACCATCCGCACCTACAGCGGCGACGTGTATGCCGCGCAGAAAGCCGGAGTTTCAGCAACAAAGGTGCTCACCTGCGCCAAGCACACCTTCACCGCCAAAATCATAGCAGCCGACCGCGTGTGCCAGTACCAGACATGCAAGCGTCCGTTCAAGTGGTATTATTCATGCAGCGTGTGCGGCAAATGCGAATACAACAAAGCGCACACCTTCGGTGGAGGCCCCGGCGGAGACTATATCTCCGTGCATGACATGTATGAGGACATAGCCAGCGACCAAGCCTACATCGGAGTCAACGCCGCCGGCGGACACGTGTATTGGAAAAGCTGCATCTACTGCGGCATACCCCACAACTACCATATACATCATCTCACTCCTGCCGACCAGAAGGAGATGGGCTTTGACGGATCGTTTGCTGAATACAAACAAGGTATGCTGGAAACGCTGAGGACGATTGAAGAACAAAGCCTGCTGCAAACCTCGCTGATGAGCGACGAGATGTTTATCCTCCCCCTCAAGTCGGAGGCGAATATGAGCGTATGGGCACAGGACGGCGTCAACCGCGCACTTTGCGACAACCTCATCGACGACAACGTGCTCGGCACCGACTACACCAAGCCGGTGACCCGCGACCAGCTGCGCTCCATCATGACACGTCTGGTGAAAGAGATGACCGGCAAAGACGCCACAGCCGCCGCCATAGGACTCACTGACGCCACCCTGCCACAAAGCGGCGTCGTCACGCGTCAGGAGCTTGCAGCCTACGTGCACCGCACGCTGATGTATATAGAGCGTAATTCCGACCTTGCCTATTCAGAATATGAACCAAAACTCTCAAAATATGCCGACAACGCACAGGTCAAGGAATGGGCAAAAGAGCCTATGGGCTTTTGCGATGCCCTTGAGCTGATTGACCCAAAAATCGCCACTACGCTTGCCCCCAACGAGACATGCTCCATCGAGCAAGCCCTCGTCACTGCCGAACGAGCCACCATGGCACACCGCACGGGTTGGTATATGGCAGCGTATATCGATGAATTCATCGACTTCAAGTCGCCTGCGGGCCTTCGCAACCTGTACACGATACATTCCTCGTTCGGCAGCTGTGACCAGATCTGGATAGACCGCATAAGAAACGGCATGTATGACAAGCTGCCGTCTACGGAACCGTTCACCGGTTCGCGCTGTTATATCGACGCAGGGGTGATGCACCCGATACGCGCCAAGATGGGCAGGGACTATCACAAGAAAAGCAAGTAATAAACACCCTCGGATAATTGCACAGATGATGCGTAAGTGTGCGGCACACTTGCGCATCATCTGTGTAATTATCAGGTTTTTAAGTATAAAAATTGCTAAAGCGGCAACACCCTGCGCAATTAATCTCTATATTTGCCCGAAGATTTTAAAACAGAAAAAGATTATGGGACATATTGAAGAAGTCGCCGCCCGTCTGAAAGGACTGCGCGAGGCCCTCGGGCTGAGTGTTGCCGACGTGTGCGCCGCATGTGGCATCGAAGAAGAAAAATACACCGCCTACGAGCATGGCACCACAGGCATTCCCGTAAGCACGGCAAAACGCATAGCCGAAGCCTACGGCGTAGAAATCATGGCACTGCTCTTTGGCGAGGAGCCGAAGATGAACAACTACTACATCACGCGCAAAGGTAGCGGAGAGACAGTGGAACGCCGCGACTGGTACAAATACCAATCGCTTGCCGCCGGATTTTCCAACCGCAAGATGGAGCCATTTCTGGTCACCGTGCAGCCCAACCCCACCGCAGAGGTGCATCTGAGCAGCCACGACGGACAAGAATTCAACTACGTCGAGCAAGGCGTCATGGAACTGCACATCGACGGCAAAATAATGACACTCAACGCCGGCGACACCATCATGTTTGACGCCCGCCGCCCGCACGGCATGCGCTCCGTCGGCGACAAGGAATTGAAATTTGTCGCAGTGATTATCTGATTCTACAATTTATATTTTCGAAAAAAAGGTAAAAGACAATATGTTAGAGAAATTTCTTAGCAAAACGAAGTTCGACTCCTACGAGGATTTCATGCAGAACTTCAAGGTCAACGTGCCAGAGAATTTCAACTTCGGCTACGACGTAGTCGACGAATGGGCACGCACCAATCCCGACAAGCCCGCCCTGCTTTGGACCAACGAGCAAGGCGAGAAGATACAGTTCACGTTTGCCGACATCAAGCGCGAGAGCGACAAGGCGGCATCGTTTTTCACATCGCTCGGCATTGGCCGTGGCGACATGGTGATGCTCATACTGAAGCGCCGCTACCAATTCTGGTTCTCCATCATCGCGCTCCACAAAATCGGAGCCACCACCATTCCCGCCACCCATCTGCTGACGGCAAAAGACATCGTTTACCGCTGCCAGTCGGCCGACATCAAGGCCATCGTTGCCGTAGGCGACGACATCGTGCTTAAACACATCGACGACGCCCTTCCGAAATGCCCATCGCTGAAGTATCGCATCTCCACCGGCCCGCACATTCCCGAAGGCTGGCTCGACTTCAACAAAGGCTGCGCCGAGGCGGCTCCGTTCGTGCGTCCGGCAGAAGCCAACAGCAACGACGACATCTCGCTGATGTACTTTACCTCAGGCACCACCGGCGAGCCCAAGATGGTTGCCCACAGCTTCACCTACCCACTCGGACACATCATCACCGGCTCCTATTGGCACAACCTTCATGAAGACAGCCTCCACCTGACACTCGCCGACACCGGCTGGGGCAAGGCCGTGTGGGGCAAACTCTACGGGCAGTGGATTGCCGGCGCAAACGTGTTTGTCTACGACTTTGAGAAATTCAAGCCCGTCGACGTGCTCCAAATGATCCACGACCACCACATCACATCGTTTTGCGCGCCCCCGACAGTGTTCCGCTTCCTTATCCGCGAGGACTTGTCGAAATTTGACATCTCATCGTTGAAATACTGCACCATCGCCGGCGAGGCACTCAACCCGAGCGTCTACAACGAATGGCTGCGTCTGACAGGCATCAAACTGATGGAAGGCTTCGGTCAGACCGAAACCACACTCACCATAGCCACCTACCCGTGGCTTGAGCCGAAACCCGGCTCCATGGGCAAGAAAGGGCCGGTCTACGACATAGACCTTCTCACCTCCGACGGCCGCTGGGCAGAAGACGGCGAACAGGGAGAAATCGTGGTGCGCACTGGCGACAGCCGCCCGCTCGGACTGTTCAAGGAGTACTACCGCGACCCCGAACTGACACACGAGGCATGGCACGACGGCATCTACCACACCGGCGACGTGGCATGGCGCGACGAGGACGGCTATTTCTGGTTTATCGGCCGTAAGGACGACGTCATCAAGTCGTCGGGCTACCGCATCGGCCCGTTTGAGGTAGAGAGTGCGCTGATGACCCATCCCGCCGTGGTTGAATGCGCCATCACCGGCGTACCCGACGAAATCCGCGGGCAGGTTGTCAAAGCCACCATCGTGCTGTCGAAAGACTACAAAGACCGGGCAGACGAGGCGCTGATAAAAGACATCCAAGACCACGTGAAGCGCACCACCGCCCCCTACAAGTATCCGCGCGTGGTGGAATTTGTCGACGAACTGCCGAAAACCATCAGCGGCAAGATCCGCCGCGTTGAAATCCGCGACAAGTCAAAAAAATAACCGATATTGTAAAAAAGCCACATAGCCGCCGCTTTGCCACAACGACAAAACGACGGCTATGTCTTGTTTTATGAAAATAATTTCGTTTGTCGCAAATTAATTCTTACCTTAGCGCAAGAAAACAATAAATAACGCATCGATACAATGATGGAAAACAGATATTGTGTGATTATGTGCGGCGGAGTCGGAAGCCGGTTCTGGCCGTTCAGCAAATCTTCTGCACCCAAGCAGTTTATAGACTTTTTCGGCACAGGCCGATCGTTGTTGCAAATGAGTTTTGACCGAGTTGCAGAAATCGTGCCGGTCAGAAACATCCTCGCCATCACCAACGAACGCTACGCCCCGCTGGTGAAACAGCAGCTCCCCGACCTTGCCGACGACCAGATACTTCTTGAGCCCGACCGCCGCAACACGGCACCGTGTATCGCCTGGGCTGCCTACCACATCCGCGCCATCAATCCCAACGCGATGATGCTCGTCACCCCATCCGACCACCTGATACTCAAAGAAGACGCATTCCGCGACTGCGTGGTCAAAGGTTTCGACTTCCTGTCGCGCCAACGCCGCGGACTGCTGACCCTCGGCATCAAGCCCAACCGTCCGGAAACGGGCTACGGCTACATCCAAATCAGCAAGGACGAGGTTGAAGACGGCATCACGAAAGTCAAAACATTCACCGAAAAGCCCAACGAAGAGTTGGCAAAGGTGTTTGTGCAGAGCGGCGAGTTTTTCTGGAACTCCGGCATCTTCCTGTGGTCGGCCGACGCCATCATCGACGCCTTCCACGACCACTGCCCCGACATCGCCATGCGTTTTGACAACGGTTTGGGCAAATTCGGCACAGCGAAAGAGACGGAGTTTATCGGCTCCGAGTTTCCGGCCTGCCCCAACATCTCCATCGACTATGCGGTGATGGAGAAGAGCAACGACGTTTATGTGGAATGTGTGGACATCGGCTGGAGTGACCTCGGCTCGTGGGGCGCATACTACGAGAAGTCGCCAAAAGCGGAGCACCGCAACGTGATCCACAACTGCCGCACCGTGCTCAACAACTGCGAGAACAACATCTTCGCCGCGAAAAACGAGAAACTCATCGTGGCGTCGGGTCTCGACGGATATGTTGTGGCCGACAACGACGACATCCTGCTGATTTGTCCACTGTCGGAAGAACAGAAAATCAAGCAATACGTCAACGAAGTAAAGACCAATTTCGGCGACAAATACCTATAGCCGGCATTTGTCGGCATGACAGGGCGGACAAACCGCAAGTTTGTCCGCCTTTTTACGTGCGCTTAACCGATTTATGACTATTTTTGCAACAAAATTTAGAACCACAAAATAATGAAAAAGCTATTACTTATCGCAGTTGTCGCCGCCGTCACATTGGTGGCAGGCTGCAGCAATTCGAAAAAAGCCGATGTCGACGACGAAAACGTAGCCGTCAAGACCACAGGCGACTCCATCTCCATGTATCTTGGCACGCTCTACGGCGCGCAAATGGTGCAGATGGCAGACTCCACTCTCAACAAGACCGAATTTATCGACGGAATGAAAACCGCCCTCAACACAGCCTCAATGGACTCGCTGCAGAAAATGGGTATGGCACTGTCGCAACAGGCGCAGGCTGCCACAGGAGCGGAAAAGGACAAACTGCAAAGCCGTCTTGGCGGAATGGGCATGGCTGCGCAATATATGCTTCCTGCCATTGAAGGAATGAAAGCACAATTCAAAATTGAGCTGAACAAAGCCGTTCTTCTCAAATATTTCAAAGAGGCGATGACCGCCGACAAACCCGTCGACACCAAGGCAGCCGAGGAGGCTTTGGACAAAATCATGAACCGCTTCTCTCCTATGCCAGGCAACAACGCCGTCGACACCAAGGCAGCCGAAGAGAACGCCAAAGCCGGCGCAGCCTACATCGAGAAAGAGATGAAGGCCGACAAGTCGCTGAAAAAGACAGCCAGCGGGCTGGTCTACAAAGTGATTAAGAAAGGCGTAGGAGCAAAACCCACCAAAGACCAGACAGCGATGGTGAAATACGAAGGCCGCCACATCGACGGCTCGGTGTTTGACGACGGACAGGGTCAAGTGCAGGAATTTCCCGTATCGCGCGTTGTGCCAGGCTTCAGCGAAGGCTTGATGCTTATGAGCCCCGGAGCCAAATACCGCTTCTATATCCCCGGCAATCTCGGCTATGGAGAGCGCGGCACAGGAGCCGGCGGCCCTATCGGCCCCAACGAGACCCTCGTCTTCGACGTGGAGCTTGTAGGCATAAAATAAAGCCGTTTTTACGATTATGCTAACATATACAGACATCCAGCGACTTGCCTCTGAAGGCGAAGGAAAATCCATCGAGTTCAAAGAAACCACAGGACAACTTGACCGAGGGATGGAAACTTTATGTGCTTTTTTAAATGGCAATGGTGGAACATTACTTTTTGGCATAACCGACAATGGAAAGATTATTGGACAGGACATCAGCGACAAAACACGAAGAGACATCGCTGATGCCCTTTTAAAATTCGAGCCTATTCCAGAGCTGTCAACATCGTTTGTCAGGACACAACAAGCCAATCGATACGCAATAGCTATTGAAGTAAAAGGACAGCAATATGCACGTCCTTTTATGTACAAAGGCCGAGCTTATCATCGGATTGACAGTGTGACAAGTGTTATGTCGCAGATGGCGTACAATGACTTACTTTCTCAACGTGACGACATCCGCCATCGATGGGAATCATTACCCAGCAACCTGTCCATAGACGACTTGTCGACAGATGAAATTGTCAAGACAATCCGTATTGGAATTAACAGCGGACGGATACCCGAGTCCGTTGACACCTCAGATACAATTTCCTTGTTACGGAAACTTAATCTGCTTGAAAATTCATCAATAAAGAATGCAGCAGCAGTCTTGTTTGCAAAAGACATGTCATGCCTGCCTCAATGCACCTTGCGAATGGCAAGGTTCAGAGGAATCGACAAAAATGAATTCATTGACAACCAAAGATTGTCAGGCAATATATTCCAACTTGTAGATGCGGCTATGTTTTTCTTTTTCAAGCATCTATCACTCGCTGGCAAAATTGGCACACTTGAGCGGTCAGATGATTTACAAATTCCCATCAACGCATTACGGGAATGCTGCATCAACGCTTTCTGCCATAGACAATACTCCTCTCCCGGAGGGTCTGTGGGCATCGCTGTTTTTGACAATAGAGTAGAAATTGAAAATACCGGCACCTTCCCCTCCGAGATTGACATTGACAACTTAAATTCCGAATACGCTTCTTGCCCATCCAACCCTCTAATAGCAAATGTGCTATATATAAGAAAATATTTAGAGAGTTGGGGAAGAGGAATCAAACTTATAATCAATGAGTGCGTCAAGAGCGGACTACCAACACCAAAATTCATCTGCCAAAACAATTTTGTCAGAGTAATTCTATTCACAAAACAAGTTGGTGAACAAGTTGGTGAACAAGTTAGTGAACAAGTTGGTGAACAAGTTCGCACTCTTGTCAATATCATTGGGCACAACGAGTTGACAGTTAAAGCAATTATGGAATCCCTTTCGCTAAAAAGTCGGCGATATGTTCTTGACAATTATCTGCATCCAGCAATCAGCGGAGGCTGGGTCAACAGGCTTTATCCAGAACAGCCGAATCATCCCCGACAAAAATACGTACTGTCTGACAAAGCAAAAAAACTGATAAAACAACCTTTGTAGGCATAAAATAAAGCCGTTTAGGAATTTTTGATAAATAATTTACACACCTACGGCAAAATAGCATTAATTTTGCCGTCTGAACAATTAAACAAGAAAACAATATATGGATAAACTGAGTTATGCTCTCGGCATGAGCATGGGACACAACTTTAAGGGCACCGGCATCAAAACGCTTAATTCGGCGGACTTCGCAGCCGGCGTGGCATCCGTCTACGACGGTGTCAAACCAGAAATGACCTTCGACGAGGCAAAGCGCATCGTCAACGAATATTTCGCCAAACTCGAGGCAGAGATGCAGGCAGAGGCAGCCAAGCAGGGCGAGGTGAACCGCAAGAACGGCGAGGCATTCCTTACAGAAAACGCAAAACGCGAAGGCATCAAGGTGACCGAGAGCGGACTGCAATACGAAGTGCTTGAGTCGGGCAAAGGCGACTCACCAAAGGCCTCCGACAACGTTGAAGTACACTACACCGGCAAACTCATCGACGGCACAGTGTTCGACAGCTCTGTGGAGCGCGGCGTGCCGGCATCGTTCGGCGTCACACAGGTGATTCCGGGCTGGGTAGAGGCACTGCAGCTGATGCACGAAGGCGACAAATGGCGTCTTTACATCCCTTCAGACCTTGCCTACGGTCCTAACGGCGCAGGCGGCGTGATCGGCCCTAACATGACGTTGATTTTCGACGTCGAACTTCTCCGCGTAATCAAGAAATAACAACAATTAAAAAAACAAATAAAATGAAAAAACTTATTTTTGCCGGTGTAGCAATGCTTATGCTTGCATTTACCGGTTGCAAGGGCACAGGCTCAAGCGACAAACAGGCACTCGCATCCCAACAGGACAGCCTCGCAACAGCGTTTGGTGAATATTTCGCCGCACAATATGCACAACAGGAAATGTACACACCTGACAGCCTCCGCCTCGACAAGGCAGAGTTTCTCAAGGGCGTGAAGGTGGCACTCGCCGCCGACACCACAAAGGCAGGAAAATCATATCTCGCCGGCCTGCAGATGGGCTTGCAGATGTTCAGCCAGCTTCAGCAGCTGGAGAAGGAATATGGCGTGTCGGGCGAGAAGGTGCTTGAAGCATTCAAGGTTGCCATCGCCAAAGATTCCATCGACACCGACATGGCCGTTATCGGTCCGCGCATCCAGAACCTTATCGGCAAGGTAAAAGAGGCCAAACTCGCCGACAACGCGGAAGCACAGGCAAACAAGAAAGCGACAGAAGGCTACCTCAACACGCTGAAGAAAAACGGAGCCAAGTCAATGAGCAACGGTCTTGTATACCAAGTGCTTGAGAACGGCAACGGCGCCAAGGTCAACGCAAGCGACATTGTCAATGTAGTGATTACCGTAACCGACAAGAACGGCACAGTGCTTCAATCAACCAACGGCGAGCCACAGCAGATGCCAGCCAGCCAGTTCGGACAGATTCATCCGATGCTTGCCGAAGGCATCACAGCAATGCACGTTGGCGACCACTTCAAATTCTACGTCAACCTGGGCGCAGAAGTTCCACAAAACTTCAAACCTTACGACTTCATCGTGTTTGACGTCAAGCTCGTAGAGCCGGCAGCAGCCGAAAAGGCAGAACCAGAAAAATAAAATCCTGTCAAGGACTCACCAAAGCACGCTTCCCACGTTTGGGCGAGCGTGCTTTTTTATTGATGCAAAAAGCCCTGTTTTAGTAAATTAAAGCAACATTTTCTTGCAACTTTGTCACCCAAACGCCAAATTCTGCGTAATTTGACAATCTTTTGTAATCGCGCAGAAAAAACTTAACAAAAATGCGATGAAAAAAATTTTGTTATTCCACAATATAATTCATACCTTTGCTCCAAATCACTAATTTAAAAATCATTTAGTATGAAAAAACTTTTACTCTCTTCTTTGATGCTCGCTGCCGGCATTTTTGCCGCATCTGCAGCCGAAGCAACAATTGATTTCTCACAGCAAGGCTGGAGTAATGAATTTGAGATAACCGCATCAACCCCAATCGGCGACAGCGGAATCAGCGTTGCGTTTGCCAAGGGCAAAGGCATAAACACTCCAAAGTACTACACTTCAGGCACAGCAGTCCGTATGTATTCCGGCAACACAATGACACTTGCCGTTCCTCAAGGAACAACCGTGACCAGCATCGCGATGAAACTTGCCTCTCAGACATACACTTTTGCTGACGACAACACAGGCTACTCCGCTTCTACCGGCACTTTCACCGCCGATCCTAAGACAGCCAAGACAGGCGCATGGACAGGCACTGCCACCGAAGATCTCGTGCTCTCACTTGTCAACAAGAAGAACAATGCAGGTAAATGGCCGCAACTCCGCATCGTTTCTATGACAGTGACTTACACAGCCGGTGTAGAGACCAAATGCGCCACTCCAAAATTCTCTTTGGCAGAAGGCAAATACTACAACCCGTTGGAAATTACATTGACAACATCTACCGCTGATGCAAAGATCATGTACTCAATCAACGGCGCAGCCGCTGCAGAATACACAGCCCCTATCGCACTCAGCGAAGTAGGCACCTACGCAGTGAAGGCTTATGCGGTCAAGACAGGTCTTGAGAACAGCGCAGAGGCAGTTGCCAACTACGAAATCGCAAACCCAGTAGAGGTTGGCAGCATCGCCGAGTTTATCATGGCAGGCGAGGCAGACGCCACCCCAGCTTACAAATGGACATTCCCAGTAGTCGTAACAGCCCAGATCAAGGGTGAAGGCTTCGGCGCAACTTACGTTAAGGACGCAGCCGGCGACGTTATGTATATCTTCGGCAAGGACGTTCCAGCCTACAACACAGGCGACGTTATCCCAGCAGGTGTAGTTGGCGAATACCAGAACTTCAACGGCGTTTACGAAATGACATATCCTAACGGCGACACCTTCGCACCGGCATCAGGCAACGAGGGCTTCACACCAGCCGTTGTTGGCGCAGGCACAATCAAGGCAGACGACGTAAACAAGGTTGTTGTCATCTCCGGTACTTATGTAGAGACAACAGACGGCACAAAGACAACTAAGTCAATGCAGGACGCAACAGGCTCAGTCACTGTTTACTATCAGTCGAAATGGGGCGTTGAGTCAGCAACAAACGGCACAAAATACGATCTCCTCTGCGCAGTAGGCTTGTACAAATCAGCTGTACAGGTTTATCCTATCAAGTTCTTGCCGGAAGGCGGCAGCGTTGAGACAGTCCACACAGCAGCAGCTGTACGCGCTCTTGAAGGCGGCATCGAGGTGAACGCAGAAGGCAATGTATTGGTTGTGAACGCAGCCGGTCAGGTTGTAGCCAACCAGGCAGTAAACGGCACAGCAACAATCGCCCTTGCAAAAGGATTCTACATTGTACGCGCAGCCGACACAGTGGCAAAAGTAATCGTAAAGTAAACGGATTGCAATAGTCAATAAACAAACCGTCCCGGCGATGTATGAAGCATTGCCGGGACGGATTTTTTTGCGTTGTTGCGCGCGTTTACTTCTCGCGCATATAAAGATTTATCGGAGTGCCGGAGAAGTCCCATTGCTCGCGAATCTTGTTTTCCAGATAGCGTCGGTAAGGCTCCTTCACCCACTGCGGCAGGTTGCAGAAGAACACAAACGTAGGGATGCGCTGGTCTTTAAGCATTGTGACATACTTTATCTTCACATATTTGCCCTTGTTTGCCGGTGGCGGATATGCGCCTATCACCTCCTGCATATAGTTGTTGAGCTGCGATGTGGGCACGATGCGCTTGCGGTTGTTGTAGACCTCCACAGCCGTTTCCAGCACCTTGTATATGCGCTGCTTTGTGAGCGCGGATGTGAAGATGATAGGGAAGTCGGCAAACGGCGCAAAACGGTCGCGTATCGCCGCCTCGAAATGCTTTATCGCCGCCGTGCTCTTGTCCTCCACAAGGTCCCATTTGTTGACACAGACAACGAGCCCCTTCTTGTTTTTCTGAATGAGCGAGAAAATGTTCACGTCCTGCGCCTCGATGCCGCGCGTGGCATCGATCATGAGGATGCAGACGTCGCTGTTCTCGATGGCGCGGATGGAGCGGATCACACTGTAGTACTCTATATCCTCGTTGACCTTCGCTTTCTTTCTGATACCGGCAGTGTCGACAAGATAGAAGTCGAATCCGAATTTAGAATAGCGCGTGTAGATGCTGTCGCGCGTGGTTCCGGCTATCTCGGTGACGATGTTGCGGTCCTCGCCGATGAAGGCGTTGATTATCGATGATTTTCCAGCGTTCGGACGTCCTACGATGGCGAAACGCGGCAGCTGTTCCACCGTCTCGTCTATTTCGTCTTTCGGCGGGAAACGCTTCATAATCTCATCGAGGAGGTCGCCCGTACCCGATCCGCTGATTGCAGAGAGACAGAAGGGATCGCCCAATCCGAAGGAATAGAATTCGGCGGAGTTGTAGCGCCATTCGTTTGAGTCGCACTTGTTAGCCACGAGAATCACCGGCTTGTTGGAGCGACGGAGTATCGCCGCCACCTTGTCGTCGAGGTCGGTCACACCGTTCATCGCATCGACCACAAAGAGGATTTCGTCGGCCTCCTCTATGGCTATCGCCACCTGCTTGTTGATTTCGCCCTCGAAGATGTCCTCCGAGTTTACCACCCATCCTCCGGTGTCGACAATTGAAAACTCCTGACCGCACCAGTCCACCTTTCCGTACTGGCGGTCGCGCGTAGTGCCCGAAGTGTCGTCGACAATCGCCGTCCGCGACTGCGTAAGGCGGTTGAACAGCGTTGATTTACCCACATTGGGGCGTCCTACAATTGCTACTAATCGTCCCATATCTCTTTTCCTTTCCTTTAAATTTTATTCAACATATCCGAATGCGCGCAGTTTGTTTTCGCGGTTGCGCCAGTCGGGCTCCACTTTCACAAAAATCTCAAGAAACACCTTCTTCCCGAAAAATTTCTCGATGTCGCGCCTCGACTCCATTCCCACACGTTTCAGCTTCTGCCCGCCGTGTCCGATTACGATGCCTTTCTGGCTGTCGCGTTCCACGTAGACCACCGCCATGATGTGGATGTCGGTTTTTCCCTCGTCATACTTCTCCACAATCACCTCTGTTGCGTAAGGCACCTCCTTGTCGTAAGTCAGCAATATCTTTTCGCGGATAATCTCCGTAACGAAGAAGCGCGCAGGCTTGTCGGTGAGGGCATCCTTGCCAAAATAAGGCGGCGACGGCGGCAGCAGTTCCACGATGCGCTTCATCAAGCTCTGCACGTTGAAATTCTCCTTTGCCGACATCGGAAACACCTCGGCCTGCGGCAACAGGGCTTTCCACTTGTCCATCACCGTCAGCAGGTCGGCGTTGCCTTTAAGCAAGTCAATCTTATTGATTACGAGCAGCACCGGCACCTTCTCCTTCGCCACCTTCGCAATGAAGTCGGCGTTTTTCGTAGCGTCCTCCACCACGTCGGTCACGTAGAGCAGCACGTCGGCGTCGGTCAGCGCGCCCTCCGAGAAGTTGAGCATGCTCTCCTGCAGTTTATACTTCGGCTTCAGCACACCCGGCGTGTCGGAAAACACAATCTGATAGTCGTCGGCGTTTACAATGCCGAGGATGCGGTGGCGTGTGGTCTGCGCCTTCTGTGTGATTATCGACACACGCTCGCCCACCAGTTGGTTCATCAGCGTAGACTTTCCCACATTCGGGTTGCCCACAATATTTACGAAACCTGCTCTATGCTCCATATTCTTCGCTTTGCACAAAAAATGCGGAATACGGTACGGGAATCAATCCTGTGCCGCGTTCCGCACGGTTTTATTATTAAATTTTGTCTTGCTCTTTCTCTCTTAGCAGTCCCAGACAATATACATCGCGCCCCAAGTAAATCCGGCACCGAATGCCGTAAGCACGATTTTGTCGCCCTTCTTCAGCTTGTCCTTGTTCTCGTCGAGACACAAAGGAATTGAAGCCGCGCTCGTATTGCCGCGATACTGGATGTTGACAAGCACCTTGTCTGTAGGGACGCCGATACGACCACCGACAGCCTCGATGATTCGCAAGTTTGCCTGATGAGGCACGAACCAGTCGATTTGGTCAACAGTCAGGTTGTTGCGCTTCATCACGTCGAGCGACGAAGTGAGCATATCGGTCACAGCGTGCTTATAAACCGCGCGACCTTCCTGATAAACAAAGTGTTCGTGAGCGTCTACCGTAGCGTGCGACGCAGGATAAGCCGAACCACCGGCCTTCATCACCAAGTGAGACAAGCCTTCGCCGTCCACGTGGTAAACACCGTCGATTATGCCAACTGTCTGGTCTTCTGTCGGCTCCACCATCACAGCTGCCGCAGCGTCGCCAAATAGCGGACACGTTGAGCGGTCGTCATAGTTGGTCATGCTCGACATCATCTCAGCAGCCACTACAATCACTTTCTTGTAGAGTCCGCCACGGATGTATGCGTTTGCAGCCTGCAAAGCCACGATAAAACCGGCGCAAGCCGCCTGGATGTCGTAGGCATAGCAGTTTGTCAACCCTGCTTTGTGAGAAATAATCGACGCAGTCGACGGGAAGCGGTAGTCTGGGTTTGAAGTGGCGCAAATCACCAGTTCCACCTCGTCTTTGGCAGTTCCGGTGTTGGCAAGCAGCCGCTCCACGGCGATTGCTCCCATATACGACGATCCCAACCCTTCGCCTTTCAGAATGCGGCGTTCTTTAATTCCCACACGGGTTGTAATCCACTCATCGTTGGTGTCAACCATATGCGACAACTCCTCGTTGGTCAGCACATAGTCGGGCACGTATGAGGCTATTCCTGTAATTTTAGCTCTTAACATTATCTTTTTCAGATGTCTCCGTTAAACAAACTTGTCCTAAACGATTGCATTTAGGACAATTTTCTTCCACAATGGATTCAGCGGACTCCCGATTAGAGAGCAGCCTCTTTTTCGATTGCCACTTTTCCTCTGTAATATCCGCATTCGCCACATACAGTGTGATATACGTGCCATGCGCCACAGTTCGGGCAGAGTACCAAAGTAGGAGCTACAGCTTTGTCGTGAGTTCTTCTCTTAGCTGTTCTTGTCTTCGATTGTTTTCGTTTTGGATGTGCCATTTTCTTATTTATTATTTATTGTTATCCATTAATTTCCTCAATGCATCCCACCGAGGATCGTTATTTTCTTTCACTTCTTCAGTTTCAGCCTGTCTGCTATGCTTTTGCAGTTCAGCCACCATAGCCTCGTTGCATTCGCCGTCGGCATGCACATGCTTCATCGGGATTGTCAACGCTATCGTGTCGTAGATGATGTCGGTCAGGTCGTAGTAGCGCTCCGACTCAGCCACTTCTATCACTTCGTCGTTGTCGGCGTTGGTCTCGGCGGCATATTTCAGCGCCACGTGATAGTCGGTGTCGACATCAAGCACGAGGTCGTCAAGACAACGGTCGCACGCTGTGATTATTTTTCCTTCCATCCAGAATGTAAGGTCGAAAAAATCGCCTTTGTGCTCCACTTCCAACTTCACGTCGACATTGCCGCCACGAATTTCGCCTTCTTCTCTTTGCTGGAAGAACGCGTCGTCGACAACATAGTTAAACTGCTGAGTGCCAACAGGCATAGCCCGCAGTTCCAAAGTATAGGAGTGTAATTGTCCCATAATCGTCCCGTTAAAACGGCACAAAGATATAAACAAAATATCGAATAATCAACATTTTCAGCCGTTTTGTGGAATCTCAATCCGCTCTCGGCTTAATTATTTACAATTATTTATATTGTTTACGATTTATTCACCGTCCATATGCTACGACTTCCCTGTCTGGAAGCACGTCCACTGCCAAAGAAGCGGCAAACGCCGGTCTGCACGCCGTTGATTTGCCGTTGGATGGCAGTTTTTTACTTAAACGTGAAGCCTTGCAGCAACGTGGCCTGCGACGTGCCAAACAATTTTGACGCCGAGTTGTCGAAAATGTCGACAAGCACCATGGGGTCGTTGAACCGAGCAGGCAGGGTCACGCTGGTGAGTTTCGGACAGAAGAACGCCCATGTGCCCATTTCCACAACCGTAGACGGGATGACAAGCTTGGTGATGGGAGTGCGCATAAACGCGCCGTCGCCAATCTTCAGCAGTCCTTCGGGCAGCGTGACGCTCGACAGCTTCTTGCAGCCGGAATATGCGCTGGATCCAATCTCCGTAACCGTAGACGGCACCACCACCGATGTGATCGACTCGCAGCCCTCAAACAGGTTTTCGCTGATTTTCTTTATGCCGACGGGGAATTTCACCGTTGTCAGTTTCTTGCATTCGCTAAAGGCGTATGTCTGCAGGTCCTTCACCGTGCTTGGCAACGTAATCGACGTGATGGCAGTGCCGGCGAACGCCGTTCCCTCGATGAGGGTCACGCCCGGCTCGATGGTGATGGAGCTCAGGTTGGTGCAGCCTGCAAACGCACCACGCTTGATGGTGCGCACGCTCGCCGGAACCTTCACCGACTTCAGATTGTTCATATAGGCAAACGCATACGGGCCGATTTCCTTGACCGACGACGGGATGACAAGCGTATGGGCGGTCTCTCCCTTAAGAGCCTCCGAGTTGATTTCCGTCACAGAGCAACGTACGCCCTTGAAATTCACGAAACCGAGAATCTCAACGACTTCCGTTTCTTGGAACAGGTAGTCGTCGACGCCCATAAATTCCGCATATCTTTTGTCAGGACGAAGGCGGTAGCGCAGATGGTTGACAACGGTGTCGACCGAAGACGGCAGACCCGACGTTCTCTTTTGCGCCCTTTCCTCGTGCCACTCCGGCACCTGCACGTCGCCCGACTGGCGCGTAGTGTTGGGTTTGCTCTGACGCGTCACTTGCTCCACGCCCTGCTTCAACTTGCCCAGACCGCGCTTCCACGATTGGGCGTCTATCGTAGCCGCCGACAGCACAATGCATGCCGCCACGGCCGCTATAACCAATTTGTTGTGTCTCATTTTTCAATTGATTTTTTATGGTACAAACACCGCACGGATTGGCAGTTGGTTAGTACGGAGACTTCTTCCAATGACAACCCTGTCACGCCATGACGATGCGCCTTCTGCATTCAGCTTGCACGCCTGCAGCTTGTCTTCCATGTCGCACTCGTCGGTTGACCAATAATCGCAATAGATGTCATCACTGCCAAGCGACGGCAGAAACAGCATGTTGCCGTTTTTGAGGCTCGTCAGCAGGAAGCCGCGCTGACCGTTCATCTCCGCCTGTTCCCACGTGCATTTGCGGATAAGCATATACAGCTCGGGCACGGTAGGCATGCGCCACTTGCCGCCCCAATGCTTGCGCGCGGCGTCATACTTAGGGTTGCCGAGGATGGTTGAGCGGTACACTTTTTGGCCGTACGACACACTGCCGCCTCCCAGATTCGCCTTATGCTCCACTTCGCCCCAGCCGTAGGTTGTGCCTGCCTGCTCTGGCTTCGTGGCGCCGACATCACATGCCGCCCACATTATTAGCTTGCCGTCGACCTTGATTCCGAGGTCCACGTAGTCGTGGCCGTTGAGCGTGGCGGTGACAGGCAGCTTGCCGGTGATGTGCACCAGCCATTTCTGCGACATTTCTTCTATCATCTCGCGTTTGATATTGGGATGCTTCGGATCCTGCACGATGTCGCCTTCCTCATACCGTGCAAATGCATTCAGGGGAAGGAGAGCTGCAACAAGAGCAATGGCAAAAAAGACTCTGAGTTTTCTCATATGGTTATTTTTATGTTTTGGTTATTACAAATTCATAAATAATTTTCCAACGTCCGTTTTTTTACTTAAACGTGAAGCCTTGCAGCAACGTAGCCTCCGACGTGCCAAACAATTTCGTCGACGAATTGTCGAAAACGTCGACAAGCACATCTGCATCGTTGAACCTTGCCGGCAACGTCACCTTTGCAAGTTTGTGGCAGAAGAATGCCCAAGTGCCCATCTCCATTACCGTAGATGGAATTACAAGCGATGTCAGCGAGGTGTCGCTGAACGCGCCGTCGCATATCTTCACAAGTCCCTCGGGCAGCGTGACGCTCGACAAGCTCTTGCAGTCGTAATATGCCCGTTCGCCAATCTCCGTCACCGTAGAAGGCACTACAACCGACGTGAGCGACTCGCAGCCCATAAACAGGCATTCGCCTATTTTCTTTATGCCGTCGGGCAGCTTCACCGTCTTCAGTTTCTTACAGTCTTCAAACACGTAGGTCTGCAAATCCTTCACCGTGTTGGGGATGGTTATCGACGTGATGCCTGTGCCGGCAAACGACGTTCCCTCAATGAGTCTGACGCCCGGCTCGATGGTGATGGAACTCAGGTTGGTGCAGCCGGCAAACGCTCCGCGCTTGATGGTGCGCACGCTCGACGGAATCACCACCCGCTTCAGATTCTGCATATAGGCAAACGCATACGGACCGATTTCCTTTAGTGTGGTCGGGATTACGAGCGTATGTGCGGTCTCTCCCTTTAGAGCGTCCTGGTCGGTGCGCGTCACGGCGCAGCGCACGCTGCCATATTTCACATGGCTGAGGATCTCGACTGTTTCCGTTTCTTGAAAAAGGAAGTCGTCGACGCCCATAAACACGGCATTTCTGTCGTTTGGATAAAGCCGGTAGCGGAGGTGTTCGATCACCGTGTCGACCGCCGCCGGCAGACCTGACGTTCTCTTTTGCGCCCTTTCCTCGTGCCACTCCGGCACCTGCACGTCGCCCGACTGGCGCGTAGTGTTGGGTTTGCTCTGACGCGTCACTTGCTCCACGCCTTGTTTCAACTTGCCCAGACTGCGCTTCCACGACTGGGCTCCTATCGTAGCCGCCGACAGCACAATGCTTGCCGCCACGGCCACTATAATCATTTTGTTGTGTTTCATTTTTCAATTGATTTTTTATGGTACAAACACCGCGCGCACAGGAATCTGATATGTGCGGGGTGTCCGCTCGATGTCAATATAGTCATCCCACGACGTCTTGCCGACAGCTCTCAGCGAGCACGACTGCTCCTTGTCGTCCATGTCGCACTCGTCGCTCGACCAATATTCGCAGCAGCTGTCGTCGCTGTCAAGCGACGGGAGAAACAGCATGTTGCCGTTTTTGATGCTCGTCAGCAGGAAGCCGCGCTGGCCGTTCATCTCCGCCTGTTCCCACTTGCATTTGCGGATAAGCATATACTGCTCCGGTACAGTCGGCAATCGCCACTTACCGCCCCAATGCTTGCGCGCGGCGTCGTATTTCGGGTTGCCCAACACCGTGCTGCGGTACACTTTCTTGCCGTACGACGCGCTGTTGGAGCCATCCAGCTCCGCCTTATGCTCCACTTCAGCCCAACCGTAGGTTGTGCCCACCTGTTCGGGCTTCGTGGCGCCGACGTCGCACGCCGCCCACATTATCAACTTGCCCTCGACCTTAATACCGAGGTCCACGTAGTCGTGGCCGTTGAGCGTGGCAGTGACAGGCAGCTTGCCGGTGATGTGCACCAGCCATTTCTGCGACACGTCCTCAATCATCTCGCGTTTGATGTTAGGATACTTCGGATCCTGCACGATGTCGCCTTCCACATACTGGCGCTGTGCGCTGAGCGGCATGGCAACTGCCAACAGTGCCAAGGCGACAAAAATTTTCAGTTTGGTCATATCGTTTTTTTTATCAATATCCACAATCCGTTTCATTGCTCCAGCACCGGACGGATGGCGTGCTGGCAATTACGGTAGTCGGAGTCGAGCTTGACGCCTCCGTAACCAGTGGTGTACATCAGTTCGACCGAAAGTTCCTTATCTTCCATGTCGCACTCGTCGGTTGTCCAATAATACCCCAGAATTTCATTGTCGCGGCACGACGGCACAAACATCACGTTGCCGTTTTTGATGCTCGTCAGCAGGAATCCTTTTTTGCCGTTCATCTCAGCCTCTTCCCATTTGCATTTGCGGATAAGCATATAGAAATCTTCGCCGGTGGGCGTGCGCCACTTGCCGCCCCAATGCTTGCGCGCGGCGTCGTATTGCGGATTGCCGAGGATGGTTGATCGGTAAATTTTCTTGCCATACGACACGCTGTTCTCTCTGGTGCAGTTTTTCTTCGACACCACTTCCGCCCATCCGTAGCGCACACCGTTTTGTTCGGGTTTCGTGGCGTTAAGGTCGCATGCCGCCCATTTCACCTTCAAGCCAAGGTCGACATACGGATGCCCGTTGTGCATGCCGCTGACAGGCAGCGTGCCGGTGATGTGCACCAGCCAACGGTCACTTTCTTCGACTTCATCGCTGACACATTCCCGCGTGATGTTAGAATGGTTCGGATCTTGCACGACGTCGCCTTTCTTATGCCGTCCAAATGCATTCAGGGGAAGGAGAACAACAATAAGTGCAATGGCAAAAAAGACTCTGAGTTTTCCCATATGGTTGTTTTTTTTATGTTTTGGTTATTACAAATTTATAAATAATTCTTCGACACCAAACTATTCAGCACAAAAAAAATCCACAGCAATGCCGTGGATTTTTTCGTGCTGCTGCCTCAGACGCTATCTTACCAAAACTTTCTCCACGTGGCTGCCCACGCTTACGATGTAGAATCCTGCGGGGAGTGCGATTTCCGCGCTGTCGGCAAGCGATGCAGATGCCACCTGGCGGCCCGACGCATCGCTGACGATTACTTTACCGCCGTCGGCTCCGAAGATGCGCACACCGCCCTTGAAAGCGGTGATTTCAACGCTGTCGGCAGCCACATCGGCTACCGCGCCCTGGGCGTTGAACGTGAATTCCACAAGTTTAGACTTGCCGGAAACGTAGCTGGCCTGGATGCCCAACGTGTGCTCTCCACGGCTGATGCCCATCACTGGGAAGAACGTTGCGCTGGTCGATCCCAGATACGCGCCGTCGAGATAGAGGTCGTATTTCTGCACGTTGCCCACGTTTGCGTCGGTCGCCTCTTTCGGCCCAACATAGAAGTCGTCGGCAAGCGAGAAGAAGCAGTCGTTGGAAATGTAGTGGAGCGCCAGATAGACGGTTTGTCCGGCATAAGCCGAGAGGTCGACCTCGTAGGTCTGCCATGTGCCTTTAGGCATTATGTTGCCGAGCGACTTGAACGATATCACACTGTCGTCGGTCGTGGAAACGCAAAGCTCGAATGTCTCCGGATAGGCTTCCGAATACGCCTTCAGGCTGATGCGGCACACGTAGCCGTCCATCACGGTCTGCGCCGGAGAGATGAGCCATTTGTCGGCGGCGGCCTGCTGAGGCGAGAAGAATATCACCGCCTTTTCGCCCGACTGCGCTATCGCCGCTACGTCTGACGGCGCCATGGCTGGAGTGGTGGCGTAGGGGTTGAACACCATCGGTGCCACCGCCACTTGATTGTCGGGGGTGCAGGCGCCGGGGAAGTTGATGATGTTTGACGCCGAGCCGAGCGCAATCGGGTAGACCACGCGGCGGTCGTTGTCGACCGACTTCCATTCGCCGAAGCTCGTTGCGAAATCATCGTATGCCTCGAAATCGTCCTCGAAGCCGAGGTCCTGGTTCCAGCGCACTTCGGCATTGACCTTGTCGGCGTCGGTCTCGCTGTCGGTCTGCGTCACGGTTATGTTGTACGGGTCGAAGATTGTTTCAACAAGAGCGATGTCGACCTTTGCGCCGTCGGCAATTTCCATCGACTTGCTCCACTTGTCGTAGCGGTCGGCTTCGACCGACACGATATAGTTGCCTGCCGGCAGCGACGGAATCTCGACCGCGCCCTTGCTTATCACGGCACTGTAGGTTGTCGACGCAGACTCGTTGAAAAATTCCACCTTCACGCCGTCTACCTCCACATTGTCGTTGGCGGAGGCTGCGACGATGACCTTGCAGAACGTGCCGGCTCCCACATCAAACGGCTGCTCGACGAGCTCGCTCTCGGCGTTCTTATAGACCGCCTTCACGCCAAGCGTATAGCTGCCAGCCTCAAGCTGGTTGAACGCAAACGAATAGCCGTCGGTCTCGCCCACCTGCTCTCCGTTTTTATACACAAGGAAACGCTCGTTGGGATTGTAAGGCGAACGCATCGCGCAGCGCAGCGACTTTGTTGCCACGGCATCGCTGAAATAATCGGCCTGACCCACGAAAAAGTCGTCAACCATAAGCATAAACGCACCGCCGTTGGACGGGTCGCCGATATAATGGATGGCTATGCGCACCGTCTCGCCCTCATAGTCGGCAAGCGAATACTCCTTAGCCTCCCACTCTTCGTAGCCCACAGTCTCATAATTGCCCGACGAGATGACCGTAAAGTCAGACGCCTCAGGGTTGTCGACCGTAGTGATGCCCACCTCGAAACGCTCCTTATAGACATCGGCGGCCTTAGCCATAAAACGCACAATATTATTCTTGCCGACAGTGACTGCCGGCGAAATCAGCCAATCATCATTGGCAGAACCGCCATAAGTGCGCACAAAGCCCACATACTGCTTGCCACCATAGGGACGCAGCACAGGATAATCGGTCCACCACGACGGCTCCACCACAAGCGGATTGATCACCTGCGCATACTGCAGCGTGCCGCGGTTGGGATAAGAGCCCTGAAGCGGAGCGGCGGCAGCATGGTCGCCGTCGATGCCCGTCCACGGCGAAAACTCCGTGTCAAACGCCGTATAGCTCTCGAAATCATCGAAAAACACCGGATCCTCACGGTTCCACTGCAGCGTCACGTCGTTCTTGCCCGTCATCGGGTCATGGCGCTCAGCCAGCTTGAGAGCAAACGGATTGCGCACGTCCTCCGTGAGCGTCACATTCAACGTCATGTCGCCCGTCACCGGAAAATCCTTAGCATACGCGGCATAGCCCGCACGCTCCACCGTAAGACGGTGGTTTCCACTATACACCTTCAAGCGACACTCGCCGGCAGCATCGAGCGTCGTCTCGCTCGCACCGTAAGTCATACTGTAGTCTGTCTGCACAAGCATCACCCGCTGTCCCTCGAGCGACTCCCCGGTGGCAGCCACAACCTTAACCGTAAGATTGCAGTCGCGCGACAGCGCAGACGCCTGCAACGTGGCAAACACCGCCACAAAAACCAATAATAGTTTAAAGTTCCTCATATTTAAAGCTCTTTTTGTTTCAAAACAACAATATTTCAGCCTACAAAGTTACGACACATTAGCCATACCACAAAGCGATTAACGATATTTGGCAACATTTCGTCGACCGATTTGTCGGAAATCGGAGGTAAAATCTCTGAAATTTGTCGGAAATCGGAGGCAAAACAACCGCAAATTTGTCGGAAATCGGAGGTAAGCACCCCTCCGAATTTCGGGGAAATGGCGAAAATCGGCATTTTGAATTTCGGGGAAATGGAATTTTTCAGCGTAAACCACTATGGCACAGCGAAGTAACCAAAACAGCAAAAAAACGCCACAAAAATCCCCTCTCCTTTAGCCGAAAAAAGGCGCGCAGCCTGTCAGCCGCGCGCCCCTCCAGCCCCGTCACCGGAACTGCTATATCCTGCCCATTTCAACCATCGCCAGAAACTTTACCAAATGAATCTGGCGCTTGATGCGGCTGGGCTGTTTTATCAAGCGATAGGCAAATTCCAAATCGTGGTTCACCCACCATTTAGGCGCACGCTTGACATTGCCTGTATAGACATCGAAACTGCCTCCCAAGCCTTGATATATCGCAGCATGCCGCTCCATCATCTCTTCCATCAGCAATTCCTGCTTGGGCGAACCCATCGCCACAAAAACAGCGTCAGGCCGCTTTTCAGCCACGTCGGCAATCAGAGCCTTGCGCTCCGCTTCTGTTTTAATATCGCCGTCACGGTAGCCCACAATGTTGATTCCCGGATAATCCACCCTCAATTTCTTCACAGTCTGTTCTATCACGGCTGGCTTGCTGCCCACCAAATAGAAACGCTTGCCTTGCGGAGCAAGCGCTGCGATAATCTTCAGCCACAACTCGCAGCCTGGCAGCTTAACCACATCCTTATGCCCATGCTTCCGCAATGCCATCACCGCCCCCACGCCATCGCAATATCCGATGTTGCGGTTTATTATGTCGCGCGTCTGATGCGTGGCATGCAGAATCTTCTCCGCATTGATTGCTACAAGTATTCCCTTTCTGCCCACAACATAGTCAAGCAGCTGCTGAAACGACGTGAAGGGAAACACTTTCACGCCCTTCACCGTCACCCTCATATCATTTTCCATAGTCTAAAATGTAATAACTCATAGCGCAGAACATAAATGCATTGCTCCAGCGCATATATGATATTTTTGAACTTACGCCTCGCTTAAGTTGATAATAAAAATAGCCGCGTCTGTCCTGCATATTCTCTACCGTCCACCGCATCACGCGCTCCGCCTCCACCCTGTATTCCTCGCTGCGATGCAGTTTGTGCAGCGTCACAAACAACTGCGCCGGACAATGTATATCGATTGGATACATACGGTTGTGATAATATTTCGGAGTGCCGTCGGCCTCAAAGAAATTGCGGATATAGAAATCAAAACCTTTCTCAATGTTTGAGTGGAACGACTTGTCGCCAGTCTGCTCCTCATAAGCCGTCAGACCGTCAAGATTGTAGCCAGTGTGGAAACTGTCTATCCACGACTGCACCGGAAGCATTCCGTAAACCCACTCGCCGGCATCCCCCTGCGCGTCGCAGCATGCCTCAACCGACCGTCGCGCCGCCTCTCTGTATTCCTCCTTCTTCGTGTATTTATAGCAATACGCCAACAGCTTGCTGCCGAGCAGCGAGGCGTTGAACACGGTGTCGTTGCCTTTCAACGGACTGTAGGAAAACAAAAATCCGCCCCGGCACTCCGCGCGGTGCAAATCATTCATCACAAAATCCGCCGACGACAGCGCCACGTCAAGATATCCGCGCTCGCCAGTCACCTCATACGCCTCCATCAGTGCCGTTGCGCAGAAACACGTTGCCACAACCGTTGGCGTAAACTTCGGAAACAGAAACAGCCTACGCGCCTGCCAGTCGAAATTATAGCCCCAGCACGCTCCGCTGTAACCTTCCGACTGCAACGAAATCAGCAAATCTGCCAACTCTCGCACACGCGCCAGCAACTCCTGCCTTGTCCCGACTTCGGCTTGCAATTTCGGAAATTTGTCCACTGCGCGAACAAGATTGCAATACCCCTGCAGAAACAAGCCTATGCCCTTCGCATTATACTCCTTTGGCACCATCGCCAAACGGCGCAGATTCACAGGACAGCGCTTAAACCCTTGTATCACACACAGCCGCAATATCGCCGACCGCTTAAGCGGCAACAATGCATGCGCCAATCGCGAGTTCAGTCCGTCATAAGGGTCCCAGCCCTTAAATCCCTCCGACTCGCAATAGCGCTTCAACGAAAGAAATGAAGAAAGCATCTATCTTATGTTTTGAACCAAATATCTGAACTTCCCCGATTTGGTCAGTGCTATATGGTTTGTTTGCTCTATTTCAATATCAAACCCTTGAAATATTATTCGAGCCTTTTCATAAATCTCTTTTCTCAGTCCTGCCGACAACAGCTTCTCACTCTGCACAAGAAGCGTCAACTTTCCGTATTCGTCCTGTACATATTGGTAAGCCTCAATTCCTTCGATTCCCCAGAACACCTCATCGCTCCATAGAAACAACGACGCTTCACCATTCTTGTCATAAACATATTCCTGCTTCCTGCCGACAATCTCTTTCGCAACCAACCCCCACAACCGGCAAGGGCTCGCTTCTGTTGCATTCTTCACCATATCGCCGGTGCGGTAGCGGATAAACGGGAAATAACGATTGTCGAGGCTTGTAACCACGACCTCTCCCAACTCTCCGTCTTCAGCACAATGTTTGTCGCTTGAATTTATAAATTCTGTATAACCATAAAATGGATTGAAATGATGCAGTTTTGAAGAATTTGTCTGATAAGCGACCACCGATTTCTCGCTATGCCCATAAAACGAATATATTTCAACACCAAGCACATCCCGGACAAGCGTACGTTGCCATTCATATATCGTCTCAGAAGAACAAATCACGCCCCTTAATCCTTTTATTGGGGAAATTCCATCCTCTTTCATATATTTGCACAACGACACTATCGCGCTTGGATATGCACGGATAAACCGAGGCTTAAACCGACTTATCTTATCAAGATACGACCGATACGTGTCGCGTTTTATATGGAAAGACGACATCAGCAACGCATTTTCCTTTATGTCCCGACGCCAATACACACCATTGTCGGTCATTGATTGCGGGAATTTATACCCCCGCATAATAACCACCCGGTCAAGCCAAAGCCTATATCCGAAATAATTGTAGTCGACAAACACTTGATACGCCACTTCTTTTGCCCTCGCCACATAGTTGTCTATGTAGAATTTCATAGGCATTCCCGTTGTTCCGCCTGTGTTTACCAAACTCAATGACTCTGATTTGATGTTGCTGGGCAACATTTCCGACAAATGATTCCGAACCGTCTCTTTGTCTGTATATGGGACTTTATGTATATCCTCCAGCCGCTGAAAATCCTCATATGGATTAAAGCCATTCTTTGCCCAAAAACTACGATAGAACGGGATATTGTCCCATGCCCATAATAATTCCGCCCTCAGCTTTTTAAGCTGTATTCTCTCCACCGCATCCTTTCCGTCGCCCCTGTTGGCGACAAGAAAACGCAAGGTGTTCAGAAAAACGAATGCTGACTTAATCAGCCGTAAGTATCCCATTATATATTTCTATAAGTTCAGATGCCACATTGTCTGGATAATATCGCATCGCTTTTTCTCTTGATGCGTTTCCCTTCGATTTCCCAATCTGCGGATTGCCTACCATTGATTTTATTGCATCCGCCATTTCCTTTTTGTCCCCAGGCGTAAACAAGATGCCGTTTGTCTCATCAACGACCTCTGGAATTCCGCCAACAGGTGTTGACAATATCGGCAAACCATACGACATCGCCTCCAATATCGAAATCGGTAGACCCTCTATATACGATGGTAGAATATAAGCATCGGCAAGGCTGAGCAGCTCTTTCTTTTTTTCTCCCGACACCCATCCTTCAAAGCGCACCAAGTCTGACAAATCGTTTTCATCTATCAACTTTTGCAATCGCTCGGTTTCCCCATTGCCTCCAATATGCAGACAAAACTTTATCCTTTAGGTCGTGCCTGATTTCTTTTATCACATCCACCAAATCATAGATGCCTTTCTGCGCTGTGATCAAGCCAAGAAACAGCAGGTGAAACCTATCATCATTCTTAATCCCCAACACTCGTTGTGGCTGTGGTATGATATTGTCAACAATACACACCTTCGTTTTTGTCACCTTGTCAAAAAATGCCTTCCACGACTCCGAAAGAGCAATGATGCAATCGCACGCATCCAGCGTTTTCGAGATTGAGGCTGGCGATGTCTGATAAAATTCTCTAAAAGACCCGCCATGAATGTGTAGAACCACTTTCTTTCCAAAAGCCTTTGCTATCTTTATGAAGATTTTCGACCGATTAAATCCTGTATATGAAGATGTGTGGATATGAACTATCTGAATGCCCCCATCCTTCCTTAGCATAGCTACGACATCAAAGACCGCCTTTATCAACTGCCACACCTTTGCAACCTTTCCGCCATCGCCGGAATTGGCAACAAATTTAAACGTCGGATAAACAAACATCTGATAATTATAAAGCACCTGCGCAATGCCTCCCCTTGGCGGATTACATTCGCACCCTATCGTAAGTATCTTATTCGCAATACCCTTGTCCAAGCTCATTCTGACTCAGTTTTTTCTCCCTCCAATTTAGTCTCAACCCAAAAGACTGTATTTCTACTAAAAACTATGATTTATATAATTTGACGTAATCAATAGCACACTTTTGTATGCTGAATGATTTGTTGTACGATGCAACAACCAATTCTCTATCGATAGGATTATTTATAAATTTTATCACCGTGTCAACATATGCCTCAACGCTCAAATCATCACATAGATACCCATTAACTCCATCTTCTATCACATCGGGAATACCACCTACGGGGGTACAAATTGGTGTTACACCGCATGACAATGCTTCCAATAAGCTGATAGGAAGTCCTTCGTATATGGATGTCAGACAGAAGGCATCGGAGCAAAGTAAATAATCATTCACATTGCTCTTTTCGCCCAAAAAGAGAATCTTATCACAAGCTATTTTTTGGAGTTCTTTACCAGCTTCGCAATCATAACCATTGCCAAGAATCAACAGAGTGAAGTCTATGTTTTCCGCTGCAAGATGGTTGAAAGAATCCACTAATAATTGCTGGTTCTTCTGCGAATGAAAGCGAGCGACATGAATAAACACTTTTGTGCCGAAGGTTCTTTTATAAGAAGAAACTTCCTCCTTCACCTTTTCATATAGAGGAGATGCTGCAACGCTAGAACGTCCGTTATTTATATACGGAGCATTATGCAATTTGTAATAGCTCTCGTATGACTCTTGGCAAAGCCGGGATATGCACACTGGGCGAATGTATTCATGCTTATAGAAGAAACGATTTAAATAATATTGCAATCCCACTCCGCCGGTGTTGTTGGCAAGGTTATGTAGCGTGTGGATAAATTTTATCTTTTTATTTTGAATGACCAATTTGTATATATAGGGTATTACATTTAAATGACAATGCACTACATCTGGATTTTCATTCATTATATATTTTTCAAGCTGACGACATTTGCCAAGAGAAAATCCTCTGTCGAACTTCATGGAATGAAATTTGACAGAGGAAGATAAAAACTGTTTGTTAAAAGTTAATGTATCTATTTTGTCATCGCGTAACATACACAATGTTACATCGTGCCCCATCTTTGCCAATTGATTGGATAAATCCACAACAAACTTTTCTGCTCCTCCAGATGATAGGGAATAAATTAATTGCAAGATTTTCATGTTTATTTGGATTTAATCGTTGAATCAACCATTCCCCAAAATGTGCTGAGGCAAATTATTGAGGATGTAAACAATATAAGGTGCGATGTTAGTGACACTATAAAGAATAAAAAAATTGACATCCTAAACGAATCTCTCAACGTCTTCTCTTTTATCTTTTTTATAGTCCTAATCAATGATATATATATATACACATATAGCCCCAATCCTATAATTCCCTGGTCATACATTACTTCTAAAAAATCATTATGTGCACTGTATTCAAGAACTTCTACTACAGAATTATAGCCATGCCCAAATATCAATTCCAAAGTATCCGATTTAAGGATTAACTCCCATACCATTAGAAATAAATCTCCACGTCCTGAACCCTTATCTTCAGAGATGCTCTCAAATCTACCTATCAACAATTCGAAATATTCAGAAAAGAACAAAGAGAATAAAACCCATATTGCTATCGTTAAAAATCCAATTAAAAAAATTGCCCCTATTTTTTTATCAAAGCCTTTTGCTCGAGACAAAATGTACAACATAAATGAAATAATCAAAGCAATGGATCCTGTCCTTTTTGCTGACAATAAAATTGCAACGATGACAACAAAAAATAAAATTGTCCTCCTTTTCCCTTTCAGCAAAAAAATAAACGGCATCATCATCAAGCAGAAATAAGACTCTATAAATTGCCATTTAATGCCAAGACTCCTAATTATCAAGAAATTATAAAAGAACAAAATAAAAAAAGCAATCGTTGAAAAAGACACCAACCTCACAACTGTGCGATGAGACACCCCCTTCCGACAAACTGTATAAGAGAACAAATAGACAAAAACCCATAAGGTCTTCATCGTAAATAAATTTACAAATTGAACAATTCCGTCACCCTCTTTCAAATCAAAGAAAGACTGGATGAAACAATATATTGTATACAAGCATAACGATTTACCGACCACTGACAACCTATCAACTTGACTTTGCTTATACAAAAAGCAACTCCCCACCACAACAACCAATGCACAAATTGACTTATAGCGGCTTGTTAAATCATCATCGGAACCCTTCACTTGAAGAGCATTAACATTCCATAAGAAATACAACAATATATATATAGCCAAGAACACACATATTGTCACAATTATGGACCTATCTGTTTGCGTATACCTTTCTAATGATTGCTTTAGCATTTGAGTGTAAAAATTGTTTCTCTTCGCGTCCTAAAAGCAACACATATGACAATACCAAAACGATTATTGGCGTCAAAACTCCTCCGACCAGCAATCGCCTCGAACACAAAGATATCGTATGAATTGGGTAATAAACAAGCATTGAAATGGCTATAATCAGAAATGCTTTAATAACAACATCTTTCCAATATGCCTTGATTTCAAGATTCGTGTTGTGAACAACAAACAAACTTCTAACAATTAAAAGCAATATATTCACCACAACAGACACCCACATTACCACAAACGGATTATAACCATTTTTCAAGAACCAATAAGATATTGGCAATATCAGCAACATGATCAAACTGACCACAATAAAATAAACTTTTATTTCCCCCGTCGCTTGAGTTACATACATCAATGGTGTGGAAAATAAATCTATACTTGAATTTAAAATCATCAACTGAACAAACATCACGCAATATGGAGGCACATTTCCCAACCAAATCGCCAATAAATCTTCGACTTCAACAAAGACAAACAGTGATATGCTATAGTATAAAATAAATGCGAATTTGGATGTTTTTAAGATTAATGAATTCAGCCGTTTTTCATCGCCAATACTATACGCTTGAATTACTTGGGAATTTGAAGACTGGAATATTGTTGACGACAGTATCAACAGCTGAGAATTAACCTGATTTGCAACACCATAAGCTGCATTGATAACCGTTCCAAAAAACATATTAAGCAAAATGTTTATTCCTTGTATTCTTCCCACGTTAGCAATTGCTCCCAAAAAATTCCAACTTGCAAACGACATCAATTGACGAACTCTATTACGGTCAAGACAAATTTGAAATTTTAATGTTCTTTTTGTCCTTCTTGTAAGAAGAACATAAGCCCAACAAACAAAAAATGAAATTAAGACATAACTCAACGAATATATTATTAACTTTTTATATAAAATGAAAATCAGAATAATCGAAGCTCCCAATTTCAATAAAGACTCTACAATGCTGATTAATGCTATATACAAGAATTTCTCATATGCAATCAATGCTGCTTGCTGAGGTATGGAAAAAACGTTTAACATCATCGCCACAACAACACAATGATACACAATCTCAACATCCGTCATTTTGTTTGGAGCAAAAACCATCTGAGTCCGTAAGAAGTATAACCCTATAGTTTCGCAAACTAACGCAATAATAAAAGCTAATATTATATGTAACGAAATCGACGTATTATAAATTGAATTAATCTTTGCGTCATCTCCTAAAGGAATTTCATACGACAAATAGCGTTGTACCGCAACAGTCATTGCTCCATTAAGAATACTAAAAAGCGCTATCATTCCTGCCACAACTGAGAATATTCCATAATCGTCAATTCCAAGTTGCTGTAGGACAATACGTGTTGATATCAGCGATACTATCGCTGATATCAGAATCTTCACATATTGTATGATGGTATTCCTTATTATTCTTTTATCTTTTTCTTGCATCAACAATTAGGGCTGAAATATTATCCATATCTTTCTGCAAAGACAATTCTTTTTTTGCATATGCCGATATCTCGGATTTATTTATTGAAGACAGATACGTAGCCAAGTTTTCCGGGCATTGGTTATCTATGTTAAATATGTATTCTTTTTTATCAATCCAATTATATGCCACACTTTTTGAAATCACAGGCAAACCACAAGCCATATATTCTGCTAATTTTGTTGGATAAGCAACTATGTTTAATTGTATGTTTTCACGAATAAGGAATGCCGCATCCGCCCCATTCAGATAATATGCAACATCCGAATATGATACCGTTTTTATAATTACATTTTTCTCTATTTTTGGAAAATCATTTTTAACAATCTGGTGCGCCGCATCCGCATCAAGAGTCATAATTAAAAATTTAGAATTGATATTAATGTCTTGATTATATCGCTCAAACCAAGCCAAAGACTCTTCTATTTTTTGCCACCTATGAAGCCCTCCTGAATAAACGAATAATAATGTCTCCTCACTGACTCCTAATTCTTTTCGGCTTTTCTTCCTACATTCATCATCAAGATTAAAGAACGACAAATCTGCCGAGCATCGAAATACGAAAAACTTATTTTTTGAATATTGTTTATGTTTGTCCATCAAATACTTTTTCATCGCCTCCGACTGACAAACCACATATTTTGCGCATTCCACGCTCTTTTTCTCCATTTTTTCAAGGAATGACAACGTCCTCTTATCAATATCCTTATTTCGGAATGTGTACTCTGAAACATTGTCCCCATGACAATCTAAGATAAAGGGGATTTTTAACGGATTAAATCTTAACGACTGTCTTGCTATAGTATATTCTCCTATTATAAATTTAGGCCTAAATAAAATAGATATAATGAGTGTGACCAAAGAGGTCCAATAACTATTTAACAACTTGCATATATATATACTATTCGAGAATGGGACCTCCGGAACTCTTATCTTGTGTGAAACAAAATCACTCAAGTGGAATCTTTTATTTTTTCTCCAAACAGACTGAATCGAGACAAAAGCCACTTCTATAATACTTTCATGAAAGCCTTTTCCAAAAGCACTGTCAATATTTTTTATTCTTCTTATTTCCCCTGAATATTCTTTATCAGAATAATGATAATGCAAAATCATAAACGATCCGTTATTTTTTCCATTAAAGATGAATAACTGTTTTCATAATCTAAAACAAACGATGCCGCTTTATCCTTGTCAAATTGTAAAATTTTAGAAACGACATCCTTTGCTTCAATCTCATTCCTTCCTATTGTCACATAATTATCCAACAAATTTGCTCGTTCCAACAAATCAAAAATTTTACTGCTGTACAAGTCCTTTTTATATGCATAATGATCAAAAGAAACAAACGGCACAATATTACTTAAAGCAACCACCATCGGATGCATTCGTTGACCTATATACCCTTTTGAGTTCTTAATCAACAAATACCAATCCAGTGGACTCAATGGAACATTTATTTTCATATCTGCTGGTATATCAACACATCCTTCCGGCATTGCTAAATTAACAACGAAGAATTCTTTGTCTTTTAACTTTTTATATAATCCTTCAAACCATTCTTTTGGATAAATATAAGAGCAAAAACTTAGAAGCACGTAATTTTCCGGAAGGCGAAACCGAGAAGACAAACTAAGATTCAAGGATCTAATATTCTTTGCCAAACCAAAAACTGGGTCTGGTGATATGTCAACATCTTTATTTATAAAAGACTCCACTATTTTTTTAGTCCACCTATCTCTTACCGAAATGTAGTCAAACCTTTCAAGTGCACTCTTAAGTCGTTTCTTCTCAAATGGCAAACACCTCCCAAAATCTAGATATTGAGCAGAAGCAGACATCGCAAACAGCTTAACATTTGGACATACTGTTTTAAAATCTCCCCAAAAAGGATTTGGGAACTGATGATCTTTTGTTACTTTCGTCATTGCGACACCTGTTCTTCTGGAAAGGTGGATTCTACTTAAAATTGGTTTGTAACTAAAAACAGCATCACTACCAACTATCACATCCGTATATCCATTGTCGATAATTAAGTCTGCCACATCTTCTGAAGTCCTACACACAGAGGAGATCGGAAGAAATGCATTTACAAATTCACTATGCTCTTTTCGTTGACTAGGAATAACCATACGTGAATAATAATCTTGCAAATCATTCGGACTCCAATTAATAACCTCTATGGAAATTCCTTTGTTTCTGAAATAACCAATTGTTGACAGAGCTTGCAAATTTGCTCCAAAATTACAAGCATCATGGTATGTTAACAACCCTACTTTTTTTTCTCTTTCTCCACTTTATCCTTTTTCTTCTCAAAGCATATAGCACCAACTACGCACCAGGTTTCACCATTGCTCTGTTCATACGATTTTCTTCTTTATTTTGCAACTTTGTGTCAACCACGCCAATTTGTCGTAGCAAAAACATACAAGAGCCTATTGTCCTATTTAGATCTTTTATAAATCCTAATTAAATTATCTACTCCTCTCACGACATTGAAATTCAAAGAATGTTTCTTGCTGTTTTCACCAAAGATTTCTCGCTTTTCAGATGATTGGAGCAAGTCTGCTATCGCCGTTGACAAATCTTTTATATCACACAGATTTACTAAAAAACCATTCTCGCCATCGAGTACTACCTCTGGTATTCCTCCCACATTGGTAGCAATTACAGGGAGTCCATGGTGCAACGCTTCCATTATTGTCAACGAGATTGCTTCTGTACGCGATGGCTGCAGATAGATATCGGATGCGCTCAAAATTGTATCTATATCATTTCTAATTCCAATAGATATAAAACATGATTCCAATTTTTTGCTTTTAACAACTTTCAAAAATTCCGCTGACCTTGCACTGTCCAAACCAACGACATTTACAATAAATGCAGGCAAAGGCAACTGTTCCTTAATCAACAATTCCACTGCATCCACAAGTAAATCGAAGCCTTTTATTGTGACATCGAAGCCAATTGTGGTCAGGACAATGTAATCCTTTGGGATTCCAAGTATTCGCCTTGACTCTTCCTTTGTTTTTGAAGTATCACATTTAACGCCAAGATAAGATGTAACCAGTTTTTTGTTGTCGTAGAATGCCGCAATTTCTTTTTGGACACCTCTGCTGACAGCAATAATCTTTGCTTGGCATTTGCAAAACAACCGATATAGGATCTTGGCTTTCCAGGAATGCAATATGCACTCAGAATGGAATGTGGCAACTTGACGAATCCATGGGAAAAAGATTTTCGCAAAAGGGGCAAGCAGCAATTTTTCATTTCCAAAATGGAAATGAATTATATGGGGACGGAATCTGAGAATCAAAATAATCACAGAAATACAATAACCGACTATCGACTTGTTTGATATTACTTTTATTTGCGAATTATCGGTTGTCAAGTCGTTTATATAATCATCACATTTTGGCTTTTCGACATAGACAAACACAAAATCATCTGTTTTCGCCTTATCAATAAGGGTTTTATTAAACTTCTCTATTCCTCCATATTTTGTGGAGGTCATCCCCATCAATTCCAATATTCGCATACCCTCTTTAGATTTCTTACACAATTGAATAAGTCATTGCCACCTATTGCGGCGGCAATGACCAAGCATATCTACTTATAAATTCCGCAGAAGTCGAGGATGATTTTGTCGTCGCGGCGGGGGAGCGTCTTGAATGGGTCGTGGGCAGTGAGGAAGACTACGATGTCGGCGCGGTCGTAAGCCTCGCGGTAGTCCGTCAACTTAAACACGTTGTGCTCCGTCACGTTAGGCTCAACGACGAGGATGTCGGCGTTGTTGCAGCTTTGCATCACTTTGGTGGTGATGTATTTCGCCGGCGATTCGCGAAGGTCGTCGATGTTTGGCTTGAACGCGAGTCCCATCATTGCGACTGTTGGCTTGCGGTGGTTTTCGAGCTCGAAGCGGAGCATTGCGTTCTCCACTTTCTCGGCACACCAGAATGCCTTGTAGTTGTTGATTTCGCGCGCTTTGGCTATCAGCTGGCTCTCAACGGGGAAGTCGGCTGTGATGAAGTATGGGTCGACGGCGATGCAATGTCCGCCCACTCCGCATCCCGGCTGCAGGATGTTGACGCGCGGATGCTTGTTGGCGAGAGCGATGAGCTCCCACACGTTGATGCCCGCCTTGTCGCAGATGAGCGACAACTCGTTGGCGAAGGCAATCTGCACGTCGCGCGAGGAGTTTTCGGTGAGTTTGCACATCTCAGCCGTCTTGCAGTTTGTGCGGTGGAGCGTGCCTTGCACGAATTGGCTGTAGAAAGCGATTGCCTTGTCGGTCGACGCCTCGTCCATACCGCCGATCACGCGGTCGTTGTGCACCAGTTCGTAGATTACGTTGCCCGGCAGCACGCGCTCAGGGCAGTATGCTATATGGATTTTTCCGCTAAGCTCGGGGCGGAGTTCGAAGATGAGTTTCGCCATCTTGTCGGTTGTTCCGACTGGCGATGTCGACTCGATGACGTAGAGGTCGCCTCCCTTAAGGAATGGGATGACGGCGCGTGTGGCTACCTCGACGTATGAGATGTCGGGCTCGTGGTTGCCCTTGAACGGAGTGGGCACCACCATGAAGTATGCGTCGCTCACCTCGGGGGTGGTGCTTGCATGGAGGGCACCGGAGCGCACTACGTCCTGCAGCATTTCTTCCATACCCGGCTCCACGATGTGGAGGTGTCCCTGATTTGTCATTTCCACTACTTTGGGGTTGATGTCAACACCCGTTACCTGCACGCCATGCTTGGCGGCAATAATCGCTGTGGGCAGGCCGATATAGCCCAACCCCATAAAACATGCTTTCATTGAATTGTGTAATTAAAAGTAGATGTCATTTTGAATGTCCGCGCGGCATGACGGACGCTGCCGTCATCGCAGACAGACGGCATAGAGGAGTGTGCGCCAACGGCGTGCGCGCACGGAGGCGAGAATCTCGCCTATGATTGCCGCTCCCTCTGCGGCAAGTGCCTCGGGAGCGAGGGTGGCGGATGTGAGCATCACGCCTTCGAAACGTGTATGTCCGCTGCCCTCAACGGCTGAGGCGAATGCCGTCAGTCCGTAGCGTCGCAACTTGTCGATGAGGGCTGTGCGCTGCGATGGCGCAAGGGCGCATATCGCCGTGGCAAACTCACCCCAGCAGGCGGCTGTGCTGTGGTCGGAATGTTCCGCCACATGGGCTGTGAAGCGGTCGTCGCCGAGCGCGGCTGGCAGCCGGTATTCAACGAAGCCTTTATGCATGAGCGTGCCTGTCTCGGCGGTGGGCGTAAGGAAGCGGCGCAGCGGAGCGTTGTCCACGATGCTGTCGATGCGTTTGCGGTCGGAGGCGCAGAATTGTGCCAGCGAGCGAGCGTCGGCACGGTCGGCGTCGGTAAACGCCGCGGGCATCCCGGCAGCACCGGTCATTATGTCACGCAGACAGTCGCAGGCGTCGTCGACGTGTCCTGCCTCCTCCAGACGCGCGCGCAGGCTGTCGGCAATGCGCAGCTGCAGGCTCGTCTCGGTCGAGGCGTGATGGTTTTCAACCACCGCCACGTCGTAGCGCATCACGTTAGACAACGCGATGGCCATCGATCCCACCTTGAAAATCAGTTTGTTGTCGCCGCCGATTTCGCGGATATAGCCTTCGTAGCCGGCAAACGGACCGCTCATGATGCGTATGCGGTCGGCAGATGTGAAGTTGCAGAATGGGGAGCGGAGCATCATCAGTTGCCCGGCGGTGTTGTCGTTGAACAAGCGGAAGGCTGTCATCTCGCTGTCTGCCACCACCATAGCGTCTTTCTCCTTGCGCGACGAGTCGACCATCAGACGCGACGTGCCGCTCTTTTCGCGCAACAGCGCCACAAGCTGGTTCTTGTTGCCGCGCACGAATACGAGTCCTGGCATGGTCAGCGCCATACGGCTCACGCGCTGTCCGCCGACGATGGCAAACTGCTGGCGCATCGGCAGATAGGTGTCGGCAACCGCCGGCTCTCTGTCGAGCAAAGCCTTCAGCATCTTCTCGCCTCGTGGCTGAGTGTGGACCACATACCAGTTCTCGCTCATTCTGTCTTGTTTAAACACGTATTCCCCGGCAAGGCGTACGCCTCCCGAGGTAATCAAAAAAACTGCAGAGTCTCCGATGGCGTTACAATACGCGCGGCATCGAAGGCAGTGCCTCTATGTCCTTGTTAAGCCCGGCAACGACAGCCGGTAAAGACACTTTCTTCATCATCTAATCTCTCGTGGCGCAACGTGATGCACCCAATCTTCCGCAAAGATATATAATTATTCTATATTTTGCAAAATAAATCTTATCTCACCTCGGCGCGGAGATGGTATTCGTTGCGCAGACGCTCGAAGGCATCGGGATTGGCGCGCAGACGCCGGGTGTCGGCGAGAGGGTCGTAGGAGCGCATAATCGTGTCGACGCTGTCTACGTCGGCGCCGAGCAGCGGAGCGGCTGGATGCGGCTTGCCGTCGACCGCCACGCCATAGTGGCGTTCAAATGCCTCGAGAGCCATCGCCGTGGCGCGCTGCTTGCCTTCTGCCGAATATCCTGCGATGTGGGGCGTCGCCACAAAGGCACGCTCGAGCAGCACGGGGTTTATGCGCGGCTCGTTCTCCCAGCAGTCGATTGCCACCGCCATCTCTCCGCCGTCGACGGCTTTGAGCAGCGCCTGCTCGTCGACGATGCCTCCGCGCGCACTGTTGACGAGCAGACGGCAGTGGCTGAGACTTTCAAGGAAACGGCTGTCGGCGATGTGCCATGTGGCGTCGGCGCCACTGCGGGTGAGCGGTGTGTGGAACGTTATCACGTCTGCCTCGCGCGCCACGGTGGCGAGGTCGACAAAATCGCCTCCCTCACGGCGCTGTCGCGGCGGATCGCACCGCAGCACGCGCATGCCGAGGCGCTCGCCCCAGCGCGCCACGATGCCGCCCACGTGTCCCACACCGACCACGCCAAGCGTCAAGCCACGCACGTCGCCTCCGAAGCGGCTGCCTATGACGGCATGCACATACTGCGCCACGGCTGGGGCATTGCATCCCGGGGCGTTGGCCACGTCGATGCCCGCGCCGCGACACCACTGAAGGTCGATATGGTCGGTGCCGATGGTGGCTGTGGCTACAAACTTCACGCTGCTGCCGTCGAGCAGCGACGCGTCGCAGCGGGTGCGTGTGCGCACAAAAAGTGCGTCAGCACGCCGCACGGCATAGGCTGTGATTCCAGACGCCGGCAAATATGCCACATCACCGAATTTTTCAAGCAAACCCTTGATATACGGGATGTTTGCCTCAACGATTATTCTCATATCAGTTGCAATAAGTTCAACAGGTTGTAGATGACCGCCGGCGACAGGGCGACGCAGACAGCCATAAGTGCGAAAAACACGATGTAGAGCTTCGGCATCTTGCGGATAGTGAAGAAATGCGCCACCTGCACCGCCGCAAGCATGTTTGCCACCACCGCATACGCTTCAGCATGGCTCACGTCTGCCACCATAAACAGCACCGTGGCTACAGCCATCACGTTGATAAACCCGTTATAGGCACGCAGTTGCTGGCGGTAGGATATCAGCGTCAACGCGTTGGAGAGACCGAATATCGTGCCAACAGCCACCATAAACATCGGCTGGAGCAGCAGCCCAGCGTCCACTCCGCCGCGGAGCGTGGCTATGCCGCCAAGCAGGTCGGGCAGGCGCACCTGCGCCGGGTCGATCCATCCAAACGCCGTGGCCGTCCACACGGGCACCACGATGCCCACAAGCACAGCGAGCAGCGTGCGCAGCGTGAAGATGCGCATCTGGAAAAATCCCACGATAAACACTGGTATATAGAGCGCGAACACAAAACTCTGCATGGCGCAGACCGTAAGAATCATCGTGATGAGAAACGCCACGCTCTGGCTGTCGCGCTGCTGAAACGTGCCAAACATCACGTAGGTGCACACCACAAGCGCAAGCGCGAGCAGCGTGGGCGTGCCGAGCGACGTCGACACCACGGGGTTTGACAGCGTGGCACAGAGAAACACGGTGACAAACATCATCGTGTGCTCGCGGATAAACACGTAGGTCTTGTTGAGCCAGTTGAGCATCACGGCCGCAACAAACACCACCACCATATTCACCGCCCACGACAATATGCCCGACGGCAGCAGGTGGTCGAGTCCGCCGCCAAACAAGCCTTCGACCGGCGGCACAGAGGGCGTGCCGAAGAAAAGCAGCATGGCGTATGCCGCCACGATGCCCACAACGGCTGTGAGCCACGTGAGCACACGGCTGTTGATGAATCTGTTGATTGCCGCCTCGCCCATCACTCGTCGCCGAATTTCTGCTGACGCACCCTCAGGATGTTTGACACATCAAACCAAAAGCCCTCGGGTCCGCCGCTTTTAGGATTCTCAAACTTGATATAGTCAATGTCGCCCTCATACTCCAAATGTTCCGCCGCCTTGAAGTTCAAGCCGTTGGTAATCACATACTCATGCACCGGGCTGATCACCACCCACGGCTTCTCCTTAGTGCCTGTGCCGGTCGACATGATTGCCTTGATAAGGTTGTTGAGACGCGACTGCATAATTGCCGCACGGGTGTATTTCTGACGCTCCTTGAGCACATAGATGTAATATTCCATCTGCTTCAAGTCAAACGGATCGTCGGCGAGCGAGAGCTCCGCATATTTGATTATCGTGTCGCACTCCGCCGGAGTGTGGTGCTTCTTATAGTAGAGAGGCTGTATCTTTTTTGAAAATTCCGACTGGCGATAGGGATCATAGTCCTCCGAAAACACATATCCGAGATACAGATGGCGATATTCCTTGAGCGACATGTTGGTGTCGTTGCTCTGATACTTGCGCCACAACCGCTTGTAGTAGTAGTTTGAGCGCGGATTCTGGATATTGACGCGTATCGAGTCCATATTCACGTCGATTGGACGGAACTTGGTGTCTTTCCTGCCCTTTTCGGGCACTGCGCCTGCCCAAACCCACAGCCCGGCAAACAGCATTATAACCGCTAATAACTTTCTCATCTTCGTTAAAAATATTCCTTTAATGCGACATATTGTAGGCTGCCACAGCAACCATTATGGCGATGCCCGTAAGCGACACGCTTATCACCGTGGGGAAGCCCTTGGCACAGACATACTGCAAAAAACGCTTCGACGGGAAACGCAGTGCCGCGCCTTTGGGTGTACGGGCGAAAAACACTCCGCCGGCAACCGCGCCTACAGCCGCGCCTATCACCATCGAGGCATAGTAGCCCATCATCAGCCCGAGAAGCATGCCGGCAACCGACGTTATCAGCATCTGCGGCAGTCCCTGCGTGGCTTTGGTGAGCGCCGGCTGCTGCATGGAGTTGATGGTAACCACAATCACAACCATCACGCCCCAATAAGAAAGCGTGACGGTGGGCACCTCCATCAGTCCGCCCCACTGCAGCAACCACAGTCCGCCATAGGAAGCAAGCACCGACGGCACATAAGGCCTGACGCATAGGTAAAGCCCCAAGCCAAGCAGCATCACGCCGAGTATAGTCAACAATACGTCCACAATCTTGCTAATTTTTGCGAAGTTAGCAATTTTCCCCCAATGCCGTGCCCCTTTTAACGTTTTATAGCACGAAGAAGCGCCGTGGGTGACCCACGGCGCCTACATTCCATATCAAGTTGGTTTGATTATCTAACGACAACCTTTGTTGCTTTGCCATCGACAACCACTACATACATGCCACGTGCCACTGCAAACGTGCGCTCTGCCGAGTTGATTGCCACTGACTGACCGGCTGCGTTGTAGACCGACACTGTCGCTGCGTCGCCGACAATGCGGATTTGTCCGTCGGCTGCAATTACGCCTGCTGCCTCTGCACCTACCTGCTCAACGCCCGACGATGTGAGATAGACTGCCTTGACGGTCTTGGTGTTGAGGTCGACTGTCAATTTGTAAGCGCCATTTTTTATGCAGAATGCACCATTATAATGCTTGCCGAAGTCGGTAAAATCAGTGTTGTCTGTCAATTCACCATCTTTGTTGTCCGGACACCAACGGCTGTTGTTTACTGGGCCCCATTCTGCGTCAATACCCGTAACAAAAGCGAAATATGCCAAATCTTCCTCAGCTTCTTCGCCTACAGCCTTGCCTTCCACCTTCAAGTCGATAGGATCGAACGTGAACACGCCCGGAGTTTCCGGATTGCTCTCCGCCATATAGCTGTCGTCGTCTGATGCCCAGTGGTGGCCTTCTGCCTTGTTGGATGTTCCAATCACATAAAGCTTTGTAGGAGCAATGTAAAGAGTATTGTCATCCAAATTCATACGGATAAAGAACGTTCCGACACCCACATTCACAGAGTTTTCGTTTTTGCTTACTGTAAGTTTCTCTGCCAAAGCGCCTTCTTGGTTAGCTTCTCCCAAGCCCCAACGGTTTCCGTTGACATACGTCCAACCTCCTTCATCATTGTTTTCAGCAAGAACTGACACGAAACCCAGATTTTCACGTCCAGGAGCTGTTGTCACGGTTGCAGACCAAACATTTCCACTTTCCCAAGTCATCGCGATGCCGCTGGTTGGATTCCATGCGTCTCCTACTTCATTTTGTCCAAGGATATACATCTTTGGCAACGAGAATGTGTACTTTGCAACCATTTGTCCAGGAACGTATTGGTAGATTGCAGCAGTGTATTCGTCTACCTTCTCTACAGAAATCGCGTTCTGGTTAGGAGAGGCTGCATATATCGAGAATTCGTTTTCGTGAGTTGCAACCACCTCGTTTGTTTTGCGGTTTACAATCTGGAAGCCGTCAACGTAGTTTGTTCCGCAAGGCTCAATGGTGAACAAAGTTCCACCGAGAGTGACAGCATCGCCACCAGCGGTAAGGTTTGCCGTTCCGACCTTTGTAAAACCGTCAAAGAAAGCTTGCGCGCGTGCCGGACGCACAAAAATGTTGTCGGTTTCAGGATTGTTGTCGGCAGGTTGAACATGTCCGTCGGAAGCGCATGGGGCGCCAGCAACGATAGCTTTTGACTTTTCAGCGACTTGAGCACCCTTTGCAACAAAGATTTTTGCAATTTTTCCTGAGCCGGCAGGAGTGATGTAGAAAGCACCGCCTGTTTCCGACATAACATTGCCGACAGCGCGACCCAAGAAGTCCAGACGGCCGGCTTTCACGCCTTCAGGAAGAGTGACTGCCAAATCAATCATCTCCGTTGTTCCAGCAGGGAGAATCTTGAACGTTGTTGAAGAAGCGGCGTTAGGGAAGCCAGCGTTTACGATGAAGTTCCCAGCGCCATCGACAGAGATTGCTGTGCCGACAGCGCTTGTTGCTACAGTGGTTTGACCCTCGGCATTAATAGCAATGATTTGAGGCACGCTTTTGTCGTTAATGTAAACTTTTCCGTCGAAACCAATGCCCCAACGAGCATTGGCGGCTGCAGGCAGACCCTTCGTCACTTTCCAATCCTGCGTAAGAGTTTGTGCCTGAACAGCTACGGCGGACGCAACAACAGCGAGTCCGCACACAAGAATGTGTTTAATTTTTTTCATAAAGTTAGGTTTTAGTTTGATTTATAAGTTTTAGTTAAGTTCTTCTATTATAAAAAAGTTAGGCCGTAGTCTTTTTCCTTATTTTTTGTAAAAGTACTCATTAAAATCAATACCGCAACATTTTTATATCTTTTTAACTTACAATTATCCATTTTCAACATCCCGTATCGCGCTGACACCAAGAGACAGGCTAATACCTTCTGCCGCCCTATTGACACCGCGTCGCAGCGCAGACACGATACTTCATAGCAACCCCATTCGTAGGAGTGCAGCGATGACGCATGGGGACTCTGGCCGCCACACTGCCCATGCGCTTCGGAGATGCGCTACTACGCCCGAGGAGTCACTCTCTGCACCCGGAGAACGAGGGGATGTCCGCAGCGCGGACGCGATACTCCATAGTAACCCCCATTCGTAGGAGCGCAGCAATGACGCATGGGGACTCTGGCCGCCACACTGCCCATGCGCTTCGGAGATGCGCTACTACGCCAAAGGAGTCTCTCTCTGCACCCGGAGAGCGAGGGGATGTCCGCAGCGCGGACACGCTTTCAGTTAACCCCGGACTGCGTCCGGGGCAGAGCAACCAACGCAGCATGCACCGCAACGCGGTGCCGCTGAGACACAATCTTGTTTTTGGATAAAACCGGCTGTGCCTCGGAAAAATCAAAATTTCAAGCAAGCTCGATTTTGCTTTTTGGATAAAACCGGCTGCGCCTCGGAAAAATCGAAGCAAGCTTCATTTTTCTCTCGGCTTGCGCGGTTTTTCTCTCGGCTTGCACTAACTTTTGATAATTTAGGCTGCGCCTCGGAAAAATCAAAATTTCAAGCAAGCTTGATTTTGCTTTTTCTCTCGGCTTGCACTAACTTTGCAAAAAATTTCTATGAAGAAGCCGAAATTGGAAGGGGTGAAAAATCTCTTGTTTGACTTGGGCGGCGTCATTATGGACATCCGCCGCGAAAATTGTATTAAAGCCTTGGAGCAACTGGAAGTGAGCGGCATCGGCGAGATGCTGGGCGTCTACTGCCAGCAGGGCGCATTTCTTCAACTTGAAGAGGGAAAAATCACACCGGCTGAGTTTCGCGACTATGTGCGCGGCAAGTCTGCCCGCACACTCTCCGACGAGGAAATCGACACGGCGTTTGACGCCTTTCTTGTGGGCATCCCTGTGGCGCGTCTCCATGCACTCGAGTCGCTGCGCAACCATTATAAGATATATGTGCTGTCAAACACCAACGCCATAATGTACAATCAGGGCATCCGACGCGAGTTTGAGAAAGACGGCAAACACCGCGAAGACTATTTCGACGGCATCTGCACAAGTTTTGAGGAGGGCGTGGCAAAGCCCGACCGCCGCATCTTCGAGGCCGTAGTGCGCAAATTCGGCATACGCCCGGAAGAAACGCTGTTCTTCGACGACTCGCAGACCAACCTCGACGCAGCAGCGGAACTGGGTTTCAAGACGTGGCTTGTGGCTGAAGGTACGGAATTCATGGAAGCGTTCGGGGAGTAATGGATACTTTTTTCAACAAGCAAGTCCCCGACAACATACCGCCGTTAGCGGCAACGATAGGGATGTTTGACGGCGTGCACCGCGGCCACCGCCTTGTTGTCGACAATCTGCGCCAAGCTGCGTCGGCACGAGGATTGAAAACCGCCGTGTTCACCTTCCCCAACCATCCACAGCTGCTGTTTCACCCCGACTGCGGTCTGCGGCTGCTCACAAGCCCGGAAAAGAAGGCTTCGCTGCTGGCGCAGACGGGCGTTGACTACACTTTCTTCCTCTCATTCACTCATGAATTGGCGGCGATGACGGCACGCGAGTTTATGACGTTGCTGCACTCCCACTACAACGTGAGGCTGCTCGCCGTGGGTTACGACCACCGTTTCGGACGGCGGTCGGACGAGACTTTTGCCGACTATCAACGCTACGGCGAGGCGATTGGCATCGACGTGATAACCACTCCCGAACTCAGCGGCGACGGCCATATCAGCTCGTCTGCCATACGCCGACGGCTGGCTGAGGGCGACGTGAAAGGCGCCGCCTCGATGCTCGGACACCGCTACTGCATTGCCGGCAAGGTGGTGGACGGCAAGCGCAACGGCCGCCTTATCGGCTTCCCCACCGCCAACATCGACCTTGACGGCATGCCTCTGCTCGTGCCGCCCGACGGCGTATATGCCGTTAAAGTATCGGTCGACGGAGCGACATTTGGTGGTATGCTCAACATCGGCACTCCGACAGTCGACCATGCAACGCAACGCACCATTGAGGTGAACATCTTCAACTTCGACAGCGAGATATACGGCAAAACGGTGAATCTTGAATTTGTTGACCGTGTGCGCGACGAGCGACGCATGAACGGACTCGACGACCTACGCCGGCAACTACAACTCGACCGAAAAACAATTGAAAATATATTAACACAATCTTCAGAATATGAAAATCATTAATTTTGCCGACGAGCGTTCGCTTGTCAACGTTTTTATGCGCGAACTGCGCGACGAGAAAATCCAGAAAGACATGTTGCGTTTCCGCCGCAACATTGAGCGTATTGGGGAAATTGCAGCCTATGAGATTTCAAAGACACTCGAATTCAAGACCATCGACACCAAAACTTGCCTCGGAACGGCAAAAAGCCATGTGGTGGACGAAACTGTGGTTATCGCCACCATCCTGCGCGCCGGATTGCCTTTGCATCAGGGCGTGCACAACTATTTCGACGGCGCTGAGAACGCTTTCGTGTCTGCCTACCGCAAATATGTGAGCAAAGACGATTTCCGCATCCACATCGAGTATATCGCCGCTCCACGCATCGACGACAAGGTGCTGATAATCACCGACCCTATGCTCGCAACAGGATCGTCGATGGAGCTTGCCTACGAGGCGCTGCTGACAAAAGGCAAACCTTCGAAGGTGCATATCGTGTCGGTAATCGCCTCGCAACAGGCTATCGACTTTATCCGCGACAAATTTCCCGCCGACACCACTCTGTGGGTGGCTGCCATCGACGACGAAGTCAACGAGCACAAATACATCGTGCCTGGACTCGGAGATGCCGGCGACCTCGCGTTCGGTGAAAAAGAAGGTTAACGGATTAAACCTTTTCCGCCCATCTTCGTTCTAAAAGATACCAACAAACAAAAACGAAGAATGATGAAAAGACTTTTTACAACAACCCTGCTCAGCATCGTGATGCTGCTTATCTGCGCCCCAGGCGCGGCAGCGTCAGACAGAGCCATTGCCTATCACGACCTGCCTCTACGCGCACAGTCGTTTGTCAAAAAATATTTCAATCCGCACAAGGTGGTGCTCGTGAAGGAAGATCGCGGTTTCCGCGACACCGACTACGATGTGAAGTTTACCGACGGAAGCGAGATTGAGTTCAACGGCAGAGGCGAATGGACCGAGGTGAAATGCCCTAAAGGTTTGAAAAACGGCATCATACCAGTGCAGATAATGAACTTTATGAAACACCGCGGCTATCTGAAGCATGGCGTGAAGCCTGTGAAGATTGAATACAGCCGAAAGGGTTATGAGGTGAAACTGAGCAACGGAACGGAGCTGGAATTCGACAACCGCTTCAATCTTGTCGACGTGGACCATTGAGGAATTTTCAAAAAAAAGTTTTGGCGTTTCAGAAAATTTGCCGTAACTTTGCGCCACTAAAACCTCGATACCCGGGTGGCGAAATTGGTAGACGCGCTAGTTTCAGGTTCTAGTGGTGTAACAACCTTGTCGGTTCGAGTCCGATCTCGGGTACACAGAATAGCTGATAATCTTTTGATTGTCAGCTATTTTTGTTTTATCAACCAAAAACAAACAATACTGCTATTTTTTAGATGCGGAAAATCCTTGCCACGGCGATTGCAGCCTTCACCATCCATAAAGGCAGACGGTCGGCGAGCAGAAAACACAACCGGTAGACATACGGAATGTTGCTGAAACTCCAGATATGCGCATTGGTTTCGGGATAGGTCGACCGCCAACGCACAATGTCGCGGTGGCTGCCTCGGAGCATCTTTATCTTTGCCGTAAACCGTGCGAACAGAATGAATTGCGAATAGCGTTCGGCGTATGCCGGCGGCATCGAGGCAAACCAACGGTCCATCCCGTCGACAAACGCAAGATGGTCGGCAAGCACACGGTCCATTCGCTCGGTCGACAACGAGTCTGTCGTTTCTTTACGATAATGATAGAACGGACGGTTGTAAATCACTATGCGGCGCGTTGCAACAGCCACTCTGAACCACAGCCCCAAATCTTCCCAACAGTTGACCCCCTCAAAAAAGCGGATGCCGTTATCGACAATCACACTGCGGCGTATAATCTTGTTGCACAATGAGCAATGAAGCGTGTCGAGAGGCATGTCGTTGAGCTGTGGATAGTCGAGCGAAGGGAAACCCACCGTGTCACAACGTCCCTTGCCCTTCTCCAAATAATACGGGGTGCACACCACGTCGGCGCCTGTGGAATCAGCCACGCGCAGCATCGTGCCATACATCTCGGCATCAACCCAGTCGTCTGCGTCGCAATGGATTACGAATTCTCCGCTCGCCGCGTCAACACCGCGCTGCCGTGAATATGCGCTGCCTCGGTTGATGTCGTTGCGAAGCACCGTCACCTGGTCGCGCCGCTGCGGATAGCTCGACACCACCGCCTGCAGCACCGCCTCGGAAGCATCGGTGCTGCGGTCGTTGACAAAAATAAACTCTATGCCGCCCGACAGCGACTGACGCATCAGCGAATGCACACAATCTCCGATATGCCGCTCCGCATTGTAGAATGGAACGACAACCGAGAGCCGTATGTCTGTTTTCGCAATGTCCATAGATACATACAAAGTTAGTGATTTCGCCGATAAAAAGAAATATATTAACTTTGTGTTATTAAAATTTATTGTTGTGGCAGAAAAAAAAATTGTTGAAACTCCGCTGATGAAGCAGTTTTTCGAGATGAAGAAAAAACATCCCGATGCAATCATGCTGTATCGTGTGGGCGACTTTTACGAAACATTTTCAACCGATGCCGTCACGGCTTCGGAAATATTGGGCATAACGCTCACAAAACGTGCCAACGGCCCGGGACAGCACATCGAACTTGCCGGGTTTCCCCACCATGCGCTCGACACATATCTGCCAAAACTGGTGCGCGCGGGAAAGCGCGTTGCAATCTGCGAGCAACTTGAAGACCCTAAACTGACAAAAAAACTCGTGAAGCGCGGCATTACCGAACTGGTGACTCCGGGAGTAGCCATCAACGGAAATATGCTCGACTACCGCGAGAACAACTTCCTCGGTGCGGTGCATTTCGGAAAAAACGCCTGCGGAGTGGCGTTTCTCGACATCAGCACAGGAGAGTTTCTTACCGCCGAGGGCACAATCGACTATATTGACAAACTGCTCGCCAACTTCTCTCCGAAGGAGGTGCTGGTGGAGCGGTCGTGCAAAAAACGCTTCGACCAGTCGTTTACGGCTAAATATCTGACGTTTGAACTCGACGACTGGATGATGACTGGCGAGGCTGCTCACGACAGGCTGCTGAAGCAGTTTGAGACAAAAAATCTGAAAGGTTTCGGGGTCGACAAGATGCATAATGCAATTGTTGCTTCGGGAGCAATTCTGTTCTACCTCGACCTGACTCAGCACACTCAGATTTCACACATCACGTCGCTCGCTCGCATCGAGGAGGAGAAATTCGTGCGTCTCGACCGCTTTACGGTGCGCAACCTCGAGCTGGTGGAACCAATGTGCGAGGACGGCAAAAGCCTGCTCAACGTGATTGACCGCACCGTATGCCCTATGGGCGCGCGCCTGCTGCGACGATGGACTTTGTTCCCGCTGAAGTCGGTGAAGCAAATCAACGACCGGCTCGACGTGGTGGAGCATTTCTTCAAAGACCGCGAGGGACGAGAACTGATTCAACGCCAACTGGAACTGGTCGGCGACATGGAGAGGCTGGTGTCGAAAGTGGCGGTGGGAAGAATCTCGCCACGGGAGATGGTGCAGATGAAAAATGCGCTCAACGCGGTGGCGCCGATAAAGGCTTATTGCGAAGATGCCGACAATGCCGTGCTGCGGTCGTTCGGCGAGCAACTGAATGCATGCGCCTCCATACGCGACCGCATTGAACGGGAACTGAACCCCGACGCGCCAAACGCAACCAACAGGGGCAACGTGATCAGAACCGGCGTCAACGACGAACTCGACTCGCTGCGCGAGATTTCTTATTCCGGAAAGGACTATCTACTGAAAATACAACAACGTGAGAGCGAACTGACAGGCATACCAAGCCTGAAGGTGGCTTACAACAACGTGTTCGGATACTACATCGAGGTGCGCAACACGCACAAGGACAAGGTGCCGCCGGAATGGATCCGGAAGCAGACTCTTGTCAACGCCGAACGCTATGTCACTCAGGAGCTGAAGGAATATGAGGAGAAAATCCTCGGCGCTGAGGAGAAAATCCTTTCGCTGGAGACTCGACTGTTCAACGACCTGGTGGCTGCCGTGGCGACATACATCCCTGCAATCCAATTGAATGCGTCGCTCGTTGCCAGGCTCGACTGCCTGATGTCGTTTACAAGGGTTTCTATAGAAAACCGATACAACCGACCGGATGTCAACGAGTCGCTCGACATCGACATCGTCGAGGGACGACACCCTGTTATCGAAAAGCAACTGCCGCCGGGCGAGTCATACATCGCCAACAACGTGACTCTCGGAAACGAGTCGCAGCAGATTATGATGATCACCGGTCCCAACATGGCGGGTAAGTCGGCACTGCTGCGACAAACGGCTCTCATCGTGCTGATGGCACAGATTGGATGCTTCGTGCCTGCCGACGCCGCGAAAATCGGCATCGTCGACAAAATATTCACCCGCGTCGGCGCTTCCGACAACATTTCGCTCGGGGAGTCGACGTTTATGGTGGAAATGAACGAGGCGGCTTCAATCCTCAACAATCTGAGCGAACGAAGTCTTGTGCTGTTCGACGAGCTGGGACGGGGCACGAGCACATACGACGGAATATCTATAGCGTGGTCGATTGTGGAGTATATCCACGAGAACCCTCGGTTTCACGCAAAAACTCTTTTCGCAACGCACTACCACGAACTCAACGAGATGGCTAAAACGTTCAAACGCATCGCAAACTTCAATGTGTCGGTGCGCGAAATCGACGGAAAGGTTGTGTTCCTCCGAAAACTCGTGGAGGGAGGCAGCGAGCACAGCTTCGGCATACACGTGGCGAAACTCGCAGGACTGCCGCCGGCAATCGTCTCGCGGGCAAACGAGGTGCTTCACCAGCTTGAGTCGGCAAACTCGAAGGATGCCGCGGCGCAATGCCTCTCGGAAATGGACGAAGGCAGTGGAAAGGGTGTACAGCTGTCGTTCTTCCAACTCGACGACCCTGTTCTGAGCCAGGTGCGCGACGAAATCCTGAACACCGATATCAACAACCTCACGCCAATGGCGGCGCTCAACAAGCTTAACGACATAAAAGCTATAATCACCGGCAAAAAGGGTTGATTTGAAAAAATCAGAAATTTTACATATCTTTGTATTACATGGCAAACTAAACTGAAAAACTGCTCGTGGAAAATATTGACTATAAATCCTTACATCTGACTCCGGAACAGGAGGACCAGAACATTGAAGCCGCCTTTCAGGACGTGCTCGACGGATACCTGCACAGCAACCACCGCAAAAAGGTGGAAATAATAAAGCGCGCATATTCATTCGCCAAGGAGGCGCACAAGGGCATACGCCGGCGGTCGGGAGAGCCTTACATCCTACACCCTATCGCCGTGGCGAAAATCGTGAGCCAGGAAATCGGTCTCGGATCTACGTCGATATGCGCTGCTCTGCTGCATGACGTGGTGGAGGACACGGAATACACTGTCGAGGATATCGAGATGAACTTCGGCAAAAAGATTGCTATGATTGTCGACGGGCTGACAAAGATTTCAGGCGGTATTTTCGGCGACAGGGCTTCGGCTCAGGCGGAGAATTTCAGAAAACTGCTGCTGACAATGGCGGAGGACATACGCGTGATTCTTATCAAAATGGCTGACCGTCTGCACAACATGCGAACTCTCGGTTCGATGCTGCCGAGCAAGCAGTATAAAATTGCCGGCGAAACGCTCTACATCTACGCGCCGCTCGCTCACCGACTCGGTTTGTTTGCCATAAAAACCGAACTTGAAGACCTGAGTTTCAAATACCAGCACCCTGAACAATACAAGGAAATCGTCGCGAAAATCAAAAAAACCGACAAAGACAGGCAGATGGTTTTTGAAAACTTCGCCGCTCCAATCCGCGAGAAACTCGATGAAATGGGGCTCAAATACTCGCTGTCAACCCGAGTGAAGTCGGCTTTCTCTATCTGGAACAAAATGGAAACCAAACACGTGCCGTTTGAGGAGGTCTACGACTTATACGCTGTGAGAATCGTGTTCGACTGCTGCGAGACCGACAACGAGAAGACGATTTGCTGGAGCATATACTCTGCAATTACCGACATTTACAAGCTGCACCCTACCAGAACCCGCGACTGGGTAAGCACGCCGAAGGCCAACGGATACCGTGCTCTGCACCTGACGGTGATGGGCAACGACGGAAACTGGGTGGAGGTGCAGATCAGAAGCCAAAAGATGGACGACATCGCTGAACGCGGTTTTGCAGCCCACTGGAAATACAAAATCGGTGAAAGCGACGAGGAGTCTGAACTCGAAACGTGGCTGAAAACGATTACCGACCTGCTGAAGGAGCCAGGACCAAACGCGGTCGACTTCCTCGACACTATAAAACTGAACCTGTTTGCCACCGAGATTATCGTGTTCACGCCTAAGGGCGACCTCGTGACGCTGCCTAAAGACGCTACGGTGCTCGACCTTGCATACAACCTGCACTCCGAAATCGGTTCGCACGCCATTGCGGGTAAGGTGAACCACAGGCTGGTGCCTATCTCTTACAAACTGCAAAGCGGTGACCAGGTGGAGGTGCTGACGTCAAAAACTCAGAAACCTGTCCCGGAATGGCAGTCGTTCATTTGCACTGCCAAAGCGAAAACAAGACTGGAGGCGGCACTAAGAAAGGAACGGAAGATGCTGATTGAGAAAGGCGAAAAAATGGCGAAAAAAGCAGTCGAGGGGGTGTCGCCGGAAGACTATGCGCAGTTCATATCAAAACTGATGGCGCATTTCCACATCACTACACGCGACGGTATGTATCTCGCTATCGGCTGCGGACACATCGAAATCAACGAGAGCATCGTGAAGTCGCTGTGCAAAAAGCAGAATCTGAAGTTGCTGAACCGCCTGTGGCCTTTCGGCAAAAAGCCTGCCGACGACTCTGCCCAACACGCTGCCGACCATTCCCATCAGAAAGAAATCGACACGAAAAAGGTATATGTGCTGCGCTCTGTGAACGGTGTGCATAACTACAAGATTGCTCAATGCTGCAACCCGATTCCGGGCGACGACGTGGTGGGATACATCGACGACGACAACAACGTGGTGGTTCACAAAATGGACTGCGAGACGGCGACAAGACTAAAGAGCAGTTTCGGAAACCGTCTGGTGGCTACCCAATGGGAGGAGTCGCCGCAAGTCACATCATTCATGGCGACCATCCACATCGAGGGAATCGATAGGATGGGCATCCTGCAGGAGCTGATACATGAGATTTCAATAAATATGTCTATCAACATCCGCAACCTCAACATCGAGGCAAACCAGGGCGTGTTCACGTGCAACCTTGTGGTGCGCGTGTCAGACGCTGCCATTGTTGTGAGGATGTGCCGCCAAATAAAGAAAATCAACGGTGTGAAATCAGCTGTAAGAACCAGTTAATAAAAAAACGAGTCTATGAAAGAACTGAAAAAAGTTTTCGCCAAAAAATTCTGGATTCACGTAGCGTTCTTTGTCGCTGCCGTGGCGGTTATCCTATATTTCGTGCCCGGACGCGCCCATAAGAAATTCGTTTACGAAGTGGGAAAGCCCTGGACGGCGCCGGCTCTCTACGCGCCGGCTCAGCTGGTCGTTGGGCTCGACGCGGCTTCGGAAAAGGCGATAAAGGACAGCATAATCAATTCTTTCATACCGTTTTTCAAACACAACACGAACATCGAGGCGGAGATCCAATCGAAAATCAGCCGGACGCCTATGCTGATGCGTAGCGAAATCAGCAATGCCGTGCGCCAAGTGTATGCCGACGGAATCGTCGACAACAGAGTCTACGATTCTATTCAGAGCAACAAACTCCCAAGCCTGAAGGTGGTCGACAATGAAAACAGGGCGCAAACCCTATCGACCGCAAAAATGAGGTCGGCAAAAGCGGCTTATGAATATATCGACAAGCAGGTGCATGGTGTGCTGTCGATGTCGACACTGAACCTCGCCGAACTACTAAAACCGAATTACGCGGAGGACTCGCAGCGAAACAAGGAATACCTGCAGGGCGAATATGCCCGCGCAAGCATTCGGGCGCCTATCGAAAAGGGTGAGCTGATAATTGCCCGCGGTGCCAAAGTGACGTCGCAAAACGCGCTGGCCATCGAGGCGTGCGAGAAAATCCTTGAAAGCGAGTCGACTGGAAAGTCGCACTATCCTATCGTGGGAAACACGATTGTGGTGCTGATGCTGTTCTTCCTTCTTTTCCTCTATTTCTTAATCTACCGCCGGCAGGCAATTCTCGAAAACAAGAGGAAACTGAGTTTCGTGCTGTCGCTGCTGACTGCCGTGACCATCGCATCCTACACGCTGATGCACCGCGTGGTCTACGGCCCGATGCTGATGCCTATCACGCTGATTCCTGTCATTGTGGTCACGTTCTTCGACTCGCGCACTGCCTTCTTCTTGTCGATTGTGCAGGTGCTCCTTTGCAGCCTGATCGAAGAGGGGGCGGCGCAAGGCAACTTCATCATTATGCACACGGTGGCTTGCATCGTTGCCATCGATACTCTGCAGGAACTCACAAAACGCTCGCAGCTTATACGCACTGCCATCTGCGTGTTCCTGTCATACTCAATCATGTATGCCGCTTTGACAATTATCGAGGAGGGAAACATTACCGCAATCGACCTGCACACGTTTGCATGCTTCGCAATCAACGCGGTGATGCTGTCGTTTGCATATGTGATTATCTTCGTGTTCGAGCGTGTGTTCGGTTTTGTGTCGAAAGTAACGCTCGTTGAGCTGGCGGACATCAACAATCCTCTCCTGCAGGAACTGTCGGAAAAATGTCCGGGCACGTTCCAGCACTCTGTCCAATTGTCAAACCTCGTGGCGGAGGCGGCGCGCGAAATCGGGGCAAACTCGCAGCTGGCGCGTGCCGGCGCGCTGTACCACGACATCGGTAAAATGGACAACCCGGCTTTCTTCACCGAAAACCAGCACGATGTGAACCCTCACGAGGTGCTGACTCCGGAGCAAAGCGCGAAAATCGTAATCCGCCACGTGACCGACGGTCTGAAACGTGCCGAAAAGGAAAAACTGCCTATGGAAATCCGGAATTTCATCCTTGAGCACCACGGCAGAAACCTCGCAAAATATTTCTACACAACAGCCTGCAACAACAACGGCGGAAATCCGGTCGACCCGGATCCTTTCACATATCCTGGACCGAACCCGCGCAGCAAGGAGACGTCGTTGCTCATGATGGCTGACGCAACCGAGGCGGCTTCAAGAAGCCTGAAGGAATACAACGACGAGACAATATCAAACCTTGTCAACAAAATTATCGACGGGCAGATAGCGCAAGGCCTTATGAAGGAGTCGCCGCTGAGCTTCCGCGATGTGGAGGTGGTGAAAAAGGTGTTTATTTCGCGTCTGCGCACAATGTACCACACCCGCATCTCCTATCCAGAGTTGAAAAAACCTGCCGCCAAGCCTGCCCAATAACTCCGATTCGCTTGGAAAAGTGTAGCAAACCGCCTGCGATTCGTTCCGAAAAGTGTAACGAACCACCCATAATTCGCTTGGAAAAGTGTAATGAAAGTCGCAAACGCATTGTAGCTAAAGACTTTAGGCACACAGCCCATAGTGACAAGTGGAAACGGCTATCATTGACACGGTCTAAGAGTATAAGCTATTCAGACCGCGCGAGCGGTCACGCTTTTGCGTAACCCACGGCCGCGCCGTGGGAAGGCAGACAGCAGATATGCACCGCATAGCGGTTGCTCGCTGCATGGGTGGCGGAATCCACAGCATCGGCAGGCGAGGCTTTCGTGCCGGAGGCACGAGACTTACTCCTAACCCATTACGCGGAGCCTGCGGAGCGTGATGGGATTATACCGGTCAACACCATATGCGTGCCGGAGGTACGCCACTACGGCCTGCGGATATAGAGAGCGGCCGCAGGCTTCGCATGCGGTTCCCACTTGTGGTCGGCGCTATGCGCCTAAGAATGCCATTGACACGGTCTAAGTGTATAGGCTATTCAGACCGCGGCCAATGGAGGGTTGGCAAGTCGTCACCATGCTCGTATATAGCAGTTTAGCAGAGCCTTTTATAAAATAATAGTACAAATTTAATTCGTTAAATAAATAATTAGTATCTTTGCAAAACTTATGGCAATCTTAGTCTCATTGAATATTTTATTTAAAAAACATATAACTATGAAGAAATTAATTTTTCCTTTCATTGTTGTTGCTATAGCGATTCTTGTGTCATGCAATGAAGAATTTGAAGAATTAACCACTATCGACATCCCAAATTATCGCGATGGTGTATACTCAGGCGACAATCTGACATTTACAGTAGATGGAGAACCCCGCACGGTAAATTCTGTTACGATTAGCTCTCGCCAAGTTGGCAATGACACCCTTTACTCGGAAACTCTAAAGAAACACTACTTAAATCCGATTTATGTCACCAACGTTATAATCAAAGGTTTTCCAGGTAAGAAAGACCGCATCACCATACCCGCAATTTCCAGTGTAGATAAATTGAGAGGATGTATTAATATATATCCCGAGTATTATGATTGCTTGGGAAAGTTTACTGGCAGTCCTCTTGACCGTCACGAATTTCAAGGGTTAGAACTCCAACTGATTTCTCGATGAATTTAAAGACATTACTAATAATGGCAGGGGTAACATTTTCTCCCGCCATTTTGCTTGGACAGAATGCCTCTGCGCAAAGCGACACTCTCAAGACGGTAAACCGGCTGAAGGAGGTTGTGGTGAGAGGATATGGTGCCGAGCGAAATCTTAAAGCCCCGGAAATGGGCAGAGTGAACTTGAGCAGCAAAATGATCGCCAACCTGCCCGTGATGTTTGGCGAGCCTGACATCGTTAAGGCTTTACAGACTCTTCCTGGCGTATCGCAAGGTATGGAGGGCTTCACCGGGCTATATGTCAGAGGTGGCGACAACGACCAAAACCTATTTCTCTATCAAGGACTACCGCTCTACCATGTAAGCCACCTCGGAGGCATCTTCTCTTCTTTCAACGTTGAGACAGTGAGCCATGTTGACTTCTACAAAGCATCGTTTCCAGCAAGATATGGCGACAGGATATCGTCAATCACCGACATTGCAATGCGCGAGCCTGACTTCAACAAGTTTGGCGGGAAAGTGTCGGTCGGGCTTCTCAACGCCAACGTCTACGTGACAGGGCCTATCATCAAAGACCGCACGGCATTTTCAGCCGGCCTGCGCCGCTCGTGGATCGACTTGCTGTCGACACCTACGCTTGCCATCGTAAACGCCATCACCAAAAAGAATGGCAAAAAGCATATACTTGGATACAGTTTCACAGACATGAACTTGAGGCTCGACCATAAAATCAATCGTGACATGTCTCTACAGATTGTGGGATATTATGGCTACGACCGTCTTAAATTAGGACTTCGCGAATTTGATGCCAAAAGCTACGGCTCTACGACAGAATCGGATACGCACTTCTTTGACGAGAACTCAAACCGTTTGGCATGGGGAAATTGGGGCGTGATTGGCAACTACGACTATCGGCTTGGCACCGGCAAGCTCTCGGCATCGGTCTACTACTCGAAGTATTCGTCGAGCTACCGTCAGGAGCGAGAGTACCAAACCGACACTACCGATCCGTCGACTTATGAATACAGCAAGAGCCACACGTCAAACTCAATCGCCGACATCGGTGCGAAGGTGGGCTATATGGCCGACTTCAGCGAGGTCTACACGTTGCGTGCCGGACTTGACTACGCAAACCACAATTACCTGCCGTCGGGGCTTGTAAACCGTTTTCTCATCGACGGCATCGAGACTGTCGAGGACAACAACAGTCCCCACGTCACGTCGAATGAGGTTGCAGCCTACGTCGACAACACTCTTAATTTCAACGACAAAGTTGCCTTCAGCGTAGGCATCAGAGGCGTGGCCAACAGGGTGCAAGGCACTACGTTTGCCGACATTGAGCCGCGCGCGTCGCTGAAAGTCGCTTTAGGCGAGAACTTCAGCGTCAAGGCCGGGTATGCGAGAATCCACCAGTACGTACAGCAAGTATAAACAAACTACATCGACCTGCCAACCGACCTGTGGCAGCCGGTAACAGCTCGGTTCAAGCCACTTGAAAGCGACCAATATTCAATTGGCGTGTATGGCAACCTGCCGTGGAGCATGTACTTCTCTGTTGAAGGATGGTATAAGGATATGGATAACCTGTTGGAGTACCGCGAGGGCGTCTCCGTGCTCAATCCCGACCTCGCATGGGAGGACAAACTCACATCGGGCAAAGGATGGTCCTACGGTGTGGACCTGAGCGTCACACGCGAAGTAGGCAAAATCACGGGAACGGTCGGCTACGGCTTGCTGTGGAACTGGCGCAAATTTGACGACCTCAACCAGGGAGTGAAATTCCCGGCTAAATTCGACAACCGCCATAAAATCAACATCAACGCATCCTACAAGCTCAACGAAAAGATAGAGTTCAACGCCGGATGGACATTCACCACCGGCAACCGCATGACCCTCTCGACCTACAACTACGACGTGCCGGGCACAATGTTTCCCGACGCACCGTCGCCTGGACCTCCAGGGTGGGGAGACGACGACGAAGTGGAAGGCGTGGATTTATACTCGTCACGCAACAACGTACGCCTACCCGCAAACCATAGACTCGATCTCGGAATGACGATACACGTCCGCCACAAGAACGGGCATGCCGGGATGTGGAACATCAGCATTTACAATGCTTACTGCCATATGAACGCCATCACGATAAAGAAGGATAACATCAACGATGTGTTCTTCAATCCTGATAAAGAGAATTGGCACCGGACATTCAAAACGCTGAGTCTCATCCCTATTATTCCTTCTTTTTCTTACACTTATTATTTCTAAGCTTATGCATCTCCGAAAATACATTCTGGCAACGCTCCTAATCTTTGTCCTCGCCTCATGCTATCGGGAGCAGGACCTCGACCGATACAGAAACGACGAGTTGTCGAACATGCTAACGCTCAACTCGTTGGTCAGCGCGGATTCGACAGTGCAGGTGGCCGCCACAAAGCCCTACTTCTTCTCCGACGTGCATAAAGGCCGCACGTTCGTGACCGACCTCGACATTGCCGTAAGCATAAACGGCGAGGAAAAAGAGCACATGACGTATGACGCCGACCGACACCTCTACGTCTCCAACACGAAAGTGCTTCCCGGCGAGAGCGTCACCGTCAGCACCCGCTACCGCGACAAGACAGTCAAGGCAACCGACGTGATGCCGGAGCCTGTCGTCATCGAAGGAATCACTGTAAGCCGACAAGGTCCGATGCAAATCTACACCGACGCCGACTGCGTGGTCTACTACAATCTGACGTTCACCGACAAGCCCGGCGACAACTACTACTTTCTGCAATGGGACAACGCCGATGGGTTAAGAGGCTTTTCAATGGGCGAACGCAACTTCACGCACGAATACGTGTTCCAGCAACTCGCCAACCAAGTTCATTCGACACTGCCTGGTTGGGAGCCATATTCGCCATACGGCCTGCCATTCTCCGACAAAGGTTTCGACGGGCAAAAGCGCACCATCGAAGTGAGGGAGATTATACAACTGTCGGCAGGCACTTGGCGGCAAAAACGGATGGCGCGCAAGTTCTGGCTATATACTATTTCAAAGCCATACTACGACTATCTTGTCAGCTCTATAATAAACCGCACCGACGACAAAGGCATACAAGGCGGACTCTTTGACCTCGGATTGGCAGACCCTGTCAAAATATTCAGCAACGTAGACGGCGGAGTTGGCATCGTCGGATGCTACACTTCCGACAGCCAAACCATCGACGTGATTAAAGAGATTGGCCCGTTTCCGAAGTATTGAGTTTGCCGAATTTTGACTCCGCTACGAAGAAACCCAACAATTTGAATGTTATATTCAAATTTTTAGTATTTTTTTGATTGGCAGAGGCGTTAAGTTTGGAAAAAACACTACATTTGTGACGTGAAAACAACATAATTTGCTGTTAGCAAAACAAACCTAAATAAAAATGTTAGAAAAGACAAACGTTAAGACCTTGGAGAATGTAGTGGTCCGCTTTTCGGGCGACTCTGGCGACGGTATGCAGCTCGCCGGCAACATTTTCTCTAACGTGTCGGCGGGCGTGGGCGACCAAATCTCCACTTTCCCCGACTATCCTGCTGAAATCCGCGCTCCGCAAGGCACTCTGAGCGGTGTCTCTGGATTTCAAGTGCACATTGGCAAGGGCGTGCATACGCCGGGCGACCTCGCCGACGTCCTGGTGGCTATGAACCCTGCGGCGCTGAAACGCCATGCCTGCTTCCTGAAAAAAGGAGGTGTCGCAATTGTCGACATCGACTCATTCAAGGAGTCTGACCTCAAAAAAGCGCTCTACGAAACCAACGATCCTTTCCACGAAATCGGAATCGACAACACTGCACAAATCGTTGAAGTGCCGGTGACTTCGATGGTGAAAAACGCGCTCGCCGAATCTGGACTCGACCTGAAGTCAATGCTGCGATGCCGCAACATCTTCGCGCTCGGATTGGTTTGCTGGCTGTTCGACCGCCCGCTTGAATCCGCTTTGCACCTCCTGAAAAACAAATTCGCAAAAAAGCCTGCTGTTTACGAGGCTAACGCTAAAGTGCTCAACGCTGGATACGACTATGGACACAATATCCATGCTTCTGTTTCAACATACCGTATCGAAACCGGCGACACTCGTCCTGGAACATACACAGATGTAAACGGAAACACGGCTACTGCTTGGGGACTTATATACGCTTCTGAAAAGTCGGGACGACCATTGTATCTCGGAAGCTACCCTATCACTCCTGCCACCGACATCCTTCACGAACTTGCAAAACGCAAGGACCTCGGGGTGAAGGCTTGCCAGATGGAGGACGAGATTGCAGGCGTATGCTCTGCTATCGGCGCGGCTTTTGCCGGCGATTTGGCGGTGACGACAACATCAGGGCCTGGTTTGGCGCTGAAGAGCGAGGGTATAGGTCTGGCTGTGATGGCTGAACTTCCGCTTGTAATCGTCGACGTGCAGCGTGGTGGCCCGTCTACGGGTCTGCCTACAAAAACCGAACAGACCGACCTTCGTCAGGCTATCTACGGCCGCAACGGCGAATGCCCTATCGTGGTTTTGGCTGCCGCTTCTCCTGTCGACTGCTTCCACATGGCTTTCGAAGCCGCAAGAATTGCAATCGAGCACATGACACCGGTTGTGCTTCTATCCGACGCTTTCATCGGAAACGGTTCGTCGGCGTTCAGACTGCCGGAAGAGGGCGAATATCCTGAAATCAAACCGCGTTTCGTGCCGGAAGGCAAATCCGACTGGCATCCTTACGACCGCGACGAGAATACCAAAGCGCGCTACTGGGCTATTCCGGGAACTCCTGGCTTGACCCACCGTCTCGGTGGTTTGGAGAAGGATTCCAAAACTGGTGCCATCTCTACCGACCCGGTAAACCACGAGAAAATGGTACTCCTGCGACAGGAGAAAGTAGACCGCGTGGCTTTCGACATCCCCGACGTAGAGCCTTACGGCGATGCTGACGCTGATACGCTTGTCATCGGATGGGGCGGCACGTTCGGTCATATCCATGAGGCTGTCGACGATCTGAGGGCTGCCGGCAAAAAAGTGGCTATGGCTCATTTCCGCTACATCAACCCGCTGCCTAAAAACACCGGTGAGGTGCTCGCCAGATACAAACACGTTGTCGTTGCCGAACTCAACCTCGGACAGTTTGCCGACTTCCTGCAGGCAAAATTCCCGAACGTTCTGATCAGACGCATCAACAAGGTGCAGGGACAACCGTTCCTTGTGCAGGAGCTTGTCGATGGTGTAACTAAAATTATGGAGGAATAAGAATCATGGAAGAAAAGAAATATCAAGCCTCTGATTTCAAGAGCGACCAATACGTGCGCTGGTGTCCCGGTTGCGGCGACCACGCCATCCTGAACGTGCTGCACAAAGCAATGGCGGAACTCGGCGTTGCTCCTGAAAAAACTGCCGTGATTTCTGGTATCGGCTGCAGCTCGCGTCTGCCTTACTATATGAACACTTACGGTTTCCACACCATCCACGGACGTGCGGCGGCTATCGCCACTGGTTTCAAAGTGGCACGCCCCGACATGACCGTTTGGCAAATCTCCGGCGACGGCGACGGACTTGCTATCGGCGGAAACCACTTCATCCACGCTGTCAGACGAAACGTAAACATGAATATGATTCTGCTCAACAACCGTATCTACGGTTTGACAAAGGGTCAGTATTCGCCTACGTCTGAACGAGGATTCGTATCTAAGTCTTCGCCTTACGGCACTACGGAGGATCCGTTCATCCCGGCTGAACTCGTGTTTGGAGCGAGAGGCACTTTCTTCGGCAGAAGCCTCGACGTTGAACTGAAAACGTCGCAAGAGGTCTTGGTTGCAGCCGCACGCCATCGCGGCGCGTCGGTTGTTGAAATGCTCCAAAACTGCGTAATCTTCAATCAAGGCATCTACAGCTTTGTCAGCGACCGCGAATTGCGCCCTGACCACACCATCCACTTGCGCCACGGCGAGAAAATGCTCTTCGGCAAGGAGATGAACAAGGGGTTGGTTCAAGACGGATTCCTTTTGAAGGCGGTGACAATCGGTGAGGACGGATACACTATCGACGACGTGCTTACTCACGATGCTCACTGCCAGTCCAACTTCCTCCATCAGCAGCTTGCTATGATGGACGGAAAGTCGTTGCCTTTGGCAATCGGCGTTATACGCGACGTCGAAGCACCGGTCTATGAGGAAGAGGTCGACAAACAGACTCACAATGTCGAGGAGCGCAAACATTTCGGTTCGCTGCGCGACATGATTATGGCTGGTGAAACTTGGGAAGTGAAATAAAACAGACCTCATATCAATAAGAACAGGCGTGCTTCTAAACCACGCCTGTTTTTTTATCCCCCTTCGTCGCGGAGCGCAGTAAGCCGTTTTGCGTCAGCAGATTTGCGCCAGCGGCGCATTACTCAATAATAACCCCATTCGCACGACGCGTCAGCGGAGGGCGCATGGGGTTAGACGCTCGTCGCTGCTCTCGCGCTTCGAAGATGCGCTACTAATCCACACCAACGCATTCCGTCGCGGAGCGACGACACTCTGCAGTAACCCGGTACGCGGAGCGCAGCGCAGCGTGCCGGGATCTCTGCCAGCATCCGCCATCAGCGTGCCGGAGGTACGCTACTCCCCCGAAAAACTACGCTTTATTCAGCTAAATGTGCCTTTTTTTGATAGATTTAGCTGATTATACGGCTGTTTTGCTGGCCGACATAGCGACATTTCCTTCGCCGCGGAGCGCAGTAAGCCGTTTTGTGTCAGCAGATTTGCGCCAGCAGCGCATTACTCAATAGTAACCCCATTCGCACGACGCGTCAGCGGAGGGCGCATGGGGACAGACACTCGTCGTTGCTCTCGCGCTTCGAAGATGCGCTACTGACCAACAACTGCGCATATCGTCGCGGAACGACGAAACTCTGCAGTAACCCGGTACGCGGAGCGCAGCGCAGCGTGCCGGGATCTCTGCCAGCATCCGCCATCAGCGTGCCGGAGGTACGCCACTCCCCCGAAAACTACGCTTTATTCAGCTAAATGTGACTTTTTTTGATAGATTTAGCTGATTATACGGCAGTTTTGCTGGCCGACATAGCGACATTCCCTTCGCCGCGGAGCGCAGTAAGCCGTTTTGCGTCAGCAGATTTGCGCCAGCGGCGCATTACTCAATAGTAACCCCATTCGCACGACGCGTCAGCGGAGGGCGCATGGGGATAGACGCTCGTCGCTGCCCACGCGCTTCGAAGATGCGCTACTGACCAACAACTGCGCATGTCGTCGCGGAGCGACGACACTCTTACGCCACTTCAACATCTCAAAAAAAAGACAGGCGCATTTCAAACGCGCCTGTCTTCTTATCTATATGTGTTTCTCTACAACACTTCCTCAACCGGTGTGTAAGGCAAGCCCCATGCGTCGGCAACGCCCTTATACACCACCTTGCCGTCAACAATGTTCAAGCCCTCAAGAAGGTCGTGATTTTCCTTGCATGCCTGTTTCCAGCCCTTGTCGGCAAGTTTCAGCGCATAAGGAATTGTGGCGTTGGTGAGCGCGAACGTCGATGTGCGTGCCACGGCTCCCGGGATATTTGCCACAGCATAGTGAACTATGCCGTCAATCTCATACACTGGATCCTGATGGGTAGTAGGATGCGAGGTCTCGAAGCAGCCGCCCTGGTCGATAGCCACGTCTACAAGCACTGTGCCTTTCTTCATCAGCTTCAGCATATCGCGGGTGACGAGTTTAGGCGCTTTGGCGCCTGGGATAAGCACTGATCCGATAACAAGATCGGCGTCGGCAAGCTCCTGACGGATATTGTATTCATTGCTCATTAGCGTCTTGATGTTCTTGGGCATAACATCCGCAAGATACGCGAGGCGACGTATCGAGATGTCGCAGATTGTAACATCGGCGCCTGTGCCGGCGGCGGTCATTGCGGCAGCTGTGCCGACAACGCCTCCTCCTATCACAAACACTTTCGCCGGCTTTACGCCTGGAACGCCGCCGAGAAGTACGCCTTTGCCTCCGTGCGGACGCTCAAGAAAATACATTCCTTCTTGTACCGACATTCGTCCTGCCACCTCCGACATCGGTATCAGCAAAGGCAGCGAGTTGTCGGACATACGGACGGTTTCGTAAGCAAGGCAGACGGCGCCGCTCTCTACCATTGCTTTGGTCAGTGGCTCGCTGCTGGCAAAGTGTAGATACGTGAACAGCAACTGTCCCTTGCGCACCAATTTGTACTCAGGTTCTATTGGTTCCTTTACTTTGATTATCATCTCCGCCTTGGCGTAGACATCCTCTATCGTTGGACTCATCACCGCGCCTACGGCTTCATAGTCGGCATCGCTGAATCCGCTGCCTTCGCCTGCCGTTTTCTGCACATACACTGTATGACCGTGCTTAACCAACTCGTGAACACCTGCCGGGGTCATCGACACGCGGCTTTCGTTGTTCTTAATTTCTTTAGGAATTCCAATAATCATAGTCTTGTATTTTTTATTAAGATTAGGGTTTTTATAGGAAAACTGCGGCGCCGTAGGAGAGCCACATTATCACGAGAAGCACGTAGGTGACTTCTCTTCTATACTGATAGCATTTATATGCAAGGTATCCGCACAGCACTATATAAATCGGAAAGGCGGTGGCAAGAAAGGCGGTCTGACCTCCTTGTTGAAGACCATAGCGCGACATATACACCGGCCAAAGCAATACCGGCAGGATGCTGGCTATCACAATTATGACAACCCACAGAGGCGGTCTCTGTGTTTCCTGGTTCGGGTTATTGTCGCTGTGTTTTTTCATTTCCTTAGTTTTTACACAGAATTTATTATGGTTTCTTGTTAGATATTCGCAAAGATAAATTGTTTCATTTTTTTCCAACTATTTTTATTCATTTTTTTTACGCCGACACGCAATTTTTTTTATTCACGGCCCCAAAATATGTTTTACGACATATTTATATTGCCGATTCTTGTTCCTGAAGGCAACGTGCCTTGAAGCCCGAACCTGACGGTGCGGCTGCGTGGCATAGCTACGCGCTGTCTGACAACGGCTCTGACGGCGCCGCGCAACCGCTGGCTTGACACCATCTCGCCGTGACAGCTGTAGCCGTTTTCGGCATAGACGGTGAGCCTTACGTCGGCGTCAGACGCGTCTATATGCCACTGTGCCAGACGCAGACGGAACGGCAATTCTGTCTGGTCGGTGCGCAGTTCGACGGCTTGCGCGCTTTTCTCTTCTATGTCGGGATCATACACGTTGTCGCTGTCGCTCAGGAGTCCGGATGCGTGGCTTTGGTAGCGTGACGTGCGGTGGGTGAAGGTGTTGTCGGGGGCTACTGCCATTGTCTTGCCGCCGCCATACACGAGCAACTCGCCGTGGCTGGCGGAATAGACAAGACCTTCTGCCGACGGGACTGTGACGCCGGTCGACGTGACGCGCGTGCCTTCATAGCGGCAGAGCTGTCCGTTGCTGTCGATAAATGCCAATCCGTTTTCTGTGACGGTGGCAAGACGCGACGAGGCTACAATCCGTTGGGAGATTCGGGTGGAGGCGGTGCAACGTCCGGAGGTGTCAAACGACAGCAGGCGGATGCCGTCGGCGCTGAGAAGACACACTGGCGATCTGCCGATAATCCACGTCGCGCCGTAGCGCAGCGTGGGCATCACGCCATGCACTCCTGCATTGTCGGCGCGAGTGCATTCTGTCCATTGCAGCGGGTTGCCGGTGCTGTGGAGCAGTGTGGTTGGCTGGGCGACGGAGCGGGCGGTGGTCGGCGGAACTGAGGAGGAGGTATCGGGCTGGATGGCGAAGCCGCCTGGACGCGTGGCGTAGGCATAGTTGCCGGTGGCCGACGGCGTGAGGGGAATGGTTCGGCTGTAGCGTTGTCCGCCTGCCACGACAATCAGTGTCAGCCGGCGGGCTCGGCTGTCGGGATAGGACACAAGGTTGGTGGTCTGAAGGCTGTATTGTTCCAACAGGGCTGAACGGGTGATGGTTGCATTTCCGGCTTCGGTGGCGATGTCGACACTGACATAGGTGCTTGCAACTCCGTTTTTGAGTGTTGTGGCATCGACCACGGAAAGGAAGTGGGGTGCGGCGGGCAAATGGCGCACAAGGTTGCCGGCAAACAGGCTGGTGCCTACGGTGTCGAGGGTGTTTGCCGTAAATCTGGATGGTGTCGGCTGCCACTCGGTGGATGACGACTGGCGGATCACTGCCACTGCCACCTTGCCGCCGCCTATATCTGTGAGGTTGCTGCCTGCCACTGTGCCTCCCTGTAGTGCTTTCGTGTCGGTGATAGATGCCACAAGACGCATTTCCTGTGCCTCGGCTGATTGGCGGAGCTGTGCGGAGGTGTCGTTCTCTGCCCGCATTCGCAGATGGTAGGTTTTCTGACCGGTCTGACTCTGCTCGCAGCGGAAGCGCATTGTGGAGAAGTCGGAGGTCTCTTCGGTGGCATAGATTTCAACGGCTTTGACAAACGGCTGCCAGTGTCCGAGTCCCGACGAGACAAGGTGCAGCGTGGGCTGCCACATCGTTGCGCTGAGGGTGGTGCCGTCTATGGTGCTGACGGAGCCGGGCGTTGCATCGGCAAGGGTTTCGGGCTGCCACGCATGGCCTACGCATGCCGCTGCGCCGCTCCAGAGCAGACTGTCGTCCCACAAGCGCAATGCCACGCGAAGCACGACTGGCTGCAGGCAGCAGCCTCCCGCCGAGGCGACGGTCTGCAACTCGCTTATGGCTGACCGGAACGCACGCTCCACGCCACTGCGGTCGGATGCTGCCAACGTGCCTTTCCATTGCGGATACGACCCCTTGAGGGTGATGCCTGCTATGTCGGTGCTTATCGTTGCCGACATGATGGTACCGAACGCAAATTCCGGCATCTCTACCATACCGCCGAGGCTGTCGTAGCCCAATCCGTTGAAATGCAGATAGCGGAGTCCGGCGGATGTGGACATCACTACAAACTCTCCGCTGACGGCAAATCCTGTCACGCTGCCGCCGTCGGCAAACAGGGTGCGCTGAACGGCGGTAAACGTTCCGTCCTGCCTGTAGCCTGACATTATTACGTCTTTTCCGTTGCGCTGCATGAAGTAGTATGTGCGGCTGCCGCGACGGTCGGCGCCGAGAAAACGGTCGTCGGTGGTTTTCGGGCACACGGCGGCGGGGGTGCCGGTCACTTCCATCCAGTCTCCGCGGCGGCGCACGTTGACGGCCTCTGACCGGTTGCCATCAATTGGTGTCAATGGCTTGAATTCAATCTTTTTTGTGTTTCTCATTGCTTTTGTGTTTTTCCGCAAAAATAAAACGCAGCGTGTCTGGATTCCCGTAAAAAGGGGAAAAGACACCTGCGTTGGTTCTTTTTTGCCGGAAATTCTTCTGTGGGACTATCCTTTTCTGCCGAAGTCGGCTGGTATCTCGCCCCACTGCTTGGTTTCCCACTTGATGATGGGATTCGTATAAGTGTTGGTGGCAAGCCACTTCTCGGCGCGCGCCACGAGCCCGAGCAGCTCGGCGTTGCGGGATGTGGGGGCGAGCGTGGTGCGGCATTTGCCGTCGCGCACCCATTTCTGGGCTATCTTGCTGTCGCTGTAGATGGGGATGTTGCTGCCTTTTTGCTTCAACAACGCCAGTCCGTGGACAATGGCGAGAAACTCTCCGATATTGTTGGTGCCGTCGTGATAGGGCCCCACTTTGAATACTTCCTGTCCGGTCTGGACATAAACGCCGCGATACTCCATTATCCCTGGATTGCCCATACAGCCGGCGTCTACAGCAAGACTGTTGAGTATCACATCGGGGGGATAGACCGACGGCGACGCTTTTTTGGTGCGGGGTGCTACAACCTCGGGGGTGTCCTCCTGAAGGTGGCGGGCTATCTGGCGCAACGCCATCGATGCCGATGCGTCGCTCTCTCGCATCGACATTACGGCTTCTTCCTTGGAATAAAACGATTTGTAGCGGGCTCCGGGGTAGCCTTCTACCTCGGCTCGACATTCATCCCATGTCTCATAAAGTCCTGGCTGACGCCCAACGTACACAACGTATATCTTGCTTTTTGCCATAATGTGTCTGCTTATTTTTGCAAAGGTAATGATTTTTCCTATTTCTTCCTGCTGCGGGGATGGCAGTTTGCCACTTCCTGACGAAGAAACGAGCGGTCTATATGCACATAGATTTCTGTCGTTGTGATGCTCTCATGTCCGAGCATTTCCTGTATGGCGCGCAGATTGGCGCCGCCCTCGAGAAGATGCGTGGCAAAGGAATGACGGAGGGTGTGCGGACTGATGTTTTTCTTTATGCCGCACTCGCCGCAGAGTTTCTTTACGATGTAGAATATCATTGTGCGGGTTAGCTGCCCGCCGCGGCGGTTGAGGAAAAGGATGTCCTCGCTGCCGCGTTTGGGCGTCAGGTTTGACCGAAGGGGCAGATAGGCGCGGATAGCGTCGACTGCCGATGAGGCGATGGGGACGATGCGCTGCTTGCTGCCTTTTCCGTCTACGGTGACATACCCTTCGTCAATGTCCACCTTCGACATCTGCAGTCCGACAAGTTCCGACACGCGAAGTCCGCAGCAATACGTGGTTTCGATGATGGCGCGGTTGCGGCAGCCCTCATAGGTCGAATCATCGCACGCTGCCTCCATGGCGTCGATCTCATCTACGGTCAGGATGTCGGGCAGCTGACGCCCGAGACGGGGCAACTCAAGCAGTGTGGCGGGATTGCGGTCGGTGTATCCACTCGTTTTCAGAAACTGGAAAAACACTCGGATGCCCGACACGATGCGTGCCTGCGACCGGGGATGGATGCCGATGTCGTGGAGCACGGAGAGAAACTCATGGAGCAACGGCTCGGTGACCGACGGCAGTCTCTCGTTTTTCTCGTCCAAAAACTGCAGCAGTTTCTGGACATCGTTGTCATACGATGCCACCGTGTTGGCCGACAAGCCTTTCTCCAACGACAAATGGGCGTTGAAAAGTTCTACCAATGTCGCATTGTCGGGTAATTCTGTCATAGCGGTGTTGAAAAATACGGATAGTTTTATTAATTTTGCAGATGTTCCGGGAGAATCCTGCTGCAACAAAGGTAAGCAATTCCGCCGGAAAAACCTCGATAACCCCAAGACTAAGCGATTATGAAAATTCTTATTATCAACGGACCAAATTTGAATTTGTTGGGAGTCAGAGAGAAAAGCATTTATGGCGATTCTTCGTTTGAGACTTTCTTCAACACGCTGACTGCGGATTTCCCCGACATAGAATTTGAATATTTCCAAAGCAACCACGAAGGTGCGATTATCGATAAAATCCACGACCGGGGGTTCGACGTGGACGGCATTGTCCTCAACGCGGGTGCTTACACCCACACGTCAATCGCTATCGGCGACGCTATCCGTGCGGTGAAAGCGCCGGTGGTGGAGGTCCACATCTCAAACGTGCACGCTCGTGAGGAATACCGCCACGTGTCGATGATTGCCGGGGCATGCCGGGGTGTGATTGCCGGATTCGGTCTCAACAGTTACCGCCTGGCGGTTATGGCTCTGATGAACGCTTGAGATTCACTGTCTTACAAAAAAACAGATATATTTTTATAAGCCCAAAAGTACAAGATGAAGACTAAATTTACGAAAATTGTCGCAACTGTCTCCGACCGTCGTTGTGACGTGGACTTTATAAAACAGTTGGCGGAAAACGGCTTGAACGTGGTGCGCATGAACTCTGCACACATTCAACGCGAAGGTTTCCAAAGAATTGTCAACAACGTGCGCGCGGTCAGCGACAGAATAGGAATCCTTATGGACACAAAGGGTCCGGAAATCAGAACAACGACTAATGTCGACGACGAAAACCTGTCGTTCTCTGCCGGCGACAAGGTCTGTGTGACCGGTGCGCCCGACGAACTTAGCGACAAGCACAACATACATCTGTCATACCCCGACATTGCCAATGACGTCAAAGCGGGCATGCACCTGCTCATCGACGATGGCGAGCTCGACTTCTTAATCGACAGCATCGACGGGAAAACGCTGCGTTGCACGGCATTGAACGATGGCGAACTCGGTTCGAGAAAGAGCGTAAACATCCCTGGCGCAAGCATCAAACTGCCGTCGCTGACACAACGCGACATTCAGAACATCGGATATGCCATCGAGATGGGGGTCGACTTCATCGCTCACTCGTTTGTCCGATCAAGACAGGACGTGCTCGACATCCAGAAAATTCTCGACGCTAACAACAGCCCGATTAAAATCATATCTAAAATCGAAAACCAGGAGGGCATCGACAATATCGACGAGATTCTCGAGGTGTCTTACGGAATCATGATTGCTCGTGGCGACCTCGGAATTGAAGTGCCGGCGGAGAGAATCCCGGTGCTGCAACGACAGCTGATTAGCAAGTGTGTAAACGCTCACAAGCCGGTTATTGTCGCTACTCAGATGCTCCACACGATGATCAGCAACCCGCGCCCTACTCGCGCGGAGGTGTCCGACATCGCAAACGCGGTGTTTCAAAGGACTGACGCTCTGATGCTCAGCGGTGAGACTGCTTATGGAAAATATCCCGTGGAGGCGATTTCAACAATGTCGAAAATCATAAAGGAGACGGAGATGTCGCTGTCAAGCCGGAAAGACGCGGTAAACCACACGCTGTTCTGCCGCGACACTGCCGATGTGACAACTTTCCTTGCCCACGGTGCCGTCGACGCGCAATACGAAATCGGGGCGAAGGCTATCGTGACCGACAGCTACACCGGACGCACTGCGCGCTACATTGCTTCTTTCCGTGGCATATCGCCTACGCTCGCTATATGCTACCGCCCGAACGTGCCGCGACTGTTGGCGTTGAGCTACGGTGTGTACCCTATGTATCAGAAAAAGGAAACGTCGTCGCGCGCGTATCTGTACAACGGGCTGGAACACCTCATCGAACTGAACATCATTACGCCCGACGACAAAATCGCATACCTCGGCGGTGGTTTCGGCGAGGGTAAGGGCACCACGTTCCTTGAGATCAACCGTGTGGCTGACGTGCTCGAAAACTATGACCATTACGACTTGCCAAACCTCGAAAACCCAGAGAAATAATGACCGAAGAACTTGAAGAATATATCCTGCGCCACATCGACAAGGAAGGCGAAACGCTGAGCCGGCTCGACCGGGAGACTCACCTATACCATCTGCGACCGAGGATGTGTTCCGGACACCTGCAGGGAAAACTGCTGAAGATGTTCGTAAGAATGATCCGCCCTAAGCGGATTCTCGAGCTCGGCACGTTTACCGGATATTCCGCCTTGGCAATGGCGGAAGGTCTGGTGCCGGGGGCGGAGCTGCACACAATCGAAATCGACGACGAGCTGGAGGATTTCATCAGAGAGCATTTCTGCCAGGCGCAACAGGGGAAAAACATCCACCTGCACATCGGCGACGCCCGCGACATAATACCTCAGGTGGGTGGAAAGTTCGACCTCGTGTTTATGGATGCCAATAAAAGACAGTATCTGGAATACTACAACTTGGTGTTCGACTATGTGAACCCCGACGGGTTCATTATTGCCGACAACACGCTGTGGGACGGAAAAGTGGTCGACTACGGAAAGAAACTCGACGCTCAGACAGCGGGAATACTTGAGTTCAACGATTTTGTTGCTGCCGACGAGCGTGTGGAAAAGGTTATAATACCTCTTCGCGACGGACTCACAATTATCCACAAACTTCCTCTATAGAATTCAGGTAGCAATCATTTTTATCCAGCATGTCGACGATGCGCCAGAGGCACATTACTACATCATCCGCACGACGTGCCGGCGGAGGCATTGAGCCCGACGAAATGCACATTTACCTGACCGTGGTTCTTGAACGCGGCAGAGATGGAAAGGCCGGTGGCGAGAGAGCCGCCGAGGGAGTCAATGAGGACATTGACCTGCTTTCCATCGTTTTTGGCGAGTTCGCGGTCGACGGTGGAGCGGTCGAAGTCATACCCTCCGACGTAGCCTTTGAGTGAGATGTTGTATGCGGTCTTAGACATGCGAATCTGAGTTATGCCACGAAGTTACCGCTATAAATAAGGAGGGTAAAAGACGCAAAATCCACGGGAAATGAGTAACTTTACAAGAAAATCAAATGAAGCTTATATTTAAATTTACTCCGATATTGTTCCTTATTGTTTTAGGGTGTCAAAATAATAGCAATAACTATGGATGGGAAGGCGCTGCAGAAGATACTCTTGCTGTTGCCGTTGTGGAAGAAGAAAATTTAGATAATACCACAACTCAAATAAAGGTTCCAGTCTATTTTGACCCCAAGACGCCACTAACGGAACAACTTAAAAATGCTGATCTTCACAATATGGTTGTTCAGAAATATTATAGTTTTAAAGACCCAAAAAATCGGAGAAAACACAAACGCGTTCTTCATCGTCGGGTTAATAGCAATGGTGAGATTGATTTGACAACAGGAGGGCCTTTATCATATGAAGAAATGTGGGAACTTGCTGAGCCACATGGGCATTCTTTATCATCATATTTTTATGATGCAGCTTACATAGATAAGTGGAGCGGTGGTATGAGTTCATTAGAGTCAGACCCTGATTTTAAATATGTTGATGTCACATCGAATTTAGCTAAGGTTTATTTTATTGACGATTTCGCAGGATTTGTAAGGTATAATAAATCATATTGTGATGGTATAATAAACAAGATTGAACGGGATGCATCAAGCAGACATTTGCAAGAAGTTCAAGAACGTCAAAAAATTTATGAATAACAATGTCTGAAGAGAATAAAAATAAAGGAAGTTGGGGGTGCTTTATTTTTGTGTTTATTCTTATTGCAGCTGGCATTCCTGCAGCGACCAAAGGCGAGGGCCCAATAGGGACTATTGTTGTTGTGATTTTTGGATTCGCTTTGGCTTTTTATATAGCTAAAGCTTTAAGTGGAAAGGGCTAAGAGCCGCCCCGGAGGGCGACCCAATCGAAGGAGAGAGGCGGCGGCGGTTCACCCGTGACGGAAAACGTGGCCGTTGTCGTAGTACATATCGTACATGAACAGCTCACGGGCGAAGGCCTCGTAGTCGAAATAGTTGGAGAGACTGCCCATGAGCCGGTCAAGGTCGTAACAGTCGGCGATGTACTAGCGTGCATAGTCCTCCTCGGAGTCATACTCGCCGAGATAGCAGTCCTCGAAATGTTCGAGCTTTTCGGCGCCCCAGTCCATGAAGGCATCGACGGCCTCCACCGAGTGCTTCTCGCACATCTCCCAGTATTCCTTGATGTTGTCGAAGTCTTCCTCGGTGATGAATCCCTCGTTGTACCACTCACGAGGGAAACATTCGTAGTCCTGTGCCATCAGCTCCGGGTCGGGGTCAGTAGAAATTTAGTGGGGATAAGCATATAAATGGCAATACGGAAAAGAAAGTACTTCTTGTCGACGACACCTCTGAGATTAGCGCGAAAGAGTTTGATTTCATACCGCAAAGTTCGGCATAACATTTGGATGCCTAAAATTTATCCCCACTAAATTTCTACTGAGCCAAAGTCTTTGTTTTATGTTTTTACAACACGCTGAAAAAAAAGAGGATGCGCCTATTTTTGCACACCCTCCTATCTGCAAATATATAAAATTCCAAAAATCCCACTAAGGATAAAAAAAATTGATTGTCTCACGACAACCAATCTTGTTAACCTTAAATCTAATACCATGAAAAACACATTGCAAATGTACGGATTGTTTCATATAGTCTACAAAATCCGCCACACAAAATGCTTCACATAAGTCTTAATTAACCTGCGTGGGCAATATCAATGCCCATACCACTATTTTCTGAACAGATATCCGCGCATCGCCCTTGTCGTAGCCAACGAGGCAAGAAGTCCGACAACTGCCACTATGCCGAGAATCATCGCGACATCGCCAACGCTGACGGCAACCGGATAGGTGTTGACTACAAGGTTGCTCGCATCGGCACTCAGCCGGATAAACCCGAAATGCTGTTGCAGTACGCACAAGACGACTCCGACTGCCAATCCGGCAACGGCGCCGACTATCGATATCAGCCATCCCTCCGCCACAAATATCTGTTCCACCATACGGTTGTCGGCGCCAAGGCTGTGAAGCGTACGGATGCTCTCGTCTTTCTCAAGTATGAGGATGGCGAGCGTGCTGATGACGTTGAACGACGCAACAACAAGGATGAGCGACAGCAACAGCAGCGAAATCCATTTCTCAACGTTGATCATCTTCAGCGACTGACTGTGCTGCATTAGCCGGTTTTCAACCTTGTAGCCGTCGCCTACGGCTTTGCTTATCGCCGACATGACGGTTCCTTCATCTGCGCCTTGACGCAGACCCACCTCAATGGCTGTCGCCTCGGTGGTATAGTCGAGCAGCGTTCGGGCGGCGGCAAGCGACGTGAACACATAATTCTGATCGTAGGCTCCCTGGCGCACCTCAAACACTCCGCTGACAAATGTGGGCACGCGCTGGAACGCTGTGGCGGGATTCGCCACATTGACTACCCCAACACGCCGTGGAGCATAGATATAGCATATCGGCTCGAACCCTGGTCGGGCGTCGAGCGTCAAGGCGGCTCCGATGCTCATTATGCAATAGTCGCTGTTGCCGTCAGTCAGCAGAAACCTGCCGTCGGGCTTTATCAGTTTTTTCAGATTTGTCAGACGGTCATAGTCGTCGGTTATGCCTTTAAGCACTATCGGTATCTGACGGTTGCCATAAATCACGAGTGCGCTCTCAGTAACCGTCGGCACGGCAACACCTACGCCTTCAACCTTCTTTATCTTCCCTATCAACGCCGATGCGTCGGCTATCACACCGCGCTTTGCCGAAACCTTGACTGCCGGCTCCATGCTCGACATCTTGCTGTCGACAAGTTGGTGAAAGCCGTTGAACACCGACAACACACAAATCATCGCCAGTGCTGTGACTGCCACGGCACACACGGCAATGGTGGATATCACACTGACCGCCGTGTGCGACTTCTTCGACACAAGGTAGCGCAATGCTATTCTCAGCGGCAGCAGTCTCATTTCTGATTATTCCTCTTCTTCGCCTCCTTCGTTGCGGTGAAGGGCGGTGTCTTGTTTCAGGATGTTGTCGATATGCTCTATATAGTCGAGTGAGTCATCGATGAAAAACGACAACTCCGGGGTCTTGCGCAACTGATAGCGCAACGTCTTTGCCAGCTCATAACGGATGCTTTTCGCACTTTTATTGATATTCGCCAAGATGTCCTGAGCCTTGTCCGAAGGGAATATGCTCAGATATCCGCGGGCAACGCTCAAATCGGGCGACACTCTAACTCCACTGACCGACACCAACACTCCGCCCATAGCGGCAGTCTGGCGACGGAACAATTCACTCAATTCCTTTTGCAGCAGTCGTGCAATCTTTGCTTGTCTTGTACTTTCCATATTCAATTTGCAATATTCGGCATTTTTCCGCAATTTTCCAAAACAAACTCGCTTTTACTGCAAACTTTCTTGCCGTCTGGCATATCATAAATTCCCGCGCCGGAAACACGACGGGAATGCTCGAGGTTGTTAAAATACTCTAAAATAGTTGCTTTTGATATAAATAAATAATAATTTTGCGGTTAATAGGCTTCATTTTGACAGAATTAAAACGATTTATGTGTCGTTTTTATCATTTACAACTGGGAGAACGCTTTTATGGGATTACGAAAAATTATTCACCAAAATATTCTGAAAATGAAAAAAATCTACTATCTGACTCTCGCGGCAATGCTCGCCGGAGCGGGCGCGACGGGAATGGCTTCCGCCAAGAAGTTCCGCGCATTGGCTTCGCCTAACGCATTCTCTGCGGCTGTCGCTAAAAAGCAGAGCGCACTGACAATGTCAAGCGTGTGCAATTCGCCTAAGGGCGCGGCGCTGGCAAACTCTGAGCCAGACGCTGCCATCAGCAACACTGAGGGGTGGGGACTGCTCACCGGAACCGATGGTAAATCGTGGTTTTACTATCAGAAATTCTCTGTCGACCCGAAACGCCACACATACACCGGCTCGGAATTCTCGGTGATGAATGCCGACAACGAGACGTTGGCAACTATCAAGGTGGATATTCCAGACGACAAGAATGTGAATGTAATCGAGCCGTTCGGGTCGGTGACAAAAAAATTCTTCGACCGCGATGAGAAGACGTGGGAGGTGATGGTGTTCATCCATAGCTACGACGCTTCTTACAAGCAGTATGGCGAATTCCGTGTTTACAACCAGAACGGCGAGATTGTGCGCACATACGACGCCGACAACGCTTTGTTTGTCGACTATTCGGAGGGGTTCAACTCTTATCAGCGCATCGCACTGGTGAAGGCTATTGAAGAAGATGGGGTGGCAAAAACTCAGATTTCTGTGATGCAGCCTTGCGGATGGAACGAAGCTCCGACTGTCGAAAAGACGCTCAGCGTGCCGTCAACGCTGCTAAACTACAGCGCCGGCTCCTACTTCAACTCGTTCAACATCGACGGCAACCCGTATTTCGTGTTCTCTCACTATGAGAAACCGTTCTTTGTCGATGAAACGGTCGACGACCCTATCGCTACGTCCGACAACCATTTCATCCTTGAAGTGTACGACAAGAAGTTCAACCAGATAAACACCTTATCGGTGCCTGTCGCAGCCGAACAGGGCGCGCTCTACGGTATGCGCTCTTTCGGTCTATTCTCCGACGATGCTTCCGACATGTGCAAGGGCACGTTCTCGGGCGACGACAAGATGAATTTCATCGTGACAAACCAGAACTACACTGTTGCAAACGATGATTACACCTACACTTTCGAGGTCTACAACGAGGATTCGCAAAAGATTGCGGTCATCAACCAGGCGGTGTCGTCGTGGCAGAAACTGTCTGACATCCCTGGCAAAGAGTCGCAATATGGGTTTATAATAACCGGCGGTTCGTCGGAGGCTATCGAGATGGTCAACATCCCGTCGTGCGATGTGGCGGCTACATTCTCGGCTATGGTGGGCGACGCTCAGCTGTCCGACAACTTCGACCGCTACCCTGTGGGCGATGAATATCAATATGTGTTCGGCATCGGAAACGGTCTTTACGACGAGCAGAAAAACGTCATCTCGCGCATCGGCTGGTTCAACAAGGACTGCTCGGTCGACCATTTTGTTAGTTTCAACATCGGACAGGACGGCGAAAACTTCACGCCGCTTGTAAACGGCACTGTCCTCAACCCTTATCTTTTCAACACCGACAACCTGCACGAATACCTGTTCCTTGCAAAAATCAAGAATCAGCAAACGGGTATCATCGCTACCGAACTTTGGGTGGCAAACGAAAATGGAGAGGTGCTGCGAAAATTCAAGGGCGACGACACGAAGGGCGACATGAGCGTATGCGACGTGCTCGACAACCGCTTGGTTGTCAGCTTCGCAAACCAGGCTAAGGGAACATCCTCGGTCGACTTCTACAACCTGCCGTTCGAGAAGTTTGAAAAAGGCGGCGAGGGTACTGCCGCTTCGCCTTACAAGGTTTCAACCGTGGGCGACTTGATGATGATTGCTCAAAATCCATCGGCATACTACGAGCTCGTGAACGACATCGATATGTCGAACGTTGAGTGGTCGCCGATTGCTACATTCTCTGGCCATTTCGATGGCAAAAACCACAAACTGCTTAACCTTGAACCGGTCAGCAGTGCCGCGCATATCGGTCTGTTCGGACAAATCATCGGAACTGGCGAGACCGACCGCGCTGAGGTGAAAAACTTGTCCTTTGTCAAGCCGTCTATCACAGTTTCGGCAAAAACACGCAATGCCGGGGTTTTGGCGGGAAGCGCTATGGCTGTGGCTATCGACAATGTGCACGTCTACGGCGCCGATATTTACGGCAACTCTGTTGATGCTCCTTTTGGCGGAATCGTGGGAGAGGCTTCGCTCTACTCGTCAATCACGTCGACCGACATCAACAAGCTCTATCTTGACGCTGAGCAAGCAAGCAATGTGGGCGGTCTTGTCGGCAACCTGTCTACTTCGTCTACAATCAATGCGTCAAGCGTTGTCAACGGCACAATCCGCGGTCTTTCCGCTGTTGGAGGCATCGCCGGAACCACCGACTCCAATACGAGCAACATCACCAACGCTTACTACAACGGCTCGGTAGGCGGAAAAAACACCGTTGGTGGTATTGTTGGAAGCGCAGGACGCAGCTTGATTACGAATTGCTATGTGAACAACGCTGAGCTTTCAGTATCGGAACCGAACCAGTGGACAAATCTCGTTTCGCTCGGTGCCATAGCCGGATATTTGGAACCAGACTGGGCTAATGCCAACAAAGTAATTATATCGGGTAACGTTGCCGGAAATGACTGCTCGTTCATCTTCCTTGACAAAGCTGAAAACTCTCACAAAGGCGCACACCGCATCATCGGATCAACCATAGCCGACGATGCTGAGGTTTTTTTTTTTTTTTTTTTTTTTTTTTTTTTTTTTTTTTTTTTTTTTTTTTTTTTTTTTTTTTTTTTTTTTTTTTTTTTTTTTTTTTTTTTTTTTTTTTTTTTTTTTTTTTTTTTTTTTTTTTTTTTTTTTTTTTTTTTTTTTTTTTTTTTTTTTTTTTTTTTTTTTTTTTTTTTTTTTTTTTTTTTTTTTTTTTTTTTTTTTTTTTTTTTTTTTTTTTTTTTTTTTTTTTTTTTTTTTTTTTTTTTTTTTTTTTTTTTTTTTTTTTTTTTTTTTTTTTTTTTTTTTTTTTTTTTTTTTTTTTTTTTTTTTTTTTTTTTTTTTTTTTTTTTTTTTTTTTTTTTTTTTTTTTTTTTTTTTTTTTTTTTTTTTTTTTTTTTTTTTTTTTTTTTTTTTTTTTTTTTTTTTTTTTTTTTTTTTTTTTTTTTTTTTTTTTTTTTTTTTTTTTTTTTTTTTTTTTTTTTTTTTTTAGTCAAAGCAACACTTGCGCATCGACAAATC